>SESF01023034.1_pt1 | contig 18013 bp, 4 predicted proteins | sample 3171521 | NCBI WGS metagenome assembly SESF01 (sample SAMN10866945, study PRJNA518727) | freshwater metagenome | biome: subpolar coniferous forest; feature: holomictic lake; material: water; isolation source: holomictic Lake 227, 6 m and 8 m depth | place: Canada: near Kenora, Ontario | collected...
ATGCATCCATTCACAATGGCATCGAAACAGTATCCCCGGAGCCAAGGCGAAATCAGTACCTTGCTATGTTTTACGGTGACATGCGGCGGGACGCGTTTCACGGAGGGGTCTCGCGGCTTTTCTCTCCAACTTACTCTTCATCCAATATGGAGATGAATGCCATATTGTTTCGCGAAGGTCTATTGATCGATATCAACGAGGATATTTGTTCCGTGATGCTGGATCGCGCAAGCACCGGCTCGGTGCAGCCTGTGCAGGACATGAATGTACAGAGCATCTCACAGAAAATGCACAAGCAAATTGCAGCTGCCATGCACATTTTCACCCTTCGATCCATGTTTGGGCAGATCTGGGAGACGTCTGTGCAGGAGGTGTGCAGGGGACTCATCCAAGCGGAGGTTTTGAACAAGGGCGATAGTGCCATTTGCACCGCTCTCAGCTCGTTCCGGCGGCTTGAGGGAGACTATGATGTCCCAGAGCACATCAGCACTGTCAGAGAGATTGTCACTGAATTGGATGCAATTTACAAGACCAAAACCACTGTTATTGATGCATCCATGCCTGCTTTGAAGGCGATTCACGAGGCTGGATTGGGTCTGGCGCACAGCATTAAGGTGAAGCCGTTAAGCGACCTCATTAACGACCAGAACTGGGTGGCGGCTTATACTGAGGAAACTGCCGCCATGTTTGAAGCTGATTTTGCCGCTGCTGCCGAGGGCGCTGGGGCGGGGGCTTCCTCTTCTTCTGGCGCTGGGGCGGGGGCTTCCTCTTCTTCTGGCGCTGGGGTGGGGGCTGGAGCTGTAAAGGGTGATGAAACAGACGACGAATCTGACGGTGATTTTGCTGGGGGCGTAGCATCGAGCGTTGGGGCAGCTGGAGGCGAGGCTGGAGGCAGTAACTCTGGACCCTTTATGCCCAAGGATGGCTGCATTCACATCGCGAAGGCAAAGCTCTCTCCCTATTGGGAATTGATTGATATTGGGGCTTCATATCTGCCAGCCCCAATGTTCAGCCCAGACGAGGAGGAGTCTGTGAACAATGCGCTCAACCAGCTCACCCGCGCCCCTGATTCGCTAGCGCCAAATAGTGCTGCGTTTGACGCCAAGGGCTTCATCCTCATCAGGTCAGATGATACCTATATGACGGTCCGGCTGAAGCAGAACCGGAAGGGATTCGTCCTCAATTACTTTAACGACAGGCCAGTGAAGGCATCTGTAAAAAACGGCTTGTTCTACTTTGATTCCGGGATAGTATGGGGCAAGGACAATGCGCCTCTATTTGAGATGGAAGTCCAGACCAGGTGCCATTTAACCCCTTTTCTTACTTGTTCCCATCCCCTTGCATCTGACTTGTCTTTCTGTTTTTGCAGCAAGGTTCTCCGCGACCCAGTGAGCCTCGACTGGAATGTGGTGACAGACAAACATGCCATCACATATGATGTGGCAACTCATGCTAAGTCATACACTAAGAACGCATGGAAGCTCACCACGCAAGAGCTGAGGCAAATGGGAGATATGCCAATTATGGAAGAGGCCAAACGCATTGCCAATGCAAAGGCTGTATTCACAGAGACTCTGCAGCCTATTTTATACAAGGAATCTACTGTGCTTTGCTGCTACAATCCTGCAGCTCCTATGAAGGGACGTGCTGCGTGGAAGTTTACAGCCTCGCTGGCCTCTCCGCCTGTGATGCGCAAGCGTCCATACAACAAGCGACCTGCCGCAGGTTCTGCTCCGGGTGGGGGGAAAGGTGGCGAGGGGGGTGCTTCTCTTGCAAAGAAGACTCGCTTCACTACAGGCTCTAGTGCTGACAGGAAAAAGACTTGTTTCGCCGCTGGTCCTTATGATGAATGGTTCTCTGACTCTGACACTGTGAGCGATTACGACGAATTCTAGGTATGTTTATTCTATTGTATTTTACGCTCGCTTGGAAAACTAACATGATAATATCCATTTCACGCAGGCGTCTCTAGCATGAGGGCGTATTGCAAGGAGCGTGGCTCGCCTGAGAAGAGCCTTCCACGAGTATCTGCAAATGAGTGTGTAGCGAAAAAGAGGCTGAAATTGGCTGCCTGCGACATGAAGGCCGCCCACTCTGACGTGGCTGCGGCTGTTGTGTTGCCGTTTAGGCTGTTGACAATGAATCCTATGAGCAATCCTGCTGTGACTGTGTATAATATGGCAAAGATGACTAGAGCGGGAGTGGCTATAACCATGCACTTTTCGTCTAGATAGGTTAGATAAATCATAATCATTGAGTAGATGCCTGAGCTGATTATGAAGATGCCTGCACCCTGCTGATGTGTGGAGGTGTGAATGCCATAGACACATAGCATGGCCCACCCCACAAGCGATAGGATGCATGCTATGATAGATAACACAAACGCTGACATGCTCTTTTCACGGAGCACCGCCATGTAGAGCCCAGCAGTCACTATCTGCGCTGTCACTGTCATGGTAAGCCAAAGGTTAAACTGAGGGAATTCCATGAGGTTCTCAGATACTAGATCTGCCTTGTTGGAGTTATAGGTCACTGCAAGCAACACAAGTTGTGCTAGCCCAAGCCCCACAGACCACACTTTGAGTGGATTTGGCATTATGTACCCTTTTCTCTAGTGTCAGGTGCGACTGGCATTAATATCATTGTATCACAGAAATGACCGCGTCGCGAGTCTTATTTAAATTTACCTTGAACTAAACTAGGAGTGTAAGGATGCATTCAGGCGTCTTGTATGCGCTGCTACTTTTCTCCATGGTCACTAAATCTGTGGGGCAGCCGACTGATGTGTTTGTGAACGTTACATTTAACAACCTTGGCTCGCTCATGATTAGCGGCGGATCCCTGAACACCACAATTCTCATACAGCAGCTGGAATTACTCCAGCAGAATAATCCAGCCTTCTTTGCAGGCGTGACCCTAGAACGCGTTGTCAACATAGCCACAGGAGCTAGCGTCAACGTGAAGCTGTGTGGTCAGGGCTACTACTCTGATGTGGTCCTCTCTACCTGCGTGGCATGCCCTGCAGGCACATATTCAAGTGTCTACCTAGCCTCCACCTCTGCCACATGCACCCTCTGTCCTGCTGGATCTTACAGCCCACAGCCCGCTGGCACCAGCCAGGACTCGTGCCTTCTGTGCCCTGCAAATACCTATCTCTCCACCACTGGAAGCAGCTCCTCATCAGCCTGCACCCCCTGCACAGCAAACGCCCGCTCCACCCAGGGCTCCACGTCGGCAGCGATGTGCGGCTGCGTCGACGGATACTACGACCCTGGTGATGGATCGTGCCAGCAGTGCCCGCGCGGGTCCTTCTGTTCCTCAGGCATGAAGAACGACTGCTCACTCGACGGCACGCAAACATCAAATGCTGGCTCGTCCAGCGCTGCGCAGTGTTACTGTCGCCCAGGCTACTACTATGACAGCACCTACTCCAACACCATATACTGCAGTCTGTGCCCCAACTACTACTTCTGCGCTGGTGGGCCGGGTGTTATGCCAGCCCTTTGTCCCAATGGAGCGTTCTCTGGAAGCGGCGCCTCCAGCGCCCTTGGATGCCAGTGCATGTCTGGATACAAGCAGCTCACATATGGTAACGCCCCTGACTCTGATCCCAGGTCGCTGTCCATCAGCGGCGATCAGTGTGTCTGCAGCCCCACCACGCCCTGCGGCCAGACCTCCATCACTGCTACAAACTGCTGCCAGGACTTCTCCATGGCATACGACAACTCATATGTATGCATGGGAGAGGTCAATGGCAGGACGTCAAACCTAACCTGCCCACAGGGAGCTGTACAGCTGTGGCACCCTGACTCCTTCTACTATTATGCCAACTGGGACCAGTACTGGTACATCAACCCCCCTGGAGCCACAAGCATCACTCTCACCTTTGCCAACCTCAAAACCTACGATATCAACGATTACCTCATGGTCTACTCCTGCACCCCTGCCATGGTCTGTACATACCAATACAAGGTATATGGTTCCACGCTTCCGCCCGCAAGCACCATCAACTCAGGCATAGTGAAGCTCTACTGGCACACAGACTACCGCTACAACTCCAACGGCTTTCAATTGGTGTATTCCTCAAATCGCGCCTGCAGCCCCCTGCAGATCACGCAGACCGGAAGCTGGATCGTGCAGGGGCTCACAGCGACCATACCGCTTCGCGCGTGGGTCGGCGATACTGTAGATATCATGGCCAACGGGCCCTTCTTCCTGAGCCTGGCTACCTCTGATGGATCAGTCGTCATCTCCTCGTCTGCCTCCGAGATCATGACGCAGATGACCACACAAGGCGTATACACGCTCTCAGACTCGCAGTACCCAGCGAGAAGCAAGACCCTTGCTGTTTCACCCATCGAGCCCACCACATGGAATATCCAGGTGACCCCCACAGGAACAGGGGTGATCTCCTATGTCTTCAGCAGTGATGTCACAGGCACAAATCCAGACCTCTACCCCACTATAGGCGACAAGCTCTCCTTCACTTGGCTAACGCAGACAAACTACATGGTGATTGGCAACGCTACTGGGACCTACACACCCATTGTAGATGGAAGCATTGGCCTCTACGGCTCCAGAACACAGCAGGTGTCGTGGGATACCACAAACGCCCCCGCTGGCATATACTACTATGCGCTACAGTCGGCGCCCACCACTCCAAAAGGCAGAATATATCTTGCCCCACGCCCTGCGGGCATAGCGTGTATACAATGCCAGCCCACAGAGGTCTGCTATCAGGGCAATGTGATCCAATGCCCAGCAAACTCCATGGCAGCCCCAGGCGTTGCAGTCTCAGACGTATCCGGATGCCTGTGCCAGCCTGGCTTCTTCACAGCCACCACAGACCTGTTAGCCTATGCCAACAGCCAGAATATTGACACAAGCGGCAGGCATTCGTGTGCCATCACAGAGGGCAGCCTGCTCTACTGCTGGGGAGCCAATGAGGCTGGGCAGCTCGGGCTGATGTGGACCTCCACACAGGAATCCCCCACTATAGTAGATGGCCTCACTGGAGTGATCTCTGTGTCGCTGGGCGCCGACTTCACCTGCGTGGTGTACGCTGTGGATATCCGCAACAAGACCAAGTGCTGGGGAGGCAACATCTACGGCCAGCTCGCTCGCGGCATAGCCGACCAGGGCACAGCAGGACTATTCGCCCAAGGCGACATTGCCCCAGCGAAGCTAGGAACAGACTATTCTGTATCAAGTGCAGTGGCCTGCGCAGACTACTCCTGCTGCGCCTTTGTGACCAGCTACCCTCCTGGGCTGAGCGGTCAGCCAGCGTCGGGTGTCAAGTGCTGGGGTAGCGGCTACTCTATCATCAACGTCAATGACAATATGCCATTTCTAGCCGTCTCAAGCTATCCCACGATCTGGATCGCGCACGGCGGATCGCACGTCTGCACTGTGCAGTCAAATCCCTCCACAGGCATATTTGTAGGCAACGTGGTGTGCTGGGGAGATAACAGGTATGGCCAGGCTGGCATAGGGAGCAGCGCGACAACTGTCTCGCTTCCAGTGTCAGGTGGCTCTGCGACAGCTGTGAGCCTCACAGAGGCAGCCAAGACTGTCAGCTGCTACTCAGGGGTGTGCTGCGCAGTGCTCAAGAGCCTTGGCATCCAGTGCTGGGGGCGCGGCGGAGATGGACGCCTGGGTACTGGCCTCTTCAACATTGGCAGCACAGCTGCAACCATGGGATCCAACCTGCCCTATGTAGAGCTGGGCGTCAATACCCTGGCTATGGATGTCAACGTCAATGGAATAGAGACCTGCGCGCTGCTGTCAAACAACCATGTCAAGTGCTGGGGGCTCGTGGGCGGCCAGGTCATCCAGATGACAGAATACCTCCCCACCCTGCAGCTGCAGGAGAACCGTGGCGTGCTGCAGATGAGCGGGCGCGGCACAGCCACATGTGCTGTGCTGAGCAACTACAAGGCAGTGTGCTGGGGCAACAATGACCTGGGGCAGCTGGGTAGGGCGGTCCCAGGGGTCTCCCGCCGGCTGCTGCAGCAGGCGGGCAACGTGGGCTTCAACGCAAGCAACATGACGCTGGTGCCTCTCCCAGTGGACATGCTGCACTCATCTGGTACCCCCCAGTCTAAAGCGTGTGCCATATGCCAAGACAACTACTACTGCGACGGCAGCAACAGCGGCAACGCCATAGTCAAGTGCACCCTCAACGCCATCTCCCTCCCACAGAGCGTCTCATCCGACGCCTGCCACTGCATCGATGGATACAGGGGGGTCCACAACACGCTATGTATTCCATGTGGAGGCTCCACCTACTGCTCGAGTGGCGTGTCTTTCGCGTGCAGACAGAACTCTGTCGCACCAACATATGCCACGCAGGCCACTCAGTGTGCCTGCAAGCCGGGATACGCAGTCACAGACACCAACGCCTGTGTGGCGTGTGCAGCGGGCACGTACAAGGAGGGCACAGGGGACGGACCCTGCTTGCCATGCCCTGCTGGGACGAATTCGTCAGCAGCAGCCCTGGGAAATGGCACCATGTGCAAGGCATGCAGCGCAGGCTACTCCACGTCTTCCAATACCGGTTCCATTGCATGTACTCAGTGCCAGGCAGGCTACTTTGCCAGCTCAGGGATGGCCGACTGTGTACAGTGTCCAGCAGGCAGCTGGTCCAATCAAGGAGCAGGGATATGTCAGCTGTGCCCCGCTGGAACCTATGGGGTGCCAGGCTTCACAGCCTACCTGCAGTCTTGCATTCCATGCATAGCAGGAAAGTACTCCAACATCACCTCGGCTACAGCGTCTGACACGTGCCAGCGCTGCCCTGCTGGGACATATTCGCCCCAAGGTGCAAGCGCCTGTATCCCATGCCTGGCAAACACGTTCTCAGAGGAGGCCAGCCAGACCTGCACACAATGCCCTTCGAATTCCACCTCACCACAGGGGTCTGCAGGGTCTGGCTGCACCTGTGCAGCGGGGTTCGCACGCAGCGCTCTCACAGGCAACTGCTACCTCTGCTCTGCAGGGTACTGGGCGGCGGCTGGAAGCAGCGCCTGCACAGCGTGTCCTGCTGGAACAGCGCAGCAGCTGACTGGACAGACAAGCCAGTCAGCCTGTGTTACATGCGCTGCAGGGCGCTGGTCGGCGACGGGGGCTGGCGCCTGCTTATCATGCCCTGCCACCACCCAGTCCTCGGCAGGGGCCTCACAGTGCTCTCCATGCCAGCTGGGGTCCTACACCAACTTGCAGGTCAACGCCACAGGCTGCCTGCCGTGCCCGCTGGGGACTTACGCCCTGACAGCCATATCCAGCATCTTCCAGTGCAACACATGCCTTCTAGGCTCCTATTGCCCAGGGCAAGGCAGCCTGGTGCAGTGCCCATCAGGAACCTTTACAAATCGCACGGGCAACTCAATGCTGTCACAGTGCCTGCTATGCCCGCCTGGGTACTACTGCCCCATGCCCAGCGTCAAGAGCCAGTGCCCCACAGGCACTGCGTCCCCAGCCCCCGGCGGCGCGACCTCGCAGATGGCATGCGCATGCAAGCCAGGGTACGCGTGCGACTACTCCAAGTTCCTCGAGGCTGTGATCACGCTCAACATCCCAGCATCAAAATTCAACTGCAACTCGCTTGGGCAGTGCGACGTGCGGGACGCGTTCATCGCCGCCGTCGCAGCGGCAGCAGGCGTACCCACGAAGAATGTTGTCATCATCCAGATCGAGGACATGTCTGGCACACGCCGCCGCCTGCTCTCACCAGACTATGCTGGAGGAAAGATCCGCATCCACGTACTGGTGGGCGTGCAGGACGCCGAGCGCCTCCACGAACTCGATCGGCAGCTCCGGAAGCAGGGGCTGGACACCAGCATCGACCACGGGTGGTATACGCCACACGAGGTCAGGGCGCGCAAGATGTGAGGACAGGCGAGCAGCACAGATAAAAAAATGCCATGCGTTGGCAGTACTTATTTATTAAACCCATTTTATCTGCACATATAAACCTCCACTGGATGACACACGATCACAGAAGGAGAGCACACCCATATCATAGGAAAAATAATTTAATGGAGAAACACCCCCATTGCATGGAGGCTAACAGTCACTTGTACATTTCAGGCTTTCAAGAGATTCTACGCCATGGTTGCTTCCCTAGAAGAAAATATGCCCCACGCAACCAATGCAGTACACTGTCTGTTATGCACCTGGGACAGCGCAAACTACTCATGTCTGAGATTGGCGCACTCCTACTGTTGAATACAGAAACCAAATATGTGGCTGTATATGCTGGCGCAGCACCAGGGGTCCACATCCCCCTGTTGTCAGAACTGTTTCCAAATGTAATTTTTCACTTGTATGATCCAGCCCCTTTTGAGATTGAAGAAACAGAAAGAATTAAGTGTTTCAAAATGTGCTTCACTGATGCAATGGCACACATGTATGCCAACACAGAGTATGAGAATTTGGTATTCATCTGTGACATACGACGTACTCGTGACGAGATGATGGTGTGGGAGGATATGCTGTCACAGAGACGTTGGCATGAGATAATGAATCCCCTGTTGACATCGTTGAAATTCCGCCTGCCTTGGCCAGGGAATGGGGCTGTCAGTGCTTCCAATCAAGTAGAATACCTGAATGGCGACATCTGCCTGCCCATCTGGGGTCCTCCCAGTACTACAGAAAGTCGTCTAGTGATTAAAAGGGGTTCACACACACACAATCCCACAAGGATTTATGATTGTCTGGTATATGAAGAGGAAATGTGCTACTTCAATCGAGTTATTCGTCCAGCTATACACACATGCCAGAAGGAGAGGTCATGGGGGCTAGATGGATGTTATGATTGCACTGCAGAGGTCAGGTTATTGGACAAGTACCACAAGATTTGGACCCACTGCAAGATTTCCACTGATATCATCAGTCGTAAACTCCACCGTGGGATACAAAGAGGTTGATGTATCAAGGGCAGACAAGCAGCATGGAGTAATGGGAAAGAAACGCTCGTATTTAACACGAAAACACAGTAAAAAAACGAAACGACCACCATGCCCATCGCTCTCGCGTGTGGCGCCGTGCTTTGCTGGCTCGCCGCGTCGGTCGCGTCGGCGGGCGCAGCGTCGTTTGCACGAGTAAATGTAACATTCTCTGGCCTCCCCAGCGGGGCAACCATCCTGCTGCCCACAAACTGGACAGTCACCATAATTTCAGACACCCTCTCTGCAAGAAGCGCACAGTGCCCAGCTGGAAGATACTGCCCCGGGAATACATCCGCGCCCATCGCATGCGCGGATGGCACCTTTTCAAATGAAACAGGCAGGCAATATGACTGCACAGACCCCTGTCCACCAAACTTCTTCTGCACAGACCCAGGGTGGGCCCAGCAGTGCCCCCAATACACAGCCTCCAGCCCAGGGGCAGTGTCAAAGCTTGACTGCCAGTGCATATCTGGCTACAGCTGCGTCTATCGCAAGCAGATCAGCGTGAAGATCCTGGTGCCAGTCTCGCTCAAGACATGGCTTCACGACCAAACGCTCCAGCAGGCCCTCATTGAAGCCATCACTGCATCTGCAGGGGTGCTACCCTCAAGTGTCGTCATCGACCACGCGCTACCGCACTCGCAGAAGAGCCGCCGACTGCTGTCGCGGACCACTGGGTACACCCTCCTCAGCGCGTCTATCGTGCGCGGCAGGCCCCCACGCGACCTCGCCGCGCGCCTCGCCACGCTGCAGTCCCCGCTCCGCCATGCCCGCGCGCGCTGGGCGTTGACAGACCACGTGCAAGTCACATATACCCCTGCTTCAGGGGTTGTCTAATAAACAATCGCGTGTTATAAAAGGGGTATATATTGGCTGCAGCAAACTGCCACTGGAATGACCATGGGCACCACTGTTTTTCTGTTGGGAGCTATGTGGCTTCTGACATGCTTTACATTAGGCGAGGCACAGGTCTCGTACACAGGAGGAGGTGTGCTGTTTAATGATGTAACAAATTACAACATAGTACAGTTCAAATCAAGCGGCACATTCACATTGTCGTCCGCTACCACTGCCAGAGTGCTGGTTGTAGGAGGGGGGGGAGGAGGGGGGATCAACATAGGAGGAGGAGGAGGGGCAGCAGCAGTGATATACATGCAGGATGTCCCCATGACAGCTGGAACATACACAGTAAGTGTTGGTGCTGGAGGGGTAGCAGGCACCCATACCACAGTGACAACAGGTGCCACAAACGGAGGAGACTCATCAATTTATTATGGAGGGAACCCAATGTTTTTAGCAAAAGGAGGAGGATTTGGGGGGTATGCACAGGAAACTACAAATGCTGGGAGCGGTGGATGCGGGGGCAGTTCTGCAGGCTTTGCTGCACTGGATAATTCATGGGGGGTAACAGTGAACACCAATGTTGTTAACTTTATACCTGGTAAAGGCCCTGGTGCAAATGTATTTGGGACACCAGGCTGCAGAGGAGCAACAGTAACAACAGCAGATCAAACTGATTACGGGTGTGGAGGCGGGGGAGCTGGATATGTATCCAGTAATCAAAAAGGTGGGATAGGTATTCCATCAGTACTGATTGACACCAGCAAGTATTATTTTTCTGATATTTTTGGAAATGCATTCAAAAATGTTGCGCCACAAGCAAGCGACGCTTCATACTATATTGCTGGAGGAGGTGGTGGTGGTATCCACTTATTCCCAACTTCAATCCCTGGAGACATGACACCATATCAAGGAGGACTTGGAGGAGGAGGATCATGTGGATACACTGTCACTTCTAGCTTGGTTCTGTATGCTGCTGGCAATGGAGTGCCAAATACAGGAAGTGGAGGAGGAGGGGGCGGATGCTGCTGGGCACCCGCTGGCGCTGGCGGGTCTGGAATGGTCATAGTAGCTATGGGCACTTGTACAGCTGGTAGATATACAGTAAATTCCACTGGCATATGCACGCTATGTGCAGCAGGCACCTATTCTCTCAGCGGACAGACAAATGCATGCTCCATGTGTGGCATTGGCACATATCAAAGCGGGCTAGGAACGATTACATGTGTCAACTGTAACACAGGAACATACCAGAGCGGCACAGGGTACGCTGCATGCACTGGGTGTGGCATAGGTACCTATCAGAGCGCCACAGGATTCTCTGTTTGCTCCAACTGTGTGGCTGGCTATTATCAGAGCGCCACAGGCTTCGCAGCGTGCATCTACTGCGGAGCAGGCAGCTACCAGAGTGGCACTGGTTCATCAGTATGCTCATCTTGTAGCACTGGAAGCTACCAAAGCGGCTTTGCAGGCCTGGTGTGCACTGCGTGCCTTGCAGGCACCTACCAGAGCAACACAGGGCTCTCTGTGTGCTCCAAGTGCGATGCAGGAAGCTACCAGAGCGGCACAGGAACCACAGTGTGCACTCTATGTGGCGCAGGAAGCTTCCTGAGCGGCACTGGCTTCTCTGTGTGCTCAGCATGCAGTACAGGGAGCTACCAGAGCGGCACTGGCGCTGTGACATGCCCGCTGTGCAGTACAGGAACCTATCAAAGCGCAACTGGATTCTCTGTGTGTTCTCTCTGTGCTGCAGGGAGCTACCAGGGCAACCAGGGTTTATCCACATGCCCAGCGTGTGGCGCTGGAACCTATCAGACAGCCAGCGGGTCCTCAGCATGCTCCAATTGCGCAGCAGGAAGCTACCAGACAGGCATAGGGTTTCCAACAGCATGCCCAGGCTGTGGAACTGGATATTACCAGAGCGGTGTAGGCTTTTCTGTATGCTCCTCCTGCACAGCTGGAAGCTATCAAAGCACAACAGGAGTCTCTGTATGCTCATTATGCTCAGCAGGAAGCTACCAGACAGGCGTTGGCTTCACCACATCATGCCCCAGCTGCAACATAGGCTACTATCAGAGCGGAATTGGCTCTCTAACGTGCCCCCCCTGTACAGCTGGAAACTACCAGAACAGCACAGGGGGCACTGTGTGCTTAGCCTGCGACGCAGGAAGATACCAGAGCGCCACAGGGTACTCAGTGTGTTCTTCCTGCAACACAGGGACCTACCAGACTGGCACAGGATACGCAATATGTGCATTATGCGGCACAGGGACCTACCAGAGTGCCACTGGCTTCTCCACGTGTGCAACCTGCATTACAGGAAGCTACCAGCAGAACATAGGATACTCTGCATGTGCTGGATGCAGCGTAGGGTCTTACCAGAACGGCACAGGCTTCTCTGTGTGCTCCAAGTGCAGCGCTGGAAGCTACCAGAGCGCCACTGGGTTCTCTGCATGTTTATCCTGCCCAGATGGAAGCTACCAAACCGGCACAGCTGGCATGGTGTGCCCCTATTGCGCCACAGGAACCTACCAGAGCGGCACAGGTTCATATGAATGCACCCCCTGTCTTGCTGGAAGCTACCAGAGCGCCACAGGGCTATCCACCTGCTCTGCCTGCGCGGCAGGAAGTTACCAAACCGCTACAGGCCTGTCAGCATGCTCCACGTGCGGCGCTGGCTCCTACCAGAGCAGCACTGGGGCGTCTGCGTGTGGCACATGCATAGAAGGAACATACCAGACTGGAACTGGTATGCAGACGCCAGCCAGCTGCGTCCTGTGCTGGGCAGGCACATACCAGACAGGGCAAGGGATGGTAGACTGCACCCGATGCAGCTCAGGATCTGAATCAGTGCAGGTGTCAGGCACTGGCGGCGCGGCCTTCTTCGGAGATGTCAACAACTTTAACGTGGCACAGTTCACCTCCTCTGGCACCATCACGCTGGCAGCCCCTACCAATGTGAACATTCTCCTAGTGGGTGGCGGTGGAGGAGGAGGCGCAGCCGTGGGCGGCGGAGGAGGCGCCGGCGCGCTGATCTTTATGCCCTCTGTGCGGATGGCAGCTGGGACATACAATATAGTGGTCGGGGCAGGGGGTGCAGGTGGTGTCAAGGACACATCCTATGCCACGTCAGGGGGGGACTCTGTCATCACCATAGGAAGCACCACTCTGTTCAGGGCTGTGGGAGGAGGATATGGCACATGCTGCAACGGAGGGCTGCCTGCGTTGGGTCCAGCGGGCTCAGGAGGCTCTGGCGCTGGGTCAGCAGGGAACACTCACTTTCCAGGTAGCTGCGGCTCCCCCCTCAGCACTAATGTGGTCAACGGAACGACCAACAGCGGTCCAGGTAGATATGTATATGGCAGATACGGCGCTCCTGGCAATCCATCCTACAGTGGTGGCACCGACTGCTGGGCTGGAGGCGGAGGAGGCGCAGGGTTGAATGCGTCTACCCTGCGAGGTGGCGACGGCATATGCAATGCGTCCATTGATGGAAAGGCATACAAATTTGCATCAGTATTTGGCTCTGCCTACACCTCTATAGCGATATACAACATCAGCGACTACTACATCGCAGGAGGGGGGTCTGGTGGAGTATACAACCTGGACACTGACATGTACACAGCGTCTGTGCTGCCCAACATATATGGAGGATTCGGAGGTGGCGGGACATCTGGGTGCAGATCAGACTACCTAGTCAGATTCTCATCTTTCTTTGCAGGGCGCGGCGCGCCAAACACAGGCAGCGGCGGAGGCGGCACTGGCGAGGCGGGATCTGCCAAATATGGAGGCAGCGGTGGAGCTGGGCTGGTGCTGATGGCCATTCCCTCTCTTGCTGGGACATACTCCTCTGGGATAGGCATGACAAGCGCTTCAAACTGCACCATGTGTGGGGTGGGCACATACCAGACTGGTATGGGAATGACAGACACAGAAAACTGCACGCTGTGCGCCGCAGGCACGTACCAAACAGGCATAGGCGTGAACAGCGCGAGCCTCTGCCGCCCGTGCGGCATGGGAAAATACCAGACGGGGGTGGGAATGACCAGCCAAGCGGCCTGTTCAACCTGTGGCATTGGCACCTACCAATCTGCCCTTGGCATTCCCAGCCTCGCAGGCTGCCTACTGTGTGTGGCTGGCACATACCAGAGCAATATTGGTGCACAGAGTGTCAATACATGCTTACAGTGCTCCGCTGGCTATTACCAGTCGGCATCAGGCAGCTCAGCATGCGCCACATGCAGCACAGGAAGCTATCAGAATGTCAGTGGTGGCTCTGTGTGCACATTATGCTCCACTGGATACTACCAGAGTGGTGCTGCAGGCTCTGTATGTCTATCATGCTCTGCTGGAAGCTACCAGAATACCACAGCAGGGTCTACGTGTCTATCTTGCAGCCCTGGAAGCTACCAGAATGCAACTGCTTCCTCTGTGTGCATAATATGCAATATAGGATACTTCCAGAGCGCCACAGGGGGCTCAGCGTGCGCTTCATGCTTATCTGGAAGCTACCAAAGCGCAGCCTCAGGCTCCATATGCACGCAGTGTGCTGCAGGAAGCTACCAAAGCGCTTCCACTGGCTCTACATGTGCCCAATGCTCCTCTGGATACTACCAGAATGCCACAGGGAGTTCTGCCTGCGCCACATGCTTATCAGGGAGCTTCCAGAACGCCTCTGCAGGCTCTGTGTGCCTATTGTGCGTAACCGGAACCTACCAGAGCGCCTCTGCAGGCTCCAACTGCATCTCATGTGTTGCTGGAAACTACCAGAGCAACACAGGAGCATCTGCATGCGACACCTGCGGCGCTGGCACATACCAAACAGGAACAGGCATGCAGAGCGCTGGCAGCTGCGCCCTTTGCGTCACAGGAACGTACCAGTCAGGCACAGGCATACAAAGCCAGTCAGGCTGCATCTCATGCTCATCAGGCACATTCCAATCTGGCCTTGGCGCCACAGGCGCTACAAACTGCATAGCATGCCAGTGCGGCTTGTATGCTTCCAGCACTGCCAGCTCCACCTGCAGCTCGTGCAGTGCAGGAAGCTACCAGAGCGGACTTGGTGGCGCCCTGTGTGACACCTGCCTAGCCGGTACCTACTCTTCTGCAGCCTCCAGCGCCTGCACAAACTGCCAGCCTGGCAACTACGCATCGTCTTCAGGGGCCTCCCAATGCGTCGCCTGCGCAGGCGGCACGTACAACAGCGCCACTGCCGCGTCCTACTGCTTGCAATGCGCAAAAGGCACATATGGACCCACGCCAGGCATGCAATCAGTCACAGAATGTGTCAGCTGCGCAGCCTCCACCTACCAGCCTGTCCTGGGAGCAGACAATTCCTTGGCCTGCCTACAGTGCCCTTCAAACTCAGCCAGCCAGCAAAAATCTACACAAATTACCGACTGTGTGTGCATGCAGGGCTACCAGGGTCCTAACGGCGGCAACTGCACTCAGTGCAATACCACAGGGTGGTGCACAGCTGGCACATTTAGCGTCTGCCAGCCGTTTTCAGCTGCAGTAAACCCAGGCGCCGCTTCCCTCGCGCAGTGCATGTGCATCCCAGGATACTATGGTGACATCATGACCTCTGGTGGATGCGGCATGTGCAAGCAGGGCTCCTACTGTCCAGGAGAGGCTGCCAACCTGACGCTGGCATGCCCCTTTGGCGAGTACTCTGCCACAGGGGCGAACGCGTCAGCCTACTGCTATTGCCCTTCCAACTCAGTCTCTGGTCCTGGCGCCATCAACCCCTCGATGTGCACGTGTAATATGGGATTCAAGCGCAACGCCAGCGTCGCCTACCCCTACTGGAGATGTCAGGCGTGCGACGTGGGCGAGATCTGCTACAACAACACAGTCTCTGCATGCCCACCCTTCTCGTACGCCCCAGGAAAGGTCAATGGCTATCTAGACTGCCTCTGCATGCCAGGATACTACAACGCCACAATTCAGAATCCAGGCAGCCTCTGCCAGCCGTGCCCCATGAACTACTACTGCCCTGGCAGCGGCGCCCAGAGCGTCGCCTGCAGGCCGCTCATGATCTCCTCAGCACAGTCAACCAATGTATCTGCATGTTTCTGTGTAGACGGCTACTATGGGACGGGCACAGACACATGCCAGCAGTGCGCGAGCCAGCACTATTGCACCTTGGGCGTCGTGCAGAATTGCCCTGACAATGCAGCGTCGCAGCCCATGTCATACCTGCTCACAAACTGCAGCTGCAATGCTGGGTACTCAGGACGAAACGGCGGAGCCTGCCGCGCCTGCAACACTGGCACCTACAAGCCCATGCAAGGGTGCATAATTTGCAACGGCACAGCGGACTGCATCCCCTGCCAAATGGGCGCCTATTCAAACATCACTGCGCTTGCTTCCTCGTGCACCCGCTGCCCTGCCGGGACATATCTTGACTCCACAGGCAAAAACTTTGTGTCTGACTGCAAGTCATGCCCCACAGGGACATACCAGACAGGAACAGGCATCCAGTCCTTAGCAGACTGCAGCAAGTGCGACACTGGCTTCTACCAGAACGCCACAGGAGTCAGCTCGTCATCAGCGTGCCTGAAATGCTCCACTGGCACCTACCAGGACACAAGGGGAAGCTCGGCGTGTGCTGCATGCCCTGCTGGAACCTACCAGACTGCCCTTGGCGCCAACACTGAGCTGGCCTGTTCTGCGTGTGTGGCTGGCACATACCAAACTGGCACGGGGGTCCCGGTGTCAGCTGCATGCTCCCTGTGCTCTGCAGGATTATACCAGACAGCCACTGGCGCCACTGTGGCAGCCGCTTGCACAGCATGCAGGGAGGGTCTATACCAGACAGGCACAGGAGTCTCAAGCTCTTCTCAGTGTGTTGCATGCGTAGAGGGCACATACCAGACTGCCAGTGCCATGAGCTCAAGCGCCTCCTGCACCCTCTGCAGCGCAGGCTACTACCAGACATCCACCGCTGCTACTGTGGCCACTGCATGCACTGCGTGTCAGATGGGGCTTTACCAGACAGGCACAGGAGTCTCAAGCGCTTCCCAGTGTGTTGCATGCATAGAGGGCACGTACCAGACCGCCACTGCCATGAGCTCAAGCGCCTCCTGCACCCTCTGCAGCGCAGGCTACTACCAGACAGGCACAGGCGCCATCGTGGCAACAACATGCACAGCATGCCCCACAGGAAGCTACCAGACCGGCACAGGCGTCTCCAGCGCCTCTCAGTGCGCAGCCTGCGTTGCTGGCACGTACCAGACTGCCACAGCGATGACATCCAGCGCCACCTGCTCCCTCTGCGGCGCTGGCTACTACCAGACTGCCACCGCTGCGACGGCCGCTGCCGCTTGCACAGCGTGCTCGGCAGGAAACTACCAGACAGGCGCTGGCATGCCAGATGCCTCCAGGTGCACCCCATGCGCGTCAGGCACCTATCAAACGGGCACAGCGATGATATCCACCGCAGCCTGCACCCTCTGCGACGCAGGCTTCTACCAGTCGGGCACAGGTGCCACGCGTATTGCTGAATGCACATCCTGCCAGGCAGGGACCTACCAGACTGGATCTGGCGTATCCAACTCGTCGCTGTGCGCGCTGTGTGGCGCTGGAACGTACCAGACATCCACTGCCGCCAGCTCCCCCATAAGCTGTGTAGCCTGCATAAGGGGAACATACCAGACCGGCAGCGGGATGCAGAGCCAGACCAACTGCACTCAATGCCCCGCAGGCAGCTTCGGCGACGTCAGCAATCACTGCGCTGCCTGCCCACAATACAGCAACGCATCTGCAGGCTCCACTACCTGCCTATGTGGCGAGGGCTACGCAGGCACCATCACACGCGCCGACCAGACCTGCGGCGAATGCACCCGCTGCGATGCAAACGCTGTAACATACGGCATCTGCGTGCGCTCCACTGGGTTCGACAACGTCTCGTGCGCATGCAACGCAGGGTTCTCTGGCAACGGATTCGTGTGCTCCCAGTGCAACGAATGCGCTCTAAACGCAACACAGCTCAAGTTCTGCCCATTCAATACCTCCACAGACGTGACAGAGTGCAGGTGCAATGCAGGATTCTATGGCAATGGCCGTGGATGCACCTCTTGCGCAGCCTGCAGCCACAACGCAACGCGACAGGAGTGTCCAGATGGCTCTGCCACAGATGTCTCAGTCTGCACATGCAACATTAGATTCTACGGCAACGGGCGAACCTGCACCCCCTGTGCCGGCTGCAGCGGCAACGCGACAAG
>SESF01026495.1_pt1 | contig 17987 bp, 12 predicted proteins | sample 3171521 | NCBI WGS metagenome assembly SESF01 (sample SAMN10866945, study PRJNA518727) | freshwater metagenome | biome: subpolar coniferous forest; feature: holomictic lake; material: water; isolation source: holomictic Lake 227, 6 m and 8 m depth | place: Canada: near Kenora, Ontario | collected...
TCCTCTGCGTCAGCTCGTTGAAAACGCAGGTTTGGAAGCTCCTCTGATCGTCGAGAACGTGAAGAAGGGCAAGGCCTCCTACGGTTACAATGTCGCAACGGGCGTTTACGAAGACCTCGTGAAGGCTGGCGTGTTGGATCCGGCAAAGGTGACCCGTAGCGCGTTGCAGAATGCAGCGTCGATCGCAGGTCTCCTGCTCATCACAGAGTGCATGGTCACTGAGATTCCGGAGAAGAAGGAAGCTCAGATGCCAAACCAAGGTATGGGTGGCATGGACATGTAATCGTTTAAACACGATTATATCAAACAAAACGGCCCGCACTGGAAAGTGTGGGCCGTTTTTTTTTATAAATTTCTAACACGCCTATGCGTATGTTTGAAAAACCAGCAGAACTCCATGGACCGGCTGTATGCGTAATAAGGATCCTGTCGCGACATTTAGGGTGGCGGTTGCCCAGCTCGACAATTCAAGATTCTGAACTGGATACCGAACACCGTCGACCGTTAATTGAACACGAGGATCACAAGCGATAAAGGAGACCGACTGTCCTTCATGCGAGGGCAGTGTTGTCGCTTCGGACACTGGGGTAATGATACACGCATCCGTCATCATACGTACAGAGGCTTCGCATGAAAAATCAGCCAGCAGCGAAAGATTGCCCAGCGTATGGTCCTCCCGTTTTCCTGTAGCCCCCACAATCACAATATCGTTCCATCCCTGTTTAACACAAAACCGAAAAGCCTTTGTTAAATCGTTCGTCTCCTGACAACCGCTCATCACAAGACACCCTGCAAATTTTTTACGGGCAGATTCAGAAAGACTGTCGCCATCGCCCACCACAGCGACCGGCGGAAACTCGGAACTTTCGACAAGCGCATTCGCAGCACCGTCACAACAGACGATGCGCGCTGCTTTTCGCAATACCTCGAGCGGAGCAGGATGCGACGGAAAAAGGCCATTGGCAATGATGACTGTCACGATGTTCATAACTTTTACAGTACACAAAAAAAACGGCGGATAAAAGCCTAAACTTTTACCCGCCGCCAGGGAGGACATATATATTATCCTGTGTTCTTCAGGGGGGAAACCTGTGTTTGAAACGGGGGAGGCTTCAAACAACAGAACACATCCAAGACTCCATAGAAGTTCTTGAATGACGTTATTATAGGACATAAGCCACCATTCTGTCAATCCCGTTTTTAAAAAAATATTCACTTTTCTCTTTCAGCGTAGCCTTGCATGATTTAAGCCTGTGTGAGATACTATTTGTCTATTTTTTATTACGAGCACTCCTATTTTATGGATACTGTTGATTTATCGTGTTCACGTCTCCTGTTTCCGCCCATCCATGCCGAAGGCATACGGTTTGTGCTGATTTCAGCTATAGTCGTTTTAATCATTTATTCTGGTCTCACCTGGTGCGGACATCTTGGATGGCCACTCTTGCTTTGGTTGCTGCCCATTGCGGTCTACCTCTTTTTTCGTGACCCAGAACGGGTTCAACCGCGAGATGCCCTTGCGATCGTGAGTCCAGCAGACGGAACGGTTTCGATGCTTGCTGAAGTCCCCGTGCCGATAGAACTGGGGCTAAGCCCAAGCCCCGTTGTCTGGCGTGTCAGCGTTTTTATGAGTGTTTTTAATGTGCATGTCAATCGGATGCCTGCAAGCGGAACGATTATAAAGACCCATTACATTCCTGGGTCATTCCTGAATGCTTCCCTCGATAAAGCAAGCGAATTGAATGAACGACATCTTTATTTGATGACAGCAACAAACGGACAAAAACTTGCTTTTGTTCAGATTGCTGGACTTGTTGCACGGCGCATTCTTTGCCTCGTCAAAGAAGAGCAAAAACTAGAACGTGCTGAACGCTTTGGTCTTATTCGCTTTGGAAGTCGCGTCGATGTTTACCTGCCCCTGGGCGTTGAACCCACAGTACGTGTCGGACAGACTATGATCGCAGGAGAAACCCCGCTTGCGTATTTCAAAGCACAACCGTAACAGGACAAAACGTTTAACCTGCGAAAGAATATGCTATGAGTAAATTCCGTTTTCGAAAAAAGAAACAAAAGCAGCAACGTATTCCACGTGAACTTCCAGTTCGAGCCATGCTCCCGAATCTCATCACCTTAATGGCTGCGGCAAGTGGCATTACCTCCATTCGTATGAGTTGTCAAGGTGAGTGGAGACTTGCTGTCATCGCAATTACGATCGCGGCTGTCCTGGACGGACTGGATGGACGCATGGCCCGGATGCTTAAAGTGACATCAAAGCTTGGCGAACAACTGGACTCCCTTTCCGATTTTGTCAGCTTCGGTGTTGCACCTGCAATCTTCACCTACTTCTGGATTATGGAGGTACTTCCCGAGGGAAGCCCGCTCTATCATCTTCGCGGCATCTTCTGGGCTTTTGCACTCTTCTATGCCCTCTGTTGCGCATTCCGGCTGGCGCGGTTCAACATCATGATTGATGACGGCCCGACACAGCCTTACTGGAAACACTTCTTTGTCGGCCTTCCCTCACCTGGAGCAGCAGGCCTCGTCCTCACGCCGGCCATTCTGGATTTACATTTCGATTCCGCCATGCTTCAGTCGCCCTGGGTCGGCAGTGTCATGCTCATCGTGTGCGGCATTCTCATGGCCAGTCGCGCCCCCACCATCTCCATGAAAAAGATGCATATCAGCAGGCGGTTTCAAATCCCTGTCGCAATCTTCATCATCTTTGTTATTGGAATGCTCGTCGCACACGCATGGATCACATTAGGAATAATCGGGATCTGCTATTTCGTTTCAATCCCAATATGCGGCATGATTTACATGCGTCTGCGTTCATCTTATGAAAAACGGGCACAATTCAACAGCGCCGTAAACACATCTTCTGCTCTGAACAAATAAATGAACACAGCCAGCACCAAACCTGCTTCCAAACACGATTGGGTCGCGCACATCCGCAATCGCATTTTTGCAGGCCTCCTTTTTGCAGCGCCTGTTGTTGCCACGGTTCTGATCTTCAATTTTATACTCAACCTTGCTACAGCCTGGTTCCCGCAGCAATATCTCGACAAAATAAGCAATGCGTTTGGCGGATATCTACTGAAGCTGCTCCTGTTGTTGTGCGTATTGATCTTCTTTTATTTCTTGGGGGTCATCACCTACTTCATCGGTAAACAGTTAACACGTGTGATCGATGAACTTTTCTCTCGGATTCCATTCCTCAGCACCATCTATAATTTCATGAAGAAATTCAAGGAATGGGTTGAGAACCGCCAAAACAGCATGTTCGATGCCGTTGTCCTTGTGCATTATCCTCGCAAGAACAATTACTCCATCGGGCTTGTCACATCGAAGACGGATGATTCCATCACGAAATACATCCTTGATGAGCAGGGCCAGCCACTGGCCTGCGTGAATGTATTCATCCCGACAACGCCAAATCCAACCAATGGTTTTTTTATTATTTATCCGAAGCGCGAGGTCATCTATACCGATATGAACGTGAATACAGCGATCAACCTGATTGTTTCAGCAGGGGCAATGCCCCCTAATGTACAAGCACAGGCGGCGGCGATACCCCCTATACCATCATAACCATGATCACACAGACAGAGGCTATCGTACTTCAAATACGGCCCTGGTCAAAGACCTCACACATCGTCACCTGGTTGACACCTGATCACGGACGTATCGTGACTTCTATCAAGGGCGCCTCCCGTCCCAAGAGCCCCTTCCTCGGACAGTACGATCTCTTTTATACTTGCGACCTTCAGTTTTACACACGCGAGCATGACGGCGTGCATATTGCCAAAGAATGTTCACCGCTCATACGTCATGATCCCCTACGTGAGCAGTGGCGTGCCACGGCTGTGGCGGCCTATCTTGTTGATCTGACAGCGAGGGCCCTCCCCCTCCGTCAACCCCATCAAGATGTCTATACGCTTCTTAAGCAAACTCTTGACTCTCTTTCATCCTGCCCCACAGCTTCACTCATAGACTGTATCATTCGCTACGAACTTCATTTGCTCCACTTGCTAGGTTTACTCCCAGACCTTACACTTTGTACGAGATGTCACACACCCCGTCCAAGTTGGTTTTCTTTTTCAGTCTCCACAGGACGAATACGCTGTCAGCATAATGCTTCTCCAGATCAGGACGAATCCCATATTTCACTCTCTCCAAGCATCCAAGAACACTTCACCCTGCTCCGTCAAAAGCTCATTTCAGGTCGTTATCCTCTCATCGTTGAAACCGAGCCACCAAAGAAAAATAACGAAAAATCAAAACTTCCGCTTGGATTATCCAGATTTCTTGGTATATTTATAACTTTACATCTCGATGTACCCGCGTCGGTTCGCAGGGTTGTCCTTGAGATGATAGAAACAACACCTACGCAAAAAATTGCGTTACAGGAGATTCAATAGCATGAAAAGCTCACATCTGTTTTGCACCGCGATCGCCGTCGCACTCGTTACTGCCTCGGGCTGCAAGAAACAGGAAAAGGGAACCGCAACAACACCTGCTAATCCCGCACCTGCAACCACATCGGCTCCTGTAGTGAACGAGAAGCCCAAAGATCCCAATGAAGTCATGGCTTCCGTCAATGACACCAAGTATATTCGCAAAGACGTGGACGCAATCGTTAACAAGGTCATGGCCTCGCAAAGCGTACCGCCAGAACAACAGGTTGAAGCCCGTAAGTTCTTTGAGCAACGCGTGGTTTCCAGCATGATTATGCGCGCTTTAATTATGGCTGAAGTCAAAAAGGCTGCCGTCAAAATCACAGATGAAGATCGCAAGAAACAAACGGATCGTTTGGAAGGTATGCTCAAGGCTCGCGATAAGAACATGACCGTGGAGCAGTACTTCAAGGATTCACCCATCGGCGCAGTCGAAGCCCGCAAGGAATTTGACGAAGGCATCATGATTGATAAGTTCCTTGAAGCGAAAATCAACAGCACGCTCACCGTGACAGACGCTGAAGTGAAAAAGGTTGTCGACGATGTTGTGCGTGCGAACGCTGAAGCGGCGGGAACCAATAAATTTCTCGCAGCGAAGAATCAAGCGAAGCGCGAAAAGATCCTGAGCCTGAAGAAGAAAATCAGCGAAGGTGCAGACTTTGCCGCACTCGCCAAGGAAAATTCAGACTGCCCGAGCAAGGAAAAGGGCGGCGATCTGGGTACGTTCCAGAGTGGCCAGATGGTCAAGCCGTTTGAAGATGCGGCTTTCACACAGCCCATCGGTCAAGTGGGTGGCATTGTTGAAACAGATTTCGGTTACCACCTGATCAAGGTCACGGCGCGTACCGAAGCTGTCGAAGCAAAGGGTGATGTTGCTGCGAAACCCGCAACCGTCACCGCGTCGCATATCCTCATCTCCCGCGAACGTGAACAGAAACCGCGTCCGATTCCTGAGGTCGATGCTGTGAAAGAACAACTAAAGCGCCAGAAGTCACAGGAAGCGATTCAGAAGTACATCCAGGAACTCAAGAGCGCTGCCAAGATTGCAACGCCAGCTTTTCCTGACATGCAGCTGTAATCAGTACCAGTAGTTTTTAAAAACAAGGGGCACACATTCATTTGTGTGCCCCTTGTTTATTGAGAATCAGCCTTCCAATGTGCCATCGACAACACTCTTAACCTTGAAGGTTTGAAGTGTGCGTCGCGTCGTGACTGACAAACCATGAACCGCGCAAGGGAGATACTCGGAACTCCAACCACAGGCGCGGCCTGCACGGTCAATATGTTCGACAAGGAAGGTGACCTCTTTGCCAAGAAAGCGGTACAGGTAGACTGCTCGTTGGCTCTCAGCTATTTTGCTCAGTTCCTTTGCACGACGCTTGCGCTCAGCAATAGGGATCTTGTTATTCATCAACGCCGCAGGCGTTCCAGGACGTTCACTGTAAGGGAAAACATGGACATTGGCAAAGGGATAGTCCTTGATCAGTTGCCAGGTCTGCTCAAAATCCTCCTGCCTTTCGCCCGGAAATCCGACAATCATATCGGTCCCCAATCCAAGATCAGGGACTTTCTCTAAAGCGTACTCAAGTGTTTCGCGAATAGTAGCCATCGTATAACGACGCTTCATACGTGTAAGGGTGGTATCGCATCCACTCTGAATCGGCAAATGAAGGAAGCGACAGACACGTGCATCCAATGCCATGAGGTCTATGAGGTCGCGCTCCACCGTTCCTGGCTCAATTGAACCTAGCCGGATGCGGCCCACGCCTTTTAAATCCAAACATGCTTTCAGCAGATCAATCAGATTTCGATTGCCGTCTACATAGCAGGCTGTATTGCATCCAGTGATGACGAGCTCCTGAAAGCCGGCATTCATATAGGACTGCGCCTCGACAAGACAGGCGTCTATGGAACGACTGCGCGGCTCTCCTCGCGCATGAGGGACAATGCAATAAGAACATCGAAACGCGCAACCATCTTGCACCTTGAGTGTCGCCCGTTGCGTAGAGAGTCGAGGCTGCAATTTCCCTCCTCCCTCCTCCCTGCGACCTCCTCCCTTTCCTAAGTGCTTTCCTATCAACGCGACCAAATCGTCTTTTTGTTCGCGGCTAACAAATAGATCAACCACGCCTTTCAAGGCGTCTCGATCGCACGTTTCCGCTGCGCAGCCTGCGAGCACAATCATGGCATGAGGTTGCGTAACACGCAGATGCCGGAGCGTCTTGACACATTCGTTTTCAGCCTTCTGCGTCACAGTACAGGAATACACCAGAATTACATCAGCCCCATCCCCCAAGGGAATGCGTTCGAAGCCAGCAGCCTCAAACTGTGTGATGAATCCTGCACCCTCTGTTTGATTCAGACGACACCCGAATATTTTAAATGCGATTGTCATGAAAAGTGGAAGGTGAAAAGTGAAAAAAATAAGGGGCTACAGTACCGTAGTTCCGTAGTCCCCTTCGTTTCTGATGTCAAGGCTTCCTGTCGTGGCTACTTGTCCGCCGTAACCTTGGCAAAGGCGGCACCCTATCCCCTGTCTAGTACTGAACAACGGCCATCGGTTGTCCCTTGGCGACATGACTACCATGCTCGACAAGGAACTTAACAACCTTCAGTGGCTTATCCGCCTTGATCTGATTGAAGAGCTTCATCGCTTCAACAATGCAAAGCGCATCGCCTGCCTTCAATGATGCACCTTCATCCGCGAGATTCGGCTTGCCCGGACCTGCTGTACGGAAGAATGTGCCGTTGAGCGGCGCATTGATCGTCGGTCCAGCAACAACCACTTCCTTCTTTTCCAGGACAGGCGCAGCAACAGGTGCCGGCGTTGCTGCTACAGAAGCGGTGGTCATAGCAGGAAGATCCATAGGGATGCTACCGGCTGCGAAGCCGAGACGACCTGCAAGCCCTGCAACCAACTTCCCGATTTCAGCAAACTTCTGGGTCTCGTCATCAACCTTCACTTCAATAGGGGCTGGAGCGACTGGCGCAGGAGCAACGACCTTCTTGCCTTCGAGATCTGCAGGAATAGGTTCGCGTTGGTCAGCCGGTTTTGCGCGCCACTTGAAATATCCAAGAGCGACCTCCGGGAACATGCAGTAAGAGATAATGTCCTCTTCCTTCTGGATCAGCTTGGGGTCCAGTTCCGTGGCAGCCGAGGCGAGACCCGGCTTGAGCAGGTCAGCCGGACGGCAAGTAATCGGCTTTTCTCCATTCAAAATTTTCTTGGCAATCTTTGCGTCAAGCGGTGCGGGGGAACGCCCATACAAGCCCTTGACATAATCACGGGTCTCCTGCGTGACCATCTCGTAGCGCTTGCCCGCAAGAACGTTTAACACAGCCTGCACACCAACGATTTGACTGGTCGGCGTGACGAGCGGAGGATAACCCATGTCTGCACGCGTCTTCGGCAACTCTTCCAACACTTCCGGCAGACGGTCTAACGCACCCTGCTGTTGAAGCTGTGAACGCAGATTGGAAATCATGCCCCCTGGAATATGGTGCTCGAGCACATCCGCGTCAATCAGTTCGCCCAATCCCGTGGCTGGCTCGCGATGCTTCTTGATCGCCCTAAAATGGGCATTCGACTTGGACACATTCTTGTGGTCAATGTTCGTGTTATAGCCTTCCGCCTCCAACATGGCAACAAGGGTTTCGGTAGGTGGCTGGGACGAAAACCCCGACATCGTCGAGACGCAGGTATCAATTGCCCCTGCTCCCGCCTCAACTGCGGCCATATACATCGCGACCGCCATGCCACTGGTCATGTGCGAATGAACCTGGATCGGCACTTTCACATTCTTGACCAATGCGGAAATCAGCACCTTCGCAGCAGCGGGGGTCAAAATACCAGCCATATCCTTGATACAGATCGAATCAACACCCATGGATACTTGCTCTCTGGCAAGCGTCACAAACTTCGCGACTGTATGAACAGGACTGTAGGTATAACTAATCGTTCCCTGAGCATGTCCGCCATATTTCTTAACGGACTTGATAGCCATTTTAAGATTCCGGCTATCATTCAGGGCATCGAAAATGCGGAAGATGTCCATGCCATTTTCACAAGCGAGTGCAATCATACGTTCCAGAATGTCATCTGGATAGTGCTTATAGCCCAATCCGTTTTGACCGCGCAAAAGCATCTGGAGAGGCGTCTTCTTGGCTACCGATTTGATCTGGCGCAAGCGTTCCCAAGGGTTTTCCCGCAGAAATCGAAGGCAGACATCAAAGGTGGCTCCGCCCCAGCACTCCAGCGAATAGTAGCCTACGTTATCGACTTCCTCGGCAATTGCAAGAATATCATCTGTACGCATACGCGTCGCCCAAAGCGATTGATGCGCATCCCGCAACGTGGTGTCCGTGATCCGTATCCGTGGTTTCGTCAGTGAAGCCGTTTTCTTTCCGTCAGTTTTCTTTACCATAGCTATTAATCTCCTTAAGAGGGCTATTAGTATGGCATTTTTCATCCCGACTTTCAACCCGATTTACTCGGGAGCCCTTATATTTTTTTCACCAATTTGGAGCGGTCAACTCATCCATCCGATTGGATTCTTTGTGTCTCTTAAGGTTCTTAGTCGTTAAAGAACATAAACAAAAAACCCTGACATGTCCACCGTAGTTTCACCGTAGGCGGAAGTCTTGACAATAGTGGAACCCGAGCACCAAGTTCCAGCCAAATGATCACCTAAAACGGGAATTACAAAAAAACTTTTATTTGACTCGACTGTCCGCCTGAAAAATGGCATTCTTTCGTTTTAACCGCCAGCATTGTTCGCCTGGACAATCTGGTTATACAATAATAGGATAACAATAAGCGAAAGGTTAGAAAACATGCAGCGTACAGATATAAAAAAGGTGTTAATCATCGGTTCCGGCCCCATTGTCATTGGGCAAGCGTGCGAGTTCGACTATTCTGGCACACAAGCTTGTAAAGCGCTGCGAAAACTCGGATACAAAATTGTTTTGGTTAATTCGAACCCAGCAACCATTATGACAGACCCTGTCATGGCCGACGCGACCTATATCGAACCGCTCACCATTGACCGCCTCGAGCAGATCATCGCAAAAGAACGCCCAGATGCCCTGCTGCCCAACCTGGGCGGCCAGACAGGTCTCAATATGGCTTTCGCGTTGAGCAAGGCCGGGATTCTCGACAAGTATGGCGTGCAGGTCATTGGCGTGAACCTCGGCGCCATTGAACGCGGTGAAGACCGTCAGATCTTCAAGCAGATGATGCAGGACATCGGCATTGACACACCTAAATCGGGCATTGCTAATACACTGGAACAGGCAGAGGCCATTGCAGAGGAGATCGGCTTTCCCTTGGTCATCCGTCCCGCCTACACCATGGGTGGCGCTGGCGGTGGCTTTGCTTACAACATGGAGGAACTCCGTGCCTGCGCATTACGCGGTCTTGATCACTCGCTCACACATCAAATCCTGGTGGAAGAATCCATTCTGGGCTGGGAAGAACTTGAATACGAAGTGGTACGCGACAGCAAGAACCAGCTTATCTGTGTCTGTACCATTGAAAACATTGATCCCGTGGGTGTCCACACCGGCGACTCCTTCTGTTCCGCGCCGATGCTGACCATTGACAAGAAGCTGATGGTGAGCATGGAAAAGATGGCGTTCAAAATCATCGAGACCATCGGTGTCATCGGCGGCACCAATGTGCAGTTCGCGCATGACCCCAAGACAGGCCGTGTCGTCATTATCGAAATCAATCCGCGCACGTCCCGCTCCTCCGCACTCGCATCCAAGGCGACGGGTTTCCCGATTGCCCTCGTCTCCGCACAACTCGCAAGCGGGATCACCATGGATGAAATCCCCTACTGGCGCGACGGGACGCTTGAAAAATACACGCCATCTGGCGACTATGTCGTACTCAAATTCGCACGCTGGGCCTTCGAGAAGTTCCGCGGCGTCGAAGACCGGATCGGTACGCAGATGAAGGCTGTGGGCGAAGTCATGTCCATCGGCAAGACGTATAAAGAGACCTTCCAGAAGGCGATTCGCGGTCTGGAGAGCGGCCGTCATGGACTCGGTTTTGCAAAGGATTTTAACAGCAAGAGCCTCGCCGAATTACTGGAGATGCTCAGCACCCCCTGCAGCGAGACGCATTTTATCATGTACGAAGCACTCCGTAAGGGCGCTACCGATGAGCAAGTCTTTACCGCCTGCTACATCAAGGCTTACTTTGTTCAGCAAATGCGTGAACTGGTCCAACTTGAAGAGAAACTTCTTACCTTCAAGGGTAAGTTGCCGACTGATGCACTGCTGATCCAAGCCAAGAAGGACGGCTTCTCGGACAAGTATCTTGCCAAGTTGCTCAGCCTGAAAGAAAAGGCCATCCGCGAGCAGCGTGAGAAACTGGGTGTCATCGAAGGTTGGCACGCAGTCCCTGTCAGCGGTGTCGAAAACAAGGCCTATTATTACTCCTCGTATAACGCACCTGACTCGCTCACATTCAAGCCCAATCCCAAAAAAGTCTTGATTCTTGGTGGCGGACCCAACCGCATCGGGCAGGGCATTGAGTTTGACTATTGCTGCGTCCATGCGACCTTCGCGTTACGCGAAATGGGCTACGAGACCGTAATGGTCAACTGCAACCCGGAAACCGTTTCAACCGACTACGATACCTCAGACCGTCTCTACTTCGAGCCGCTCACAGTCGAAGACGTGCTCCAGATTTATCGCAAGGAAAAGCCCTTGGGCGTCATCGTCCAGTTCGGTGGACAGACCCCGCTCAACATCGCACGTGAACTCGCTGAAGCCGGCGTGAACATTCTCGGCACGTCGATTGACTCTATCGATATCGCTGAAGACCGCGATCTCTTCCGTCACATGATGGAGCGCTTGAGCATCCCGATGCCGGAATCCGGAATGGCCACAGACATTGACCAGGCCCTTCAGATTGCCGCCCGCATCAAGTATCCGTTGATGATCCGCCCTTCGTTCGTGCTCGGCGGGCGCGGCATGGAAGTGATTTACGATGAAAAGCAGCTCCGTGAATATGTTACGCGGGCTGTTGGCGTCACACCAGATCGTCCCTTGTTGCTCGACCGGTTCCTGCGCGATGCGCTCGAATGCGAAGCCGATGCGGTTTCGGATGGCAAGGATGTCTTCATCCCCGCCGTCATGGAACACATCGAACTCGCGGGCGTACACTCTGGTGACTCCGCTTGCGTCCTGCCCCCTGTGAACATCTCGAAGGAAAACCTTGCGACCATCCAGGAGTATACCCAGAAGATCGCGAAGGAACTTAAGGTCTGCGGTTTAATGAACATGCAATACGCCATCGAAGACGGCAAGGTCTATGTGCTCGAAGCCAATCCGCGCGCATCGCGTACGGTTCCGCTCGTCTCGAAGGTCTGCGCCATCTCCATGGCGAATGCGGCGACACGCCTCATGATGGGCCAGAAGATGAGCGACTGCAACCTCGTTCACAAGGTCATCCCCTACTATGGCGCCAAGGAAGCTGTCTTCCCCTTCGACAAATTCCCGAACGTCGACCCGGTCCTCGGTCCGGAAATGCGTTCGACCGGTGAAGTACTCGGCATGGGCAAGAGTTTCGGTACGGCATTTTACAAGTCCCAGGAAGCTGCTAACGCCAAGCTTCCCTGCGATGGTGGCGTACTTGTCAGCCTTTCCGACAAACCGGAACAGGCGGCCAAGACGTGCAAAGAGTTTATGGATCTCGGATTCAAACTCTACGCCACCCGCGGAACAGCCGAATTTCTGACGAAACATGGTGTGAAGACTGAAGTCGTCGGCAAGATCGGTGAAGCCCGTCCGAACGTGCTTGACCTGATTGTGAACAAGCAGGTGCGTCTCGTGATCAACACACCCAGCGCACGTCGCGATGCGATCAAGGATGACGCCTCGATCCGCAAGGCCGCGCTCAAGTACAAGATCCCGTATATGACCACCCTCGCGGCGGCCCACGCCTCCGCGCTCGGCATCGCCGCCGCCCGCACGGACGCCGGTGCTGTAAAGTCCATACAGGAATATCACGCAGAACTGAAATAACCTGAATATTGGTTATTCAGCAAACATTGAATGCGCCAAAGAGCCCGCCTCTTTGGCGCATCTGTTTTTTACCGTCCTGTGCCTCGGACTAGCTCAGACACGGAAACTCTTAACCGCCTCGACATAGGCCTCGACGTTCGCCCAAGGAACTTCAGGCTCCAGCATGTGCGTCGGGCAACAAAAGATCCCACCCTTCTTCCCTGCGAGCGCGAGATTGCGCCGGACATCCTCGCGCACTTGCTGCGGCGTGCCATAGGGCATAAGCTGCTGCGTGCCGATCGTGCCGTTGAACGAAAGCCGGTCGCCGTACTTGGCGTGCAGCTCCGCGAAATCCATGCACTCGGGCTGAACCGGATTCAGAATATCCACACCCGCTTCGATCAGGTCGTCAATAAACGGCAGCACATAGCCGCAGGAGTGATAGCTGATCAAAATGTCGGGCTTCACCGCCTTTGCCGCCGCGATCACCCGCGCCAAGCGCGGCTTGAGCCAGGTATGGTACATTTCGACAGACATCATGATAGAGCTCTGCATTCCGATGTCATCCCCCAACCCCAGGATGTCCGCGCCCGCCTCGGCGAACTTTTCCGCGCGGGTACAGGCGCGATCCGTGATGGCATCGAACAGGCAGGTCGCCAGCGCCTCATCACATGCCATGTCCACAAAGAGGTTCTCCATGCTGCGCAGATACCACGCCGTCTCCCAAATGGTACATTCAGCCCAGACAAAGACCGCCAACTCCTTAGCCTGAATCGCGTCCACTTGGGGTTTGAGATAGGAGAAGTCGAGGCGCGCGAAGTCCGGCCACGGATAGGTCTCCAACTCCGCGACCGAAGCTGCCCGCGCCAGCGGATGGTGCATACGTGTCATGTGATGAGCACCTGGACTGTCTTCATGCGCCACACCCCAGCCATCAAACTTCACCCCATGCGTAAAGCCGTCTGGATAATACTGCATCCAGTCAACCGCTGCGCGCCCTGGAATGCGCCACACCTCATCGAAATTCCACGCAAAGCCCGGGTCGTAGATGATCCGGTATGGCGCGCCAAAGAAGGCCAGGTAGTCGCCCCCCGCCTCCGGATGCCGACGCTCGAACTCTTTCTTCAAGGCCGGGCAAAAATGCATTCCGACCGGCGCGGTCTCGTAACCTTTGCGCCGGTACAAACTCAATAGATTTTCTCGCGGTGTCATCCTCTTTGTTTCCTCCACTTCATCAGCCGCGGCAAGATCGCGTCCTGCATATCTTCCTCGGCCGAAATACACAAAAAGATTCCTTCAGGCGCGACCTGCGCCATAAACAGCTCCAGTTCCTGCGGCTTCAAATCAACCACGACAGACTTGCCCGCCGCTTGAATGCGCCGGATCAGCGGCACCCACTGCAGGATGGGCTCGTCGTCGCCCACGCCCTGTGCCCACTGAATGGCCGTAATCCCGGGCTCGGCCAACAGGTAGTCCAAGTGGTTCGCCACACCTTTGCCATCCATGTGAAAAATCACCCGCTCAAGACCCGCGATCTCCTCCCGTAGCGACGGCAGGCAGAACTCCTCGAACTGCTGCGGCGAGATCATGTTAGCAAAATCCGTCTGGGCAATATGACAGCTCCCGTCGAACGGAATTTCCATCCACGAAACAGTCGGCAACCCTTTGGCGCGGATACACTGGCTGAACGCGTTCAGCATCGGATGAAACGGCGGCAGGGAACGGGCCAGCAGACGCTTGACCCGCTCCGGTTCGAGCAGAAGGTCCATGCACAGATTCTCCGGCCCGCGCCAAGCCGCCACGCAGTCGATACCCGGACACCAACTTGTGACCCCGACCAGCGCACGCCCCTCACATTTTTCCAGCGCCAGTTCGGTCAGCTCCCTCAGTTTACGCAGATAGAGGTTGTCAGGGTCGAACGCCGGCCGTCTCGCTTGCCTGTCGTCGGCCAGATCAGCGATGATCGGATGGCTCCAGGAGGTGACCTCGCCGAACTCCAATTCGCAGCCGAAAAATGCCGCATAGATGTCGGGTCCCAGATTCGGCCAGTACACGGGAAAGCTCTCCGCACGGAACGTATGCCCGTCGATCTCCCGCAGAAAAGCGTCCACCTGATACTCGGCATCCAGCCATCGGTCTTTGAGCGACTGCCAACTGCGGGTGCCTTGGCCCGACGCATTTTCGTATTGCGCATTGTGCTTGGAGAACCGTACGGGCACGCGGTCCAGCACGGCGCCCTGAAACCAGGCGTCCACCCGTTTCATGGCGACGTCATATTCAGGCATGCTTTTAAGTCCGATATCGGTCATCTGTTTTCTCCGCTCCTTAATCGATGAACACGGCCGAAGCCACGACATTCGCACCGGCGGTCTTCTTGAGCACGAGGTTGACTTTTCCGGTGACGGTCCACGTCAGGTACACGCCGCCCGCAGTCTCTTGCTGCGTCACCGTTTGGTGGTCCAATTCCTTTCCCGCATCCAAGACACGGGCGGTCATCTCGCGCCCGTTGCGATCAAAGTCCAACAGGTACACCGTCAGCCGGTAAGGTGCGGTGTCGGGCGGGGTAACCGCGAACTCGACGGTGTCCCGCTGATGCCAACAGGTGGCGTTTCGCGCGGAAGCACCCTCTTTAGGCGCTTCAAGCACGCGCTGATCGCTGCTGTTGCCCTGCCATGTGATCGCCGCGACTTCGAGGGGCTGCAACCCGTAGCCGTTTTGCGGCTTCCCGTCGCTGACCTTCGCTATCCAGGCCCCCCGCTTGCCGAGCCGGCCTTTCCAGTGTCCTCCCGAAGAGGTGTCGCGGCTGTCGAAGCTCGCCGCCGCCTGCACGACCTCTTCCGCCGGGCACCACGCCGGCGTCAGGGCGAGGGAACCGAAACCGCCTGCGGAGGCGACCCCGTCTTCTGGCGTCCAGGTGGCGACGCAGTAACGCTTGCCGTTGGCTAGCGTGACGTGCAGGTCTGCGCGTTGGGGCGCAAACCACGTTCCCTCGTCGGCGGCTGCCAACTGAACGCGCGGCAGACGGGCGGGCAACGCGTTTCCGGCGGAGAGCGCCACGGGGAACAGGTTGACGCCGTCTTTCAGGTGACCGGACGGCCGGTCAAAGATAGTAACCGACACCACACCCGGCTCGCCCAGATTCGCGCCGCTGAGCAGCAGCGTGGCTGATTGGATCGCCTCAAGTTTCGGCGGCGTCTTGGCACGGGTTGACACCGGGGCCGGCTGCGGGAACAGGCGGTCGCGCACGCCGCGCAGCCGCCCTGCATCGGCCGTCGGCAGTGCCGGCCGCGGGCCGCAACCTGCGACCAGCATCGAGGCGGTTCCGTGCCGGGCGAAGGCGATATCCGCCGCGCCCGCCGTGTGCGTAAACGCAGCCCAGCGGGGAGGCGCGTCGGCCGAAACAACGTAGGCCCAGGCAAGCGCCGCGGCATTCGTGACACTGAGCCGCACCCGCACCGCCTCCACCGCCGCGGTGCGGCGCGACAGGAACCGCACGCGGGAGGTCACCGGCGCGACGTAGTGGCCGGCGCGGTTGACAAACAGGTTGACGTCGTTCACGCCGGAAACGTTCACGCAATGCGGCGTCAGCACCTGTTCCTTGCCGTCGAGTGTTTCGAACAACGGCGCATAAACCTCCAACAGGTCTGCGGCTCGGGCGGAGGAAGCTTGCTGGCTGATCGGGAACTGGTGGGCGATCATCTGCGGAAACAGGGCGAACTGCAACCGCCTCTTCAACTGGGCCTCGAACTTCAACAGGTCCCCCGAATAAGGCGCTTGCTTGTTCCATGCCGCAGCCGGCCGGAAGGGCGAAACATAGCCCAGGGCGCGCACGTGGTCGCTCTCATGGCAAATGCCGTCGTTGTCGCGCAGCACCTCGATTCTCCAAAACTGATTGACATATACGCGCCACCCGGCGTCATGTGCCTGACGACAAACCTCGGCCACACCCTCGGCCACTGGGCCGGCCATGTTTTCCGCCGGCCGGTTGCCAACCATGGTCAGCCCGTCGTCATGTCCGTAATCTATTCGGCTTGCCCAATCGAGTCGGTCGATAATGAACCCATCCAGTTGCGGCAGCCGCGTGACATGGCGGCGAAGTTGTTCCTTCAGCGCCGGAAAGAGCGAATAGTCGTGCCGTGCGCTCATGGCCATCGCCCCTTCCCACGTCGCAATGGGCCGGCCCTCGGCGTCCTTGATCAAGGCGTTGGAGAACTGCTCGCGAAGGATGCGCCCCGCCGTCTCCGTGTCACCACTCAGCCCGCCCTTTCCTCCGTATTCTGTGACGTTGAAATAGGCGAACACCCCGATCTTCTGCGCGTGCATCTGGGCGGTGAACGCGTTGATCTTCACGTCACTCATGGGCTCTTTGAGCTTCCACCAGCTGGCATAGCTGTACGGCTCCCACTGCGGCGCGTCGGGCAGATACTCGCCGAGGTGTGTGAACCAGAAACTGGTCCAGATATAGCGGATGTTCTGTCGCGCCATTTCATCAAAGTCGGGATGATCCTGGATGTGGTGATACCAGAAAGCCCCTTCGTAAGGCCCGCGCGGCTGAACCGGTCGGAAGTAGCGGGGAAACTCATCGCTGTACACCTTGATCGCGGCGCGGTAGTCGGCCGGATGCGTGTAGAACAGTAGCCGCAACACAGACGACTTGGCGCCGCCCATTCCCCGATGCCCCAGCCGCAACCGCAACGTGGCTGCGTTCTGCCAATCAACTTGCATCTGCGGAATGTTGTCGTCGGCCGGCACCGCGACCGTTAGCGCCGTGTCCGCCTGCGGGTCCAGCACAGAAACCAGCGGCAGCACATAGCATCGCCCGTCGCTCCAACCCATCGTCCCGTACGGCACCGGTACAAACGTCGGGTAGGCCGACAACGCCATGATGCCCCGCTCGCCGGGCGTGAACACCTGCCGCTGCCCGGTCAACACCGGCAGCTCGATGGTTACCTCATGCCCCACACGCGGCCCCTGCCCTGTGAACTCAAAATTCCACGCCATTCCACGTTCGGTTGCGGAAAAACGCTCGGTCACAGATAGCCCTAAAGCATCGAGTACGCGTTTGGGTAATGCTGAATCGGCGGGCAGCGTAGTCGGCTTCACTTCAAAGGAAGCCGTCTTGCCGTCGACCTCGTTGCGGATCTCCACCCGCACCGGCCCTTGCAGCCATTGCTGTACCTGCCGCGCCACGCGCAGACTCTCCTCCGAACCTTTGGAAACAGCCCCCGCGTCGCCGTCCGCCGTCGCCTTGGCCGCCGCACAAAGTCCAAGCAACAGTCCAGCAGTCGCCAAACAATAAACGCTGATGTTCATTCTTTTCATGTCCAACTATACTCCTTGTCTTCACGTTCAGCAGCGTCTGAACCCTGGCCTCTCAACCTGACGCCACCATGGCCATTTCATCGATTCAACCAAGTCTACCGTTCAGCCCGATAATCAGTACTTTCTCACACTCATACCCTACAAAAAAGAATCATTGAGGTTCAAAATGTGATAAAAATGGCTCTTCACGGTTTGTCG
>SESF01007122.1_pt1 | contig 17976 bp, 16 predicted proteins | sample 3171521 | NCBI WGS metagenome assembly SESF01 (sample SAMN10866945, study PRJNA518727) | freshwater metagenome | biome: subpolar coniferous forest; feature: holomictic lake; material: water; isolation source: holomictic Lake 227, 6 m and 8 m depth | place: Canada: near Kenora, Ontario | collected...
AACCTTGCGCTACTTTGCCGCGACCAAGCTGCCGGTGCCGGCGGGGATGGCGCAAGAGGCGCTGCAGGTCTTTGCGCCGCTGGCAAATCGTTTGGGCATACGCGACATCAAGTGGGAGATGGAAGACCTGGCCTTTCGCTTTCTGGAGCCTGACACCTACCGTCAGGTGGCGCTGCTGCTTGACGAGAAGCGCTCGGAGCGGGAAGCCCAAGTGGAATGGCTGCGTTCTCGTCTGGAGACCGAACTCAGAGCGCAGGGCATCGCTGCAACGCTGCAGGGTCGGCCCAAGCACATCTACAGCATCGTGAAGAAGATGCGCGGCAAGTCGCTCGGCTTTGATCAGGTCTATGACATCCGGGCGCTGCGCATCGTGGTCAATACCATTCCGGATTGTTACGCAGCCCTGAGCTGGGTGCACAGCCAGTTCACTCAGGTGACGCAGGAGTTTGACGATTACATTGCCCGGCCCAAAGCCAATGGCTACCAGTCGCTGCATACCATCGTGCGCGACGGCGCAGGTCGACCGATCGAAATCCAGATCCGAACCCAGGCCATGCATAACCATGCCGAAATGGGTGTGGCGGCGCACTGGGCCTACAAGGAAGCTGGTGTCAAGGGTTACGGCGGCGTATCGGCAAGCGGCGCTTACGACGCCAAGATTGCCGTGCTGCGCCAGTTGCTGGCGTGGGAGCGGGACTTGTCAGGCTCGCCAGGGCAGGGCGTACTTGATGACCGCATCTATGTCCTGACACCGGATGCCGCCATCGTCGAATTGCCCCAAGGCGCGACGGCGGTTGATTTTGCCTACAGCGTGCACACGAATTTGGGACACCGTTGTCGCGGCGCGCGGCTCGACGGCGTCATGATGCCGCTGAATACGCCGCTGAAGAACGGGCAGACGGTGGAGGTGACGGTGGTGAAGGAAGGGGGGCCGTCAAGGGATTGGCTTAACCCTGAACTGGGTTATCTTGCGAGTCACCGCGCCAAGGCCAAGGTGCGCGCCTGGTTCAATGCGCTGGCGCTCAATGAAACCGTGGCCAAGGGGCGCGAGGCCGTGGAAAGGTTGTTGCAGCGCCTGGGCAAGACGGCGGTCAAGCTCGACGACCTGGCAGATCAGCTGGGTTTCAAGTCGGCTGATGATCTGTTCGAGGTGGTGGGCAAGGACGAGTTCTCCTTGCGCAATATCGAGACCGTGTTGCGCCCGCCGGAGCCTGCTCCCGACGAAGACGACCAGATGCTGCTGAGAAAGCCGCGCGGCGCTCCCGCAGGGGGCAAGAGCGGCTTGTTGGTGGTGGGCGTGGATTCGCTCATGACACAACTGGCCAAGTGTTGCAAGCCGGCGCCACCGGATGCGATTTGCGGTTTTGTCACGCGCGGCAAGGGCGTCAGCGTGCACCGCGCGGATTGTTCCAATCTGCGTGAGATGGTGAGCAAGAACGGCGAGCGCGTGATCGAAGTGGAGTGGGGGCAGGCGCCGGCCAGGGAGGCCGCCGTGTATCCGGTCGATGTGGCGATTGAGGCGGCGGACCGGCAAGGTCTGCTGCGTGACATCTCGGAAGTGTTCACCAAGGAAAAAATGAATGTGATCGGTGTGCAGACGCAGTCGATCAAGGGCACGGCCTGGATGACTTTCACGATCGAGGTCTCGGACTCGGGACGCCTGCACAAAGTGCTGGCCATCGTTGCCGAGCTCAAGGGCGTGCGCTCCGCGCGGCGGCGCTGAGCCTGAGCAACAGGAGATTGAATGTGACTTTGCCAACAGCCACCTTTCTCGATCTGGAGCCATGGCCACGGCGCGCCGCCTTTGATTTTTTTCGCGGTTTCGATATCCCCTGTTTCAACCTGTGCACGCGGCTCGATGTCAGCCGGTTGCGGCGTGCGGTGAAAGAGCTTGGTGTGGGCAGCATGTCGCTGGCTTATCACTTCATCGCGATCCGCCTGGCCAATCAGATTGAGCCCTTTCGTTACCGGCTCGACGGTGATCGCGTGCGCGTGCACGAGCAGGTGCATGGCAGCACGACGGTTTTGCGTGAGGACGAGTCCTTTGGCTTTGCCACGCTGGAGCACCAGCGCGATTTTGCGAAGTTTTCGCAACAGGGGGCCAAGGCCATTGCCAGTGCAAGGCTGCGCGGAACGCCGTTTGAGCCGAACAAGGACGAAACCGCTACCGTTCACATGACAACCCTGCCCTGGGTCCACTTCAGCAGCTACTCCAATGCACGTCTGTGGGGCGTGCACGACTCCGTTCCCAAGATTGCCTTTGGCCGCATCGATGCCGAGGGCGAGCGCCTGTGGATGCCCTTGTCGGTGGAAGTGCACCACGCGCTGATGGACGGTCTGCACGTGGGTCGCTTCATCGAAGGTTTTGAGGCGGCGCTGCAGGAGCCGCAGGTTTGGCTGGCAAGACAGCCGCCCGATGGACAACCCTCATGACATCTGTAAGCAGCACGCACACCTTTCTCTGGCACGACTACGAGACCTTTGGCACGCAGGTGCGGCGGGACCGACCGGCCCAGTTTGCTGGCATTCGGACCGATGCCGAACTCAACGAAGTCGGCGAACCGGTCATGCTGTATTGCCAACCCGCCAACGACTTTTTGCCTGATCCCGAGGCCTGCCTGATCACCGGCATCACGCCCCAGCTGTGTCTGGAGAAGGGCGTGCCGGAGTACCAGTTTGCTGCGCGCATAGAGCAGTTACTGGCGGCCCCCGGAACCATTGGCGTGGGCTACAACACGATCCGCTTTGACGACGAGATCACGCGCTTCATGTTCTGGCGCAACCTGATCGACCCGTACGGGCGTGAATGGCAGAATGATTGCGGCCGATGGGACCTGCTTGATGTGGTGCGCACTGCCTATGCCTTGCGGCCCGAGGGTGTGGTCTGGCCGACCAAGCCGGACGGTAGCGCCAGCTTCAAGCTGACCGATCTGACGGCCGCCAACGGTCTGACGCATGAGACCGCGCACGACGCGCTGAGCGATGTGCGCGCCACGATTGCGCTGGCGCGGCTGATTCGGACAGCACAGCCTCGACTTTTTGATTTTTGCTTTGGTCTGCACAAAAAAGACCGGGTCGCCGCAGAACTCGGCCTGCCTACAACGCCAGCCCAGGCCAGGCCGTTCCTGCATGTCTCGGGCATGTTCCCGGCCACGCGCGGTTGCCTGGCCCTGATGTGGCCGCTGGCCATGCACCCCACCAACAAGAACGAGCTGATTGCCTGGGATCTGAAGGAGGATCCGCGCGAGTTGGCGGCTATGAATGTCGACGAGATCCGCTTGCGCCTGTTCACCAAGACCGATGCGCTGCCCGAGGGCATGACGCGACTGCCCGTCAAGAGTGTGCATCTGAACAAGTCGCCGATGGTGATGGGCAACTGGAAGATCCTCTCGCCACCGATGGCACAGCGCTGGCAACTGGACCTGGATGCACAGCTCAGGAATGCCGAGTTGGCACGCGACCTGCCCGATATGAGCGGCATCTGGCCTGAAGTCTTCAAGCGTCCGAAAGAGCCACCACCTGATGTGGACGAAGATCTCTACGGCGGCTTTGTTGGCAACGCGGACCGGCGCCGGCTCAATCAGTTGCGGGAACTGTCTGCTGAGAAGCTGGCCGCAGCGCGACCGGCGTTTGACGATCCGCGCCTGGCTGAGTTGCTGCTGCGCTACCGGGCACGCAATTTTCCGCACAGCTTGTCAGAGCAGGAACAGCAGACCTGGCAACAGCACCGCAGCGCGCGCTTGCTGCAGGGCGAAGCAGGCGCCCGTACCCTGCAGGCGCTGTTCGATGAGCTGGACCGATTGGTGGAAAACGCCGACGAACAGGGCGAAGCGCTGCTGGGTGCGCTATACGATTACGCCGAGTCGATTGCGCCGTAGCGTGATCACACGCCGCCTGTTCTCAGTTGCCGCCAAGAAGCCCAAGAGTGGAGTGAAACAGCGGGTGATCCGGATCGACCAGGGCATCGACGGCTGAAAAGTGATTTCGTCCCGTGAGCAGCACGTCCTGTCGGAAACAGTGAGGCCAGGAACTTCGAATAAGCGCATTCTGGCGATGGAACTCTGCACTTTCATCTCCACCGACGGCAGTCAGCATCGGCACAGCCAGGCGGGGCCGGTAGTTGACTGGGCTGAGTTTTTGTGCGCCGACTCTATCCAGGCGAAGGTCATCCTTGAGAAAAGGCGCGCGCGTCAACGGTTCAAGGTCGTAGATGCCACTGATACACACAATGCCATGCACGACGTGGGCTGGAAGCGAACGATCCCAAGTCGCCCAGTCGGCGGTGGCCATCATCGCGGCCAGGTGGGCGCCAGCAGAGTGGCCGGCGATCACGATTCTTTGGGAATCAAAGCTCAATGCGGAGGCGTTCCTGTAAAGCCAACTGACTGAGCGCAATAGTTGCCGAACCATTTCCTCCAGGGAGGTGGCTGGCGCAAGCCCGTAGTTAACTACCGCGAGATTGACATCTCTCGCGACAAACGCTGGCGCAAGAAAACTGAAATCACTTTTGTCAAGGCTACGCCAATAGCCTCCATGAACAAATATCAGGAGCGGCTTCCCGTGTTTGTGTGCGTGAAAGAAGTCAAGCCTTTCATCACTGCCTCTTCCGTAGCTGATATCCATCTCGGCGGCCAATTCTTTGCGGGCACGGACTGAGTCGGCTCGCCAACGAGCAAAAAACGCAGGATGGTCAGGCACCGATGCCCTCGCGTTGTATTGGCCGTCAAGTTCGATGGGGTTGAGCATCTCTATCACCTCGGTTCAAGTCATGCGTGATTATGTGATGTGCCAGCGTGTGAATGGAAACTCATTTTGTGACAAACGGCAGCGTTGGATCCTTGTGCTGGAGGCTGGAGAGCGCCACGCCGTCCTGAGTCAAGCAATGTTGTGGGTACGCAGGGGTATGGAATTCTCGGCACACCCGATCCACCCAGCATCAAGGACGGCTAACGCTGCCCTGCTGAATGACGTTCTGCTGCAGTGCAGTCATTGGAGCCTCAGTGCCTCACCCTCTGTGCATCGCCCCATGTCGGATCAGGCTTCCAGTTCTTGACCCAGTCGGGCAACTCTGCCCCTGGCATCGGGGGCGCAATGCCATAGCCCTGCGCCAGCTCGCAGCCGAGTTGAAGCAACATGGAACCATGCTGCGCGGTCTCCACCCCCTCGGCAATCACTTTCAGGTCAAACGCGCCGGCCAGTTTGAGCACGCCGATCAGAATCAAGAGGCTATCGCTGCTGCCAAGCATGTCACGGATAAAGTTCTGCTCGATCTTGAGATACTTCACAGGCAGTTTTTTCAGACCTGTCAGCGATGAGTGGCCGCTGCCAAAGTCGTCCAGCGTACTTTCAACGCCAATGCTGCGGCAATCTTGAATGACTCGAGCTACGTGAGCCAGATCGTCTGTCACGTTGGCTTCGAGTAGTTCGATTTCCAGGAAGCATGGCTTGACTCCAGGATGTGCGACCAGTGCCTCACGCAAACTTTGCACAAAGTCAGCTTGCATCAAATGACGCCTGCCGATATTGACGCTGACCGCGATGCTCAGTCCGTCTCGCTGCCAACGCTCGACTTGCAGCAAAGCGCTTTCTATCACCCATTGGCCCAACTCGATGGCCAGCGGATGGTCCTGAATCATCGGAAGAAAGTCCGCTGGCGGCAGCAGTCCTCTTTGTGGATGCAACCAGCGGATCAAGGCCTCGACGCCTATCACGGCCCCGGTGCGCAGATTCACCTTGGGTAGGTACTCCAGCACAAATTCATTCCGGACCAGGGCGCGCCGGATGCTTTCCATGTTTTCATGGTGGGAACGCACGCTGCGATCCTGCGCTGCATCGAAAACGTAAAAGCGGTTCTTGCCGGATTGCTTGGCCTGGTACATGGCCTGATCGGCCTGGCGCAGCAATTGATCGGGCTCCAACTCCTGTGCCTGGTCCTGCGCCTGCGGGTAGAAGGTGACGCCCAGGCTGGCTGAAACCTGCAGCCGTGCCTCACCAAACTGGAACGGTCTGGCTGCGGCTTCGAGCAAGCGGTTGAGCATGGGTGCGCTGGCGTCCACATCGGCCAGATCGAGCAGCACCGCGACAAACTCGTCGCCACCCAGGCGCGCCAGGATGTCGCCATCGCGCAGCGCCCCCTTCATCCGTTCGGCCAGTGTGATCAGCAAATGGTCTCCGGCCTCGTGGCCGTGCGTGTCATTGACCGCCTTGAAGCCATCGAGGTCAATAAAGACCACAGCCAGGTGCTGACCCCGTCGCAGGGTTTGATTCAGTGCCTGCTCCAGGCGTTCACCGAGCAGGGCGCGGTTCGGCAACTTGGTCAGGCTGTCGTAGCGGGCGATGCGTTCGAGTTCCTGTTCGTGGTTTTTTGCGGCGGTAATGTCCGAGAACAAAGAGACGTAATGCAGCGCTCTGCCTTGCTCATCACGAACCGTACTGACTTTCTGTATCTGGGGATAGATCTCACCGTTCTTTCGCCGGTTCCAGTTCTCGCCGACCCAGACACCCTTCTGAGCCAGATCGCGCCACATTTGCTGGTAATGCTCTTTGCTGTGGCGCCCGGATTTCAACAAGCGCGGGTTTTGGCCCAGTGCTTCGTCGCGGCTATAACCGGTGATTTCGGTGAAGGCGTCATTGACCTCAATGATGCTGCCGTCCAACGCCGTGATCATGATGCCTTCGAGAGCATGCTGGAAGACCTTGGCAGCCAATCGAACGGTCTCTTCTGATTTTTTGCGCTCCGTGATGTCTGTCACCACTCCCACGATCTTGGAGATGCTGTTGTTCTTGTCCTTGACCGCAGATGCCGATAAATCACCCCAAAAATAAGAGGAATCCTTTTTGATAAAACGCTTCTCCAACTGGTAGTCATCTACCTTGCCATCAAGGAGTCTTTGTATCTGTGTTTTGCTTGTTTCGCTGTCGAGCGGATGTGTGATGTCCAGAATCGTCAAATTTGCTATTTCCGCTTCTTCATAGCCGAGTTTTTCGCGCCACCATTTGTTCATCTCCAGGATCTTGCCGTTCCTGTCAGTTACCGCAATTCCCGAATTGCTCGCATCGAAGACGGCGCGCAGTTTTTCTTCGCCGTCGCGCAGCGCATCTTCGGCTTTCTTGCGCTCATCAATATCACTCAGGATCATGTGCAGGACCTTCTTGTCCTGTTGGCCCGACTCCGAAGTGCCTGACAATGCTGTTGCCAGGCTGACCGCCAGTAGCACCCAATGAGCCGTCCCTTGGTCCGTCAGCAAGCGTACTTCGCAACTCACGCTTTGGCCGCTTGAAAGCAGCTGCTTGATGCCCAGGTAGTAGCGGCCCTGGTCCTCCTGACAAATGAAACTGCTGAAGCGGGGTCTGTGCAAGGAGCTTGGTCGCACTCCCAGCAAGCGCGCAGCAGTCAGGTTGGTCTGCAGCAGCAAGCCCTCTTCGCTGACGATGCAATAGCCTAACGGTGCGTGTTCATAGAGTTGAAAGTAACGTTGTCGCTCGGCTTCGAGTTCGAGGTCCTTGCGCCGCAACTCTTCGTTTTGCATCTCCAGCTCGCCCTGCTGCACATGCATATCGTGCAGCAATTCGCGGGCCTGTTCGGGCGACAAGACATGGTCGCCCGGCGAGGTGTCAGCCTGCTGGCGCAGCGTTAGTGCGCCGCTGTCCTCAGTTGGATTGCCCGGGTCTGGAATTGATCGAATCTTCTTCAAAAATCATCTCCAGCAGTTGGCTAAGTGGCCGCCGAGAGTGTATCTGAACCATTGTCAATATTCGTGGAATCTACCTTGCCAGCCCACATCCTGGGCGTGGCTCCACAGTCCATCCTCTGCCACACCCAATCACTGTGTCCCGAAGATCCGGTCGCCGGCATCACCCAGACCGGGCAGGATATAGCCGTGGTCGTTGAGTTGACGGTCAATCGCCGCGGTGTAGATTTCGACATCCGGGTGCATCCTGCGCAGCGTGGCAATGCCTTCGGGGCAGGTCAGCAGGCAAAGGAACTTGATGGACTTGGGTTTGAGTGCCTTGACCCGGGCAATGGCGGCTACCGCCGAGTTGCCGGTGGCCAGCATCGGGTCGACCACGATGACGTCCCGCTCCTGGGTGTCCTTGGGCATCTTGAAGTAGTACTCGACCGCTTGCAGGGTTTTCGGGTCTCGGTACAGGCCAATGTGCCCGACACGCGCCCCCGGCACCACCGTCAGCATGCCATCCAGAATTCCGGTGCCGGCACGCAGAATGGACACCAGTACCAGTTTCTTGCCGTCAATCATTTTGGCGGTCATGGTCTCCAGCGGCGTCTCGATTTCAACATCCTGTGTCGGCATGTCGCGCGTCACTTCGTAGGCCATCAACATGCTCAATTCGTTGAGCAGGGTGCGAAAACTGCTGGTGCTGGCATCCTTCCTGCGCATCAAGGTCAGTTTGTGTTGCACCAGCGGGTGGTCGATCAGGTGGACGTGTTGGCTGCTGCTGTCTGGCTGGCTCATATTGGTCTTTCTCAAAAAGTACAATCGATGCGATAGCGTAACGAAATTTTGAGGGATTTTCCGTGGCAGGACACAGTAAATGGGCGAATATTCAGCACCGCAAGGGTCGCCAGGATGAAAAACGGGGCAAGATCTGGACCCGCATCATCCGGGAGATCACGGTGGCGGCCCGCGCTGGCGGCGGCGATCTGGCAACCAACCCGCGCTTGCGCCTGGCGGTGGATAGAGCCAAGGCCGCCAATATGCCGGCCGACCGCGTCAAGTACAACATTGACAAAGCGACCGGGAATCAGGAAGGTGTGACCTACGAGGAAATCCGCTACGAGGGTTACGGTATTGGTGGCGCCGCGATCCTGGTGGACACCATGACCGACAACAAGGTTCGCACGGTGGCCGAAGTGCGTCATGCTTTCAGCAAACACGGCGGCAATATGGGGACCGAAGGCTCTGTCATTTTTCAGTTCAAGCATTGCGGCCAGCTGATTTTTGCGCCCGGCACGAATGAAGACAAGGTGATGGAAGTGGCGCTGGAGGCTGGCGCACAGGACGTGATTACCGACGACGATGGAGCCATTGAGGTGTTGACCTCCTACGCCGACTTTGAGACCGTCAAGAACGCCATGGAAGCCGCGAGCCTGAAGCCGGACGTGGCCGAGGTCACGATGCGGGCCGAGAACCCGATTCAACTCAGTGCGGAAGACGGGGTGAGAATGCAGAAGCTGCTCGACGTGCTCGAAGAACTCGACGACGTGCAGGAGATTTACCACAACGCCGAAATGGACAGCGAAGCCACATGAAAGTTCTCGTCATCGGCGGCGGGGGTCGTGAACATGCGCTGGCGTGGAAGCTGGCGCAGTCGGCCAGGGTGGAGAAGGTCTATCTGGCACCCGGCAATGCTGGCACCGCTTTGGACAGCCGGTATGAGAACGTGAGCATCACCGCTGTCGAAGAACTCAGCGCCTGGGCACTGGCCAACAAGATCGCACTCACCGTGGTCGGGCCGGAGGGGCCGCTGGCGGCTGGCGTGGTGGATGAGTTCCGCAAGCATGGCTTGAGGGTATTTGGACCGAGTCGTGCCGCCGCGCAGCTGGAGAGTTCCAAGGCTTTTTCCAAAGCCTTCATGCAGCGCCACGGCATTCCCACGGCCGACTATGAAACTTTCACTGAAGCGGCTGCGGCGCACGCTTACCTTGACCGCAAGGGCGCACCGATCGTGGTCAAAGCCGACGGCCTGGCGGCGGGCAAGGGCGTCGTGGTGGCGCTGACGCTGGAAGAGGCGCATCAGGCAGTGGACTTCATGCTTGGCGGCTCTCAGCAGTCGGGTCCGACGGGCGCGCAGGGGGCTCGGGTCGTGATTGAGGAGTTCCTGACGGGTGAGGAAGCCAGTTTCATTGTTTTGTGCGACGGCAGGAACGTGCTGCCGCTGGCGACCAGTCAGGATCACAAGCGCTTGCTCAACGACGATCAGGGGCCCAATACCGGCGGCATGGGAGCCTATTCACCCGCACCCGTAGTGACGCCGGATGTGCATGCCAGGGCGATGCGAGAAATCATCCTGCCGACCATCCGAGGTATGGAAAAAGACGGTATCCCGTTCACTGGGTTCCTGTACGCCGGCTTGATGATTGACGCCAGCGGTCGCCCCAAGACACTGGAATTCAACTGCCGTCTGGGAGACCCCGAGACGCAGCCCATTTTGATGCGCCTGAAGACCGATCTGGTCGAGGTGCTGCTGGCCGCCACCGAGCCCGGTTTGCATGGACGTCTGGATGATCTTGAACTGCAGTGGGACCGGCGTACCGCACTGGGCGTGGTGCTGGCGGCGCAGAATTACCCCTTGCAGCCGCGCCAGGGTGATCTGATCACGGGACTACCCGAAGAAGTCGAGGATGCGGTCGTTTTCCATGCGGGTACGGCGCTGAAAGACGGGCAGACCGTGACCGCCGGTGGGCGTGTGCTGTGTGTGACCGTGCTCGCCGACAACGTCAGGCAAGCCCAGCAGCGTGCCTATGAAGTGGCGTTGGCCATTCATTTTGATGGTAAGCAGTATCGTACGGACATCGGCCATCGCGCTGCCAAGAATTGACCTTATCCATGTCCGCGATCGAATTTCCAGGTCCGCCCGCGATCCGCTTGTCTGGCAGCCGTTTGGCCCGTTGGATTTTGAAGCAAATTGGCTGGCGTGTGCAGTTTGAAGGCCTGCCGACAAAGCAAGGGGTGCTGGTGGTGTACCCGCATACCAGCAATTGGGATTTTGTGATTCTGCTGATAGCGAAGTGGGCGGTTGGCATCTCGGTCAGTTTCTGGGCCAAGGACAAGCTTTTTCGCGTACCCGTCTTTGCGCCCTGGTTGCGCTGGCTTGGTGGCATACCCGTGAACCGGACCTCGCCACGCGGTACCGTCGGGCAGGCGGTGGACCGCTTTGCGCAGGCGCGTTCGCAGGGGCGCTACTTTTGGCTGGCGCTGTCACCCGAGGGCACGCGCAAACGGATCCCGGGTTGGCGCAGTGGTTTCTACCAGACCGCTTTGCAGGCCGGTGTGCCGCTGGGGCTGGTACGCCTCGACTACGGCCGTTGTGAAGTGCTGGCGCAGGATTTCATCGCCCTGAGCGGCAATGAAACGGAAGACTTCCAACGCATTGCCAATGCCTACGATGGCGTCAGAGCCTGCATCCCTGAAAATGCCGCGCCCATTCGTCTGCTCGATCCGGGCGTGCCACGGTCGGAGACCATCGTCAAATGAGTATGAACGAAGTTGCCAACACCAATCCCGAAGAGGTGCGCAGCTACCTGACGGGCTTGCAGGCGCGCATCACGCAGGCGGCGTCAGAACTGGATGGGAAGGCCTTTCTGGTTGATGCATGGAAGAAGCCGCCGACCGAGCCGCTGCAGGGCGACGGCATCACCATGATTTTGGAAGGCGGCGACCTGTTCGAGCGCGCCGGTTGCGGCTTTTCGCATGTAAGGGGCCCGCATTTGCCGCCTTCGGCGACGCAGCACCGCCCGGAACTCTCCGGCGCACCGTTTGAGGCGATGGGTGTCTCGCTGGTGTTTCATCCGCGCAACCCTTATGTGCCGACGGTTCACATGAATGTGCGCATGATTGCTGCCAACGCGCCCAACGGTGTGCCGGTGCGCTGGTTTGGCGGCGGCATGGACTTGACACCGTACTACGGATTTGACGAAGATGTGACGCATTTTCATGGCTGCTGCAAGCGCACGCTGGCGCCGTTTGGCGAGGACAAATATCCGCGCTTCAAAGCCTGGTGCGATGAATACTTCTATCTGAAGCATCGCGCCGAGCAGCGCGGTGTTGGCGGTATCTTTTTTGACGATTTTTCGGAGTTGGGCGCTGCTGGCAGTCTGGCCATGATGAAGGCCGTGGGGGATTCGTTTCTGACGGCCTATTTGCCGATTGCCCTGCGGCGCCGTGTCACGCCCTATGGTGAGCGGGAGCGGGCCTTCCAGCTCTATCGGCGTGGCCGCTATGTGGAATTCAATCTGGTATGGGATCGTGGCACCCATTTTGGCTTGCAGTCCGGAGGGCGCACCGAATCCATTTTGTTGTCCATGCCACCGCTGGTGAGCTGGTCTTACCAGAATGTGGCCGACAGCGATTCACCCGAAGCTGAGTTGTACAGCAGGTTTCTGGTGCGCAAGGACTGGGTCTGAGATGCGGCGGATCGGCATTTTTGGTGGTGCCTTTGACCCGCCGCACGCCGCCCACATCGCTTTGGCTCGCACCGCCATGGGTGACCTGAAACTCGATGAACTGCGTGTCATTCCCACCGGCTACGCCTGGCACAAAGCCAGACCCCTGAGTCCACCGCAGCATCGACTGGAGATGACCCGGCTGGCGTTTGCCGACATGCCTGGCGTGGTGGTGGACGACCGTGAGACCCGGCGCGAGGGTCCGAGCTACACGGTCGACACCCTGCGTGAATTGAGGACACAATGGCCAGACGCCGAGTTGTTCCTGCTGATGGGCGAGGACCAGGCTCGCGCGCTACCGAGTTGGCGTGCCTGGCAGGAAATCCTGCAGCTAGCTATAATTTACGTAGCTGACCGTGGCGACTGGAACAAAAGCAAACCCCGCTTTGTCGCGCCAAAAGTGTACGAATCCCGATTCAAACGGCTGCAAATGCCGCATTTGCCTGTCAGCGCCACCGATATTCGAACCCGAATTGCAACACATCAAAGCCTGGGAGATCTGGTTTTTGAGTCCGTTGCGCGTTATATTGATCACCACCACCTTTACCAGACCGCTTGATGACTACGACCACCCTTGCCAAAAAAGACATTCAAAAACTCCAGCGGGCCATTGTGGATGGCCTGGAAGACGTCAAAGCCCAGGATATTGTGGTGTTTGACACCGAGCATCTGTCAAGCCTGTTTGAACGCGTGATCATCGCCTCGGGTACCTCCAACCGTCAAACCAAGGCCTTGGCCGGTAGCGTGCGTGACGCACTTCGCGATGCCGGTTTTGCCAAACCCCGCATTGAAGGTGAAACCAATGGCGAGTGGATCATCGTCGACTGTGGACCCGCCGTGGTTCATGTCATGCAGCCCAATTTCCGGCAGTACTACAACCTGGAAGAACTCTGGGGCGACAAGCCGGTACGCCTGAAATTTGGTGCCGTCAAGCCGGTCGTGAAAGCGCCGGTCAAAGCCACGCCGGCCAAGAAGGCCGCGGCCAAACCTGCGGACAGTCTGAAGCGTTCCAATGCGGCCAAGAAGGGAGTGCAGGAGACCTTCCCATCCAAGGCCCAGGTGCGCAAGGCGGCGGAGGTCAAAGCCGCGGCCGACAAGAAGCCGACAAAGAAAGTGGCTGCCAGCAAGACGGCCGCTAGTGCAGGTGCCAAGCCCGCAGTAAAAAAAGTGGCTGCCAAGAAGCCACTGACGCGCAAGAGCTGACAGGCTGCGCGGTGCGGCTGCTGATTGTTGCGGTGGGTCAGCGAGTGCCGGATTGGGCGCAAACCGCTTGGGACGATTACGCCAAGCGTTTCCCGCACGATCTCAAGCTGGAACTCCGAGCGGTGAAGACCGAGCCACGTGCTTCCAAGACCGTGGCCGCGCTGTATGCGGCCGAACGCAGCCGCATTGAGGGCGCGCTGCCCAAAGGCTGCCGCATCGTCGCTCTGGATGAGCGCGGCAGCACGCTGACAACCCAGGCGCTGGCCAGCAAATTGCAGCAGTGGCAATTGGAGGGTGACGACGTGGCGCTGGTCATCGGCGGGCCCGATGGGCTTGATCCGGCCTTCAAGCAGGCAGCGCACGAGCGCATCCGGCTGTCGGATCTGACACTGCCACACGCCATGGTCAGGGTGTTGTTGATTGAGCAACTCTATCGCGCCTGGTCCATCAATGCCAACCATCCCTATCACCGAGAGTGATTTCCTGGTCCTGCCGTGAACAAATTCATCTACCTTGCATCGCAGAGTCCGCGCCGGCGCCAGTTGCTCGATCAACTTGGTGTGGCTTATCAACTGCTGCTGCCAGACCTGGAAGAAGACAGTGAGGAGCTTGAAGCCGTGCATTCAAACGAGGCGCCAGCGGCCTATGTTCAGCGCGTCACGCAACTCAAGCTCGACGCCGCCCTGCTGCGGCTCAAGCGGCGTGGTTTGCCTGCGGCACCGATCCTGTGCTCCGACACCACCGTGGCATGCGGGCGCACCATTTTTGGCAAACCGGCAGATGAAACAGATGCCTGTCGCATGCTGAGCGAGCTTTCGGGCCGCACGCACCGCGTCCTGACCGCCGTGGCGCTGGGCACAGCGCGCAAGCGTGCGCAGGTGCTTTCGGTCTCGCGGGTCACGTTTGCGAGTCTGACGGCCGCTCAGATCATGCACTATGTCGGCAGTGGCGAACCCATGGGCAAGGCCGGCGCCTATGCCGTGCAGGGCAGGGCGGCGGCCTTCATTTCACATTTGAGCGGTAGCTACTCTGGCATCATGGGGCTACCCATGTATGAGACCACTGCCTTGCTGCGGTCTTTTGGAATACATTCGTCCGTATGCAAGAAGATATATTGATCAACTGGTCGCCGCAGGAGACGCGCGTCGCTATTGTCGAAAACGGTGCCCTGCAGGAACTGCACGTCGAGCGCTCGCTGGAGCGTGGCCTGGTCGGCAATGTCTACCTGGGCAAGGTCGCCAGAGTGCTGCCGGGCATGCAGTCTGCGTTCATTGATATCGGCCTGGAGCGCGCCGCCTTCCTGCATGTCGCCGACGTCTGGCATCGACAGCCCGATGGTGAGCCACCGAGCATGGTGCGCAATACGCAGCCACAACTGCCCATCGAAAAGCAGATTTTCGAAGGTCAGTCGCTGGTGGTGCAGGTGATCAAGGACCCGATCGGCTCCAAGGGTGCGCGACTGTCAACGCAGATCAGCATCGCTGGACGCATGCTGGTGTTCCTGCCACAGGACGACCACGTCGGGGTGTCACAGAAAATTCCGGTAGAGCAGCGTGATGAACTGCGCTTGCGCCTGCAGAGTCTGACGGGTGCGCAGGGTGGTGGCTTCATCCTCAGAACCAATGGTGAGGACGCGACAGATGCCGAACTGTCGGAAGACATTGGCTACTTGCGCAAGGCCTGGGCGCGCATCCGGCAGGCTGCCTTGTCGCTGCCGCCCTTGTCCATCCTGCACCAGGATCTGAATCTGTTGCAGCGCGTTTTGCGCGATCTGGTGGGGGAAAACACGCACAGCATCAAGGTCGATTCGAGAGAACAGTTTGAGCTACTCAAGGCCTTCGGCCTCGAGTTCATGCCCGCTGCGGCCCAAAAACTCCAGCATTACCGGGGTGAGCGCCCGATTTTTGATCTCTATGCGATTGATGAAGAAATTGCCAAGGCGCTGGGGCGCCGGGTTGAACTGAAGTCGGGCGGTTATCTGATCGTCGATCAGACGGAGGCGCTGACGACGGTCGATGTGAACACCGGTGGCTTCGTCGGCGCCCGCAATTTCGATGACACGATCTTCAAGACCAACCTGGAGGCGGCGCAGGCGATTGCGCGGCAATTGCGCCTGCGCAATCTGGGTGGCATCATCATTGTTGATTTCATTGATATGGTGCGCGAGGATCACCGCGAGTCGGTGCTGGCGGAATTCCGTAAGCAGTTGGCGCGTGATCGCGTCAAGACCATGGCCGGTGAGTTTTCCCAACTCGGTCTGGTCGAGATGACGCGAAAAAGAACGCGTGAATCGCTGGCGCAGCTACTCTGCGAGCCCTGCCCTGCATGCGCTGGCAAGGGGATCGTGAAGACGGCGCGCAGCGTGACCTACGATATTTTTCGGGAAATCCTGCGCGAAGCCCGCCAGTTCAACCCGCGTGAATTTCGCGTCGTGGCCTCGCCCAAGGTGATCGAACTGTTCCTGGACGAAGAGAGTCAACACCTGGCGGGCTTGAGCGAGTTCATCGGCAAGCCGGTGTCTTTGCAGAGCGAGAGCGCGATGGGGCAAGCGCAGTACGATATCGTCCTGCTGCAGTAGCTGGGTCCAGTCGCCTTATGTCAAGTCTTCAAACTGCCAATCGACTGCCAATTCCGATTCTGACCTATCACCAGATTGCACCGAGTCCGGCCCGCGGTGCGGGTTTTCGAAGTTTGTATGTGGCGCCGTCTGCTTTCGTGCGGCAGATGGCCTTGCTGCATTTCTTGGGGTATCAAGGCCTGTCGATGTCGGCTTTGATGCCGTATCTGCGAGGTGAACTTGTTGGTAAGGTTGTTGGAATCAGCCTGGATGACGGCTATTTGAACAATCTGAGTCACGCCATGCCGGTCTTGCAGCGTTACGGCTTTTCATCGACCTGCTACGTGGTGAGCCAATATATCGGAAAGACCAACGAGTGGGATCGGCACTCCGGTATTGCGCCGGCGCCGCTCATGAATGCGGGTGAGTTGCGACAGTGGGTGCAGGGCGGGCAGGAGGTGGGCGCGCATACCCGTCACCATGTCCACCTGACAAAAACCGAACTGTCAGAGAGCCGGGACGAATTCGCCCTGTGCAAGGCAGAACTTGAAGCTGTGATCGACTCTCCGGTGCAGCATTTTTGCTACCCCTATGGCGAATTCAACTTGGAACATGCTGCGCTGGCGCGCTCGATCGGTTTTGTTTCGGCAACCACGACGGTGCGCAGTCGCTGCCAGCGTGGCGAAGACCTGATGCAACTGCCGCGCGTGCCCGTGCTGCGTGCCAGCACGCTACCGCTGTTCTGGCTCAAAGTGAGTACGGCATACGAAGATCGGCGGCGCTTGGCATGAGCACAACAGCAAGACGCTTGCGCATTGCCGTGCTGAACCGCGTGTTCTCGCCAACCGGGGGTGGCGCTGAACGCTACTCGATCGCCTTGGTTGAGCAGTTGGCTCAGCGTCACGAGATTCACGTATTTGCCCAGCAAATTGATCATCACGTTCCAGGCGTCCGCTACCACACGATGTCCTCCCCTTTGAGTCGACCACGCTGGATCAACCTGCTGTGGTACGCGCTGACGACCTGGTGGGCAACGCGCCGTGGCTTTGACATTGTGCATTCGCATGAGAGCACCTGGCATGGCCAGGTGCAGACGGTTCATGTGCTGCCGCTGAAATACAACCTGTTTCGGGGTCGCTCCGGCTGGCGCCGCGCGCTGCGCTGGCTCAAGGTGGCTACCAGTCCGCGTTTGCTGGCGTACCTGCTGGTGGAGCGTCTTCGTTTTGCGCCCGCTCCCCGCAAAGCCATCGTGGTGACTTCGCCGACCCTGAAGGTGCTTGTCAATCAAACCTACCCGGCCAGTGTCGTGTCGCTGATTTCTCCGGGTGTGAACTTGCCGCAAGCGGCCTTGGATCGCCAGGGCGCCAGAGCCAAGCTGGCGCTGCCGACGCAGGGATTTTTGCTGGCCTTTGTTGCCAACGACTTTCAGAAGAAGGGTTTGTCCACTGTGCTGGACGCGCTCAAGTCTTTGCCGGTTGAGGTTGAACTTGCCGTGGTTGGCAACCCTTCGCAGATCGAAAGATTCCAACGCAAGGCGCAGCAGATGGGCTTGGCCGGACGGGTCCATTTTCTGGGGCAGCTCAGAGAGGTGTCGCCTCTGTACCGGGCTGCCGATCTGCTCGTGCATCCCACCACTGAAGATACCTTTGCGATGGTGGTGCTGGAAGCCATGGCGCATGGCTTGCCGGTCGTCGTGAGCGATGAGCGCTACTGCGGTATTGCCGGTCTGCTCTCGCATGGCGTCAACGCCATGATTCTGTCCTCTCCCACGGACGCTGCCGAACTGGGCGCTGTGCTGGCTCGCCTTCTGGATGATGCGAGTCTGCGTGAGGCACTGTCGGTCAAAGCGCGCGAGTTTGCTCAGCAGCGGGTCTGGCCCAGCATTGCTGCTGAACAGGAGCGGATGTATTTCGAACTGATGGATCGCCCAGCATGAAGCTCATTGCCCAACCGCTACCGCCCCTGCGCTTGTTTTCCATTGTCATTCCGAGCTGGAACAACCTTGAGTTTTTGAAGTTGTGTGTCGGCAGTG
>SESF01032562.1_pt1 | contig 17946 bp, 16 predicted proteins | sample 3171521 | NCBI WGS metagenome assembly SESF01 (sample SAMN10866945, study PRJNA518727) | freshwater metagenome | biome: subpolar coniferous forest; feature: holomictic lake; material: water; isolation source: holomictic Lake 227, 6 m and 8 m depth | place: Canada: near Kenora, Ontario | collected...
CACCTGGCAAGCAGCGTTCTAAGTCTTGGGCAGAATGACCGTGACCCGGCCGACACGCCGCGTCAGCACCGGCCCTTTGGCTTGCTTCTTCTTGGACTCATCCTCCGGCGTCGTATCCTTGGCGAGTTGTTGTGTGGTGTCGCTGCTCGCCTGTTGGGCGGCGGCCGCGCTGGTCGAGGTGGTGGCGGCGGTGGCACCCAGGGTGGAAGTGGCTGCCGCTCCGCCGATGGAAACGTTTTGGCCCATCACCGCGGCGGTGACTCCCCCGCCGCCGGAGGCATTCACCCCGCCCACCCCAATGACGGTGCCGGAAACCGTCCCAGCGGTGGCGGTCACATTCGCGGTGCCGCCCGAGAGCAGGGTCCCGCTGAAGCTCTGGACGGCATTGATGTTGGCGTCCTGGCGCGAAACGATCATGCCCTTGATGCTGCCCTCGGCGGTGATATTGACGGTGCCGCCAATGACACCCCCCGAGCCAAGATCAACGTTGCCCGCATGGCCCCCCGGCGTCCCCGCGCTCAAGGTAATCGTCGGGCCGGGGCCCACATTGCCATTCAAGGCAAACTGCTGGATGCCGCCCAAGGTCGAGACGATGTCGCCATCCGGCGTCTCGACAGTGATATTCCCGGGAAGCCCAGCGCTCCCACTCACCTGATACTGGATCGTTGGGGAGATAGCCATAATCCCGCTGCCGAACGGCCTTGGGTTGGCGATTGAGTCAGTGACGGGGCTGTTGGCCGAGTCGAGACGAATTACCGGCACAATCAGAACGGAATTGGCGCCGTTCCCCGCGTTGACGGTGCCATGTTCTGACCTCACAAAAACGTCCCCACCGTTGAAGGTGGCAATCCGGGCGCCCCCAACATTGATATCCTGGCCAGCATCGACTCTCACGCCGCTGCCGCCCGAGGTGAAGATGCCGTAGCAGACGTTCGCCCCTGCGGGAATTAGGGCGAAGTTTCCCTGGCTCAGATACAATCCACCCCCACAGTTTACCGTGACATCACCGCCATAAATCGAGGCAATGGTCGAGCTCAGCATGGTGATGTCCCCGGCGACATTCACGTGAACCGCCGCCCCGGAAGGGGTCCAGGCAGCCAGGGACGCATAATCCACTGGGTTATAGGCGGAACCGATTCCCCAGGACATAATGCCGCCGCTGCTGCCCAGATTCATCGACGCGGCCCTAATGTTGAGTTGCCCCGGGCCGCCGATCTGAAAACCGGCGGGCTGGGATTGCGCATCTTTAGCTGAATACAGGCTTTGGTCATACAGTCGCTGAAGCGTGGAGGGAGGGACAAAGCTGGCGGTCGTAGTCGCGAAATAGGAATTGCCGTTGGCATCTTTCTGGATTACGACGTGCCCGAGCGGGTCCAACTGCAGGATGGGTATCGCGGTCTGGTTCAGGGCGCTCAGAACGCTCTGCCTCATCTGGTATTGAAACCCCAGTTGCCCCGTGGCCGAGTCATAAACAAACCCCGGGTTGGCATTGGGATCGTAGCCTGGCTGGATGGTATAACTGTCACGCAAAACCAGTCGCACATGCGAAAAGGCGTAGGCTGTCTGCTGTGCGGGGGTCATTAGCAGCACGTCCGGTGGGAGCGCGAGTGAGACGTTTGGATTCACCAGCAGAGAGAAAATGCCATCCCAGGCGGACGGGTTTAGCGGATTAGCGCCCTGGATATGTTGCGACACCGTGGTGAACGTGTAAACCGGAGAATAACTGATCTTGCCGGCCACAGTGACGGACGTGACGTCAGCGGAATGAAGATTCTGGCCCAGGAGACTGGCGTTGAACAGGTCGCCGCCGACAGTCATCTGGGTGGCCTTGGTCGTACGCACGGTCACGTTGTTGACGCTGCCCGAAATGTTAATCTCCACCGGATTCGGGTTGTTCAGTTCGGGCGGCGTGGCGGCGTGGTCGCTTAGGCCGAACGTGCCAAAGACTCCGGAGGAAGGAAAGGGGTCCCACTGCTTGGCCCCGCTGTCGGACATCGAGAGCGTATAAGTATGCACATTAAGCGGGTCGTAGGGATCCTGGTAGCTCTGAAAGTTGCCCCCGTTCAAAGTGGTGATGTGCAGGTTGCCAAGAGGTGACGGAAACAAGATCACATCCGTGTCTATAACGAAACCACCCGCGCCGGCGGTGACGTTCAGCGTGGGGGGGAAAAGGAAAGGAACACTGATTCCCGGGGCGGAGGGAATGCCATGCGGCGCCCCCGCGCCGGTGATCTCGACAGATTGGCCGGCCTGAAGAGTAACCGAAGCAGACGGGTCGTAATCGAAGAGGTGGTATCCGGCATACCCGGCTACGCTTCCAGCGTGGTCATCGAACACTCCATTGGGGTTGCGGATGTCCTGCACATAAATGCTTCCGTTGGGCGCCGAGATATTCCAACTTCCCTTCACCAGGCTGAGGGCGAAGCCGCCACTGGTGGTGGGCGGGCCGATGTTCCCCGCCGCCGTGATGGCGCCGATCCCGTTGGCCAGCACGTAATGCCCGGACACGTCTCCCCCGGCGTTGATGGTGACGTTGCCCGGCTGAGAGCCGAAGGCCCCGGTACCGCCATCGTACTGGGCGTTATTATAGTCGTATTGGAGCGGGAGGTAACTGGTGACATTGCCGCCGGCGGTGATCGCGACATCGCCGCCGGCATAAGTGCTGATCCCGCCCAGACTGGGGGAGACTTTGTAATACGGCGCCGCTCTTTGGCCAAAAAGGTAACCCCGGTAGTTGCCGCCGGTATTCACATCGCCAAACTCCGCAGTCACGCTGATGCTCCCGCCACCCAGGGTGCGTATGCCGTTGTTTCCCACCGACCCCGACCCGAGCGGATCGGCGGGACCGGGATTGACGATCACCTCGTTCGCCGCCCAGAGATTGATATTGCCGTTGAGAGCCTGGATGTATGAACCGCCGCGCAGGTAAATCCCATCGCTGCCGACTTCAGGGCGGGAAGTCAGATCGTGCGGGCCAGCCGACAGGGTCACGCCCCAATTATTGCCGGCCAGAATCGCGGAGCCATTATTCAGAGTGATGTTATTCCCCGCGGTCAGGGTCAAGAGCGCCGCTGCGCCCGGGTCGGCGAGGGTCCAGACCGTGCTGAGGGTGATGTTGTGGTCCGCTTCGAGGCTGATCTCATAAAGGCCGTTATTAAGGATGGGGGTCAACGAGTTGACGAAAGCGTCGTTGAGTGTGAGATCGTAAGGGTCGAGGGTGAGCTTGCCGCCGAGAAAACCGCTAGCCGCGCGAGCGTTGATCGTCGATTGGATGGGGCCGAGGTTCGCCGCGGAGATCTCCAACTGGCCGCCGTTGCCGCCCTGGGCTCCGCCGGAGATGTTGAGGGTCGAGGTCGGCTGGTCTGAAAAGGTATTGCCGGATTTAATGGTGACGGCTCCCCCGGGGCTGACGCCCTGGCTGTCGCCTTGGGCGGAGACGATGGAATTGGCGCCCAGATTGATGGCATCGCTGGCGACCAACTCGATCACCCCATTGACTTCGCGCACGGAATTCGCTTGAACGAGCCCGCCCTGGTTGACGACTTGCGCACGCATGGCGATGGTCCCGGCGTCGGCGATTAACCTGCCCGAATTATCCACCGAACCTTCAGGGAGAGTGACCGTAGCGCTTAAGCCCCGCCCGTCGGGGCGCTCGGATACGAGGACCTGTTTGCCGGCGTAGAGACCGATGCTGCCTTGCGGGGCCGAAATGGCGCCGTGGTTTTCGATGTTATGGGCGATGAGGAAAGCTGAGCCACCATTCCCCACGTTGATCTGGCCATAATTGATAATGCTGGCCGTGGGAGGGGGCGCATTGAACTGCCAGGCGCCACCGCCGGAAAGGTCCGGCGGAGGGCAGGGAGCGGTAGTCATCAGCAAGCCATGGGCGTTGAGCACGGCCTGGCCGCCGATGAAAAAGCCCGCCTGGTTTTGCAGCACCACGTAGCCGTTGGCGTTCAGGGTGCCGAGCATCTGTGAGGGGTTGGAATCGTTGATCTGGTTCCAGACCACCGAGGAGGAGGACGGCTGAAGGAAGGTGGTGGTTTGGCCAGCGCCAATATTGAAGCTTTGCCAGTTTATGAAGGTGCGGTCCGAGGTTTGGATAGTGAACTGCGAACCCTGGGTGCTGAAGGAGGCGCTGCCCTGGCTGACGGTGCCGCCAAGAGGATTGGCCTGAACGAAGGCCGCGGGCAGGCCACAGGCCAGCAGCAGGACCATGGCCCATCGTGCCCGAGACGCGCGACTATGCGGAAGATCAATCATAAGTTCCCAAGTAGTTGCAGCTTGGCATTCGCCGAACCGACGGGCAAGCCGTGCGGTGTTAAATTACGGTTACAAAAGTCAAAACTGAGCGCTCAGGCTAAAATTGAAGCGCGGTTGGTATGCCTGACCGGTGCCAGCGGTTAGCAGCGGCCAGGAAAAGAGCAAGCGGGCTTCCCAATTGGCGCCGATGGAGGCTACGCCGCCGAAACCGGTGCCCCAAAGCGCGGTGCTGGCCTGGCGACTGTGTGGATCAAGCAGATAAGCCTCGCCATATTCCATATAGACCGAGCCGCGCACCGTGAGCGGGTGATTGCGATAAACCAAACCAATCACCTGGGGCGGTGTCTTTTGTTCGATACCCACCCACCAGCCCGTATCCCCAAGCACAGCCCCTTCCTGGTAGCCCCGCACACTACCCACGCCCCCAAGCCCATATTGCTCATTACTGATCAGTGGTTCGGAAGCCCATTGCCCTTCCCCATGGAGCGACAATACCCAATTCGTGTGGATCAGGAAGTCGCGGGATAGGGTTGGGCTGAGAATGAGCCAGTGGCCACTCGCTTCTGAAGAGCCAGCTATAGTCTCAACGTTGCTAACAGAACCCGAATACCAGACATTGGCACTGAGACCGAGGCCGAAGGCGGTCACGCCCAAGGGGTCGCGCAAGCTCGCATCGTAGCGGAGCGCCAACGGCAGGTAGTCCAAAGCCTGGACCGTCGCCGGCACGGGCGAATTAATCGTCGAAACATTGATGTTGGTAATCACATGGCCCGGATTGGAAATGGTATCAAGGATCTCGCTGGTCAGGGTGAAGCTGTTGGTCTTGTAGTTGCTCTGCTGATATTCCTTGTAGTCGAAGCCCGTGGAAAAGCCAGACTGGAATTGGGCGGTGCTGTATGAGGGGAGGCTCAGGCGAGCCCCCAGGGCGCTGTTGATAGTGATCCCCTGCTGCACGTCGTTCCGATCCAGGGAGGTGCCGTTGGTGTTGAAGAGGTTCTTGGAATACACGGTCGTAACGCCCGTGTCGATGGTTGATCGGCTGGCATAGAAGTTCAGCTCGGGCCGGCCGGACGAGGCGGGCAAGCGGAATTTACGGCTTGCTTCATCGTAACCGAAATTGCCGCCCGGCGCGGCGATCTGGTTTTCAATCGGGCCGAATCCTCCCAAGGGCAACCGGTAGAATCCACCATAGTTGGCTACCGCGGGTTGGTCGTAGAAGTTCCACGATTCTCCAGCTTTGTAATATTCAGGTGAGAAGCTGTATTGCAGGCCAATAGAGTGCTCGAGTTGCCAGAGGTTCTGGTAGCTCGCGGAGGCGTTGATCCGCAAATCCGGCGTGCCGGGGGAGCTTACGTTGTTGAAATCAACTTTGGCGTGCAGCGGTAACCGGTCCTTGACCTGGAGGCGGAGGGTAGTGGTGTTTTCCTGGAGGCCCGGCTCAAGCACTGGATAGATCTGCCGGTCCTGGTTGGCGTTCGCCCGGTCCAGCTCGGCTTGAAACACCGGTCCAACCAGGATCATATTGGTGTGCAATCCCGGCAACGCTCGCATGACATTGTTCGAGCTGAAGTAATGGTTTTGGGTCACGAGGATCTCGGCCAAACGCCCCTGAAAAACGCGGATCTTGACGATGCCGTTGGTGAGCTGCTGAGGTGGTATCGTGACGTTCACGGTCGGATAGCCCCGGTTGCGGTACTCCATCTGCAGGTCGGACGCGGCTTGCGTGATGTCAGTCAACGCCACGTTGGTGCCGGTGCGCTTGGCGAAGATGGACATCAGGGTGTCCGTGGAAAGCAGCGTGTCGCCCTTGATTTCATAAGCGTGCACGACGAAAACCGGCGAGGCGTTGGTCTTAACCGCAGCCGGAGCGTTGGTGGCGGGATGCGTCGTCGCGGCGAGTATCGAGCCAGCTCCCGCGTCGCGGGCCGAAAAACAAGGCTTGCCGGAGATCAAGACCTGCACGAATGCCCCCTGGTAAACGTGCATAGTAACGATGCCGTTCGTGATTTGCTCTTGGGCAATGGAGATGTTCGCCCTCGGGTAGCCCCGCTTCTGATACTCCGACAGGAGGTCCGAGGCCGCTTGCACGATCCGTTCCAGGCCAATATTCGTCCCGGTGTACTGGGAAAGCATGGGAGCCAGAGTGTTGGTAAAAACCAAGGGGTCGCACTTGACGACGTAAGCTTGGACCTCGAAGCGTGGAGTAGCGTTGGTGCCCGGGACGACCGGGGTGTGCGCGGCGGCGACGGTGTTGGTCGCCTGGGAAGGGGATTCGGCAGCCGGCAGGCTCGCGGCCAAGGCGGCGCCGCAGCCGAGCGCGAAGAGTTGCCAACGCCAGGCCAGGCGTCCAAAACGATGGCCAGGAAAGGTGCCTCCGGGCTGTCGCCCGGATTTCATCTTCCCGTCTCGCGGGCGCAACTCGCCTGGACTCCTGTTAAAGCAACTCTCAGACATCAAGGTTAGGTTTTCAGTTGGGTGAAAGGTGGGGGATTTCTGTTACGGATCGGCGACGGAAGTGTGACAAATGTGAAACGAAACCAAGAGCAGACTGGACTGCGCGCGGAAGGAACCCAGCTTGACCGAATCGCGCATCCTATCAAAAAGTTTCAGAGTTGTAAAGCAACCGCCATGTGCTCGTAACATCGCCTCTTTAGTTTGGTCGCTCTCGGAACCAGTCTGCCTGCGGCTTCGGGTGCCACGGTGCGGGGCGGACGACCGACACGGAACCTCGTCGGATCAGTATTGATCCCGATTGGGCGGGTCCAAAGAGAGCGGAATGTGAATAAATCAGTTCGTCCTAGTCCCGGACCAAGCGGCTCTCATGAGCCACACTTGGTCATCGGCCAGATAGCCTTGCTGCCCGGCGGTGAGTGGTCACCGCAGTTGCCCGGGTGGCTGGTCATCCACGTGAGCGCCGGGGTAGGTTATTGGCTGGACCCGCGTATGAACCAGGAACTTCAGACGGGGGCGGTCGTGCTTCGCTCCGACCAGGCCCGCGGCTATTTTCGGGCCAGCCAGTTGGAGGAACTGCGGTTGCACTTCTTCCGCGTGGAACCCAGGAAACTGACCGGACTGGTGAGCCTGGCGGACCAAACGATTATGCAAAACGCTGCGGTGGACGAGAAGTTCTTCCTGCGTATTCTTCCCCCTAACGCGCAGCTCTCCGACAAGTTCAGCAGGTTCGGATTCGAGAATACGGGCAATAGTTTTCCGGCGCGCGTCCAATTGCTCCAATTGTTCCTCGAGGTGTTTGGCGGCAACTTTCAGCCGCCACCGACCGACGTAACCGAACTCTTTGACGCCCGAGCACGCCTAAAACAGATGCTCCACCAAACGCCCGTATCCGAATTGCTTGAACTCAGCTTTCCCAAGTTGGTGAGCCAAACGCGATGCTCGCCGCGGCACGTGAGCCGCCTGTTCAAGGAGTTGGTCGGTGTGTCCTTTAGGGAAAAGCAAGCCGAGCTTCGCCTGACGCGAGCCAGTGAATTGCTGACCACCACGGATTCCAAGGTGGTGGATGTGGCGATGGAAAGCGGCTATCAATCCTCGAGTTTGTTCAGCGCAATGTTCAAACAGCGCTTTGGGACCAGCCCCGCAAAATGGCGCGAGCGGGCCAGGCGGTGCAAACTCGTCAAACAGCCCAGGCGATTGCGTGTCGTGGCCTGACCCGCGGGCGCGCCATTCGGTTAGTTACCTAGGAGTCCGCAGCATACACTACACCCAAAGCCGCCGAGGCTTCTCCCTCTCCCCTTCCGAAGGGGTGAGGGCTGGGGTGAGGGGTTGCTCGGTGTCGTCTATCCCGCGGTCTTGGCAGTAAACACGCTTGCAAGGCGCGGCGCGGCTTGGCCCAGGTCACCAGTTTTAGCCACTTGTAACTCATTTGTAACAATTACAGGAGGCGCTTTCCCATAAACTAGTCTTGTCTTATGGACATCACACGTCGCCAATCCAGTTCTTGCGGTCGCCCAGCCTGCTGCGTCAGGCCGGGCTGGTCTGGCGCCATCGCGCTTTTACCAAGAACCTAGCAGAAGACCATGACCCACATCGCACTCTCACCCTTCTTTGCCAGCGGCGCCTTACGCTTCGCGTTCGAAAAGGCAACCACCGAAGGGAAGTTGACCATCTGCGCGCTAATCATCCTGTCCGTCTTCAGTTGGACGGTCATCATCACTAAATCCCGGCAGCTTTACCGCGCGCGCAAGGCGGCCAGAAAATTCTTCCTGGCCTACCGCGAGACTAGAGACCCCTTGGAGCTCGCCCGCCGCGGAGACGAGTTCGACGGCGCGCCCGCATACGAGCTCTACTATACCGGGGCGGAAGAAGTAGAGTATCACTTGAAGAACAATCCGGTGCGGATTGAGCACGTCAAGAGCCTGGCCACCGACAGCAGCCCGGCTGCCAGCAGCGCGGAGACCGACATTCTGGCGCGCCAGATCACGACCAAGATCAGCGCGGGGTCTTTTGACCAGGTGCAGGTTTCATTGGAACGGGCGGCGAGCCAGCAGGGTCTGGCGCTGGAGAAGGGCATGATTATCCTTTCAACGGCCGTGGCCGGCGGGCCTTTCATCGGCCTGCTCGGCACCGTGTGGGGCGTCATGGAAACCTTCTCCGGCATCGCGCGCGCCAACGCCGCCAGCCTCACGGCCATGGCGCCGGGCGTGGCCGGCGCGCTCATCGCGACGGTGGTGGGCCTCTTCGTCGCCATTCCCGCCATGTTTGCTTATAACTACATGGTCACGATGGTTCGCGCGATCACGCAGGAGTTGGACGCCTTCGCCAGCGAATACGCCACGGCCATCGAGCATAAGTACGTGGATAACCGTTCAATGGTGGACGAACTGCGCGAGGTGCTGCGTCCGGAAGTGAAAGAGCCCTCCTTCCGAGAGCCGGCCTTTCGCGAATGATCACAGCGGCCCATGAAGAAATTTTCCAAGGGCACTCACCACGCGTTGGCGGAGTTGAACATCACGCCGCTGCTCGACCTGGCCTTCGTGCTCCTGGTCATCTTCATCATTACCACCACGCCCATTGTGAACGATCTCGACATTGATCTCCCCGCCGCCGCCAAGCGGCCGAAGGACCCCAAATCGAAAGTGAACTACGTCACCGTCGAGAGCAGCGGCCACATGTATCTGGGCAAGGAAGAGGTAGATTTCGCGGCGTTACAGGAGAAGTTGGTGGGGTTGCGCCTGGAAGATCCGGATTTGAACGTGGTCGTCCGCGGCTCGGCAAAAACCAAATACCAGAACATTGTAAACGTCATGGACGTGTTGCAGCAGGCCAACGTCGGCAAAGTCAACCTCGCGACGGAACCTTACCCTGATGGGGCCGCCAGAAAGGAGTGATTGATATGATTCAACAACGCAAGAAACGTAACTCGTCGAAGGTCAACCTGACCATTTCCTTCATCTTTCACGGCATACTCATTGTGGTCGTTTTCTTCTTTGCCGCCCGCGAGGGTTTGGTGGGCAAGAAGCTTAAGCAGCTCGCGGTAACGATGGTGCCCAAGGAAAAGAAACCCGAGCCGCCCAAGGAAAAGCCCCCGGAGCCGAAAGCAGAAACCGCCAAGACCGACCAGGCCCCGAAAATGTCTATCCCGCAACCCAAAGCAGAGACCGTGTCTGCCGCGCCGCCCCCGGCCGCCGTGGAGGCCGCACCCATGGCCGCGCCGCCCGCAGCGAGCCTGCCGGCGTTTGACTTCAGCGACGGCGCGAAGGAGGTCCAAACTATTTCCGACCCGAACAGCATTTACAAAGCCCTCATCGAACACTCTCTCCGCTCGCGCTGGAACCGCCCAGAGGACGTCGCGGATGAGGCCTATATCGCGGAAGTGGAACTGAGCGTGGATGCGAAGGGCCGCGTGACTGATTACCGCTGGCTCAAGGGCTCGGGCAACAAGCGCTGGGATGACTCTGTCAAGGCGGTCGTCGCCGAGACCAAGACCCTCACTCGTCCGCCGCCTAAAGGTTTTCCCGAAAAGTTCCCGGTGCGCTTCGACGTGGAGACCAGCCGGACCGAGCCCGTGATTCAGCTTAGCAGCCAGTGAAGAAGTTCTCCAAAGGCCACCACAGCTCGCTGAACGAGCTGAACATCACCCCGCTGCTGGACCTCGCCTTCGTGCTGCTGGTGATCTTCATCATCACCACGCCGCAGTTATCGAACGATTTGGAGATGAACCTGCCTTCGCCCAAGAAGGACAAGCCAGCCTCCCCGCCTCCGAAAATCCACCGCATAACCGTGGAAGCCAGCGGGCGCATCGCCCTGAACGACCAGACGGTGCTATTGCCGGCGCTCAAGGAAATGCTGGTAGCGATGAAGACCAGCGAGCGCGATCCCACCGTGGTTGTTCGGGGCGCTGCTGAGGTTGATTACAGTCGAGTGATCAGCGTGCTGGATCTCTTGCAGCAGGTGGACATTACCAAAGTCGGCCTCGCTACCGAAACGGCGCATTAGTCGCCGCCCGGGCGCTAGCCGCACACACCAGGTTTCACCCCATCAGTTCACGCCCATGTCAGATGCACACCAGTCGCTGGACCGAATGACGAGAAGCGCGGGTTTGCCGCTGTTCCAATCCGGGCATCACTGGCGCGATCCTCGTCATCGGTCAGTTTTGCGTTCGGCAACACGGTTACGATGATGAAGAGTCTGCGTTTGATAATCCTGACCATGCTGCTGGCAATCAGCAGCGCCGTGCCAATCCATGCCCAGGATAGGGCGCCGCTATACCTTTCCATCACCGGCGCCGGCAGTATTTCACCGCTGACAAATGGCCAGTCGTTGGCAGTTGGCCAAGGCTATAACATGGTAGCCAGTCCAGGCGCTGGTTTTGCGTTCAGTAGTTGGCAGCCTGTCAATGTCTTTACGATGACTACATTCCTCGTCGATACGAATGGGAACACTAATACGTTGGTTTCAGTGCTTGGTTCGCCGGTTCCGACCTTCATCAACCAGCCGTCATTGGATTTCGTCATGCAGCCGGTTGTCGTAGTCGTTAATAATCCTGGGGTGTCGACGCTCACCCGAGGCAGTGGGTGGCAGGCTAATTTCGAGCCAGTTGTCCTGAGCCTTGAGCTGGGCGCCTCCGCAGTGGTCGTGACCTGGACGAACTCATCGTACACTTTGCAGTCGGCTCCCGCCCCCCTTGGCCCTTACACGAACATCTCTGGGGCTATGACTCCGTACACAAACGACATCTCCGGACCAGCGCAGTATTTTCGATTGGTATCACAATAGCTGCCGGGAAATGAGGACATGACCAGAAAGCCGAAGGCGCTCCGGCCGGGCAGTGATTGCTGGGTGAGGGAAGAGAGTGCTTTTGCCCCACTCGCTCTTCATAACGTGCGGGTGCGCGGCGACAGCGAGGCCCCCCCCTGGTTGTGGATCTGCAGAGAACCAAGTTTCCGTCAGAAGCCCGGTCTGCCGAAGTCAGCGCGCGGCGCGCAGGTTTCCCAGACTTCAAGCCTCTGGCCGCGTATGGACCAGGCTTACGCGGGTGAAGTCCTCTTCGCCGGTTGCTCCCGCTCTGCTGGTGCGGGAAACGGCATACGCCTCTCCAAACCCAAGTCGCTCGACTTGGCGTTCAATCTCGTGCCAAGCATTGGCCGTCCCTGTGAAGACAACCGTGTCCCCGCGCTCAAGATGAGGCCGCAACTCTTCGTCGCTCAGGAGCCGAGTATAGACGCATTTCATCGCTGATCAGGCATTACTAACCTGAGGCTGTAACGGCTAGCTCCTCTACCGCAAGCCTGCGATTGTTACATTTTGGGAGGCCAGCGGAAGCTGCCTTGGACTGGCGAGGGGCCTTGCTTCTGCCCTTTCTTTTCTCTCCAGACGACGCGAAAGAGCAGGATGCTGGTCAGGCTAACAATGCCTGTCAGCATTGCAGCCCAAGTAGCGGGCGCGCTGACGCCTCCTTGCAGCAGAAGGACCAGCGCGACGGTTGCGCCGATCACTTGGGCTTGGCCGAGAGCGAGGCGAAGAATGGCTCGCCTTAGCGGCTGAACAACTTCCTTCTTTGGGTGGGCATGCATGGTCCCGACAATCCGACCACCAGGCGTGTCAGCCGTATCGTCCTTCAATATACTCGGCGGTCTTGGGGTGCCGTGGCGTCAGGAACAGTTCCTCGGTGCGACGGTGCTCGATAATCTCGCCCAGCAACATGAAGATGCATTCGTCACTGGTTCGGCGGGCCTGGGCCATGTTGTGCGTGACGATAACAATGGTATAGCGGCCCTTCAAGCCGAACATCAGTTCCTCAATCGCCCGGGTGCCCTCGACGTCCAGCGCTGAGCAGGGCTCGTCCATCAGGATGAGACGCGGCTTGAGGGGCAGCAGTCGGGCGATGCACAGCTTCTGCTGCTGCTCAAGCTGCAGCGAGGTGCCTTTGGCATCGAGGCGGTCTTTAAGGTCATTCCAAAGCCCCACCTCGGTCAGCGCGGTCTCCACGGCCTGATCCAGCGTTGAGCGCTTCAGGTCCTTGCGCTCGCTGTGGATGCGCAGGCCGAAAACCACGTTCTCATAGACCGAGATGGGCAGGGGATTGGGCCGCTGAAAGACCATGCCTACCGATTTGCGCAGCTCGATCAGGGAGACGTCGGGATCGTAGATGTTCTTTCCCAGAATCCTGGTCTCCCCCGTGGTCGTGACATAGCCGTAGCGCTCGTTCACGCGGTTGAAGCACCGCAGCAGCGTCGTCTTCCCGCAGCCCGACGGGCCGATGAGCGACGTGATCAAGCCCTCCTTGATGGTAACGCTCACATGGATCAGCGCCTGGAATTTCCCGTACCACAGGCTCAGGTCACGCGTCGTGATGCAGGGCTGGAGGGAATCGCTCATCCGAAAATCCCGTTCACGTATTCGTAGGTCTGCCGGTTGCCGGGGTGATCGGAGAAGATGACCTCACTGCGGTCCAGTTCCACAATGGCCCCTTTCCAGAGGAACATGGTGCGGTCGGCCAGCCGGCGCGCCTGCTGGGTGAGGTTGGTGACCAGGATGATGGTCATGTTCCGGCGCAGTTCCTTGAGCACGTCCTCGATGCGCATCGTGGTGACCGGGTCAATGGCGATGGAGAACTCGTCCAGGCACAGGATCTCGGGTTGGTGTGATAGCGCCCGAGCTATGGTGAGGCGCTGCTGCTGCCCGCCGGAGAGCTTGGTGCCGAGGCTGTCGAGGCGGTCCTTCACTTCGTCCCACAGCGCGCCCTGACGCAGGCACTGCTCGACGATCCCGTCCAGCTCGCTCTTGCGGCTCATGCCGGCGCACCGCGGAGCGAATGCCACATTATCGTAGATGCTCATGGGCAGGCCCACCGGCAGCGGTGCGACCATGCCAATCTTGCGTCGCAGAGCGAAGACGTTCCTCGTCTGCCGCACGTCCTCGCCGTCCACGATGACCGTCCCGGAAACCCGCGTGTCCGGCGTGAAGTCAATGGTGCGGTTTAGGCAGCGCAGCAGCGAAGTCTTGCCGGATTGCGCCGGACCAATCACGCCGAAGATCTCGTTCCGCCGGATGTCGAAAGAGATGCCGTGCAGCACCTCCTTCTGACCATAAGCGAGGCGCAAGTCCTGCACGACTATTTGTGCGTCCGAGTTCATCACCACTTCTTCCTGGAGCGCAGATATCCGCGCAGGATAATGGCCGTGGCATTGACCAGCAGCACCGCGCCGAGCAGCACCACCGCCGTGGCGAACGGGATGGATTCCTTGACGCCGGGCACCTGGGTGGCAAGCGTGTAGAGATGCATGGACAAGGCCATGCACTGTTCGCGCAGCGTGTAGGGAAACAGATCGCCCTTGTGCACCGCCTTGAAGAATACCGCCCCGGTGAACATGATGGGAGCGGTCTCGCCGGCCGCCCGGCTGACCTGGAGGATGATGCCCGTAAGAATACCGCTGATGGAATTGGGCAGGACGACCGCCTTGATGGTTTGCCAGCGTGTGGCGCCGACGTTCCAGCACGCCTCGCGGAAGCTGCGCGGGACGCTGGCCAGCGCCTCGCGCGTGCTGGCGATAATCACCGGCAGCGTCATGATGGCCAGGGTCAGCGAGGCCGAGATAATGGAGTAGCCGAACCGGGCGGCATAAACAAAAGCCCCCAGGCCAAACAGCGCGTGTACGATGCTCGGGACGCCCGCCAGGTTGATCACCGCGAGGTTGATGATGCGGTTGAACCAGTTGTCCCGGGCATATTCGTTGAGGTAGACCGCCGCCAGCACCCCCACCGGCGCGGACACGGCAAGCGAGAGCACCACCAGGTAAATGGTGCCGACCAGGGCCGGCCAGACGCCGCCCTCTTTCATGCCGCGCGCCGGAACGTCAACCAGGAAGCTCAGGCTGAGCGACGGCCAGGCTCGCTCGACCAGGTAACCGATGATGAGCACCAGCGGGATGATCATCGAGGCGGTCATGCCGAAGAAGATCCACTTGGCGAGGCGCTCCTGGCGCAGCTTGCGTCGGACGAGTGGCGTTTCCGTGAACATCATTTCCTCCTAATGCCGCGGACAATCAAATCGGCGGCCAGGTTGACCACGAACGTCATCAGGAACAACAGCACGCCGGTGAGGAACAGCACCTGGTAATGGTCCGAATTGGCCGGGGCCTCGCCCAGTTCGGCGGCAATGTTGGCTGTCAGGGTCCGAACTGAGTCAAATACGCTATGGGGAATATGCACCGCATGACCGGTTGCCATGAGCACGGCCATGGTCTCCCCCACGCCGCGTCCGACGCCGAGCAACACCGCGGCCAACAGCCCGGTTTTGCCGGCGGGCAGCAGCACGCGCCAGACGAGCTGCCAGCGTGTCGCGCCGAGCGCCAACCCCGCCTCCCGGTAAGAATCCGGCACTGCTTTGAGCGCGTCCTCGCCAATCGAGACAATGATTGGCACGCTCATCAGCGCGAGGATGATGCCCCCATTCAGGACGTTCACGCCCACCGGGGCGCCGGTGTACTTCACAATGAGCCGGCTCATGACCGTCAGGCCAATGAAACCCCACACCACGCTCGGAATGGCCGCCAGCAGCTCGATTACCACTTTGAGCGTCTCCTTGACCCGCCCATTGCAGAACTCCGACAGGTAAATCGCCGCTCCGAGGCCGAACGGCACGGCGATGACCATCGCCAACGCGGTTACGCTGAAAGTGCCGGCAATCATTGCCAGCACGCCGTAACGCTTGTTGAGCTCCGAGGTTGGATGCCACTGCTCGCTGAACAGGAACTGGCTGAGGCTGAATTGCTTGCTCCCCAAAATCGGGAACGCTTCTTTGAACACAAAGACGAAGATGCCCAGCACAAACACAATGGCACTGATGCCGCACAGGTAGATCAGCACCTCCAAAGCCCGCTCGCCCAAGACGGCCCACGCCGGCCGCGTAGCTCGGCGCACCGCGAACCCATCCGCGACCGCCCTGTCTGTTTGAGGTGTGCTCATATCCCGACCGAGCTTGCTGGCAGCTTCGGCCTTCGGTTTTCGGGTTTCCTTCGGTTTTCGGATTTCGGCCTTCGGATTTAGGACTCCGGGACTTGCCGGTCCACCCCCAAACCCATCGCCCATCCTAAGGCTCTTGCTGGGCCCTCAGCGCTTGCTGCGCGCCTCCGCGGGAAGCGGCACGAAGCCGGTAGCCTCAACCACCTTCTGCCCGGCGTCGGACATCATCCACTCAACGTAATTCTTAACCGCCCCTTGCGGCTCGCCTAGCGTATAGACCAGAAGCGATCGGGCGATGGGATAGGTCTTGGCCAGGGTGTTGGCCACATTCGGGTCGTAAGCCGGGTCGGCCGCCGTCTTCTTCACTTTCAACATCTTGACCGCCGGCGTGGCGTAACCCATGCCGCTGTAACCAATCGCCGTGGGCGTGGACGCGACCAGTTCCACGACTTCCTTGGATCCATTCATGTCACGGGAGCCGAGCTTGAAGTCCTTCTTGTTCAGCACGTGCTCGCGCAGAAACTCGTAGGTGCCGGAGCTGGATTGCCGGCTGACGCGCACGATCTCATCCCCGGATGCACCGGGAATCGTTACACCCAGGTCGGACCACTTTGTAATGGTGCCACCCTCGGCGTAGATTTTGGCGATCTGGTCCAGTGTGATTTCGTTTAGAGGATTGTCCTTGTGGACGTAGATCGCCAGCGCGTCATAGCCGACGACAAACTCCTTCGGGTCCTTGCCCGTGTTCTTCTTGGCCGTCGCAATTTCCTCGGGCTTCATGTTGCGGCTGGCGTTGGCAATATCAATCGTCCCCTTCTCCAGGGCCGCGATGCCTACGCCCGAGCCGCCGCCGGAGACTTCCACGTCCACGTCCGGCGCCAGCTTGTGGTACTCCTCCGCCCAGGCCTGCGCCAGGTTGACCATGGTGTCGGAGCCTTTGTTCTGGATGGTCGCCTTCTTCGAAGGTTCTCCGCTGCCGCTACTTTCTTTCTTGCCGCAGCCGGTTGGCAGCAGGCACACAGCCAGCGCGGCAGTCATGCCGGAAAGCGTGAGGATGAATGAGATTCGATTGTAATGCTTCATGGTTTTGTTTGTGTTTGAGGTTCTTCTAAAATTGCGCCCAGCAGTTCCTTGATGTGCGATTCCAGGCTGCTGTAGGCAGATTCGAAAGCCGCTTTCACCTGGTCGGGCGAACCCTCCACTTCTGAGGGGTCTTTGATTGGCCAGGTGAAGTAGACAGTCTTGCCCGGCCGCGTGGGCAAGGCCTTGCGGGCAAGGGTTCCCAGCGCGACGACCACCTGGAACCGGTCCCACTGCGGGACCTGTTCCAGTGCTTTGCTCGCTTGGGCGGAAATGTCGAGGCCTTTGCCAGCCAGGAATTCCACGGCCCGCACATCCACCGGCTGAGGAGCTGCCCCGGCGCTGCTGAACTGGAAGCGAGGCACGTGCATGGCGTTGCCGAGCCCCTCCGCCATCTGGCTGAGGCAGGCATTGCGCAGATCAAAGAACAGGATGCGGAACGTGTCCCCGGCCTTGTGCTTGGCAAATTCCCCGGTGCACATGTAGAGCACCTCCTCGCACAAGTTCTTGGCTTGATCGGACACGCGCTCGTACCGGCGCGCAATAGTCATTAGCGGAGTGAGCGCCGCCGCCGGGAGCTGGTTCCTCCGGCTCAGCTCCATCAACTCCGCGTTGATGCTGTTGCGCAAAACGTTCGCCTGCTCCTCGAGTGCCATCGTCCGCTGCGCTAAATCGGCATCCTTCTGCAGGAAAGCCTGCACGGCCTCTCGCAGCATGCGGATGGACAGCTCGCCAAGCTCGACGAAAATGGCGTGCGGCGGCTGGTGTTCCAGCCCGCTGACGGAGAGCACCTGGCGGGCGACGCTTTCGGCATAATCCCCGATCCGCTCCAGCTCCTTGTTGATCTGGATGGCGGTGAAGACGAACCGCAGATGACCTGCGACCGGCTGGTGGCGCACCAGGAATTCCAGGCACAACCGGTTCAGTTCGGTCTCCCGTTCGTCAATATGCTGGTCGCGCAGGATGACGCCGTAAGCCAGCTGCCGGCTCCGCTGCACCAACGCCTGCAGGCTCGCCTCCAGCGCCCGCCCGCTAAGCCCGGCCATCTCGGCGACCTTGGCCCGAATCGCGTCTATATCCCGCTGCAGCGATTCTTCCAGATGCGACGGCGTATTCACGCTCGCGCCTCCCAACTGATCAACTGTTGCTCCGGTCCGTTCATAACTGTTTTCACTCCATAGC
>SESF01008634.1_pt1 | contig 17945 bp, 20 predicted proteins | sample 3171521 | NCBI WGS metagenome assembly SESF01 (sample SAMN10866945, study PRJNA518727) | freshwater metagenome | biome: subpolar coniferous forest; feature: holomictic lake; material: water; isolation source: holomictic Lake 227, 6 m and 8 m depth | place: Canada: near Kenora, Ontario | collected...
CGCCTGTTTTTCATGCGCAAAGAGTTCGGCGCTGCCGTTGTGACGGGAGGGGTGGGGCAGGTAGCCGATGGAGCGAATGGCATTCAGGATGGTTTCGAGGCTCACCTGTTCGCTACTCCAAGTGATAGCTGCCTTGTGGGTGGCATAGTTGACCCTTGCCGAGAGAATGCCTTCCTGCTTCATCAAAAATTTTTCGATGAGCCAGACGCAGGAGGCGCACCTGATGCCGGAGAGCAGAAACTCTATGCGGCTTTCGCTGCCGCTGATGGTGACGCTGTCGCGAAAGGGTGCGGCGTCGAGCTTTACCAGAGTGGTCGGAGGGCCCGGTTGCCAGTTGCAGCGCTTGCGGTAGAAGGCGTCGAGTGAGTTGCTGTGGACAAGCTCGTAGACGCCAAGGCAGCCGTGGCAGCAGAAGTACCTTGTTTCACCCTCAATCAGGGCGGTAATGGCCGCAGCCTTGCTCGTCTCCTGAAGGCAGTGGTCGCAGCGCACTTTTTCGGAAGAGAGAGGCCCGCTACCTGACATTGAAGGTAAAGGCCGGATTGTTGAGGTCATCGGAGAGAATGGTTACCTGCCAGAGCGTGCGGCCACTCATGCAGCGGACAATAATGCCTTTGCCCTCGTAGTGGCAAGCGCTCTTTTTGAAAAGCGTTACCTGATTTTTGCCCATCATCATGCCCGGCATGGAAAGGTCAAGGAGCAGGGTGTCGGGTAGCTTGTCGCATGGTGATACCGTCACGCTGAAGGTGAGCTCTTTTATGGCGCTTACCGGTTTCGGCTCAATGTTGAGCGTGACGGTATGGCTGCCTGCCGTGATGGAGCAGGGCCCCTGATTGATGGTGCACTCGCCAGCCATGAGTGTGCTGCCAGGAATCATCAGTAATGCGAAGAGCGCTAACGGGGCTATTTGACGTCGAAAAACCATTTTTTGCTTGTTATGAGTTGTTGTTGTTGCCGCAGGTCAATTCTCGCAAACCACACTCCCTTGAAGGGAATGGTGGGGGTTGCCTGATAGAGGCCGGGAGAGATTTGGTGCATGGTCAGGGTGGAGTCGTAGCCAGTGCTGGAGAGGTTGCCGACAAAGAGGGTGAGGGTGCCATCCTGAAGCGGTTTTTTGTGAGTTGTTACCTTGATATGGATGATGTTATATCCCCTTTTCAGCGAATCGGGTTTACTCACCTCAATGCCAAGCCTCGTCTCATTGGCTTTTGCCTGAAAATAGCGCGTGCTGTTTTCATAATAGTTGTTGTCCACCAGCCCTTCCGCATCTCTGAATGCCACGTAGATGCCGCATCCCATTGCAAAGAAAAAAAGCGGGTAGATGATGTAGAAAAAGAGCTTCATAAAAAACCGGTTTCCCTGCTGATTGCAATTCCCTCACTGGAGATGCTCAGATGAAGATGCTCCAGTTTGCCGGTTGGTTTAACCAGAATACTGCCATGAATGGCTGAAAATGGCTGCAAATTGAGCGTGTGTTCGCCAATGAGGGTCACGCTGTCGGAGGAGGATAGTTCAAGCTCCAGCTTTTTCCCTCCATTGTTATGGATGATAAATGAGTAACGGTTCAGACCCGGTGGCAGTGAAGCATTGTCACGAATGACAAGAAAATCAACTGTTGGACGGCTCCAGAGCAGCAGTGCAAGAGCGATGGCTGCGGCGGCTGTTACGCCACCGAGCCAGAATGTTTTCGGGCGAAGCATCCGTCCCCTGTAGTTCGGGAAGGGGAGCATTCCTCTCTTTTCCGTCATACTCCGGCAGGCGTCGATACACTCAGCGCAGGCAATGCAGGCAGCGCTCAACCCTTTTTTGATGTCGATACCGACAGGGCATACTTTAACGCAGGAGTCGCATTTCATGCAGGAAGCATCACGCGAAACGTCATACTCAATCACAAGCGTCTCCTTGTCGAACAGGATATTCTGCAGCATGGCATAGGGACAGATCGATATGCAAAATCCTCTTCCGAGAAAGGCCAGTTCAAGGTAGGTCAGCAGCCAAAGGATAACGAAAAAAGCGGTTATGGTTGGTGCAACAAAGAGGGTGCTGAGTGTCTCTGCAGGCGGGATGAAGTACCAGATCATGGTGACTGAGACCAGGGCTGAGAGTGGAATCAGGATGAGTTTCTGCCAAAGTTTTCGGTGCTTTTTGCCTGCTACTTCAGCGACGCTTTCACTCAAGTCAAGCAGGACGGTCTGGGGGCAGAACCAGCCGCACCAGACTCGTCCAAAGATGATGGTGACAAAGCCGATGAAGAGCAGGAAAAAAAGGGTGGCGGCAAGAATGAGATAAAATTCCCGCATCCATATAACCGATCCGAACATGTGGAGTTTGAGGGTAGGGATGTCGAACCGGAGTGCACTTTCGCCGTTTATGGTCATAAACGGCAGGCCGGTTACGATGGCAGCCTGCAGGATTTCAATTGCTCTTCTTTTTTTTCTCCACACAATGGCATACTCCTCAGTTGGTGGACGTTACTTTTTTCTAAGTGTTTCGAGAAAGGCAATCACCTTGCTGACTTTTTCTGTGCCAATTTGCGGCAGGAATGAGGGCATTCCGTTAGGCCGACCTTTGGTCACGGTTTCGTAGAGATCCTTTTGGGTCGAGCCGTATTTGAGTGCGGGTGCCCTCAGATTGGGACCGATTCCGCCTGTTGCATCAGTGTTGTGGCACGGTGCACAGGTGTTGGCAAAAATTTCCTTGCCCTCGGCAATGGCCTCCTTGTCGTTGGAATACTCCTTCATTATAACAGGTCTCTCTGTTTTGGCCGCTGCCGCCATCTCTTTGTCATACTCTTTGTAGAATGACCAGCCGGAAATGGCTGGTGTAAACGAGACGATATAGCCGATCAGAAAAATAATTCCCCCGAAAAAAAAGAGCAGCCACCCTTTGGGGATTTTACCATGGCCATCCTGGGGTTCTTCGGTCTCATACATAGATCTCTCCTTTTGGCGGATTTCGGTTATTCATTGCTCATCATCAAGCATTCTGCGCTTTGGCTCTTCAATTTTCTGTTTTCTTTTCGGATTGTAGTAATAAACGATTATCCCTCCCATAACAATAGCGAGTAGCATGGTAAAGAGGAAGTATGCCAAGCCAGAAAGTGTCATTTTAGGGTCTCCATGTTTTTGACATCCCGTCCCAGTTTCTGCAGGTATGCAATCAGCGCATCCATCTCGGTAAGCTCATTGCGCAGTTCCGGCGGGGTCACCTTGTCACGGCTCCCTTTTGATGGATAGGCACCATCGGTCACGGTTGCCTTGTATTGGGTGATCTGCTGCTCGACATCGCTTTTTGAGTAGCCATAGCCGAGTACTGAGCACTTTTTGTATGAGTAGTCGGTATCGAGTTTGTTCTTTGCAAGCCAGGCATAAGGGGGCATGTTGGATTTCTCAAACATCCCCTGAGGGCTCATCAGATGGGTATAGTGCCAGGAGTCGGGATACTTTCCGCCCACTCTGTTCAAATCAGGCCCGGTGCGACGGGAACCCCAGAGGAAGGGGCGGTCGTAGGCGAACTCTTCGGGCTTGGAGTATTCGCCGTAGCGAAGCACCTCGGTTCTCAGCGGTCTTACGGTTTGGGTATGGCAGTTGTTGCACCCCTCACGCATGTAGATGTCGCGCCCCTCCTGCTCAACCGCTGTATAAGGTTTTATAGAGGCGCTGACCGGCTGTGTAGATGGCATGAACAGAGGTATAAAGACAGTCGCCGTGGTGCCGATCAGTATGACAGCGGCTGAAAGAACAGCAAAAACAACCGGTTTTGAAGTGATCCCCATGATTGCAACTCCTGATGGTTAGGTGTCGTTTATGCTTCAGTCGTGCCAGGTTGTTTCCTGACCGTCATAATCAGATTCCAGGCAAAAATCAGTATACCGATAAAGAAAATAAGCCCTGCCGCAAACCGCAGTTGGTAGAATGGGTAGAGAGAGGCTACGGTATCAAGAAAATTGTACATCAATGAGCCGTCGGGGTTGGTGGCTTTCCACATGGCACCCTGCTGGATGCCTGCAATCCACATGGCAATGGTCCATATCACCTGCCCAAACAGTGTCAGCCAGAACTGTATGTTGGCAAGCTTGATGCTGTAAAGCTTTGTATTGGAAATATGCGGAATCATGTAATAAAATGATCCTGCAACGACCATGGTAACCCACCCCATGGTTCCCATGTGCACATGCCCGACAACCCAGTCGGTATAGTGAAAGAAAGCGCTAAGGGTTCTCAGTCCCTGCAGCGGGCCCTGAATGGTCTGAAGTCCGTAAAAGGTGATGCCGGCAATGAAGAATTTAACCAGATAATTGCTGCGCATCTGGTCCCAGTTCCCCTGAAGTGTGTAATAACCGTTGACCACCGAACCCCACGAGGGAGCAATCAGGAAGATGCTGAAACCCATGGCAACCGTCTGAATCCATTCCGGAAGGGGGGTAAGCATCAGGTGGTGCGCTCCAGTCCAGAGATAGGCAAAGTTAAGCGCCCAGAAAGAGACGATGGAGAGGCGGTGGCTGTAAATGGGAAGCCCTGTTGCTTTTGGAAGGAAATAGTAGAACATCGCCAGTATCGGTACCGTAAAGATGAACCCTACGATGTTGTGGCCGTACCACCACTCGACATTGGCATCGTTTGCTCCTGCATAGATGGAGTAGGACTTGAAGAGATTGATGGGAATCTCAAGGTTGTTGACAATATAGAGGATGGCAATGGCCACCGTCATGGCTATGATGTACCACAGAGAGATGTACATCTGCTTTTCCTTGCGTTTGATCAGTGTGCCGAAGACATTGATGGCAAACATGACCCACAAGATCACGACGCCGATATCGAGTGGCCATTCAAGCTCGGCATACTCTTTTGTGGTATTCATGCCAGCAAAGAGACTCAGAGCCGCCAGGGCTATTGCCGTATTGAAGAGGTAGAGATGAGCCTGGGCAAGGCGCGGAAAGGGGATCGCGACCCTGTTAAGGCGCTGTAGCATATAGTATGATGTTGAAAAAATGGCCGCGAGGGCAAACCCGAGTCCCAACCCGTTGGTATGCACGACCCGAAGACGTCCAAAGCTGAGCCAAGGAGTAAGATTCAGTGCCGGATAGAACATTTCAAAGGCCATCCAAAGCCCCACCACCAGACCAATAACAAGCCAGAATAACGCTGAAAAGGCAAACCCGCGGACTATTTTGTAATTATACCCAGCTTCGCTCATGCCTTCCTCCGGATCATTTTTAAGGACAATAAACAGAGAATGTCTGACGGCTATAGCTGCGTAAAACCAGAAACATAAAAACCGCCTGGACAATTATTCCTGAAATATAGTAAAAAGTATCCGATCTTAATTCGAATAAAATCCTCTACGGCACATCCGTTACTGATTTCGATTTGTTAATTGCGACGTTCCCATTTTTCTTTGTTCATCAGTATTCAAGTTCTGAATCAACCGTCACTCGCTGGCGAAAAACCCAGTAGCTCCATCCCTGGTAAATCAGGATTATTGGAATGAAAATAAGGGCAACGATGGACATGATGCCGAGTGAGTAGAGGGATGATGAAGCATTATAGATGGTGAGACTCCATGCCGGGTTGAGGCTTGAAACAAGCACTCTCGGGTAGAGACCCATGAAGATCGTGATAGTAGAAAAAGCTATGGCGACAGTGGTCATGGCAAAAGCCCATCCGGCAGAATTTTTTTTCAGCATGAAGATGACCGAGACAAGGGCCAGAACACTGAAGACCGGTACAATACCCGGATTGATGCCGAGTCGGAGGTATAGGTCAGTTTCGGTGAAGGTGTATGCCATGAAGATGACGCAGAGGAGCGTTGCCGGAGCCCAGAGCTTTTTTGAGAAGCGCATTGCTTTTTCCTGGATGGCAGCGGTGGTTTTCAGTGCAAGAAAGATGGCTCCGTGGAGGCTGAAGATCAACAGTGAACTTATGCCGCAGAGCAGGGCATAGGGGTTAAGGAGATCGAACAATCCTCCGCTATAGTTCATGGAAGCATCAACAGGCACACCCCGGATGAAATTCGCAATGGCAATTCCCCAGAGCAGCGCGGGAACTGCGCTTCCTCCAAAAATGCTCCAGTCCCAAAAGCTGCGCCATGCAGCCTTGTCGTGCTTGCTGCGGAATTCGAAGGCGACGCCCCTGAAAATCAGGGCTACAAGCATAAGTATAAGCGGTAGATAAAAACCGCTGAAGAGGGTCGCATACCATTTCGGGAAGACAGCAAACATGATGCCTGCTGTGCTGATAAGCCACATTTCGTTGCCATCCCAGAAGGGGCCGATAGTGTTGATGACGGCGCGTCGTTCGCGGTCGTCGCGGCTCATAAAGGGCAACAGAATTCCGACACCGAAATCAAACCCTTCGAGTACAAAAAAGTTGAGAAAGAGAAAAGCCGTGAGTATGAACCAGAGTGTTTGTAAATCCATTATGTGTGATGTTTACAGGTTCTTCGGCGCAGTTGATGCCTGGCAGATAAAGAGGTTTTCAGCACAAGCGATAGCCATCGGGACTCTTTGTTATGAGATTATTCCGCCCCGGTCGATCCCTGCGGAGGCATATTTTTTTAACAGAAAAAGGTCAGTCCCGGCAAGCGCGGCATAGAGTAGAGCAAACACTGCAAGTGAGAAGAGCAGTTCGCTGCTGCTGACCACTGATGCCGGTGAAACGCCGTTTTCGGTTTTCAGCAGGCCAAAAACAATCCAGGGTTGACGGCCCATCTCAGCAAGGAGCCAGCCTGATGAGTTGGCAATCCAGGGCAGCAGCATTGACCAGAAGAGTATGGCACCGACCAGTGGAGAGAAAGCGTAGTTCTCCTTGATCACCTTGTACAGTGCGAGCAGTGAGACCATGAGCATCAGTGTGCCCGCCCCAACCATGAAGCGAAAGCTCCAGTAAGCGGTGAAAATGGAGGGGATGTAGTTGCCGGGGCCGTATTGCATAGCATACTCTTTCTGCAGGTTCTTGATTCCTTTCACCTCGCCCTCAAAAGAGTTGTAGGCAAGAAAAGAGAGCATGCCGGGAACGCGTATGGAAAAAACATCCTTGAGCCCCTTTTCATCACCGATGGTAAAGAGCGAAAAGCTGGCTGGATTTTCACTCTCCCACAGCGCTTCAGCCGCAGCAACTTTCATGGGCTGGGTTTTAAGCAGGTTCTGCATCTGTGCATGTCCTGCAAGAACAACGAGTATGGTTCCGATAAAGGCATAGATGGCACCAAACTTCAGGGATGTTTCAAAAGCGTTTCGCTCCTTTGTTCCTCTTCTGAGATGCCATGAACTGACCGCGATAACAAGAAATCCTGCGGTTACAACTCCTCCGGCCAGCACATGCGGAAACTGTTTCCAGAGGCTGGGATTGAAGAGCAGGGCAAAAAAATCGACCATTTCAGCATGTGAACCATTCGTGGCCATTTTGTATCCAACAGGGGACTGCATAAAGGAGTTCGCAACCAGAATCCAGAATGCCGAGAGGGTTGAGCCGAGAGTTACAATCCAGATAGATGCGGCATGGAGCGCTTTTGGAAGCTTGTTCCATCCGAATATCCAGAGACCGATGAAGGTTGATTCGATAAAGAAGGCAAGCAGTGTCTCGATTGCCAGCGGAACGCCAATAATATCGCCGACAAACCGGGAGTATGCCGACCAGTTCATGCCGAACTGAAATTCCATCACGATGCCGGTGACCACCCCAACGGCAAAGTTGATAAGAAAAAGAGTACCCCAGAATTTTGTCAAATGCTTGTACTTCTCATTGCCGGTTTTGACATAAGCCGTTTCAAGAATTGCCGTAAAGAGAGAGAGCCCAAGCGTAAGCGGGATAAAGAAGAAGTGGAAAATCGAGGTGAAGGCAAACTGGGAGCGCGCCAGAAAAAGTGTGTCCATAAAGCCCTCTTGTATTTCTTCCTGATCGTTGTTTGATTTGTAAAGAGAATGTAGCAAAAACGCTCACCGGAAACACAAAATTCCCGGTGAGCCTCTCTGATTTTGCGTCTGAAGAGTGTTCAGTGTTTACTCCTCTATCAAGGCAGCAAGCCCCGTTAGATAATCGCCGACAACCGCCTTTTTATCGGTGATGATCCCCCTCAACAATTTGCCAGGGGTGACATCGAAGGCGTAGTTGAGCACCGGCGTGGTTGGTGAGGCTACCTGTGTGCCAAAAATGGTTCTCAGCTCATCGGCGTTACGCTCTTCAATGGTGATGCAGGTGCCGTCAAGAATGGTGATATCAATGGTTGATATCGGCGCGGCGATGTAGAAGGGCAGGTTGTGATGGAATGCGCTGATGGCGTGGGCACAGGTGCCGATCTTGTTGGCCGTGTCGCCATTGGCGGCAATCCGGTCAGCACCGACAATACCGAAATCAATCATCCCGCGCTGCATCAGAAATGCCGATGAGGAGTCGGAGATGGAGACAAAGGGAATGCCATCCTGCTCAAGTTCCCAGGCTGTCAAGCGAAGACCCTGCAACAGCGGACGGCTTTCGGAGGTGATGACGCGCTCAATGAGCCCCTCCTGCCAGGCAAGCCTGATGACGCCAAGTGCTGAGCCTGTGCCACAGCAGGCAAGGGTGCCAGTGTTGCAGTGGGTCAGGACGTTGAGCTTGCGGGTTTTGAGGATGTGGGCCAAATCAGCCTTGATCTGTTCGACACCGTGGCGTGACATGGCATCGCAGTTGGCAATTTCATCGGTATGAATTTTGCCAGCGGCAGCGCTCATTTTTGCAAAGAGCGCTTCGATGGTGTCAGCCTCAAAATTTTCATTGTAGACCTTTTTCATCCGCGCCGCCGCAAAAAAGAGGTTGACGGCGGTCGGGCGTGAAGCTTCAACTTCTGCAACAAGCGCCTTGAAAAAAGGGGGAAACTCCTCTTTGGTGCCCTTGAAGCTGTTGATGCCGAGGATGATGGTGTAGGCTGCTGCAACGCCAATCAGTGGTGCGCCGCGCACGGCAAGTGTCTTGATTGCCTCTATGGCTTCGCGGTAATCTTTGGTTGCAACGTAATTCTCCTTGAGCGGAAGATAACGCTGGTCGAGGTAGTGAAGCGTGTTGTTTTTGAACGATATGGCGTCTATCATAGGTGTTTTTTACGATTAAAGGTTTGCTACAATAGACTTGAAGATAGAGGTCATTTTTGGTTCGGCATGGTTGGAGACCTCGATGATCTCTTCAATGCTGACTGATTTGAGGCAGTCGGGGAAGCACTCGTCGGTAATGATGGACATCCCGAAGACCTCGGTGCCCTGGTGAACGGCGGCGATTACCTCCGGTACGGTTGACATGCCGACCACATCGGCGCCAAGGATGCGTAACATGCGGTATTCAGCGCGGGTCTCAAGGCAGGGGCCGGAAAGTGCGACATAGACGCCACGCTGCACCTTGATTCTGTGGTCGAGGGCTACCTGCTCGGCAAGGGCAAGAATACGGGGAGAGTAGGGTGCGCAGAGGTCGGTAAAGCGTGAGCCGATTTCAGGGTCGTTTGGCCCGATCAGCGGGTTGGTGCCAAGCAAGTTGATGTGGTCGTCGATCAGCATGATCTCCCCTTTTTTGTAGGCAGGATTCAAGCCGCCGCAGGCATTGGTGATGCCAAGGGTTTTGACGCCGAGATGCTTCATGACCCTGATTGGAAAGACAATCTGATGCATGGAGTAGCCTTCATAGAAGTGGAAGCGCCCCTGCATGGCTACAACATTTTTGCCCGAAAGGGTTCCGAAAATCAGTTTGCCGTGGTGAGTTTCAACCGTTGAGACCGGGAAGTTCGGAATATCACTGTAGTCGAGGGAAAAATCGATATCAATCTCCTTGACAAGGGCACCGAGGCCTGTTCCCAGAACAATTCCGACAGGATAGTCGAGGGATGTTTTTTTTCTGATAAAGGCGACAGCTTCCTGGATTTTTGCCTTCTGTGAAATCATGATAGGGTTGTTTTACAGGTTAATTGACAAGGGTATACAAAGAGTGTTAAAGCTGGTCAGGATGCCATAGCTTTCACCGCCAGCCGAAAATTGCCGTGCCGATACGGATCATGGTCGCCCCCTCATGAATGGCTTCCCTGAAGTCGCCGCTCATGCCCATGGAGAGTTCTACAAGTTGTGATGGATCGGGTGCAACCGCTTTCAGTGCTTCGAGCAGGGTGCGCAGTTGGCGGAACTCCGCCTGAGCCTTGACCCTCTCCGGCGAGGCGATGGTCATCAGCCCCCTAAGGGTGATATTGGGGAGTCTGAAGAGATCTTCTGCCACTGAAAGAATCTCCTCCGGCACCATTCCGTACTTGGATGCTTCTCCGGAGGTGTTGACTTCAAGCAGATAGTTGACCTGCAGGTTGTGCTGGAGGGCCCGTTTTGAGAGTTCTTCAGCCGTTGAGAGCTTGTCGATGCCGTGAATGAGGCTCACCTTGCCGATAATCGAGCGAATCTTGTTCGATTGCAGGTGGCCGATAAAGTGCCATTCGATTCCCTGATTTTCAAGCTCGGGATCGTCGTACTTTTCGAGAAACTCCTGCACATAGCTCTCCCCGAACTCGATCTGGCCGGAATCGAAGGCCTCCCTGATAAATGAGGCCGGGTGAGTTTTTGAGACGGCGATCAAGCGCACCGCGCCCCTGTCGCGGCCCGCTTCAATACAGGCTGCAGTGATTTGCTCCTGAATACACTCTATGTTGGCTGCAATGCTCTCCATCTCTGCTTCAGCCTCTCAGGACTTTGCTACTGCAACGATCGACTCTATGACGACCGGAACAAGCGGGTTGTCATTGGGGTCGGTCTTGACTGCGGCGATTTTTTCAACCACATCCATACCGGCTTCAACGACACCGAAGACGGTGTACTGTCCGTCAAGAAATCCATTGTTCGCATGGTTGATATAGAACTGGCTTCCTGATGAGGCTCTCTGTGGATTGTTGTCTCTTGCCGCAGCAAGTGTTCCCTTTTCGTTCGAATGTTTGATTTCTGCCGGGATACGCGTCGAGGGGCCGCCGGTACCATGCAGGGAGCGCTTCTCTTCATGGCGCGACAGGGGGTCGCCGGTCTGGATCATGAATCCCTCAATGACCCGGTGGAAGCGGATGCCGTCGTAGTAGCTTTCGCCGACGAGTTTGGCGAAGTTGTCGCGATGCAGCGGTGTGTCGTCGTAGAGGCTGATGGTAATGTCGCCAAGGCTTGTCTTGATAATAAACTGTTCGGGCATACTGAAATATATTTGGATAATGGTTGCTGTTTCTTAAAGGATTCCGGAAATTTGCCAGAGTGAGCGCTGCGCTGTGGCCGCTTCTGATGTGCCGGGGTAGTCGGCAATCACTTTCGTATAGAGCTCAGCCGCCTTTTTAAGCTGCTTTGCCTGCCGGAAAGCGTTTGCGGCATGAGTGAGGTAGAGCGCTTTCAGTATGCGGTTTTCGGCCTTGTTTGATGCCTCCTGATAGCTTTCGACGGCCGATACAAACTGATTTTTAGCAACGTAACAGTCGCCAGCTCCAGCCAGGGCGGCAGCGGCCAGATCGTCGTTGTTGATGGAGAGGGTTTTGAAGAGGTTCAGGGCTGTGTCGAACTCATTCATGGAGTAGTAGGCATTGGCAAGCAGCAGATTGGCCATATTGCCACTCGGTGTGCCAGCATATTTTCCGGCGTATTGATCAGCAATTTTTTTCAGTCCGGCAATTTTTCCGTCACCGCTGATGGCCTTCTGGTACTCTCCCCGGTCAAGAGAGGGGGCGATCCTTGAGAGTTGCAGTGCCGCTTCAAGCTCATTGGCCTGCTGCTGGCGCATCCAGAAAAAGCCTCCTGCTCCGAGGCAGATGAGGGTGATGAGTGCGCCGATAATTGCCGATTTATACTTGATGGCAATGTAGAGCAGATTGTCTTCTGTAGATGGTTTTACACTTTGCTTGACGGGAGTGTTGGTCTGTATGTCGTTCATGGCTCGTAGTTATGGTTGCTGCATCGGTTACGGTCGGTCCTCAACCTAAGCAAGTTTGCGTGATTTTCAAAATATGGTCAGACCTTCAATCTAAACAATTCAAAGCTGTTTTTTGCAATACCTTCCGCAGCCTCTTTGAGTGACATCTTTTTGATATGGGCAATGGCCGTCGTGACGGCGCTGACCCAGGCAGGCTCATTCCGTTTGCCTCGGTGTGGTACGGGCGAAAGGTAAGGCGCATCGGTCTCGGTGAGGAGATCATCAAGTGAAACCGCTCTTATAACATCTGGCAGCAGGGAGCGCTTGTAGGTCACCGTGCCTGGAATAGAGAGTTTGAACCCTTTGCGGATGCACTCGCTGGCGATAAGAGTGTCGCCCGAAAAGCAGTGCATCACGCCACGCATGGCCGAATGGCTCTCTTCGGAGAGGATACGCAGCATATCTTCCCAGGCATCACGGCAATGGATAACGACCGGCATGTCGAGCGAGCGGGCCATTTTCAGCATTTCACGGAACGCATCATGCTGTGCAGGGCGGTTATGCTTCGGGTAGTGATAGTCGAGACCGATCTCTCCTATGGCTACCACTTTTGGTGATCGGGCAAGCGTGAGCAACTCTTCAAAAACGCCCTCTTCTACAGGGCAAGTAGCTTCATGGGGGTGAAGGCCGACGTTGGCGTAGATAAAGTCGAAATCGCGAGCCAGCTCAATTGATTTTTTGCTTGAGGCAACGTCAACGCCTGGATCGATAAGCAGCCCTACGCCCTCTTCGGTCAGGCGTTCAATGATCTCGTTTCGATCCTTGTCGAACTCCGGGAAGGAGAGGTGGCAGTGGATATCAACAAACATCGCTTTTCATTTCTTGGCCCTCTGCGGGAAAGAGCCTGTTATGAAAGAGTATCAATATGCAGGCTCCGATAGTGATGGCTGAATCTGCAATATTGAAAATAGGCCACAAAGAGAGATACGTGCCGAAAAGATGGCCGTGATAGAGATCGAAATAGATGAAGTCAACAACATGACCGATTCTTATCCGGTCAACCATGTTGCCAATCCCTCCGCCAGTGATGAGGGCAAAGGAGAGCAGAAAAAGAGCGCTCCGTTTTTTTGAGCGGATGACATAGAAGAGTACGATTGCCGTGATGAGGCCGGTCAGGAGGAGGAGCACTGCTGGTGGAGCAAATTCAAGGCCAAAGGCCACACCCTTGTTTTCCGCGTAGGAGAGGGAAAAAAAATTCGGGATGATGGTGATGTTGTGTACTCCATCGCGAAGAAAGGTAATTGCAAGTTTTTTTGTCCACTGGTCAAGGGTGATAACGAGAAGGATAAGGGAGAAAAAGAGTTTCATGTGTCGGGATGCCCCTGGGGCAGAGAGTGGGTTATTGTTGTTGAATCTCTTGCAGAAGTGACTCTTTTACGGCGACGGTCGGCATCTGCATGCCAGTCCATAGGGTAAATGAGCGCTCGGCCTGGCCAATTAGCATCTCAATACCTGATATGGTTATGGCTCCTGCCTGCGTTGCTGCCTTCAGGAGGGGAGTCTCAAGAGGGTTATAGACCATGTCATAAACAATCTGGCCGGAATGGAGCAGCTCCTGATCAAGGGGGAGAGGAGAGCCTCCATGGCCTCGGGTCCCGATGGGCGTGGCATTGATAACAACGCGGCACTCCCTCACTCTTTCTGGATCGTCGGAGTGGAGTATCGTGAGATTGTGATGGGCACTCTTTTCAAGCAGCACACGGGTTTTTTTTTTGTCACGCACAAAGAGTAGAATCTCTTTTGGAGAAAAAAAGCGGTTGAGGGCTTCGATGGCCGCCAGTGCGGCTCCACCGCCGCCAAAAATGGAGAGATTTTTGTCCGTTATACTCTCCCGGTAAGGCAAAAGGGGAGCGGCAAATCCGGCAATATCGGTGTTGTGACCGATCAGTTTTCCCCCCTCGTTGACGATGGTATTGACCGCTCGAATGGAGGCGGCCTCTTCGGAGAGAGCGTCGAGAAAGGGAACAACGGTTTTTTTATAGGGAATGGTGACGTTGAACCCTGCAATCCCGAGAGCTTTTGCCCCGCGAAGGGCGTCACCGATCATGCAGGGCTCTGCAATATTGAAGATGGTATAATGGTAATCAAGCCCAAGCAGTGAGCACGCCCTGTTATGGATGAGCGGAGAGTATGAATAATCAACGGCACGACCGATAAGGCCGAGAATTTTTGTCGCTCTCTTCATGCAATTCCGAGCATTCGACGGATCGAATCCTGCTGATAGAGCTCTGGAAAAGTGCTCTGAAACAGCTCTTTCTTCTCCGGGTCAATCTTGAATGCCTTGCTCAACGCCTTGAGTGTACTGAGTTTATCGCCCATGGCAAAATAGGCTGCGGCTATTTCAAAGTGGGCATCGGCCGAAAGTGGCTGAAGCTTGAGTGATTGTTGCAGGGCGTCAATTGAGGCATTGATCTGGCCATCCTCTCTGAGTACGATAGCAAAATCGACCCATATCTGCGGATTTTCAGGATCAAGTGTCATAATCTGCCGGTAGGTCGCAATGGAGGTTTCAAGATCGTTGAGATTGTACTCAATCTCCGCCTTGAGCAGCAGGAACTCAATGCTCTCAGGCGCTAACTTTAAAGCCTCCATCGTTGCCGTAAATGCCTCTTTGTACTCATCAAGCGCTTCGTGGCAGCAGGCAAGGGCAAACCATGCGTCACCGAAATCACTGCTCAGCTCAATGCAGCGACGGTAGCAGATAATCCCCTCGGTGTACTCTTCAAGCTCTTCGTAGGCTATGCCGAGGTTATAGAGGGCGTTAATATCGTCCGGGTCATACTCCAGTGTTTTCAGATAGCTCTCAGCCGCCTCCTCAATACGCCCGGTAATGGCCAGGACGTTTGCCCGGTTATACCAGGCCGAGCTGAAATCATCAGAAATGGCTATGGCCATGTCGTAACAGTCGAGCGCCTCGTCATAGCGCTTCATTTTGCTCAGTACAAGGCCATTATTGTACCATGCGTTGATATTGTAGGGGTCATAATCGTGCGTTTTTCGATAACATGCCGTACTCTCCTCCAGCTTGCCAAGCACATCCTTGCAGTAGGCAAGTTCATACCACGCATCGGCAAACTCTGTATCAAGCGTGAGGGCATATTCGAAATTTGATTCTGCTTCTTCAATCTGTTCAAGCCGCTGCAGGATAATGCCCCGGTAGTAGTGGTACTCCTTTTCAATTGAGGAGTCCACAATCATGTCATCAAGCTCCCTGATCGCCTCTTCGTGGTCACCGGTGTTGAACCAGGCGAGCGCCAGATTCAGGCGCATTTCGCTGTCCATAGGGCTGAAGACCGTAGCTCTCTGAAAGGCTTCAAGAGCCTCTTCAAAAGAGCCGTTGAGGGTCAGGCAGTTGCCAAGGTAAAACCAGCTCTCAGTGTTGGAGGGCGCTATTTCAGCAAGACGACGCGCAACGGAAAGCGCCTCAAGCTGGAATCCCTCTTCATTATATTGGACGATGCGCTCAAGCAGATCCTCCGAATCAAACATCGAATCAAGACCGTCAAGGTCAGGCTGCTCTTTTCCTGATGCACCCGTTGGGTAATGGCGGTTATCGTCGAAAAAATCAGGCACATTCATAAGCAATCGTAAAGAGTTTCTTCAGTTCACCGCGTCGCGGTACACAAGACCAAATATAACAGAATTTTCTTAACAAAAACAGTCTGGAGCGCGGGCAGGGGTGAGAAAGAGCATATTCACGGATGGTAAAAACGGTAGAGAAGCTCCGCTGTTTTTTTGCCTGCCGCCTCCGTCAGCTCATCAAGGGTTGCTTGAGCCACTCCGTCAATAGAGCCAAAGCGCTCAAGCAGTTTGAAGGCGGTTTTCTCACCAACTCCCTTGACCGTCGTAAGTTCTGTTTTCAAAGTTCGTTCTGATCTCAGTTGACGGTGATAGGTGATGGCAAAGCGGTGCGCCTCATCGCGCAGTTGCTGGAGCATTTTGAGTGCCGGAGAGGTCTTTGGCAGATTGAAGGGGTCGCGAGCCTGCGGCGTAAAGATCTCTTCAATGCGTTTTGCCAGACCGATAACGGGGATGGAGAGCTTGAGAGAAGTCAGGGTACGAAAAGCGGTATTGACCTGCCCTTTGCCGCCATCGACCACAATAAGGTCAGGCAAGGGAAGTGCGGTTGCAAGTGAACCGCTGTAGCGCCGCCGGATAACCTCTTCCATGGCGGCATAGTCGTCTGACCCTTCGAAACTTTTGATTTTAAATTTCCGGTAATCCGCTTTTTTCGGTTTTCCCCGCTCAAAACAGACCATTGAGCTCACATAATCGGTACCTTGAAGGTGGGAGTTGTCGAAACACTCAATTCGCTGCGGGAGTTTCGGCAGATGGAGCAGTTCGTGAAGGGCGGTAAGACCGTAGTGTTCGCGCACCGCTTCGCCCCGTTTCTGTTTCTGGATCAGGTACTCCTCCAGATGGTGGCGGGCATTCTGGCGGCACATCTCAACCAGGTGGGCCTTTTCACCAATTTGAGGCACCACAAATCGGATCATCTTTTTCTCCGCCCCTTCATCTCGCTGTTTTTCCAGAATGAAGGCTCTCAGGGTCTCCTCCTCGTCAGCCCCAAGGCTCTCCTGAAGCAAAATTTCATCAGGCACAAGCTCAAGGGTTTCGAGATAATATTTTTCCATCACCCTTGCCTGAAGGCTGGCGTCGCTCTCTCCCGTGGTATTGTTCATGTAAATGTGCTGAGAACCGAGCAGTTTACCCTCCCGAATTTTGAAGATGACGCCACAGCCATCCTCCTCTCCGGTGGCAACTGCGAAAACATCCCTGTCGAGACCATCACCCGCCACCACCTTCTGCCGTTCTGCGTAACGCTTGAGGCTCTCTAATTGGTTTTTTATCTCCGCCGCCTGCTCGAACTTCAGCTCGCGGGCAAAGAGCTGCATGGTGCTTGTGAGCGAGCGTATCATGGTAGAGGTCTTGCCCTTCAGGAGACGAATAATCTCTTCGATCATGAGGAGATACTCCTCTTCCGGCTGCCGCCCTTCACACGGCCCCTTGCACTTGTGGATGTGGTAGTCGAGGCAGACCTTGTATTTTTTTGTAGCAATATTCTCTTCGCTCAGGCGGTGTTTGCAGCTTCGCAGCGGAAAAATGGAGCCGATAAAATCAAGAATGGAGTGGAGCTGCCGGGATTCGGTATAGGGGCCGAACCATGTTGAGCCATCCTTTCTTCTCTGGCGGCTGATGAGAATGCGGGGAAAGGGCTCATTGGTAATGACAAGATAGGGGTAGGTTTTGTCATCCTTGAGGTTCACGTTGTAGCGCGGCTTCAGCTCCTTGATCATGTTGTTTTCCAAAATCAGCGCTTCGACCTCCGAAGAGGTGATAATGAGCTCAAAATCGGCAATATGGGTGACCAAAACCAGCGTTTTGCCATAGAGTTGCTGCCGGTTTCTGAAATAGGAGCGAACACGGTTGCGGAGGTTTTTTGCCTTGCCAACATAGATCACCCGGCCACTTGCATTTTTGAACTGGTAGACACCTGGAGAGGCAGGCAGCGTAGCAAGTTTTTCCGCAAGAGCTTTTTTAATGTCGGTGCGCTCTGCAGCATTATCCTGAATATCCATCAGTCAAAGGGGGTTAGTTTCTCTCTTTCCCCAAAAAAGGAAAAGCCGCACGAAAGATGCGGCTTTTCCCTGAGAAAAAAGAACAGGTGTGTGCTTTAATGGCTATTCAAGCACGTCATACTCACCTTTCAGCGCAAACACCCCGAAGGTAATGAGGCTGAATGAGATAATAGGCATCAGAACGACAATGACGATCGACCAGAAAATCCAGTTCTCTTCACTGGGTTTTGCGCCAATCTCTTTCATGGCCTGCATGATTACCAGAGGGATGATCCCTACCCCCATGAGTGACCAGAGAATCCCGAACATCTTCTTTACTGCTGACATAATGGATGAAATTAAAAGGTTCTTGGTTATTCAACGTCCATATTGTTGGTTTTGTTGGAGATGTACAGCATTCCAATCACAAAGCTTACGCTTGCAATCAGTA
>SESF01003896.1_pt1 | contig 17934 bp, 19 predicted proteins | sample 3171521 | NCBI WGS metagenome assembly SESF01 (sample SAMN10866945, study PRJNA518727) | freshwater metagenome | biome: subpolar coniferous forest; feature: holomictic lake; material: water; isolation source: holomictic Lake 227, 6 m and 8 m depth | place: Canada: near Kenora, Ontario | collected...
CCACTGCGCCAAAGCGACGCGGATCGTTCAGGCGCAGCGTGCCCTGCGTGGTCACCATCTCGAAATGATCGTGCTTGCCCGGCGCTGGCAAGTCCGCGGCAAAGCTCAGACTGCCCGACATGCCCAGATGCACCAGCAGCAAGCCCTGGTCGAGATCGATCAGCAGGTATTTGCCGCGCCGGCGCACGGATCGCACGGTTCGCCCCACCAAGCGTGCCGGTGCACAGCCTAGCGGCCAGCGCAAGGCCTTGCCCAGGCCCACAGACAACACCTTGGCACCGGCAATTTTGCTGGCAAAACTCAGGCGCGTGACTTCGACTTCAGGTAATTCAGGCATGACGAACCATGGATGCAGACATGGATTATTATGGTCTGATGCCGTTTTTCCATCGCCTCTTGCTCCCGCTCTTCTTCATATTTGCACTCAGCGCACAGGCGCAGACGCCTGACAGCAAAGGCAGTGCGCCTTTGAGTTCAGCGCTTGACAGCGAGCTTTTTTACCAGCTTCTGCTGGGAGAACTCAACGCGCGTGACGGCGAACCGGGCACCGGCTATTCCCTGTTGCTCGATGCTGCCAGAAAGACCAACGACGGCCGTATCTACCAGCGCGCAGTGGACATCGCTTTGCAGTCGCGCTCCGGCGAATCCGCGCTGGCAGCAGCCCGGGCCTGGAGGCAGGCCTTGCCCACGTCCAGGGAAGCCAATCGCTATCTGCTGCAGATATTGATCGGTCTGAACCGGATTGCTGAAACGCAGGAGCCACTCAAGCGCGAACTGGCCACTACCGATGCCAAGGACCGTGCGGCGGCGATCTTGGCCCTTCCGCGCTACTTTGCCCGTGTCAGCGACAAAAAGCTTGCTGCCGCAACGGTGGAGCAGGCCCTGGCGGCCTACCTGGGCACACCGGTGCCGGGTGTCGCTGCCTGGACCAGCATCGGCCGCCTGCGCCTGGAGGCGGGTGACAACGCTGGCGCGCTCGATGCTGCGCGGCGTGGCCAAGCGCTGGACGCCAAGGCTGACGGTCCGGCGATGCTGGCTTTGTCGATGATGAATCCCAAGACGCCGCAGGCCGAGGCGATCGTCAGGAAATACATTGAGGGCACGCCAACGCCCGAGTTCCGGATGGAGTACGCCAGGCTGCTGCTGGACGCGCAGCGTTACAACGAAGCTGCGCAGCAACTGCAGCTTGTGACCTTGGACAAGCCCGATTACCTGCCGGCCTGGCTGGTGCGTGGGTCGCTCGAATTGCAGGACGGAAAGCTCGCTGCTGCCGAGCAGTCCTTCAGCCGCTATGTCGATCTGGCACTCGCCAAACGAGGCACGGCGGCACGGGCGGACAGCAGCCGCGGTCTCAATCAGGCTTATCTTTCACTGGCCCAGATTGCCGAACAGGGCAAGGACTTCGCCAAGGCCGATGGCTGGCTCAAACGCATTGACAACCCGGAGGATCTGCAGAGCGCCCAGTTTCGCCGCGCCTCCATCCTGGCGCGCCAGGGCAAGCTCGAAGAGGCGCGCAAACTGATTCGCAGCCAACCGGAAAAATCAGCGCAGGATGCACGCATGAAAATTTCGGCAGAGGTCCAGCTGCTGCGTGACAGCAAGCAGTACCGCAGCGCCTACGAGTTCCTTGCCGAGGCTGTCACCCGTCATCCTGCCGATTTCGACCTGGTTTACGACATGGCCATGATGGCCGAGAAGCTGGGAAGACTTGACGAGATGGAGCGCCTGCTGCGCCAGGTGATGGCGGGCAAGCCGGATTATCAGCACGCCTATAACGCGCTGGGGTTTTCGCTGGCCGAACGCAACACACGGCTGGGTGAGGCACGCCAACTTATTCTGAAGGCGCTGGAGTACGCGCCAGCCGACCCCTTCATCACCGACAGTCTGGCCTGGGTCGAATACCGCGCCGGCAATCTGGCCGAAGCCCTGCATTTGCTGCAGGGTGCCTTCAAAGCCAAGCCGGATGCGGAGATTGCGGCGCATTTGGGTGAAGTACTGTGGACCCTGGGTCGGCGTGACGAGGCGCTGAGCGTCTGGAAGGAAGGCTCCCAGATCAACGCCGACAACGAAACCCTTCTGGACACCCTCAAGCGGCTGCGTGTGAAGTTGTAATGCTGCTTTTCAGAGCCCTCTGCATGGCGGTTCTTGCCGCCGCTGTTCTGCTCACAGCGTGCGCGGTGCCGCCGACGGCAAGCGACATGCCCAGTGCCAACCGCTGGCGCGGACGACTGGCCCTTACGGTCCAGACGAACAAGCTGGCGCAGGCGCCAGCGCAGTCCCTGAGCGCCGGCTTTGAGCTCAGTGGCAGCCCGCAGACGGGCGAATTGACCCTCTACACGCCGCTGGGAGGCACAGCGGCTGTGCTTTTCTGGAGCGAGCGCAGCGCGACCCTGCGCAGTGCTGGCGAGTCGCGTGACTTTGCATCGCTGGAAGACTTGATCCGGCACACCCTGGGCACCGAATTGCCGCTGGCTGCGCTCTTTGCCTGGCTGGCCGGTGACAACAGGGAGGTCGCTGGCTGGCAAGCCGACCTCTCGCAGTACGCTGCGGGGCGCATACTGGCGCGGCGCACGGAGGCGGGATCCGAGGCACAAATCCGGTTGATACTTGAAAAATGAAGTCGCTCTACGACATTGCAGCGCCAGCCAAGCTCAACCTGTTCCTGCACGTCACGGGACGCCGCAGTGACGGCTATCACCTGCTGCAGTCAGTCTTCATGCTGATTGACTGGCACGACACCCTGCATTTTGAACTTCGCACAGACGGGAAAATCAGCCGGGAAGACCTGAGCACGCCGCTGCCGGCGGATGATCTGGTACTGCGCGCCGCGCGCGCCCTGCAGGCCAGCAGCGCCAGCAGCCTGGGGGTTCACATCGGCATTGAAAAGCGCATTCCGGCGCAGGCCGGTATGGGCGGGGGCTCCAGCGACGCCGCGTCCACCCTGCTGGCGCTGAATCGCCTGTGGAAGCTCAACTATTCGCTGGAGAAACTCAGCCGGATCGGACTGGGACTGGGCGCCGACCTGCCCTTCTTTCTGGCTGGACAAAATGCCTGGGTCGAGGGTGTGGGTGAAAAAATCACGCCGATTCTGTTGCCAGAGGGCCTTTTCCTTGTGGTCAAACCTGAGCAGGGGCTGGAGACTCGCCTGATTTTCTCGGACCCGGCTCTGAAAAGAGACAGCCAGACTGCTATAATTTCCGGCTTCTCTGCAGATGCATTCGGTTTTGGCCGCAACGATCTGCAGAGCGTTGCCGAAAGAATTTGTCCGGGTGTGACGCAGGCCCTTGAATGGCTTGCCTCACAGGGCCTGAAGGGCCGCATGACGGGTTCTGGAAGCGCGGTGTTTGCCCATGTATTGAAGCAGACTGAGCCGGGCAGCGTGCCAGACACGTTTCAGGTCAGGTTGTGTCGGAGTCTGGCTGTTCATCCCCTTTTGGGCTGGGCAAGCAGTAACAGTTTATCGGTTGGTGGTCTTTGACCCTCAACCCGTGTAGGGGAGTCGCCAAGTTGGTTAAGGCACTGGATTTTGATTCCAGCATGCGAAGGTTCGAATCCTTCTTCCCCTGCCAAACAATTCGTTGTGTCTGTTGCACGCTCGTGCGACAGGTACCGTAAGCAGAACGCACAGGCGCAAAACTCACTCAACCGCTGGACTATTCATGCAGGCTCCTGAACCCCCTGATTTCATGGTTTTTACCGGCAATGCCAATCCGGGTATGGCCGCGCAGATCGCAAGCCATCTGAATATTTCGCTGGGCGCGGCGGCCGTGGGCCGCTTCTCTGATGGTGAAGTTTCGGTTGAAATCAACCAGAACGTTCGGGCACGCGATGTGTTCGTGGTGCAGTCGACCTGCGCCCCGACCAACGAAAACCTGATGGAACTGCTGATCATGGTCGATGCCCTCAAGCGCGCATCGGCCGAGCGCATCAGCGCCGTCATCCCCTACTTTGGCTATGCTCGGCAAGACCGCCGGCCACGCTCCAGCCGGGTGCCCATTACCGCCAAGGTGGTCGCCAACATGCTGCAGGCCGTGGGTGTGGCGCGCGTCCTGACCATGGATTTGCATGCCGACCAGATTCAGGGCTTTTTTGACATTCCGGTGGACAACATCTACGCCTCGCCTGTGCTGCTCGGCGACTTGCGGCAAAAGAACTACGAAGACCTGATCGTGGTCTCGCCCGATGTGGGCGGCGTGGTGCGCGCGCGCGCCCTGGCCAAGCAACTCGATTGCGATCTGGCGATCATCGACAAGCGTCGGCCACGCGCCAATGTGAGCGAAGTGATGCACGTGATCGGTGAAATTGATGGCCGCAACTGCGTCATCATGGACGACATGATCGACACCGCAGGCACCCTGGTGAAAGCCGCTGAGGTGCTGAAGACGCGCGGTGCAAAGAAGGTCTATGCCTATTGCACCCACCCGATTTTTTCCGGCCCGGCGATCGAGCGCATCACGAATGGCACAGCACTTGATGAGGTCGTTGTTACCAACACCATCCCGCTGAGCCAGTCGGCCACGGCCTGCCGCAAGATTCGCCAACTCAGCGTTGCACCACTGATCGCCGAAACGATTCAGCGCATTGCCAAGGGTGAATCGGTCATGAGATTGTTTTCGGATCAGGACAACCTTTTTTAAGGTTCCTGACCCGGACAAGCGTGGGTTCGCAGCATACCCAAGGGTGTGCTGTCGAGCCTTTTTTAAATCGGAGTCACACTGGTCGCGGTGGGCTCCTACAGGAGTGAAACTATGAAATTCGTCGCTTTTGAGCGCGCCAAGCAAGGTACGGGTGCGAGCCGCCGTCTGCGCATCTCCGGTCGTACGCCGGGCATCGTCTACGGTGCCGGGCTTGAGCCACAACAGATCGAGGTCGACCACAATGCTTTGTGGCACGCCTTGAAAAAGGAAACTTTCCATTCGACCGTTCTGGACATGGAAATTGACGGCAAGGACAACAAGGTCCTGCTGCGTGACGTGCAGATGCACCCGTACAAGCAGCTGATCCTGCACATCGACTTCCAGCGCGTCGACGCCAACACCAAACTGCACATGAAGGTGCCGCTGCACTTCAGCGGTGACGAAAACTCGGTGGCGGTCAAGGCCGAAGGCTGCATGGCCAACCACGTCCTGACCGAAATCAATGTCATGTGTCTGCCGGCCGATCTGCCTGAGTTCATCTCGGTCGATCTGAGCGGACTGAAGAAAGGTGTATCGCTGCACCTGTCTGACATCGTACTGCCCAAGGGCGTCTCGGCCGTCACGCACGGCAAGACCAACCCGGTGGTTGTTTCGGTGGTCGTTATTGGCGCAGCCGAAGCACCCGTGGCCGAGGTTGATCCGGCCGCCACTGCGGGCGCACCTGCTGCAGCTGCTGCCGCACCGGCCGCTGCAGGAAAGGCCGCACCAGCGGCCAAGGCGCCGGCTGCCAAAGCACCTGCTGCCAAGAAGAAGTAGCCTGAGCGGGCCCACTTCGGTGGGCCCCTCCCAACTTCATGATCAGGCTGTTTGTTGGCCTCGGCAACCCCGGCCCAGAGTACGAGTCAACCCGCCATAACGCGGGTTTCTGGTGGCTGGATGAAGTCGCCCGCAGTCTGAAAACAAGTCTGGTGATGGACCGGGCCTACCACGGTCTGGTCGGACGAAGCAACGTCAACGGACAAACCGTCTGGCTGCTCAAGCCCCAAACCTTCATGAACCTGTGCGGCAAATCGGTCGCCGCACTGGCACGTTTTTACAAGATTGAACCGCACGAAATCCTGGTGGCGCACGACGAGCTCGACATCGTTCCGGGCGAAGCCAAACTCAAACTCGCCGGCAGCCATGCCGGTCACAACGGACTGCGCGACATTCATGCCCAGCTCGGCACCGACGATTACTGGCGGCTGCGCCTGGGCGTTGGTCATCCAGGTGTCAAGGCCGAGGTCATCGACTGGGTATTGAAAAAGCCGTCGGCAGACCATCGCATAGCGATTGAGCAGAGCATCGCCCGTGCGCTGACCGCACTGCCGCACTTGCTGGCAGGCGAAATGGACAAGGCCACCCTGCTGATCCACACCAGCAAGCCGGTGCGTCCCAAGCCGCCCCGGCCGGAGCCCGCCGCGCAGTAAACTCGGGCTTGAAGCACACGCTTCAACAGGGAGTTATCGATGCCACGTCTGCCTTTTGCCGCGCTGCTCGTCGCGCTTGCCGCCCTGCCCAGCGCAGCCAGCGCCCAGCCAAGCTACAAGTGTGGCAACAGCTACAGCCAGACGCCCTGCCCTGACGCGGTGGTGCTGGACAAGACCGACCAACGCACGAGCGCGCAAAAAGCTCAGGCCGACCTGGCCACACAGCGCGACGCTCGCCTCGCCAACACCATGGAAAAAGCCCGCCTGCAGCAGGAAGCCAAAGATCTGGCAGCCAACACCCCCGCCACCAAAGCCAGCCGACCCGCTTCAGCCAACAAGCACAGCGCCGACAAAACCAAGAAAGTCCGCGTGAAAAAAGCGGTGCCCCCTACTGCCAAGAAAGAAGCTACGCCCAAGTCCTGACCCACTGGATCCGGGGCAGCTAAGGTGTGGATCTGACCGCTGGCGCACTCAGCTCCGCGGCTGTCCCCCGCCCTTCGGGCTCCTCCTTTATGCCGCTGCGCTGAGCGCCCCATCGGCCAGATCTTTCGAGCAGAATTGGTATTCGAGGTATGCAGACCACCAACGCTTGCGCCGAGGGCGCTGCGGTGGGTGGCGCAGCGAAATAAAGGCGGAGCCCGCAGGGCGGGGGACATTCGCGGAGCCATTCACCACGGCGCCCTCGGCCACACCAACCTGTGCCTGAGTTCCTAGCGTGTCAAAGACCTGTACTTTTGCCAAAGAGTTTCGGGACTTTCGACATGTTGCGGGTCTACCGGAATGCAGGCCACTGGACAGACCTCGACGCATTGCGGCGTCTCGAAATGACCGACACATTCGGTACATTTGTCGGGATCAATCTGGTAGATTTCGACGCCCATGAAGATCGCGCCGTTCGGGCACTCGGGCTCGCAGACGTCGCAATTGATGCACTCGTCGGTAATAGTCAATGCCATCGCTTAACATTCATAACATCGTGAATCATGGTTCGACCCCGTAACATGCAGCAAATTATCGGCGACGCCGCATTCTGACCATCCTGTGGGCTTATTTCTTTTCAAACGTCTGGGCACCCTGCTTGCCACTTTGCTGGGTGCGTCGGTTGTCATCTTCCTGGTGCTGGAAATACTTCCGGGCAACGCGGCGCAAATCCTGATGGGTCCGGACGCTTCGCCCGAAGCGGTGCAGGCGCTGGCCGTCAAACTGGGGCTCGACTTGCCCCCGCTGACGCGCTACTGGCAGTGGGTCAGTGGCTTGCTGGTGGGTGATCTAGGCATCAGCTACAGCTACAGCACACCGGTGCTTGAACTGGTGCTGGAGCGACTCTCGCTCACGGTGCCGCTGGCACTGATGGCGATGACCCTCACTACCGTGCTGGCGCTGGTCACCGGAATCTATGCGGCATCGCACCACAACCGGGCCGGCGATGTCGGCATGATGAGTCTGGCTCAAATCGGCATCGCCGTGCCCAACTTCTGGTTCGCCATCCTGCTCATCCTGCTGTTCTCGGTACAACTCCAGTGGTTTTCTGCTGGTGGCTTTGCCGGCTGGGATGAGGGTGTCTTGCAGGGCTTCAAATCGTTGCTGCTGCCGGCCATCTCGCTGGCGGTGGTGCAGTCCGCGATTCTGGCGCGCATCACACGCTCGGCCCTGCTCGAAGTGCTGCGCGAGGATTTTGTGCGCACCGCGCGCGCCAAGGGCTTGTCGCCGCGCGCCACGCTGTGGGGCCATGTGCTGCGCAACGCCATGATTCCGGTCATCACCGTGATGGGCTTGCAGTTTGCCAATTTGCTGGCCGGCACCATCGTCGTCGAAAACGTCTTCTACCTGCCGGGGCTGGGGCGCCTCATCTTCCAGGCGATCTCGAACCGGGACCTGATCGTGGTGCGCAACTGTGTCATGCTGCTGGCAGCGATGGTGATCGTGGTCAACTTCATCGTTGATGTGCTGTACGCGGTGATCGATCCGCGCGTGAAAGCCAGCGACATATGAACCAGCCCCCAAGTTTCATGACGCGGGCCCTGCACCATCGCAGCTTTGTGATTGGCGCCGTGCTGACCCTGCTGCTTTTGGGCGCCGCCGCGCTGTCGCTGGTGTGGACGCCCTGGTCGCCCTATGAAATTGACATGGCCGCCAAGCTCCAGATGCCCGGCGCTGAGCACTGGCTGGGCACCGACCCCTTCGGTCGGGACGTTACTTCGCTGCTGCTGGTCGGTGCGCGCAACTCGATTCTGGTTGGCGTGATTGCGGTCGGCATCGGCTTGACGGTCGGCACGGCGCTGGGTCTGCTGGCGGCGGCGCGACGCGGCTGGGTGGAAGAACTGATCATGCGGCTGGCCGATTTCACCTTCGCCTTTCCGGCCATCCTGAGTGCCATCATGATGACCGCCGTCTTTGGTGCGGGCATCGTCAACTCGATCACCGCCATCGGCATCTTCAATATCCCGACCTTTGCCCGCATCACCCGGGCCAGCGCCAACGCCATCTGGTCGCGCGAATTTGTGCTGGCTGCACGCGCTTGCGGCAAAGGCCCCTGTCGCATCACCATCGAGCACGTGCTGCCCAATATCTCATCCGCGCTGATCGTGCAGGCGACGATCCAGTTCGCGCTGGCCATTCTGGCCGAAGCTGCGCTGTCCTACCTCGGGCTGGGGACCCAGCCACCCCAGCCGTCCTGGGGCCGCATGCTGGCAGAGGCGCAAACCCTGCTGTTTCAGGCACCCTTGCTGGCCGTCTTTCCCGGTGTCGCGATTGCCATGGCGGTGCTGGGTCTGAACCTCGCCGGTGACGGTCTGCGAGATCTGCTCGACCCCCGTCTGGCCCGCAAGCGTTGACACCCACATGGCACTGCTCGAAGTCGAAAATCTAAGCGTGCAACTGCAGACCCAGCGCGGGCCGGCGATGGCGGTGCGTGGCGTCAATTTCCGCCTGGAGCGCGGCGAAACACTGGGCCTGATCGGTGAATCGGGCTGCGGCAAGTCGATCACCGCCATGGCGCTGATGGGTTTGCTGCCGGAAAACGCGGTGGTCGCAGGCAGCATCCACTTCGACCAGCAGCAACTGGTGGGGCAGAGTGACGCCACTTTGCGGCAGCTGCGCGGCAACCGCATCGGCATGATTTTTCAGGAGCCGATGACGGCCTTGAACCCGGTGCACAGCATTGGCGACCAGGTAACCGAGCCCTTGCGGCTGCACCGTGGCGCTTCACGAGATGCTGCCCGACGTCAGGCCATTGCACTGCTGGAGCGCGTCGGCATTGCCGATGCAGCGCGCCGTTTTGACGCCTATCCGCACCAGTTCTCGGGCGGTCAGCGCCAGCGCATCACCATCGCTATGGCACTGGCCTGCGAACCTGATCTGCTGATCGCTGACGAACCCACCACGGCGCTGGACGTCACCATTCAGGGGCAGATTCTGGACCTCATCAGCGAACTGGTCGAAGAACGCGGCATGGCCTTGATACTGATTTCGCACGATCTGGGTGTCATCGCCGAAAACGTTTCACGCATGCTCGTGATGTACGGCGGCACGGTGGTTGAAAGTGGCCCAACGCAGGCCGTCTTCGGCCAGATGGCACACCCTTACACGCGCGGCCTGTTTGGCGCGCGACCGCAGCTTGGCGGGGCGCGTGGCAAGCGCCTGAGCACGATCGAGGGCACGGTGCCGGAACTGGCCGATCTGCCGCTGGGCTGCCCGTTTCAGGAACGCTGCCCATTGGCCAGCACCGACTGCGCCGCTGCCCTGCCCCAGCCCATCGAATTGGGTCATTCGCACCGGGTGAGTTGCCTGCACCTTGAACTGCCATCTGGCGTGATCCTGCCATGAGCGAGACGCTGCTGCAACTTGACCAGGTGACGCGCAGCTACACGCTGCCGCGTGAGCGCCTGTGGGGCCCGGCACCACAGGTGCACGCTGTGCGCGGCGTCAGCCTGCGTATGCAAAGCGGCAGCAATCTCGGCGTTGTGGGTGAATCGGGTTCTGGCAAATCAACGCTGGCGCGTCTCGTCATGGGACTGGAAGCACCCAACAGCGGCGCGGTCCGGATGCTGGGCCAGGACCTGAGTCAACTCGGTGCCGCGGCCCTGCGCGAAGCGCGGCGCCATTTCCAGATGGTGTTTCAGGACCCCTATGGCTCACTCGACCCGCGCCAGACGGTGCAGCGCATCGTCACCGAACCGCTGGCAGCCCTTGGCGGTGCCGACGCCAAGGAGCAGCAGCAGCGAGCTCAGGAAGTGCTGGGCGCGGTCGGTCTGCGCAGCAGCGATCTGGGCAAGTACCCGCACGAATTCTCGGGTGGCCAGCGCCAGCGCGTCGCCATTGCGCGCGCCCTGATCACGCGGCCGCGCCTGATCGTCGCTGATGAACCGGTGAGCGCCCTGGACGTCTCGGTGCAGGCCCAGGTGCTGAACCTGATGCAGGATCTGTCGCAGCAGTTTGGCGTCACCTACCTGCTCATCAGCCACGATCTGGCGGTGGTCGATTACCTGTGTGACGAAGTCGCTGTGATTTACCAGGGACGCATCGTGGAGCAGGGCTCGCCGCTGACGCTGTTCCAGGCCGCCGCCCATCCCTACACCCAGGCCCTGTTACAGGCCGTGCCGCGCGTCGCCAGCCTGCAGATGCGCGCCTCTCGCAAGCGCGCGCCGGCACCGCCAGCCGCACAGCCGCAGGGCGCCACCGCTTGCCCCTATGCTGCGCGCTGCCCGCAGGCGCAGCCGCTGTGTGCACAGCAGCGCCCGGAGTTGCTAAGCCTGGCGCCTGGACATCAGGTGGCCTGCCATTTCGCCACCCCTCGTGCGCCGGACGCTTGACGCTTGGCGGTGGTATCGTTCGGTGTCTGAAGATTCCCACTTCTTGTTTCGCCATCTATTTTTTTGACAGGAGCAGCAACATGATCAATCGTCGTCAAGTACTCAGCACCGCAGCCAGCGGCGCCGCGCTGGCATCACTGCCATGGGCCGCCCAGGCACAAGGCAAAAAAGACAGCGTGGTGCTGGCCATGACGCTGGAGCCGCCGGGGCTGGACCCGACCGCCGGCGCTGCTTCGGCCATTGCCGAGATCGTGCAATACAACGTGTTCGAGACGCTGACCAAGATCAACAGCGACGGTACCGTTTCGGCCCTGCTGGCTGAAAGCTGGGAAGTCTCGCCCGACCTCAAAACCTACACCTTCAAACTGCGCAAGGGCGTCAAGTTCCAGAACGGTGAACCCTTCAACGCCAAGGCCGTCAAGTTTTCTTTCGAGCGCGCTGCTGCCGAGAAGAGCACCAACAAGGACAAACGCACCTTCGCCGGCATGGACAGCGTGGCAGCGATTGACGACTACACCGTGGTTATCCTGAACAAGGGACTGGACCCGGACTTCCTGTTCCTGATGGGTCAGGCCACCGCCATCATCGTTGAGCCCAAGAGTGTCGAGAACAATGCCACCAAACCGGTCGGCACCGGCCCCTACCAGCTCTCGGCCTGGAACAAGGGTTCATCGGTCACACTGAGCAAGTGGGACGCCTACCGCAATGCGGCTGCTATCAAGATCAAGAAGGTCACCTTCCGCTTCATCAGCGACCCGGCAGCGCAGGTCGCGGCCCTGTTGGCCGGTGACGTCGATGCCTTCCCGCGCGTCACGCCACGCAGCGTCGTGCAGTTCAAGACCAACGCCAAGTTCCAGGTGGTGGTTAGCGGCTCGCGTGCCAAGACCATTCTGGCCATCAACAACAAGAAGAAGCCGCTCGACGACGTGCGCGTGCGCCGCGCCATCGCTGCCGCGATTGACCGCAAGGCCGTCATTGAAGGCGCAGCCGACGGCTACGGCGTGCCGATTGGCAGCCACTACGTACCGGGTGCCTTTGGCTATGTGGACACCACGGGCATCAACCCCTTCAATGTCGAGAAGGCCAAGGCGCTGCTGGCAGAAGCTGGCGTCAAGACACCGCTTGAGCTGAGCCTGAAACTGCCACCCGTGCCCTATGCACGCCAGGGTGGTGAAGTGATCGCCGCGCAACTGGCCAAGATCGGCATCATCGCCAAGATCGAGAACGTGGAATGGGCACAGTGGCTTAGCGGCACTTACGCCAACAAGAACTACGACCTGACCATCATCTCGCACGTCGAGCCCTTTGACCTGGGCAACTTTGCCAAATCCAGCTACTACTGGAATTACGAATCGCCCCAGTTCGTCGCTCTGTTCGACAAGATCCAGAACGCGCCGCGCGCCGCCGATCGCGCCAAGTTGCTGGGCGACGCCCAGCGCATGCTGGCCAACGAATCGGTGCACGCCTTCCTGTACCAGCCGCAGTGGATCACCGTGGCCAACAAGAACCTCAAGGGCCTGTGGAAGGACATGCCGGTGTTTGTCAACGACATCGGCGCTCTGTCCTGGTCGTGAAGCTGCACGAATTCGGCGTTCATCAACTGATTGCCGGCTACCAGCGGCGCGAGTTCTCGCCGCTGGAGGTCATGCAATCGGTGCTTGATCACATAGCAGCATGGGAACCCCACATCTGTGCCAGCTACCTGCTACGCCCGGAACTCGCGCTGGCGCAGGCACGCGCCTCTGAGGCGCGCTGGCAGCAAGGGCTGCCCTGCGGCATGCTCGACGGTGTGCCCGTCACGATCAAGGAAAACATCGCGACCCGCGGCGACCCGGTGCCGCTGGGCACACGGGCCACCGACCTGACGCCGGCCAGCGCCAACGCACCGCCGGCGGCGCGCCTGTTCGAAGCCGGTGCGGTGATGGTCTGCAAGACCACCATGCCCGACTACGGCATGCTCTCCAGCGGCCTGTCGAGCTTTCATGCGCTTTCGCGCAATCCCTGGGACCTGAGCAAGACCCCGGGTGGTTCCAGCGCCGGTGGCGGCGCGGCTGCGGCGGCCGGCTACGGCCCGCTGCACATCGGCACCGACATTGGCGGCTCACTTCGCCTGCCAGCGGGCTGGTGCGGCATTTTCAGTTTGAAGCCCAGCCTGGGCCGCGTCCCGATTGACCCGCCCTACACCGGTCGCGCTGCCGGCCCCATGACACGCAGCGTGGCCGACGCCGCCCTGATGATGCAGGTGCTGTCGCTGCCCGATGCGCGCGACAGCATGAGCCTGCCCTGGCAGGCACTTGCCTGGAACAAGTTTGACCAGGGCGTGGGCATCCTGCGCGGCCTCAAGATCGGCCTGTTGCTGGACGCCGGTTGCGGCATGGCGGTGGAGCCGGAAGTCCAGGCGGCGGTTGCAGCGGCGGCGCGCCTGTTCGAGCGTGCCGGTGCCATCGTCAAGCCGATGGCACCTTTCATGACGCCAGCCATGCTGGACGGCATGGATCACGCCTGGCGCTTGCGCTCGCACATCGACCTGGCAGCACTACCAGCGGACAAGCGCGCCAGCGTGCTGCCCTACATCCAGCAGTGGGCTGACAGCGCATCCGGTCTGAGCGGCCCCGAGGCTTTTGTCGCCTTCAGCCAGTTCCACGCTACCCGCCTGGCCAGTGTGCGCGCCTGCCAGCCCTTTGATTTCGTGATTTCTCCGACGTCGCCGGTACCGGCCTTTGCGGCCGAGTTGCCCTCACCGACCAACGACCCGCTGCATCCGCTGGAACACATCGGCTTCACCGTGCCCTACAACATGTCAGAGCAACCGGCAGCCTCCATCAACTGCGGCTACACCCGCAGCGGCCTGCCCATCGGCTTGCAGATTGCGGGTCGGCGTTTCGACGATCTCGGCGTGTTGCAGGTGTCACGTGCCTTTGAGCTGTTGCGCGAGCCCCAGCGTGCCTGGCCAGAGCCGCCCCAGGCTTGAACTGATGGCGACTTGCCATGTTGACTGACAGTCTGGGCAACCCGGTCAGCTTGCAAAACGCTGCAAGTCTGAGCGCCGTCAACGACTTTGTTGAAGGCTTTATTTCCTGCGAGGCGCGCGTCACCAACATCCTGCAAGTGGCGCAAAGCGACCTGAGCCCTCTGGTGCAAGCCTGCTGCGCCGCCCTGCACATGTTTGCCGAGTCGGCGCAGGGTCCCATCCATGCCAGGCCCTACATGGAACGCGCTCGCAGCAGCCTGAAGTTGACCCCACGCGTGACGCAGCGCGAACAGCGCTTTGTCGCGGCCATTGCGGCCTGGGTGGACGGTGACATGGCGCTGGCCATCCGTCTGCATCAGGAGCAGGTGCAAGAGCATCCGCGCGACCTGGCCTCGCTCAAGCTCGGTCAGTATCACCTGTTCAATATCGGCGACGCTCCGGGCATGCTCAAGCTGGCGCTGGCGGCGTTGCCAGCAGCGCAGGATGTGCCCTACCTGCACGGCATGGCGGCCTTTGGCTGGGAGCAGTGTCACCTGCTGCGCCAGGCCGAGTCGGCTGCGCGCCAGGCCATCCGGATGTGCGAGAAGGAGCCCTGGGCACAACACGCGCTGGCGCACGTCATGCTGACGCAGGGCCGCCTGAGCGAAGGTCTGGCTTTTATGCAGCAGGTCAGTCCCACCTGGACCGACCTGAATTCCTTCATGGTCACGCACAACTGGTGGCACCTGGCCGTCTTCGCGCTGGAACTGGGCCAGCCCGACGAAGCGCTGCGCCTCTACGACCAGCAGGTCTGGGGCGTGGTCAAGGATTACACGCAGGACCAGATTGGCGCCGTTTCCCTGCTGGCACGGCTCGAACTGGCCGGTGTCGATGTGGGTGAACGCTGGCAGGATGTGGCCGGGTACCTGCTGACGCGGCTGAACGATCAGGTCCTGCCCTTTCTGGACATGCAGTACCTCTACGGTCTGGCGCGTGCCGGCCGCAGTGAAGCGCAAACCCTGATGCACAACATCGAAGCTTTTGCCACTGCCGCGCCAAGCCCGGTCCAGGCCAGCTCAAGACGTGTCTGGCAAGAGGTATGCCTGCCCGCGAGCCGCGGCCTGCTGGCGCACGCGCAAGGCGATCACGAGACCGCTGTGCGAGAGCTCGGCAGCGTGCTGGCGCGTCTGCCCGAGATTGGCGGCAGCCACGCGCAGCGCGGACTCTTTGAACAAATCCATCTGGACGCCCTGATCCGCAGCGGCCACTGGGTTGGCGCGCAGCACCTGGTGCAGCAGGGCCTGAACGCTCAGGCCGAATCGGCCAGACTGAAATGCCAGGCGCAGCAAATCTACAGCGCTTTGGGACTGGAGTTTTCCGAGGCCACAGGCGACGCCAGTTTGCTTTGATCGTAGACCGGCTGCGCCGGCATGTCTGCCAGATGCCGGGCGTCGGCCCAGTCCAGAATTTCAATCGCCTCGCCCTGGATGCGTACCCGGTTCAGCCCGGCGTTCGGAATATCACTCTGACGCGGCCCCGACAGCGGCAGCGCGAGCGCCGTGCGGTAAATCATGTCGAGCACACCACCGTGTGTCACCACCACCAGCGTCTTATGCGCGTGCTGCTGTGCCAGCGCGCGCACGGCAGCCAGCACGCGGGCATGAAACTGGCGCGTGCTCTCACCTCCGGTAAAAGCGTAGTCGGCATCGAACCGGATCCACTGCGCCCAAGCGTCGGCATGCTGTGCCTTGATGTCATCGACCCGCATGCCATCGATCACACCAAAATTCTGCTCGCGCAGGGCCGCATCCAGCGCCGCGCTGCCTTGACTCAGCTGCAGATGGTTCTCCCGGATCGGCAAGGCCGTCTGCTGCGTGCGCGTGAGGTCGCTGCAAACGAGTTCGTGCAGCGTCTCGGTGGCAAGCCGCAGGCCCAACCGGCGCGCCTGCTCGTGGCCAACGGCGTTGAGCGGCACATCCACCTGGCCCTGAAAACGCAGTTCGCGGTTCCAGTCGGTTTCGCCATGGCGGACCAGGATCAGTTCAGTCATTCAGCCGCTTCCTCACCCGCCTTCACAATCAGTACCGGCACGCCCGACGCATGCAGGACTTCATTGGAGACCGAGCCCAGCAGGGCACTGCGCAGGGGACCGGTGCCGCTGGCGCCCATCACCACCAGATCACACTCGTGGCGCTCCAGGATGTCGATCAGGGTGTGCGCCGGGTCGCCCGAGGCGACTTCGCTCTCGAAGTCGATGTCGGCCTCGGCCAGCAGCGCCTGCGCCACCTCCAGCGTGTGAGCGCCCGCGCTGGCGCTGACGCGCTCGAGAACCTCAGGGTCGTGTGCTACCACCAGTTCATACAGATTTGCCGGCTCCTGCACATTGGCCAGCACGACGCGGGTGTCGAGACCGGAGTCCGCCATGCGAATGACAAAACGCACGGCTTCCAGCGAAACAGCGGAACCATCGACTGGCAGTAGTATCTTCATTTCAATTTCTCCAAGATGTCTCAATATACGCCAGTCTGTCAAAGGAATATTTTCAAATGACTCAACTTGTCTTTCTTCCGGGCCTGGCCGCTGACGCCGCGATGTGGCAGCAGCAACTCGAGGCCATGCCGGCACAACTCCGTGCGGTGGTCAGCGATGCACACAGCCGCCACGCCAGCCTGAGCGCGATGGCCGCGAGCCTGCTGCAAGAACAGGCGGGAGAACTGATCCTGTGCGGCGCTTCGATGGGCGGCATGCTGGCCATGGAGGTCGTGCGCCAGGCACCGCAACGCATCCGCGGCCTGGCGCTGCTGGGCACCAGCGCCAGGCCGGAAACCGAAGCCATGCGCGCGCTGCGCGAGGCTGCCATCAATCTGTTTGAACAGGGTCGCGTTGACGAGGTCCTGCAGGCCAATCTGCCGCTGGCCTTTCATGCGAGCCGCTTGGACGACAAGACTCTGCAACAAAGCTATCTTGACTTCGTGCTGCGCGCCGGCGCCCAGCAACTGATAAGGCAAAACCGCGCTGTGATGGCGCGAGCCGACGCCCGACTTCATCTGGCTGCTGTTGCCTGCCCGACCCTGGTGATGTGCGGTGACGCTGATCAGTTGACGCCGCCCGAATGCTCACGCGAGATTGCGCAACTGATCAAGGGCGCCGAGTTCGTGCTGCTGCGCGAGTGCGGCCACATGCTGACGATGGAGCGCCCCGCCGAAGTCAACGCAGCGCTTTTGCGCTGGCTGGCAGGCCTGGCTCTGGCCTAGCTCTGGCTAGGTTGGCGCCTGCCCGCTCACTTTTTCAATCAAGCGCTCATTGACCACGGGGGATACAAATTTATTCACCTCGCCGCCCAGCGATGCGATCTCGCGCACAAAAGTGCTGGAGATAAACTGGTAGCGGTCGCTGGGCGTCAGGAAAACCGTTTCCACATGCGGCATCAGGCTGCGATTCATGCCGGCCAATTGAAACTCGTAGTCAAAGTCGGTCACGGCGCGCAAGCCGCGCACCATGGCCTTGGCACCACGCGCCACCACAAAGTCGCGCAGCAGGCCGGAAAAACTCTCGACCTCGACCTGCGGATAGGCCTTCACCACTTCGCGCGCCATGTCGATGCGCTCCTGCAATGAAAACATGGCCTTCTTGTGGTGTCCGGCGGCAACCGCCAGAATGACACGGTCAAACAACTGGGTAGCCCGTCGCACCACGTCTTCGTGGCCAAGGGTAATCGGGTCAAAAGTGCCGGGATAAACTGCAATCACTTTCTGCACCATCATCTTCCTGTGGGTCGGTTAGGGCTGAAGCTTCACTCTCTTCTTTTCCCAATTTGCTCTCCTGCGCCGCATTATGCAGCCTGTGCCTGAGCTGGCGGCAACAGTCTGAGCAAATGGGCGTGCACCGCGCCGGCCCTGAGGTGCCGATACAGCGTCAGCCCGATCGGTTCGAACTGCGCCTGAGTCCACAGAATCGGTGCTTCCAGATAGACAAATCCGTCGGGTGCCAGGGCGCGGGCGGCGGCCAGCAGAGCAGGCTCAAAAAGCACCGAGTCAAAGGGCGGGTCCAAAAATACAGCGTCCATG
>SESF01007461.1_pt1 | contig 17928 bp, 18 predicted proteins | sample 3171521 | NCBI WGS metagenome assembly SESF01 (sample SAMN10866945, study PRJNA518727) | freshwater metagenome | biome: subpolar coniferous forest; feature: holomictic lake; material: water; isolation source: holomictic Lake 227, 6 m and 8 m depth | place: Canada: near Kenora, Ontario | collected...
TGCCCATTCGCGCCACAAAGGCCGGGTCCTTCAGCTTGGACTCCAGCACGTACAAGCCGTCTTCGAGTGACGCCACGCCTTCTTTTTCATAGAAGAAGGTGACCAGATCGCTCTCCTTGATGCCGGCATCCACCACTTGCCAGTACTCGTTGTAAATCATGGTCGAGATACAGGCGGCCTGGTTTTGCAGCAGCGGGTCGACATTGAAGCCTTGCTTGAGAATCTTGATATCGGTGTCTTTGTAGCCCAGCTTGGCCATCCAGTTCAGGAACGGGTACTCGTTGCCGCCATACCAGACGCCCAGGGTTTTGCCCTTGAAGTCTTTCGGGCTGTTCACACCACTGGCTTTTTTGCAGGTCAGCATCAGGCCCGACTGGTTGAACACCTGCGCGATGTTGACCAGCGGCACACCGGCTTCACGTGCGGCGAGCGCATCCGGCATCCAGTTCACCACCACGTCGGCACCATTGCCGGCAATCACCTGCACCGGCGAGATGTCGGGGCCACCCGGTTTGATCGTCACGTCCAGCCCCTCGGCCTTGTAATAGCCCTTACTTTGCGCCACGTAGTAGCCGGCAAATTGCGCTTGCGGCAGCCACTTGAGTTGCACCGTCACTTTGTCCGCCGCGTTGGCATTCACACCTGCCGTCACGCCGCACACCGCCAGCACCGCAGCCAGCAGGCTGTTGGAAATCTTGGAAGAACGAATCATGGGAAAAGCTCCTGAGGGGTTGAGAAAAATTTAACGTCCACGCACTGACGGATGCCAAAAAGCGGCACGCCGTTCAATTTGAACCAGCACGGCATACGCCACCGAGCCGGTGACCGCCGCCACCACGATGGCAGCCCACACCAGCGGCATGTGCATACGCGAAGCTTCGGTCGAAATACGAAAGCCCAACCCAGCGGTGGGTGAGCCAAAAAACTCAGCCACGATGGCACCAATCAGGGCCAGCGTGGCGTTGACCTTGAGCGCGCCAAACATGAAGGGCAGCGCCGCTGGCAGACGCAGCGCCAGCAAGGTGCGGCTGTAACTGGCAGCGTAGCTGTACATCAACTCGCGCTCCAGTTTGCCCGACGCCTTGAGCCCCGCCAGCGTGGAGGTCAGCATCGGGAAAAACGTCATCAGCACCACCACGGCGGCTTTGGATTGCCAGTCAAAGCCAAACCACATCACGGCAATCGGCGCCACCGCCACCAGCGGAATGGTGCTGGTCAGCGAGGCCAGCGGCAACAAACCACGCTGCAAGAACGGCAGGCGATCAATGGCGACCGCCACGGCAAAGCCCAGCCCCGAGCCCAGCGTCCAGCCGATCAGCACCGCCTTCAATACCGTTTGCACAAAGTCGCCCCACAGCGTAGGCCAGTGGGTGCCAATCGATTGCGCAATCAGCGACGGCGGCGGCAACAAAACACGCGGCACCTCGAACGCCACCACCAGCAGTTGCCAGAAATAGACCACCCAGACGCCGAACAGGGCCGCAGTCAGCAGGCCATAAAGTCGGGCACCATCCAGCGCCGCCATGCGCCGGATCGACTGCACGGCCAGCCCGGCCAGCATGATCGCTGCGAGCCAGAACCACGCGGTGGGCGGTGCTTCGCCGGTCGCAGCAGCGGTCTGCATCAGCAGCGTGCCCGCCACCAAAGCGCCCAGCACCAGCCCAGTCGTCATGCGCGTCGAGGGCTTCATGGTTGGTGCCGATGCCGCAGCATCGCCCGTTCTACAAGGGCTACCACGCTAGTCAGCGCTAACCCCAGCAAGGCCGACATCACCAACGCCGACCAGATTTGAATCGTGTTGCCGTAGTAAGAGCCGGTCAGTAGTCGGGCACCCAGACCCGCCACCGCGCCGGTGGGCAACTCGGCCACCATGGCGCCCACCAGACCGGCGGCAATGCCTACGCGCAAAGCGGGGAACAAAAACGGCAGGGCGGACGGCAAGCGCAGCAGCCACAAAGCCTGCCAGCGCGAGGCGGCGTAGGTGTGCATCATTTCGGTCTCGATCACCTGCGGCGAGCGCAGGCCCTGCACCATCGCCACCGTGACCGGGAAAAAACACAAATACATGGCAATCACCGCTTTGGGCGCCACACCCGAAAAGCCCAGACTACCCAAAATTACCAGCACGATCGGGGCAATCGCCAACACCGGCACGGTTTGCGAGGCCACGATCCAGGGCAACAAGGCCCGGTCCAGCGTGCGCGAATGCACGATGCAGACCGACAGCACCAGCCCCAAGATGGTGCCCATCACGAAGCCCCACAAGGTCGATTCTGCAGTGACTGCGACGTGGTACATCAGGTTGCGAGGTGAGTCCAGCGGCCAATCGACCAAGCTGGACCAAAAATCAAGCGCCACCTGGTGCGGAGCGGGCAGCACCGGGCGCTGCATGTCCATGGTGGCGGCCAACAGGTCTTGCCAGGTCCACGCCCCATCGGGGGGCAACACGCGCTCGATGGCGCCCGGCGCGTTGAGCGCCCAAGTGCCGCCGTACCAAGCCAACAAAACCAGCAGCAACATGGCCGCCACCGGCACGCCTTGCCGTCGGAACTCCGCCACGCCGCGTTTGAAAGCCGTGTCAGTCATGGTGCCCATCGGCCAGGGCTTCGCGCACAGCGTGTGCCACGGCGATAAATTCCGGGGAGTCACGCAGCCCCAGGTGCCGCTCATCCGGCAGCGGCGATTCAATCACTTTGACAATGCGACCCGGTCGCGGCGACATCACCACGATGCGGGTGGCCAGGTAGACCGCCTCGGCAATCGAGTGCGTCACAAACACCACGGTGCGGCGCTCGCGCTGCCACAACTGCTGCAACTGCTCGTTGAGGCGGTCGCGCGTGATCTCGTCGAGCGCACCAAAGGGCTCGTCCATCATCAAAATCTTGGGCTCAAACGACAAAGCCCGGGCAATCGACACGCGCTGCTGCATGCCGCCAGAGAGTTGCCAGGGGTATTTGCCTTCAAAGCCGGTCAGACCCACCCGCGCCAGATGCTCCAGCGCAATGTCTTTGCTATCGGCTTTGGAGCGGCCCTGAATCTGCAAGGGCAAGGTAACGTTAGCCAGCACGGTGCGCCACGGAAACAGCGCTGGCGCCTGAAAAACATAGCCGTAAGCGCGGGCCAACCGGGCTTCGTGCGGTGTGACACCGTTCACCAGCACCTCGCCGCCGCTGATTTTCTCCAAGTCGGCAATGACACGCATCAAGGTGGTCTTGCCACAGCCTGAGGGGCCAATCAGTGCCACAAATTCGCCCTCGTTGATGTCCAGGTCAATGCGCTCCAGCGCATGCACTGGCGTATCGGCCGTCTGGTAGATCACACTGGCGTTGCGCACCTTGACAGCCAACCGCGCGCTGGCCAGCGAGGCTGCGAGGGGCGATGTCGGCACTTCAGAAATAGTCATGGAATCAATAAAGTAGGTTGGGCCGCACCACAAAGCAGCACGACGACCAGAAAGCTAACCAGTTGGTCAACTTATTCTATCGATGCATGCTATTTCCGTGCCACCAATGTCGTTAGGGTTTACGCTCGACCGCCTGACCCACATCGCGCGGATCCAGGCCGTACATCTCGGCAAATTCTGCCAGCGTCTTGCCACTGCTCTCGAAAGCCCGTTGCAAGGCTTCCTGCTTGGCCAACTTCACATCGCGCTCGGCAAAGGCTTCTTCGAGCAACACATTGGCACCGGCCGCGTTGGACTGAACCCGGGTCAGGTAGTCTTGGCGCGTCAGGCCACTGGCCTCGAAAGCGGCCATCAGTTGCAGGCGAAACCGGGGACGCAGGTCTTCTTGCGTGCGCCCTTGACGGCGCCGGAACAACTCCAGCATGGCGAGGTAAATATGCTCGGGTGACACCGGCTCAACCACAGCACCCTGCAGGTCATAGCGGGGGTTACCGGCTGCCACGCTGTGCAGGTAGCGACCCGAACGTGTGTGCAAGCCCAGCGCGGCCTTGAGGGTATCGCGCTCGAAAATCTCCGGGTGCGCCGCCAGCAGTTCCTGAAAAATGCCGAGTTTGAGCGGCATAAAGTTGGCGCCAAACAGGTGCGGATAAAGTTCAAACAACTTCTCAAGCACGGGTTGGACGTTTTGCGAACGGCTTGGCTTGGCTGCCGGTACGTTGGCAGGCGCGAGTTCACCGGTCGGAACCGATGGGTCAGTGAGGGTAAGAGTCATAAGATTTTGCGGTAAGTCAAGGTTCGATTGTCAACCAAGTGGAGAACCGGCTAGACCGGGAACTTCATCTAAACTACCCTGAACTGAATAGGGGTATTTGTGGCTTCAATCCGATTGCTCGCAGCGCTGGTCGCTGGATGTTGTGCGATGACCTTGACACTGCCCGCCAGCGCTCAGTCGGTCCGAGCGCGAAGTACCGCTGATGTCGACCTGACGGCCCGGCTCAAAGAAGTTCAACAGGACCCCAAATTGATGGAGTCCGTCATGAAAACAGGTCAGCGTGTAGCGGCCATCTGCGCCAACTGCCACGGTGACGGAGGCAACAGCCTCAAACCCGATATTCCCAACCTGGCTGGCCAAAACCCCACCTACCTGATTGAACAATTGCGCCAGTTCGCCGATGGCCGGCGCCGCTATGAATTCATGGAAGGCATGATCAAGGCGATGAGCAGCGACGAGAAAATCGGCGCGGTGCTGTTTTACTCTGCTCAAAAAGTGACCCACAAAACCGCGTCCAATGCGGCTCTGGCCGCCAAGGGCAAGGAGTACTTCAACAAGATTTGCTGGCGTTGCCACGCTGAAGATGGACGGGGCAATGAAAAATTTGCCCGCATCGCCGGGCAGCAGCCCGACTACATGCGTCTGACGCTGAAGCGCTACCGCACCGGAACCGGCCCCCGCGTGGAACCCCTCATGGCGGCCAGCACCAAGCTGATGACCGACGCCGACATTGACGCCGTGGTGGCCTATGTCGGGGCCTTGGACTAAGAGATTACTGCGGGTCCAGCCCCAGAAAGTTGGCCAGCGCAGCGGTGCTTAAGGCACCGTCCTGGCTCACGGTCTGACCTGTTTTCTGGTTTTTAGCCACGATAAACGGCACCGATTCAGCGCCAAAATTATTCAACAACTGGGTGTTTTTCTTGATCGCCTGCTCGATGTCGGCGGCGATGCTCGACGAGGCGGAAATACCACCCTTGCCGGCCAGCAAGGACGCTTCATGCTCTGTCATCAAGGCGCCCGGATCGGCAGCCGTCAGAATAGCCGCGCCTTGCGCAGCGCTGGTGGCGTTGATCATGCCAACAGGAATCCAGACAAATTTCACTTTTTTGTGCAGGGGCATCGAAGCCTCCCACAAGTGACCGCAATGCGGACACTGGGTGTCAAAAAAGACATAAACCACGTTGGTGCTCATCATGGCACCCACCGTAAAGCCTTTGGCCTGGGATGAAACCACCTCAACAGAGGCCTGCTGCTTGGTGGAGGCCGTAGGTGCCGAAGATTCGGGCTTTGAGCAAGCGCCCAACGCGAGGGCACCAGCCAGCACGGAATAGGTGAGGAATTTATTAATTTTCATAAGGCACTTTACTCGGCAGCTTCCTGCGCCATCTTTGCGCTCTTCCAGTACACGTCATCACCCACGGTGCCGTCGGTGCGGTGTCGGTTCAGCACACGGGCCAGTACAAACATCAAATCACTCAGACGGTTGAGGTATTGGCGTGGCGTGTCTTTCAAGGCCTCCTGGCCTTCCAGTGCCACCACCATGCGCTCGGCCCGGCGGGCCACCGTCCGGCACACATGCGCCAACGAGGCGGCACGCGAGCCGGCTGGCAGGATGAATTCCTGCAGACGCGGCAAAGTTTCGTTGTGCTCGGCCAGCGCCGTATCCAGCGCAATCACGGCTTCTGGCTTGAGCAGCTCAAAACCGGGGATCGACAGCTCGCCCCCGAGGTTGAACAGTTGGTGCTGAATCTCGACCAGCAGCGTGCGCACGCGCTCCGGCATGTCTTCGCACAGAAGCACACCAATGTTGGAATTGAGTTCGTCCACGTCACCCATGGCGTGCACGCGCAGGCTGTTTTTGGAAACCCGGGTGTTGTCGCCCAAGCCCGTGGTGCCGTTGTCGCCCGTGCGGGTGGCGATTTGTGTCAGTCGTTGTCCCATGAATTAGTCTCGCTTGGTTAGGTTATAGGCAACGTCAGGTCAAAGACATGGCGTGGCAAAGTGATGGTCAACAGGGTGCTATTGTCAGTGTCATCGGTCGTCATGGTCACATCACCCTGTTGCGCCGTGGCCAGCAAACGGGCTGAGTAGGTGCCAATGCCGCTACCGCCGGGCTTGCCGCTGGTGACAAATTTATCGAAGAAACGTTCGCGCAAGGCCAGCGGAACGGCCCCCACGTTTTGAATCAGGACGCGCAGCGGGTTCTCGTCCTTCAGCGTCACCAGCACGCGACTGCCAGCGGGTGCCGCCTCACAGGCATTCTTGAGCAGGTTCTGAAACAGCGAATAACACAGCATGGCGTCGGCTGACGCGGTGGGCATTTCAAGACCAACATTTGTATCGGTATCGACCACGATCGTCAGCTTTTTTTCGGTAAAAGCACTGCGCGAGAGTTCGACCAAGCGGTGCAGGATATGGCCCACATCGACGGCGTCCGCCTTGAGCTTGAAATGCCCGGTCTCGATTTTGTAGAGCTCGCTGGACAGGTTGATCATGTTCATAACCTGCATCGCGGTCTGCTCCAGCAGGCGCAGTTGGGCCACGTGCTGGGGCGCCATGTCGGCATCTTCGGCCATGCCCTGCACCATGCCGACGATGCCGGCCAATGAGCCCTTGAGGTCATGGCGGGTGATGTTTTCCACATCCTCGCGCAGGCGGGCTGCGTCCAGCATGGCATCGTAGTCGGCCTGCAAGTGGCGACGCATGTCCACAAACTTGATGAAGTTGCGCACCCGTGAGCGCATCACCTTGGGGTCGGTGTCTTTGGAGACAAAGTCCACCGCGCCCAGCGCCATGCCCTTGAGCCGGGCTTCGTCATCATTCAAACCGGTCACAAAAATAACCGGGATCTGGGCTGAAATGGGCTGCTCGCGCAGGCGGCGAACCGCCTCGAAACCATCCATGTCGGGCATCATCACGTCCATCAGCACGAGGTCGGGCAGCGGCTCCTTGCTGCACTGGGCCAGGGCCGAAGCGCCATCGGTGGCGGTCAGTACCTGGTACTCGTCCTTGAACAGGTGAACCATCAGTTTCAGGCTCACGGGGTAGTCATCCACCACCAGAATGCGGGTTGGCGACAGCGTCATCTCGGTCATCAGGCCGTCGTCCGTCGACGCGGGTGTGGCCTGGCGCGGCAAACGGGCCACGGCGCCAGGCGCGGCCTCGCGCTGCGGATCAGCTATCAGTTTTAACAGGCGGTCTTTGAGGTTGCCCGCGTTGTAGGGCTTGACCAGCAGACTGCTGACGCCCGCGGCAATCACTTCCTCGATGCGCTGACGCTCGGCTTCGGCCGTGATCATCACAAAGGGCAAGCGCGCCAACTTGGGGTCAGCGCGCACCGCTCGCAGCAACTCCAGACCGCTCATGACGGGCATGTTCCAGTCGGACAGAATGACGTCCACCGCATTAGCGCGCAACATGCGCAACGCTTCGGCGCCATTGCGGGCGGTATAAATTTTTTCGCAGCCCATGGCCCGTAACTGGTTGACGGTCACGGCGCGCATCAGTTCCAGGTCATCGACCACCAGATAAGTGAGGCTGTGAAGTTTCATGTTTTGGTTGTGAGGCAAATCAGCATAATCGAACATTATCCCGGAGATATGCCATGAATGCGCCCACCGCCCTGCCCCTGATTTTTCACCGTGAAGTGCCCACTGCACTCATCGATGCCCTCAAGTCCCGCTTCGGCGAACGCTGCTCCACCGCACTGGTGGTGCGTGAGCAACACGGGCGCGACGAGTCGGCCTTTGCAGCGGTGCCACCGCCCAGTGCGGTGGTATTCGCCGAGAGCACGCAGGACGTGGCCGAGGTCGTTTCACTGGCCAGCGCCTACAGCGTGCCGGTGATTCCCTTTGGCGTCGGGTCCTCCCTCGAAGGCCATCTGCTGGCGGTGCAAGGCGGCATCAGCCTCGACGTGAGCCGCATGAACCAGGTGCTTTCGATCAACGCCGAAGACCTGACCGTGACGGTGCAACCGGGCGTGACCCGCAAACAGCTCAACGAGGCCGTCAAGTTCACCGGCCTGTTTTTCCCGGTGGACCCAGGCGCAGACGCCACTTTGGGGGGCATGAGTGCCACTCGGGCCAGCGGCACCAACGCCGTGCGCTATGGCACCATGCGCGAAAACGTGCTGGCGCTCGAAGTCGTCACCGCCAGTGGCGACATCATTCGCACCGGCACCCGGGCCAAGAAATCGGCCGCCGGTTACGACCTGACACGCCTGATGGTGGGCAGCGAGGGCACGCTGGGCGTCATCACCGAAGTCACCGTCAAGCTCTACCCGTTGCCTGAAGCGACCTCGGCGGCGATCTGCTCGTTCCCCAGTATTGAAGCCGCCGTGCGCAGCACCATTCAGATCATCCAGATGGGTATCCCGATTGCCCGGGTTGAACTGATTGACGCCAACACCGTGCGCATGGTCAACGCCTATGCCAAGCTCGGACTGCGTGAGGAACCCATGCTGCTGATGGAGTTTCACGGCTCACCGACCGGCGTCAAGGAACAAGCTGAAAGCGTGCAGGAGATTGCCTCGGAGTTTGGCGGCAATTCGTTTGAGTGGGCCACCACGCCAGAAGAACGCACCCGGCTTTGGACCGCCCGGCACAACGCCTACTTTGCCGCCATCCAGTCCAGGCCCGGTTGCCGTTCCATTTCAACCGACACCTGTGTCCCCATTTCGCGCCTGGCCGACTGCCTGCTCGACTCCATCGTTGAAGCCGACGCCAGCGGAATTCCGTACTTTCTGGTCGGCCATGTGGGAGATGGCAACTTCCATTTTGGCTACCTGATCGACCCCGACAACCGGGCAGAACGCGAGACGGCGGAACAGCTCAACCACGCCTTGGTGAGCCGCGCCCTGAGCATGGAAGGCACCTGCACTGGCGAGCACGGCATTGGCCTGCACAAAATGGATTTCCTGGTGACCGAGACGGGCGATGGCGCGGTGAACATGATGCGCGCCCTCAAACGAGCGCTCGACCCGAAGAACATCATGAATCCGGGCAAGATTTTTACGCTATAAATTAAATAGCTACCTGCGCAGGTAACTCGGGGGCTAGCGGCTGTTTTGTCTAAAATTCGGCGTTTTCAGCGATGGCGTTGGCCATGTACTCGATCTTCTTTTGCATGTCGCTATCGGTGTCAGGAAACCGCCGGGCAATGTCCTGGAATTCGTCCTGAATTTCAACGAAGGTATCGACCATGTCGGGGTCGAAATGGCTGTCGCGCCCCTGGAAAATAATCGCTACGGCCTGGTCGTGGTGCATGCCGGCACGGTAGACCCGATCTGAAATAAGCGCATCGTAGACATCGGCAATCGCCATCAGTCGCGCCGACAAGGGAATTTTCTCGCCGACCAGGCCTTGCGGATAACCACTGCCGTCCCATTTTTCGTGGTGCGAGTAAGCCAGTTCCTTGACGATCTGAAGCTGGTCCCGCGCCAAGCCCAAGGTGGCCTCGGCACTCACGATGGCCTCATAAGCCAGGGTCGTGTGGGTCTTGATCATCCCAAATTCAGCGGGCGTCAGGCTGCTGGGTTTGAGCAAAATGCGGTCCGGAATGCCGACCGTTCCCATGTCGTGCAGCGGTGCCCACTGAAACAAAATGCGAATGTAGTCGTCGGTTAAAGCCGCAGCAAAACGGGGATGTCCCTGCAGGCGCTGCGCCAGTGTCAAGACGTAATGCTGCACCCGCAGCAGATGTTTGCCGGTATCGGAACCGCGCATGCCCGCCAGCGACACCATGGCAAACGCGACCACCGCCATAGGTGACTGGGCAGGATCTGCATCGGTTTTTTGATGGCGGTCATGGGTATTCACAGCGGGTTCTCCAGTAGTCGTTTCATCATACTAAAAAGGGGCGCGGTACAACCAGACCGGGCGGCCATCGGCGCACTGCAACACCGCGGTGGGCGAGAGCGAGGTCGCCTCAAACTCAAGGCTCACCAGCCAGTGGCCTGGCAGGAGCTCCGCCCTGGCTTTGTCCACTGCCCGCGCCATGCTCTCGGGCCGCTGAAACAGATAGACCAGGTCGTAGCCCTGCCAGTCGGCACGCCAGATGTCGCCCTGGCGCACACGAGCCCAGGGGCAGCGCAGCGCACACAGAGCCCGCAGCGGCCAACTCCACTCCAGACCATGAAGTCGAGCGGCGGGATAGGCTTCGCGCAGCGCCTTGAGACCATCGCCCAAGCCGCAACCCGCGTCAAGCACCTGTGCACCGGCAGGCAGTGGCGCGTGGGTGGCGAGGTCGCGCAAGGCGTGCGCCGGTGTCGGAAACAAGGGTGCATCGCGCCAGGCGTTCAGGGGGTAAATCAGCAACAACAGCAGCAAAGGCAGCAGCCAGGCCCAAGCCGGAAAGGCCGCCGCGCCCGACAGGGCCAGCGACAGGGGAAATCCCAGCCCCACCATGGCGCGACGCCACCAGGTGGGCGCCAACACGCTAAACGCCACGCCCAGGCTTGAGGCGATGGCCAGGGCCAGCCAGGCCGACAGCCCGATGCCTTGCAAGCCCAGGAATACCGCCCAAGCACACGCCCACGCCAGCAAGGCGGGCAAGGGCCAGCGCGCCACGACCGATCGCATGGAGGCCAGAATCCGAATCAGCGGGTGACGAGATTAGCCGTGCTCCGGAGCTTGTCGACCAGCCCGTTAAGTTCTTCCAGCGAACCAAACTGGATGCTGAGTTCGCCCATTTCTTCCAGGCGCCCGGCCCGCTTGACGCGTTTTTTGACCCGGACTTCGACCGCGGCCATGAGCAGGTCTGACAGTTCTTCTTCGACCCGTTTGACGTCGCTGGACTTGGTTTGCCGGGGCTTGACAAAGGCCAGCGAGAAGTCGGCGCTGAGCTTCTTCACCAGGCTCTCGGCTTCGCGCACCGACATTTTTTTGGCGCTGATCTGGCTCGCTGCCGTGATCTGAGTCGCACGGTCCAGGGCCAGCAAGGCCCGGGCGTGGCCCATGTCGAGGTCACCCGCCATCAGCATGGTTTGCACCGGGTCGGCCAGATTGAGCAGGCGCAGCAAGTTGCTGGCGGCGCTGCGTGAGCGCCCAACCGCTTGCGCCGCAAGCTCGTGGGTGAGCCCGAATTCTTTCACCAGACGTTGCAGGCCCTGCGCTTCTTCTAACGGATTGAGGTCTTCGCGCTGGATGTTCTCGATCAGGGCCATGGCGGCGGCGGCCTCGTTGGGCACGTCGCGCACCAGCACCGGCACGCGCTCCAGGCCCGCCAACTTGGCCGCCCGAAAACGCCGCTCACCGGCAATGATTTCGAACTTGCCTTCGTTCACGCCGTCTTTGAGTTGGCGCACCAGAATCGGTTGCAGGATGCCCTGCGCCTTGATCGATTCGGCCAGTTCGTAGAGCGCACCTTCGTCCATCCGGGTGCGCGGCTGGTACTGGCCGGCCAACATGTCGGTGAGCAGCAGCGATGCCGGCAAGCCCGGACTGGTAGGGTTGCCCTCCGACGAGTCAAACGAGGCGGCCTCGTTCACATTGGGGCCGAGCAGCGCTTCGAGTCCACGGCCGAGGCCTTTGGGTTTTTTGGTAGCCATGTAAAACTCCTTTTTTATTGTGCGGGGCAAATGAGTTGCTTGAGCAGGTCCTGCCCTACCGGCCAGTGACCCAAGCCCGACTCGGCATTGATGTGACCGGCGTTTCCGGCATCTACCCACGCCGAGCCCCACGCGCGGGCAAACTGCCCGGCACGCTCGACAGGGCAATACGGGTCGTTGCGGCTGCCCACCAGCACGCTTTTGAACGGCAGCGGCTGCAACGGGATCGGTGACCAGCTGGTCAGTACTGGGCGCAGTTCTTCGCGCTCGGCGTCTGCTGGTGCCACCAGCAGCGCGGCTTTAACCAGGTGCGCATGGCGCGTGTGGCTGGCCCATGCCGCCACCAGCAGGCAGCCCAGACTGTGCGCCGCCAGCACCACCGGTGCTGGTTGCGACAACAGCACATCTTCCAGACGCGCAATCCAGTCGCCGCGCAAGGGGCGCAGCCAGTCGTGCTGGTCAACACGGCTGTAGCCAAAATCTCGCTCCCACAGACTTTGCCAATGGTCGGCGCCAGAGTTTTGCCAGCCGGGCAGGATCAGAACAGGGGTAGAGGTCATTTGCTATGGTTTCAGTAGCTGCTAGCGCACACCAAACGGGGGCTAGAGGCCAATTTATCTACATTTTCTCGATGCGCTCGACCATTTCCTGAGCAAAGGCAATAAAAGCCTGCGCGCCCTTGGATGAAGGATCGAACACCACGCCCGGCACGCCATAACTCGGCGCCTCGGCCAGACGCACATTGCGTGGAATCACAGTGTCAAACACCTTGCCGCCAAAGTGCGTCTTGAGTTGCTCGCTGACCTGCTGCTGCAAGGTGATGCGCGGGTCGAACATGACGCGCAGCAAGCCAATGATGGCCAGGTCTTTGTTCAGGTTGGCGTGCACCTGCTTGATGGTGTTGACCAGATCGGTCAGCCCTTCCAACGCAAAGTACTCGCACTGCATCGGCACGATCACGCCATTGGCGCAGCACAAACCATTGAGCGTCAACATCGACAAACTGGGCGGGCAATCAATCAGGATGAAGTCGTAGGCGCCGTCCACTTCGGCCAGTGCCAGCTTGAGGCGTTTTTCACGCCGCTCCACATCCACCAACTCCACCTCGGCGCCCGCCAGTTCCCGGTTGGCGCCCAGAATGTCGTAGCCGCAACCCGCCGCGATCAGCTTCTCGCTCTTGACGATCGCCTCGGCCACGGTGGCGGACTCCAGCAACACGTCGTAAATGGTGAGTTCCAGTTTGCGCTTGTCTACGCCCGAGCCCATGGTGGCGTTGCCCTGTGGGTCCAGGTCAATCATCAGCACGCGCTGGCCGACCTTGGCCAGACCCGCGGCCAGGTTGACCGTGGTGGTGGTCTTGCCAACCCCCCCTTTTTGGTTCGCGATGCAGAAGATTTTTGCCATGGAGTGCTTTGAAGTAGAAACGAATACAGAGTGAAGAGATTAGTGTTTCACGTGAAACACAGGGGTGACTGTACGTGATGAAATCAGCACTTAGCGTGACAACGCCAGCTTGATGCCAAAACCAATCAGAAAAATGCCCGCCAGCTTTTCCAGCGAGCGCGAAATCATCGGATTGGCACGCAGGCGCTCCGCCAAAAAGTGCGTCAAAAACACCACGGTAATGCAATAGACAAAAGCCAGCACCGCGACCGTGATCGCCATGACACCAAACGTCACCATGCCCCGATGGTGCAAAGGATCAATGAACAAGGGAAAAAACGCCATGTAAAAAACAATGGCCTTGGGGTTGAGCACCGTGATGGTCATGGCCTGCTGAAAATAGTGGTGCGGCTTGATGTTGAGAATCGGAGCCGCCCCAGGTTTGGCCGTCAACATCTTGAAGCCCAACCACGCCAGATACGCCGCACCCAGCCACTGCACCGCCCCAAAAGCAGTTGGAGAAGTGGCCAATACCGCAGCCACACCCGCCACCGCCAACCACATCAGCACCTGATCACCCGCCATCAGCCCCAAGGTCGCAGCGACCCCGCCCCGCAGCCCGCCCTTGGTGGTGGACGTGATGATGGCCAGATTGCCGGGGCCGGGGATAAACAACAAGATGATGAAGGCCGCCACAAAAGCGCCAAAGTCGACGATGCCAAACATGGAGATTTTCTTTCGGGGTGAGACCTTGAGTTTACGTGACGAATTATTGGCTCACGCTGCTGGCGAACTACCGCCCCACCTTGGCGAGATATACCGAGAACGTGGCAAGCGGCACAGGGTCAGAACTAACACCAACACGTAATCAGAAGCGGGTCCAATTTCCCATCCGCTGGCGGCGTCTGAAACTCACGGCGTCCGAAGGGTACCGTAGAACGAAGGCGAGTCCAAGTGCAGTAAATGCCCTCCCCTTTAGACATGCAAACATATTCATCAGAGCGCGAGCCGCAAACCTGAATGCACCCCCAGCCGAACCCAGCCCGACTTAAACAGCGCGATGTTCCCCGCCCAGATCGCGCTTCACTTTCCAACTTAATAAGCAGAGCAACATAGGGCTGTTTAGCTCCCCTTTCCGCCCCGGCGGGGGTGGAGAGGGGTTGGGGGAGAGCGGGGGAAGATGCCAAAAAAATCATGTCTTTATGCCATGGAGAGTTCCGAACTTTCAAATCAAGACGTTTTTGTCATCTTCCCCCACTCACTCCCCCCGCCCTCTCTCGCCCCGCCGGGCGAAAGAGGGAGCCAACAGCCCTATGTCATCGCGCTGTTTAAGTTGAGTTGTGAAGCGCGATCTGGGCGGGGGGCTTGGCGCTGTTTAAAGCGGGCTGGCTTCGGGTGGTGATGCACTGACTGCGCTGGTTGCAGCGCATAACGCAATTCAGTCAGCCACTTTGCGCAGCCAGAGGATGCAGCGCTCGGCATCCAGACCGGGAACGGTCAGTTGTTCCACGTGAAACACTTTCACGTCTTGCGGCAAAACGGCAATCTCTTCAGCCGGGTGCTTGCCCTTCATCGCCATCCAGACGCCCTGCTCTGCCAGTGCCGCTACCGACCAGTTGGTGAAATCGAGCAGCGAAGCGAAGGCGCGGGAACTGATCACGTCGTACTTATTCGTCAAACTTTCAACCCGGGCGTGCAGGCCACGCAGGTTGGGCAAGCGCAAGGTGGCCGCCACTTGCTTGATGAAGGCGGCTTTTTTGGCCACTGTGTCCACGCAATCCACCGCCACTTCGGGACAACAGATCGCAATCACGATGCCCGGCAAACCGGCGCCCGAGCCGACATCCAGCAGCTTGGCTTTAGGCACTGGCGCAGCTGCATTCATCTCGGAAAGTTGCCGACGCAGCGGCGTGATGACCGCCAGACTGTCCAGCAGATGGTGCGTCAGCATCTCGGCCGGGTCGCGCACCGAAGTCAGGTTGTAGACCTTGGTCCACTTCTGGATGAGTTCCAAATAGTCCAGAAGATGCGAGATTTGAACGTCGCTCAAGTCCAGCGACAAATCCAGAACCCCTTGGCGCAGTTCTTTTTCAAGGTTGCGCATCAGACTTCTGCCTTGTCAGCGTCGCCCACATCAGGCACCGTAACGTCAGCGGCGGCGCCCTTGCCGGCTGAGACAAAACCTTTGAAGCTATTTTTCTTCAGGTGGATCAACAACAAAGAGATGGCCGCTGGCGTGATGCCCGAGATGCGCGAGGCTTGGCCCAAGGTTTCAGGCCGGTGCTTGCTCAGCTTTTGCCGGGCTTCGATGCTCATGGCCGACACCTGCAAGTAGTCCAACTCGTCCGGCAGCTTGAGGTGCTCGTAATGCGAGGCACGCTCGACCTCGTCTTTTTGGCGGTCAATGTACCCTGAGTATTTAGCCGTGATCTCCACCTGCTCAATCACCACCGCCGCAAAAACATCTTCCTCTGAAAGCGCACGCCCTGTTTCACGTGAAACAGTCGCATCGATTTCTGGGCTGGCGTACTTGCCATCACTCATGGACATCAAGCCGGCGTAGCTCACGTTCGGGCGTCTCAATAAATCCGCCAAGCTGTATTCGTGCTCCACCGCCTTGCCCAGCACGCGCTCGGCTTCCGCAGCCGCCAGGTTTTTGGGGCTGACCCAGAGCGAGCGCAGGCGTTCTGTTTCACGTGAAACAGCTTCCCGCTTCAAGCTGAAAGCCGCCCAGCGCGCATCGTCCACCAAGCCCAGTTTGCGCCCCACTTCGGTCAAACGGGCGTCGGCATTGTCTTCACGCAACTGCAAGCGGAACTCGGCGCGACTGGTGAACATGCGGTAGGGCTCGGTCACACCCTTGGTGATCAGGTCGTCTACCAGCACACCGAGGTAGGCCTCGTCGCGGCCCGGCACCCAGGTGTCTTGGGTCCATTGGGTTTTGGCGCCCGCTTGCAGCGCGGCGTTGATACCGGCAAACATGCCTTGGGCGGCGGCCTCTTCGTAACCGGTGGTGCCATTGATCTGGCCGGCAAAAAACAGGCCGCCTATCGCCTTGGTCTCGAAGCTGCTCTTGAGCTGCTGCGGGTCAAAGTAGTCGTATTCGATGGCATAACCGGGGCGCAGGATGTGGGCGTTTTCCAACCCCGCCATCGAGCGCACCAAGGCGTACTGAATGTCAAACGGCAAGCTGGTGCTGATGCCGTTCGGGTAGTACTCGTGCGTCGTCAGGCCTTCGGGCTCCAGAAAAATCTGGTGGCTGTCTTTGTCAGCGAAGCGGTTGATCTTGTCTTCCACGCTCGGGCAATAGCGCGGGCCCACGCCCTCAATCTTGCCGGTGAACATGGGGCTGCGGTCAAAGCCGCTGCGAATGATGTCGTGCGTGCGCTCGTTGGTGTGCGTCATCCAGCACGACATTTGCGCCGGGTGTTGCGCCACCCGGCCCATGAAACTGAACACCGGCATCGCCGCGCTCATGCCGCCGGGCATGCCGTCACCGGGCTGCTCGCTGCACTTGCTGAAGTCAATCGAGCGGCCATCCAGCCTTGGCGGCGTGCCAGTTTTGAGGCGCCCCTGCGGCAGCTTCAACTCTTTCAGGCGCGCGCTCAGACTGACCGCGGGCGGATCACCGGCGCGGCCCGCAGCGTAGTTGTTCAGCCCCACATGAATCTTGCCGTCCAGAAAAGTACCAGCCGTCAGCACCACGGTCTTGGAGCGGAACTTGATGCCCACTTGCGTCACCGCGCCAACCACCCGGTCGCCTTCAACCATCAGGTCATCCACGGCTTGCTGGAACAGCCACAGGTTGGGCTGGTTTTCCAGCATCCGCCGGATGGCCGCTTTGTAGAGCACGCGGTCGGCCTGGGCGCGGGTGGCGCGCACCGCCGGGCCTTTGCTCGAATTGAGAATACGAAACTGGATACCGCCCTCGTCGGTGGCCAGTGCCATGGCACCGCCCATCGCGTCCACCTCTTTCACCAGGTGGCCTTTGCCGATGCCGCCGATGGACGGGTTACAACTCATCTGCCCGAGGGTCTCGATGTTGTGGCTGAGCAGCAAGGTCTTGCAACCCATGCGGGCAGCGGCCAAGGCCGCCTCGGTTCCGGCGTGACCGCCGCCGACGACGATAACGTCAAATGTCTGTGGATAAAGCATGACCCTAATTTTACCGGGGGACCCCATTTTTGGTAACAATCAGGGCCATGAAACTCCTGATCTTTGCGGGCAGCACCCGCCTCCAATCTTTCAACCGGCAACTCGCGGCCAATGCGGCGACGCTGGCACGCGCTGCCGGCGCCGAGGTCACCCTGCTGGAACTGGCCACGCTGGACATCCCGCTCTACAACGCCGACCTCGAAGCGCGGGGCACGCCGCCCGATGTGATCCGACTCAAGCAGCTGATGTTTGCGCACCCGGCCTGGATCATCTGCTCGCCCGAGTACAACGGCAGCTACACCGCCCTGCTGAAAAACACCATCGACTGGGCGTCGAGCCCGGTCAAGGGCGACCCGGACTGGGCACGCGGCACCAAGCCCTTCGAGGGCAAAGTAGTCGGCCTGATGAGTGCCTCGCCCGGCGGTCTGGGTGGTTTGCGCTCGCTGAGTCACCTGAACCCGCTGCTGCAAAACCTGCAATGCTGGGTCGCGCCGCAGCAATATGCGCTCAGTGGCGCCGGTCAGGCGTTTGACGCGCAGGGTGAGTTGCAAGTGCCGGCACAGCGCCAAGGCGTTCAAGCGGTGGTCGATCAGGTGCTGTGGGCAAGCCAACGTTTAAGTGACGGTAGTTTGTAGGGCAAATAAGCCTCTAGCCCCGGCAGCCTCAAAA
>SESF01018746.1_pt1 | contig 17928 bp, 12 predicted proteins | sample 3171521 | NCBI WGS metagenome assembly SESF01 (sample SAMN10866945, study PRJNA518727) | freshwater metagenome | biome: subpolar coniferous forest; feature: holomictic lake; material: water; isolation source: holomictic Lake 227, 6 m and 8 m depth | place: Canada: near Kenora, Ontario | collected...
TCACTCTTTTCCGTGTTCAATTCTGCTGGAGATTGGAGCTGACGAGAGTGGAATGACCCCGTAGGATGCCCGGACTATGTTGCGGGGCATCCTGTTGTGGTTCGCTTTCCTCAGTGTCCTTCCCTGCGTTGCCGATGGGCTGGTCTCTCCGGACAGCACCTGGCGTTTTATTAAGGGCTACTCTGAGGCTTCCACTCCAGATACCACCGCTTGGCGTCAATTAGGTTTTAACGATTCGGCCTGGGCAACCAGCCAGGCGGCTTTCTATTACGAAAATGCTCCCGGTAGCCCCACGGCCTACACCGGAAATACGGTCCTGACCGACATGTTTGGCAATTACACCTGCATTTTCCTGCGCCAGGCATTTGTGGTGAGCAACGTTTATGACGTGGCGGCCTTGCAGATCGCCGCCCTCAGCGACGATGGCTTTATTGCGTGGATTAACGGTCAGGAGGTGGGGCGTTTCAACCTGCCCGCAGGTGACGTGCCCTACGACGGCACCGCCAGCCCGGCTTTGCCCGAGCCGATCCCCTGGTGGACCAATACCGTTTCCGATATCCAATCCTTCCTGGTGCCGGGGGTAAATGTCCTTGCGGTTCAGGCCTTCAATTCCTCCATCGGCAGCAGCTCTGACTTCATCATCAACCCGGCCCTTTATTACATCCCCGATCTTACCGGTCCTATCCTCACGCTGATTTATCCCGCAACCAATTCCGTTGTTCGCCAGTTGACCTCGATCGAAGTGGCTTTCAGCGAGCCGGTCGCCGGCGTGGACGCATCCGATCTATTGATCGACGGCCAGCCCGCGACGGACCTTACCCCGGTCACGCCCTCGCAATTTGTTTTCAGTTTTGCCCAGCCCGCGACCGGCACGGTGCAGGTCGCCTGGGCGCCGGGTCACGGCATTCATGACTTGAGCAGCGCCGCGAATGCTTTTTCCGGCGGCGGCTGGTCCTACACGCTTGACATGAATGCGCCGCCGCAGGGAGTCATGATCTCCGAATTCATGGCTGCGAACGGTGGCAACCAAACCAATTCACTGCATGACGAGCTCGGCAACAGCCCCGACTGGATTGAACTCTACAACAGCGGAAGCACACCCGTCAGCTTGACCGGTTGGTCGCTGACCGACGATGCGACGAAACCCGCCAAGTGGGTGTTCCCGGCCACCATGCTGTCCGCCCGCGGCTACTTGGTGGTTTTTGCCTCGGGCCGCAACACCAATGTCAACGGCCAGCTCCACACCAGCTTCAAGCTCTCCTCCTCGCCCGGTTACCTCGGGCTATTCGATCCCGCCAGCAACATCATCTCGGCTTTCAGCCCGACCTACTCGCAGCAATACCCCGACATCTCCTACGGCCGTGACCGCCTGGACCCGACGCTCCTTGGCTATTTCACCAATTCCACCCCTGGGGCGGCCAATTCGACCACGGGCTCTGGCTTTGGGCCGGATGTCCTATTCTCGCGAGCTGGCGGCACCTTTCGCAATGGCTTTGCGCTCACGTTGACCACAGCCGACACCAATAGTGACATCCGCTACGTAGCGGTGGCCACCAACCTCGCCTACGGGACCCCCGCCGTCACAAACATTCCTACCGCCGCCTCCCCGCTTTATACGGCCCCGATCCAGATTACCAGCACCACTCAGGTGCGTGCCCGCGCGTTTCCCAGGCAAGCCGGGTTCTGGCCGGGCCAACCACACACCGAGAGTTATATCAGCCTCAGCCCGGCCGCTGCCACGTTCACTTCCGACTTGCCTGTCATGCTGTTCCACAACCTGGCGGGCGGGCCCCTGTCGGCATCGGCTTCCTCGCAGAATCAGAGCGTGATCGTCATGCTTTTCGAGCCAGTCAATGGCCGCACCTCGCTGACCAACCCGCCCACGCTCGTCACGCGGGCGGGCTTCAATATCCGGGGCAGCAGCACGGCTGGGCTGCCGCAATACAATCTCGCTTTGGAAATCTGGGACGAATACAATCAGGACAATAAGGTTGAATTCCTCGGCATGCCTGCCGAGTCTGATTGGGTGCTTTACGCTCAGGACGGCTTCGACCCTTCCTACCTGCACAACCCGCTCGTCCATCAGCTTTGCCGGGACAGCGGCCGCTACTCCGCCCGCACCCGGTTTGCTGAAATGTTTCTAAACATCGGTGGCGGGACAATCACCTATGGTTCCCCCGTCGGGGGCAACTACTTCGGCCTCTACACCGTCGAGGAGAAAATCAAGCGCGGCAAGGATCGCGTGGACGTCGAAAAACTGGAGCCGCCGGTCACCAATACCCCGGCCATCACCGGCGGTTACATTCTGAAGATCGACCGCGCCGACTCCAACGAGCGGACCTTCTACGATGCTTACCTCCAAGGCAATATTGTCTATGTGGACCCACCGGGTCTCGAGATGGTGGATGCGTCGCGGCAGGCGCAGGCCAGCTACATTGCGGGCTATTTTTCCCAGTTCGGTGCCGCGCTCTGGGGGTCCAACTACACCAACCCCCTGACCGGCTACGCCGCCTATATCGATATTGATTCCTGGCTCGACCATCACATCTTTAACGCCCTCGCCTGGAACGTCGATGCCCTGCGCCTCAGCGGTTATTTCTACAAAGACCTCGGCCAAAAGATCTGCATGGGACCGCTTTGGGACTTCGACCGCAGCCAGGGCACGTCCTATGGCGGTGACGTCCGCTGCTTCAATCCCCGCCTCTGGTACATCCAAGCCAGCGGCGACCAGGGCACCGACTACTTCGGCAATCCTGCCCTGGAGGGCGTCCGCTGGTGGCAGCGCCTCTTTACCGACCCCGACTTCTGGCAAAGATGGATCGATCGCTGGACCGACCTGCGTCGCACTACCCTCGCCACCAATCATATCTTCTCCGTCATCACCAACCTCAGCAGCCAATTAACCAAGGGCCAGCCTCGCGAGTCTAGCCGCTGGGGTTCCCAGGATGGCGTCAGCCCGAGGTCGGGCACAGTCAGCGCGAATGGCTACACGTACACGTTCCCCGGCACCTACGCGGGCGAACTGACCTTCCTCAAAAAATGGATGGCGGACCGCACCGACTTCATTGACACCAATTTCCTCCGCGCCCCGGTCTTTAGCAGCAACGGCGGCGCCATCACCTCCGGGTTCACGCTTACCGTCACCGCGCCGACCATCGAATCCAATACCACCACCTATTACACGTTGAACGGCACCGACCCGCGCCTGCCCGGCGGCGCCATCAACCCCGCCGCCATTTCCAACCGCGGCACGATCAACTTGATGCTGACGAACAACGCCCGCGTGTTCGCCCGCAATTACAATGTGGCCCACAACAACATGACCGGCGGCACCGTCGGCGGCAATCCCCCCATCTCAAGCCATTGGTCCGGCTCGACCATCGGCACGTTCGTCGTCGCCACCCCGACGCTGGCCATCACAGAAATCATGTATCATCCCGTCGCTTCCGGCACTAACGACGCCGAGGACTTCGAGTTCATCGAGCTGAAGAACGTCGGCGCGCAGCAGCTCAACCTGATAGGGATTAGCTTCACCAACGGCATCAGCTTCACCTTCACCGCAACCAACGCCATCACCAACCTCGGCCCTGGCCAGTACGTGGTGCTCGTGGCCAACTCCGCTGCCTTCCTCTCCCGTTATCCGACAGTCACGAACGTCGCTGGCCAATACACCGGCAGACTCGACAACTCCGGTGAGCGACTCTACCTCGAAGGCGCCCTCAAGGAACCCATCCTCGACTTCACCTATAACGACTCCTGGTATCCTACCACCGACGGTGAGGGCTTCTCGCTCGTCATCCGCAACGAATACGCCTCGTTCAACACCTGGACCAACCCCGCCAGTTGGCGGCCCAGCACCTCCCTCAATGGCTCGCCCGGACGTGCGGACACCGTGCCGCCCGTCATTTCAGCCGTGGTCATCAACGAGGCCCTCACCCATACCGACCCGCCGCAGAGCGACACCATCGAGCTTTACAATCCCACGGCCAGCCCAGCGGCCATCGGCGGCTGGTTCCTCACTGACAACCACGACAAGCCCACTAAGTACTGCATCCCGGCCAACACCATCATCCCGTCGGGTGGTTATGTCACTTTTAACGAAAGCCAGTTCAACGTCGGGTCGAATGCTTTCGCACTGAGTTCCCTGGGCGAGGAGGTTTATCTGTTCTCCGGCGACGGCACCAATATCACGGGCTACCGCCACGGCTTCGAGTTCGGGGCGCAGGTCAACGGCGTCTCCTTTGGCCGCTATGTCACCAGCGATGGCATCGAGCATTTCGTCACCCAGAAGGCCAACACCCTCGGCGCCGCCAATGCCGGCCCCAAGGTCGGTCCGGTCGTCATAAATGAAATCATGTATGCCCCGCCGCCCTTCGGCCTGGACGCGGACACCCTGGACGAATACCTCGAGTTGCGGAACATCACCGGCCAGCCCGCGCGGCTCTTCGATCCGCTCTACGCCACCAACACCTGGCAGCTTCAAGGCGCCGTCCAATTCACTTTCCCACTCGGCGTCACTATGGCGCCAGGGTCATTCCTGCTCGTCGTCGGCTTCGATCCGGCCCATGACCCCGTCATGCTGGACTGGTTCCGCAGCCGTTATGGCGTGGCCGCCAGCACCCCCATCTTCGGCCCCTGGGTGGGGCATCTTGATAACTCCGGCGAGCGCGTCGCCCTGTATATGCCCGACAAGCCGGAATTGCCGCCAGCAGCGGACGCTGGCTTGGTGCCGCAGGTGCTCGTCGAAGAAATCAATTACTCGCCGCTGCCGCCTTGGCCGGTCGGCGCCGATAGCACCGGCAATTCCATCCAGCGCATCGCCAGCGCTGCGTTCGCCGCCGACCCCGCCAACTGGCAAGCCGCCGCCCCCACGGCCGGCCAGTTAAACCAGGGCGCTCTTACTGCCGATACTGACCACGACGGCTTGCCCGACGAGTGGGAACTCGCCAACGGCCTGGCCCCCCTCGACGCGACCAGCATCAATGGCGCTCTGGGTGATCCCGACGGCGACGGTATGACCAACTGGCAGGAGTACCTCGCCGGTACCGACCCGCTTAACAGCCAGGATGTCCTGCGGTTCGTCGGCGTTTCCATCAGCAACCAAATCTGCCTGCTGCCATTCAACACCCACACTGGCCGTACCTACACAGTCGAACGGTTAGACCTCCTCCGGCCCACAAATGCCTGGGTCACCTTCACCAACGTCATCCCGGGCACCAACGGGCCGGTGACCGTGTCCGATCCACAGGCGCCCGCTGGCTATTTCTACCGGCTCAAAGTCACGCGTAACTGATGGCGCGCAGCCCGGCAGGCGGACCCGGTTGATGCTTCGCCGCGGGAGCTGCGGCGGAATGGGTTCTCAACTCTGCCCGATCAATGACGCCTGGCTGAGGAGCGGCGGCCCACGAGCCGGAGTAAGCCCAACCCCAGCAGCAGGACAGCGGAGGGCTCGGGGACCTGGACCGGCGTGAAGTCCACGCCACGAAAAACCGTGTTGGCTCCGGCGGTGGCGAGCACGGTAAAAGGAGACCCGGCCCCGGCATCGGTCACTTCAACCAGCCGATTGGCGCTGCTTTCTGCGGTCGTGGCGTAGATGACCGGGTGAGCCCCGCTGAAGTCAACGGTGAACTGGCGCATCCCGTCATTGCTGGTGGTACCGGGGGCCAGGTTATAGGCCATCGTCCACACGCCGCCGCTGAGGTTCCAGCGCTCGATGCCCCCGTAAGTTTTGCCCGAGCGCTCATCCGCCACGTAAGCAAACGTGCCGTCCGGGCTCAAAGCAAAGTCATAAGGCGAAGGCGTGCCGCCGGTGACGGCGAGCAACAGGCTGCTCGTGGCTGTACCCGTTGGCAGGCCGGAAAAACCAGAGATGCCTGGGGTGCCCGAACTGGTCGAGACGTACAGATTGCCGCTGGCGATGTTCAGGTTGCGGTAATTGCCGGAGCTGACCTGCACGGGCACTCCGCCGCCGGCGGAGTACCAAATCCCACTATTGGCGGTGGTAGAGGCGGTTCCGGCCAGCCAGAAATTATGGCCATCCGACACCGCGGACCGAACATTGTTCCCGTCAGACGCGCTGGAGCCCGTGGCGACGCGCGAATACGTGCCATTGGCACTTATGACCCCCACCGCACGGCTGTAAGTCGCGGCGGCAGTGCTGGCGATGCCGGCAATGCCTGGCGAAGCGGCGTAGCCGGCAAATGTGAGCACGCTGCCATCCGAAGCCAACGTCAGAGCGCCCTCCGAAGCCGCCGAGCCGCTGCATGTGATTTCAGCCCCGCCAGTCGTTGGGATATTAATCGTCTGCACCAACGAGCCCAACGTGCTGAACTCATCGATGAATAGCGCGGTGGAACCGTTGCCCAGCACGGCGGAGCCGTCGCCCACCTGAAGCACGGCCAAATTCCCGGCGGTGAATGGGGCCGCATTGGCTGCGGCAGCGAACAAAACCAACATGGCGAAGCAAGTCGTCCTTTTCATAATCCAAGCGGTTTCATCGAGAGCAGCTATAAGCTGTTCGGACGCTACCCGAGGCAAGTGAGAGAAGTCAATGCTAAGGAGTGGATAGTTAAGACTATAAAGCTATGGCATTATCGGTTGCTTTGCGCCAGGAGCCGCGCCAGCAGCAGCGCCATTTCCATCGCCTGCTCGTAATTGAGCCGCGGGTCCAGGGTGCTCCGGTAGTCGCGCGTCAAGTCAGCCTCCGTCACTCCGCTCGCGCCGCCGATGCATTCCGTCACGTTGTCACCGGTCAGTTCGAAATGCACGCCGCCAAGGTGCGCGCCGCAGGCTTTGAGGATGCGATAGGACAACTCCAGTTCCCCGGTGATCTTCTCAAACCGGCGGGTCTTGATGCCGCTTTTCGTCGTCTCGGTGTTGCCGTGCATGGGGTCGCAACACCAGAGCACCTGTTGGCCCCGGCGGCGGATTGCTTCCACCAGCGGCGGCAGGCACTTTTCCACGCGGTCGGCCCCGAAGCGGTGAATGAACGTGAGCCGGCCCGGTTCGTTTTTCGGATTGAGCATCTGGGTCAGTGCCAGTGCCTCATCGGGGGTGACGGAGGGGCCGATCTTGATACCAATGGGGTTGGCGATGCCGCGAAAGTATTCGAGGTGCGCCCCGTCGAGCGCGCGGGTCCGGTCGCCGATCCACGGGAAGTGGGTCGAGAGGTTATACCAGCCCGAGTGGCGCGGCACCTGCCGGGTCTGAGCCTGTTCGTAGTAGAGCAGCAGCCCCTCGTGGCTCGTGAAGAAATCTACCCGGTTAATGTCTGCCAGTACGCTCCCGGTCAACGTCTCCATAAACCGCAGCGAGTCGCCGATGGTTTCAACCATGCGCGTGTACTCCACCGCGTGCTGAGAATTGGCCACGAAGCCCAATTCCCAGTATTCCGGATGGTGCAAGTCCGCGAAGCCGCCCTCGATCAGGGATCGAACGAAGTTAATCGTCAGGCCGGACCGCTCAAAAGCCCGGAGCAGCAGCTCGGGGTTCGGGGTTCGATCCTCCCGACTGAACCCGGCGCAGTTGATCATGTCCCCGCGGTAACTGGGCAGCGTTACCCCCTTCTGGGTCTCGGTGTCGGTCGAGCGCGGTTTGGCGTACTGGCCGGCGAAACGGCCGATGCGGGTCACACGTTTCTTGCCACCCTGCACCAGCACCAGGCTCATCTGCAGCAGGATCTTCAGCTTGCTGGCGATGGCGGAGGATTCGCAGTCGGCAAAGCTTTCCGAGCAATCGCCTCCTTGGAGCAGGAAGCGTTCACCGCGCGTTGCCTCTGCCAATTGGTGCTTGAGGTTCTCGATTTCCCAACTGGTGACCAGCGGCGGCAGCCGGGCCAACTGGCCCAGCGTACGTTGGAGCACTTCGGGATCAGGATAGACCGGTTGCTGGGCGGCCGGTTTGGCCTGCCACGACGTGGGCGTCCAATCCGGGTGGGCGACGGGCTTGTCAGTTGCTGTTGGCATACGTGTCTCAGCCTTCAGAATCGTGGATAGGGGCTAGAAAGTAAAGGAAGGCGGCAAGACCTCGGAGATACGGTCTCCGTAGTTCAAGGTCCGACGCAGTCGCTCACTATTTTCGCTGCCGAATCAATAGGAGCAAATCCCGCGCGCTGACGGCCTCATGAAACACAATCGCCGCGCGCCCCTCAACGTGCGAATCCTGAGCCTTCGGGTCTGGCTCGTCGCGCATAGTTGAGATGCTGACGACATGGCCGATGCCATTGCCGCAATCATCAAGGACCGCCGAGCCGCTGGAGCTCGGAGCCCAATCGGCGCTGACGTTGATCCGCGTAAGTGTAACCCCCGAGGAGGAGCGGCTGCCGGCTGGGCGGGTTACCGAGAATTGGTAAAACCGGTTCACGATACCGGCACTGAAGTAATCCCGATGCTGGGCAGGGTCGCTGTAGCAGTAGGCGGTGTCGCCGGGATAGACATGGGTATTAAGCGGCAGAGGTCTATAGTGCCCGCCACGGACCCGGATAATGCAGGCATCGCAGTCACGGTTGGCTGCCAGCACCTCCGTGACAGGCAGAACGGTCTCCTGATCGTCCACCGCCACCAGGCAGGCCTCGCGTATTCCCGGGCCGGGGTTCACGACATGGAAGCAGGTGGCCACGGCGCCACTGGAGGTCAAGGCGTAGCCCCCGGACAGGTTAACGTGCCGCTTGCCGCATTTGTCACATAAAGTGATACGTTCCTTGCCCAATCGGTGAACCGGGGTAGATTGTCTTATTCAAGCCGACGGCCTCCGTTGTGCGGACGCAAGTACGGCAGGCGGTTGAATGCGTATGCCAACTAAGAACACCGGAGACCTTCATTCTCCCATTGCTCTGGTGCCATCCCCGGCGCCGGATTCGCCGCCGTTGACTGCCAATGCCGACGCTAGCGTCCGCCGCACAACCGCGCTGATCGTGGAAGGCGGCGCGATGCGTGGCGCTTGGGCGGCCGGCGTGCTGGGCTTTCTCCATGAGCGGGGCCGATGCCAATTCGACCTCGTCTATGCCGCCTCTTCCGGCGCTCTCTCGGCGGCCTACTTTGTCGCGGGAATGTGGCAGCCGGGCCTGGCCATCTGGCACGAGCAGGCCTGCAAAGTCGTGCGCAAGACCAATTTCCTCCGCCGCAAGCCCATCATTGATCTGGCCTATCTGGTGGACCATGTCTGCCGGAAACACGTTCCTTTTTCTGTCGAAGCCCTGCAACAGGCGCCGACGCGTTTCTACATTGTGCTGACCGATTGCCACACGGGTGAACCTGTCTATTTCCACGCCCGCGATGAGCGCGTCTTTGCGGCCCTCCGCGCTACCGCCTCGATGCCCCTGGCCACCCGCGGGTTTGATTACGTCGATGGCCATCCCTACGCCGACGGCGGGGTGGCTGACCCCATTCCCATCCAGCGCGCGATCCAGGACGGTGCGACCGACATTACTGTGGTGCTCACGCACAATCGCAACTTCCGTCTCAAGGCAATGCCGCGCTGGCTAGGGCATTTTGCCTTCCCGGAATTTCCCAAGGTGGCTCTGGCCTGGACCGCCCGGCAATATCTGGTTTACAACGCCGCTCTCGACCTCATGAAGCAGCCGCCGCCGGGCATCCGGCTTCAGGTGTTTCGGCCGTTCCGACCATTGCCCGTCGGCCCCTTCACCACCGCACAGAAGCGAATCGACGCTGCCCTTGCCTCCGGACACGACGAGGCGCTCGCACAACTCGCAGCCGCCGAACCCAGCCTGAAACTGCCACCCCCGCCGGGTCCCGTTGCCCTGTAAGATTCCCGTCCTTCGCCGGGCTACCCGCCAGGCGGAGTTGCGATCTGGCGCATCTTTGCGGTACCACCGGAGTGCGCTTGTCCTCGGGCGCAGCAGGCTCCGATCCACCTATCACGTGCGAAAGCTCCAAGGCGCCATTACTTTCAGACCATGCTGCGCCCGAGGACGGGTTGCCGATCATGTCCGTCCACTCGGATTCAAAGTCCAAAAGCTGTGCGCGACGCAAGATGGGCGCATCTTGTCCTGACCACCACCACCAAGGCGGGCGGCCATGCCAACCGGAACGCCGGATTTATCCGGCAGACCGGCGAGCCGCACCAGGGCTGCCGGATAAATCCGGCGTTCCGTCGCGCAGTCCGGTTCCGGCAGGCCGCGATGCTGGGGGTTCACGGAAGAGACGCCTCCCCCATCGCCTCCGGCGCAACGATTCTTGTGGCTGCGGAGCGATGTCGTATTATCATTTCTCTATGGATCATGAAAACAACTGACCGCCGCCCGCTTCCGGGCCCTGCACGGGGCGTGGCCATTCCGGCGCAGCAATGGTGCTGCTGGCCACCTGCTTACTTGAACGCACACCGTGAACCTCTATAACCTATTTCCCCTCCTTGCCGGCCCCTTTTCCCGCTGGGGTGAGCATTTCACGCGGGCGGCCGCGATGGGTTTTGACTGGGTGTTCGTCAATCCCATTCAGCAACCGGGCGCCTCGCGCAGCCTTTATTCCATCGCGGACTACTTTCGCGTCAACCCTGCCCTGCTCGATCCGCAGAGCGCCGCGCCGCCCGAAGAACAGGTGCGGCAAATGGTCGCGCAGGCCCGGGCCAGCGGGTTGAAGACGATGATCGACCTCGTCATCAACCACTCCGCCATCGACTCGCGGCTGACGAGCGAGCACCCGGAATGGTTTCTGCGCGAGCCGGATGGCCGGGTCGCGAACGCGTTCTGTCAGCACAACGGCGAGCGGGTCGTCTGGCACGATCTGGCCCAGTTCGACCACCAGCACACGCGCGACCCGGAAGGTCTCTACCGTTATTGCCTGAGCGTGGTGGAGCATCTCCTGGCGCTCGGGTTCGAGGGTTTCCGCTGCGACGCTGCCTACCAGGTTCCGCGCAGTTTCTGGCACCGGCTGATCCAGGACATCAAGGGTCGCCACCCCCACGCCTGTTTCGTCGCCGAGACGCTGGGCTGCTCCGCCGACCAGACGCGAGACACCGCGTGCGCCGGCTTCGATTACGTCTTCAACAGCTCGAAGTGGTGGAACTTCCAGGATTGGTGGTTGATCGAGCAATACAATCTCGTGCGCGAGACCACGCGCTCCATCAGCTTCCCCGAAAGCCATGACACGCCCCGACTCTATCAAGAGCTGAACGGCAACCTCGCCGCGTTGAAGCAGCGGTATCTCTTCGCGGCCCTCTTTTCCGCGGGCGTCATGATGCCGATGGGGTTCGAATTCGGCTTCCGGAAACAGTTACACGTGGTTCACACCACCCCGGCGGATTGGGAAAAGACGGACGTTGACCTAAGCTCCTACATCGCCCAGGTGAACGCCGTCAAGAAAAGCCACGCGGTATTTCAAGAGGAAAGCCCCACGAGTATTTTCCCCTGCCAGAACCCGAACATCCTGCTGATGTGGAAGGCCTCATCGAAACACAAGGACGAGGCGCTGGTGATCCTAAACAAAGACCTGCACCAGCATCAGGAATTTTCTACCGACCACTTCCGGCACTTCGTCCAGGCGGGCGCCCCGCTGCGCGATTATTCGCCCGAATACCCCCTCGAATACATCCACGAGCCTTTCCACTACGCGCTGCGTCCCGGGCAAGGCATCGTGCTGGTAACCTCGAGGACTTGAGGTCGCCAGCGACCTGGCCCGCCCAAAGTGGCGGGGTATGCCTGCGAGAGGTGCCTCGCAACCTCTGCATCCTGGCTATTCCCCAAGATTGCGGTGGAGCAACTCCTTGAGTTTCAGCGGACAGCGAATGGTAAGGGTTTTGCCCTTCACCGAGACCAGCTTCTGTTGCCGGAAGGTGGCCAGCGTGCGCGAGAAAGTTTCACTGACCGTGCCCAGTTCAGCCGCCAGCACGCGCTTGGTGGTCTTGAGTTCGATAACGACCGGTTGCGCGGATTCCGGATTGGGGCAGCGCTTGATCAGCCAGTTCGCCAGGCGCGTCTCGACGTCCTTTAACGTCAGGTCTTCGAGCTGCGCGATGAGCGTGCGCAGATGCACGCTCATTGAGCCGAGCATGCGCAGCGCCAGTTCGGGCTGGCGCCGGAGCAGGGCCAGGACCCCAGTCTTCTCCACCAACAACACCTGCGAGGATTCCTGCGCCCGCGCGTCCGCCGGGTAGCCGGACGCCGTCGCCAGGGCCACTTCAGCAAACGACTCACCGGCGCGAAAGACGTGGATGACCTGCTCCTTCCCCGCGGCATTGACGCGATGAACATTGATGGCGCCTTTCTGCGTGATGTAAAAGCCCTGCGCCGGCGCCCCTTCGTGAAAGAGGTAATCGCCTTTGTCGAGCGGCTTGACGGCAGTAATAGCTGCGATGGCATTCAAATCCTCCGCCCCGAGGCCGGCAAATAGCTGGCAGCCGCGGAGCGTGTTGACGATCGCGGCTTGCTTCAGTTCTGCGAGTGTGTTTGCCATGCCGGGATGGAAGCATTTGAGCCGCGCCTTAGCCAAGAGCAAACTCTTCTGCCAAATGTAACTTTCCTTATGAGGCTCTGCAAAAAATGTTCATTTATTGGCAAGCGTAGTGTAGTGGCCGGTCATCCGTGGGGCTAGGCTGCATTAGAAATCGTGGAACAGCTTACTGAAAAGACCACAGCCTTAGTCGCACCGGTGGACAGGAAAAAGAAGTTCCCGGTTCGCGCCAACGGCTCGCAGGAAACCGCCTTCGGCTCCCCCCGCGATTTTCTGGATAACCGTTTCGTTTATGCCGTGGTTTCGGCGCGCGCCCGCGGTTTGTCTGTCGGCGTCAACCTGTGCCCCGGCAAGCACTGCAATTTCCAGTGCGTGTATTGCGAAGTGCAGCGCAACGGAGCAGTGCCCGCGGAACCATTGGACGTGGAGGCGGTGGCGGCGGAGTTGAAGAAGACGCTGGCTTATGTGCGCGGCGGCCGGTTGCGCGAGCGGCCCTGGTATCGAACCCTGCCGGATGAGTTGCTCCAACTGCGCCATGTGGCCTTGAGCGGAGACGGTGAACCGACCCTCTCGCCCCAGTTCGCCCAGGCGCTCCAGGCGGTCGTGCATGTCCGCGCCTTGAGCGGGTTCCCCTTCTTCAAGCTGGTGTTGCTAACGAATGCGACCGGCCTCGATCAGCCCCACGTCCAGCACGGGCTCAAACATTTCACGCGCAGCGACGAAGTCTGGGCCAAGCTGGACGGCGGCACCCAGGCTTATGTCAACAAGGTTAACCGCGCGTCGGTTCCGCTCGAAAAGATCCTCTCGAACATCCTGCTGCTTGGCCGGCAGCGTCCAGTGGTAATCCAGAGCCTCTTTCCGGCGATCAACGGGGAGGAGCCGCCGGTCGAGGAGATTGAGCAATACGCCCATCGGCTGCGGGAACTCAAAAAGGCCGGCGCCCAGATCTCGCTCGTGCAGATCTACTCTGCCACGCGCCCGTCGCCGAATTCCGAAAGCGGGCACCTGCCGCTCAAGGTGCTCTCCCGCATTGCCCATACCGTGCGGCAGACCACCGGGTTGACGACGGAGGTCTTTTAAGAATGAAAGCAGAAATTGGGAAAGCAGAAAGCAGAAATCCAAAGGCCCGCGCTTTCCATTCCGCTTTTTCTTATTTCTACTTTCTGCTTTCCAGATTTCTGCTTTCTTCTCACCTCCGTCAGGCTTCCGGCGCCTGTTCCGCCTCGTAGTCCAGCCAATACTCCTTCAAAATCCGCATCTTCTCCCGCAGTTCCTCATAGCTCAGTGGCTTGACGATGCAGGCCTGAATATCCAAGGCGTAGGCCAACTGAGTTTCGCTGGGGAGTTCCGTGGAACTCAGCACCACCACCGGCAATTTGCCCGGGATCTCCGGATGCTCATGCAGCCACCGGAGCACTTCCAAGCCGTCTTTGACCGGCATCTTCAGATCCAGCAGAAAGAGCGCCGGGAAAGGGTAGGCGGCGCGGTCGGCGTACTGCCCTTCGCCGGCGAGGTAATTAATCGCTTCTTCCCCGTTGCCCACGGCGTGGACGGGATTAAGCGCTTTGCATTCCTGGAGCGCCCGGCGCACCAGCAGAACGTCATTCGGATTGTCCTCGGCCAACAAGACCGGGTTAATATGTGACATAGTAAAGCTCATTATATCTGTAGCTTATGTTCGGCCCGGAGGCAAGGACCCCCGCACACGGTCGTTCAGGTCAATCGCCCGGCGCAGCGGAGGCCTATTATTGACTGACGGTGCTTCGGACATCCCCGCTATTACCAGCAAGACCCTGAGCAAGGGCACCCGACCCGCTCTTCACCCGTAAACCGCCGGGAACGGCTTGTCCCCAGAACTGGTGACTGGCAGGGGACAGGGGTTCAGGTATCTTGTGGGCGTGTTTACGATGCTAGTGTGTGGCATCGGTTAAGAATTTAAGGTTGTTCTCAGTGTAGAATGTGTCAGTAAGGCCGGGTCAAAAGCCCGGCCTTCCTGTTTTTTGGGGTGCCCTCGAAAACGGTAGGGATTCACCTTCGCCACTCAGCACCGAGCAGAGGACGCGCGGAACTCACCACCCGACCCGCATTTGACGGCAGTCCTGCTTGAACTCCTGCACCCAGACGCCCATCGCCTCATTCAACACCTGCTTCATGTTGGCAAAAGCAGAGGAGTCGGATTGGCCGTTCGCCACCGCGTTCTGGTAATCGGCAAAGGCCTCCTGGATGATGTCCAGGCCGGAATCAAGTTCAGCCACCTGGTTGGCGCCGGAGTTCAACTGCTGCGGATTCAACGTGCTCTTGAACCCAGAGTATTGGTCCCGCACCGCCTGAAACTGCTGCATGAGCAGACCATAGCCGCCGCCGCCGGCGAAGGATGATGCGGTCCGGGTGGAGTTTTGAAACCAGTTTACCTGGTTGACCACCAGGTTCATCGAGTTGCGCTGGGCCATCGGGGTAGTCGGCGCCGCGAAGGGCCAGGGAGCCTGGGCAGATACCAGGTTCGCATACAAAACGGCGAGGCTGACCAACAGCCCCAGCACGGCAGGGAGGGCGAGTTTCTTAGTGAACGTATTCATAGGAGCAATATTCAGTTGTTTGGTTCAGGCGGCTTCGTGTTAAACCACAGTCGCACAAAGTAGAGCATTATGCATTAGGCGCGGGGGGGATGGTTCACAGTTTGAGGGTGGTCCCGGGCGGCCTCAGCAGGGCCGTCATGGAGTTCATCTCGGCCAGGACGCGGTTGAGACCCTGGTGCACCTGCCGCCCCTTGTCCTGGGCAGCCAGGATGAGGCTCTTCGCGGCAGCAATGTGCGCAAGGGAGGGATCGGTTTCCAACACGGCCCGCAGCTTCTGCATGTCGGAAAGGAAGGGCCGGAACCCTTCGCGCACTTGATGGGACGCCTGCTGCGCTTGCTCAAAGCTCTGCTTCAACTCCGGGCGATGCTGCTCGGCGAGCTGGCGGACCTGCTCATTGTTCACGCCCGCCAGGTATTTCTCCCAGTGCTCGAAATAGGCATCGCCCCGAGCGCGCATGGCATGCGTGCGAGCGCGGACTTTGATCGAGTCCACCTCAAGCCGGTGTACCGCCTTCGCGAACGCCTGGTAAGCGGAGCGCGGGTCCCGATTTGCCTGCGCGGACATCTCGTCCACTGCCCGCATCGTCGTATCCACCAGTCCTGTGGCCTCCACGACGAGCTGGCGATACTCCTGGAAGTCATCCCGCGGCGTGGGCTCTTTGCTGGCGGTGTCGGTGCTGGCGCAGCCGATCAAGACCGCCGCCACCGCTACCGCCGGCAGCCAGCGCCAATGCCCGCATGAACTTCTGATGTTGCTGCCGGCGTGTATCACTGAGCGTATTCTCATAGCACAAATCCCTCTGACCCATCTGGCCGCCTGTCGGCGTAACGGGCCACGCCCTAACGTGCCATAACCATACACCAGCCATCAACCACAAAGGAGGCGCCTACGCAGCTTACGCCAGGGCCAGTGACAAAGTCTTCTTAAGTCATTGTAGGAGACGACGTCAGGAGTCTCTGATCTCTTGACCTGCTGCCCAAACCTGCGCTTGCTCGGAACCCGCTGATTAGAGACTCCTTACGTCGTCTCCTACAGCTTCAGATTGGAGCCTTATCATCCACTTTGTCACTGGCCGTGCAGCTTACGCCGGAATGCGGCAGGTTCTTCTGGGTCCCAATCGCACCGTTGTCCCGAAGCCCGACGACAAAGCCAACCGTTGCAGTCTGAGGCACGTAGCGCCAAAAACGCTCCGGAAAGCACTATATGTGGGGTACTCCAAAAGCGGCAGGCCGCTACAGGTAGTGTGATTTGGCTGGTCCCAATTTCCACTCCCAGAAACGCACCTGGCGTGATAGGCCGGACCCTGACGTCCACCGTCTTCCGATTCCCCCTTCTCACACGCTTCGGCCAGCGTCTCCAGGAACCGCAGCCGGTCCACTACCGTAGCAGCACCGTAGCAGTACCACAGCAGCACCATAGCAATACCGTTGCTGCAAAGCGCCCCGTCGGTTCTGAGTTCAGGGCGGCGGGCCTGCCTGGCGACAGGTGGCGCTGAGCATAACCGCGTTGCCTTTTAGCCGCGCTCTGGTAAGTAAGGGGTGTGACCCAGCACAGCCTGCTGCTCCTGATCCCGGCTTACAACGAAGAGCGCCGCATTGAACCGGTGCTGCGGGACTATGCCCGGTACTTCAAGGAGAATTACCCGGGCAAGTTCCAACTGGTAGTGGTGCTCAACGGCTGCACGGACGACACGCTCGGCGTGGTCCAGCGCGTCAGCACGGAGTATCCGTCGGTCACCGCGCTGGAATTCCCGGGGGCGATCGGCAAGGGCGGGGCGCTCATCGAAGGGCTCAAGCTCGCTCCCCTGGCAGAGATCATCGGCTATGTGGATGCGGACGGCGCCACCCCGCCGCACGCGTTGCATGACCTGGCGCGCCGCATTGACGAGGCCGACTGTGTCATTGGCTCGCGCTGGCTGCCAGGTGCGGTGCTGCACGTTGAACAGAGCGGCCGGCGCCAGTTTGCCAGCCGCATGTTCCATCTGATCGTGCAGGGCCTCTTCTGGATGAACATCCGCGACACGCAATGCGGCGCGAAGGTGATGCGGCGCGAGGCGGTCGAGAAAGTACACTCCTTCCTCCGCATCGCGGACATGGCTTTTGACATCAACCTGCTTTACGCGCTCCACCGTGAGGGGTATCGCATCCTCGAGGTGCCGACCGAGTGGACGGACATGATCGGCAGCAAGGTCACCCTGTTCGGGACCTCGTTCGTCATGTTTCTCTCGGTGCTGCGGATCAGGATCATCTACTGGCCGCGGCTTTACCGGTTGTTGCGGCCGCTGCGGCCGCTGGAAGGCTGGATCTACCGGAAACTGCGCGCGCCCCAGCCCCGGCCCGGGCCGCTGGAAGGCGATCCAAAGCCTAAAGACTAGAGTTTGGACTCTTGCGTCGCGCGCAGCTTTTGGACTTTGAATTCCCGCTCTGGAATCCTAAGCTCGGGGGCGTGAGTTCGTCGAAATACCGCGTGCGGCGTGCTACCCTGGATGACCTGGTCCACTTGACGGCCATCTGGCAGCCCATGGACTTCCGGGTTGACGACCTGGCGAAGCGGGTGACGGAATTCCAGGTGGCCGAGAGTCCTGACGGCAAGATACTGGGCGCGCTGGGTCTGCAAATCTCCGAGCGCCAGGGCCTGGTCCACAGCGAGGCTTTTGGCGACTTCGCGCTGGCGGAGCATTTGCGGCCGCAACTATGGGACCGCCTTCTCGCGGTCGCCACCAATCACGGTTTGCTGCGGGTGTGGACCCGGGAGTCGGCGCCCTTCTGGAATCATTGCGGGATGCTGCAAGCCGATGCGGAGGCGATGCAGAAGCTGCCGGTCCTATGGCGCGGGCCGTCGTCCGGCTGGCTGACCCTGAAACTGAGAGATGACGTAGAGTCCGTCCACTCCCTCGACAGGGAATTCGCCCTGTTCATGCAGTCGGAGAAGCAGCGCACGGAGCAGG
>SESF01009449.1_pt1 | contig 17927 bp, 13 predicted proteins | sample 3171521 | NCBI WGS metagenome assembly SESF01 (sample SAMN10866945, study PRJNA518727) | freshwater metagenome | biome: subpolar coniferous forest; feature: holomictic lake; material: water; isolation source: holomictic Lake 227, 6 m and 8 m depth | place: Canada: near Kenora, Ontario | collected...
TTTTGAAGCTCCTGTGGAGATTGCCTTCGATTCGAGGTTTTCGATCTCTTTCTGCTGACCCAGATTGCCGGTTACAGCAACAATTTCTGCGTCATATTTGTCTTTCAGCCATTTGATCATGATGGAGGTATCGAGTCCACCGGAATAGGCTATTGCAATTTTTTCCTTGCTCATGGTGTGTCGTGAATTGTCAGTTTTTGAAAATATTTTTATTGCCTCATTTTTACATTGATCGAGCAATTAACCCTGCATGGAAGGTCATTGCTCACCCTTGTCAGCTCCTGATTTTTTTTGCCGCATTCAAAAGCCGATGGGTCAGGTGAAATTTCCGGTACTCGTCATGGTTCAGCAGCTTCACCAGCAGTGCTTTCTGCACATGCAGGCGGTTTTCGGCCTCGTCAAGAATGATGGAGCGCGGCCCGTCCATCACTTCAGCGCTTATCTCCTGACCACGGTGTGCGGGCATACAGTGCATGACGACTGCGCCGGGTTTTGCCTCTGCAAGCAGCGCTTTGTTTATCTGAAAGGGGGAGAAGATCCTGATACGCTCCTCGATCTCTTTCTCCTGCCCCATACTGGTCCAGACATCGGTATAGAGCACATCGGCGTTGGATGCCGCCTCTTTCGGGTCGTGCAGAATCTCGATGCGGCTGAGACCCTTTTGGCGGGCAGCTTCGACCAGCCCCATGTTGGGAGTGTACCCTTCGGGGCAGGCAAGAACGAAGTGAAAGGGGAGCAGCCCGGCCAGCTCTATCCATGAGTTGGCGACATTATTGCCATCACCGACAAAAACCACCTTGGTTCCCTCATGCCACAGCGACTTTTCGTAGAGCGTAAAGGCATCGGCCAGTACCTGGCAGGGATGTGACAGATCGGTCAACGCATTGATGACCGGAACGGAGGCATACTCGGCAAGTCCCTCTATAACGGTGTGCTCATGCAGACGGGCAACAATGGCGTCATTGTAGCGGGAGAGGAGTTGGGCTACATCCTGTACCGATTCGCGTGAGCCGAGGCCAATTGACTGACCATCAAGGTTGATGGCATATCCCCCAAGTTCATGGATGCCGAGTTCAAAGGAGACCCTGGTTCTCAGCGAGGGCTTGCTGAAAATCATCGCTACCGTTTTGTCGCGCAGCGGCAAAAATGGCGCATCAAGAGAGCGCTCTTTCCGTTTTTTCTTGATATAGAGAGAGTAGTCGAACAACTCGATAATCTTGCTGCCATCAAGCGGTGAAAAGCCAAGGAAATCACGTTTAACGTGGGCTTTTTTTATTTGAACCTCTTCCATGCCGTTACCTGTTTAGGGATTGATCGCTCTCCTGCTCTGCAATAAACTGGGTGCCAACCCCTTCATGCGTGAATATTTCGAGTAAAAGCGAATGTGTTGATTTTCCGTCAATGAGATGCACTTTTCCAACCCCGCTGTCGAGCGTCTTGAATGCCGAGAGAACTTTTGGAATCATGCCTCCGGAAATGATTCCCTGTTCGATAAAGTCCGCAGCTTCGCCTTTGGAGATGGTTTTGAGAATTCTTTCGCCTACATGAATGCCTGCGACGTCACTGACATAGATGAGCTTTTCAGCTTTCAGGGCAATGGCAATACTGCTTGCTGCGTCATCAGCGTTGATGTTGTAGATATTTCCCTTGTCGTCAAACCCTGTCGGGGCAATGACAGGAATGAGGCCCGCCTGGCAGAGGAGATCAATATAGCCGGTGTTGATCTGCTCAACCTCACCCACCAGGCCAAGCGTTTCAGCATTCGGGTGGGGCAGCGCCTTGATGGTATCGGCATCAAGACCGGTAACTCCAACGGCCTTGCCTCCATGCTCGCTGATCAACTGAACGATATCCTGGTTCACTTTTCCGGCAAGGGTCATCTGGATAACCGAGATCATCTCCTTGTCGGTAACCCTGCGACCGTGCAAAAAGCGTGAAGAGATGCCCAGCTTTTCAGCCGTTTTTGTAATGGCATCTCCTCCGCCATGTACCAGCACAATCTTGATGCCCACTTTGCGCAGCAGGGTCACATTCTGGGCAAAACTGTTTTTAAGACAGGAGTCTTTCATGGCGGCACCGCCATATTTGATCACAAAGGTCTTGCCTTCAAACTTGCGGATATAGGGTAACGCCTCAATAAGCACGGGCCCGATAGCGGCATGGGGGGCTTTTCGGGCTGGACCCGGTTCATTGCACGGTAATGTCTCCATTGCGGAAAAATTGCTCTTGATGGTTAAGGGAAGTGTCAGCTTCGGTAGCTTCCATTGATATCGACATACTCTTTGCTCAAATCGCAGCTCCACACGGTTGCCCGTCCCGGGCCGCTGCCAAGACGGAGTGTGATGGTATACGAATCTTTTGCCATGACCCTGGACGCCGCAGTTTCAGAAAAATCGGCAATGAAGCCCGGCTTGAGGATGGAGAGATCGTTAAAATGAAGTTCAAGCTCCTCCTGATTGAAGCGTGCGCCAGAGCGACCCGCTGCGGCAACAATTCTTCCCCAATTGGCATCCTCTCCATGAATGGCTGTTTTGACAAGGCTCGACTGCGCTATGGTTCTGGCTGCAAGCTCGGCATCCTGGTCATCAACAGCCCCTTCGACCGTAATGGTAACAAGTTTTGTAGCACCCTCTCCGTCAATGACAATGAGCTTGGCGAGAAAGGTCATCAGTGCTTCGAGCGCTTCGCAAAAAAAGGTAAAATCGGTGGTCTCTGCCACAATTTCAGGGCCGGTGCCACTTGCGAGAAGCGAGACCATATCGTTTGTGCTGGTATCGCCATCGACGGTAATGGCGTTAAAACTCTTCTGGTTTGCAAGCTTCAGCGCTTTCTGCAGGAGGTCGGGAGTGATTGAGGCATCAGTGGCCAGAATGGCAAGCATGGTGGCCATGTTCGGGCAAATCATGCCGGAACCTTTGGCGATGCCACTCAAGCGGACGATGCCGCCCGAAAGCTGAACAGCAAGGGTGAAAAATTTGGGAAAGGTATCGGTGGTCATGATGGCGCTCGCTGCATCAAGAGCTGACTCTCGCTGCAGGGTTGAGGGAAGGGCGGAAATGCCGCCGAGCACCCTCTCCATCGGCAAAAGCTGACCGATAACGCCTGTTGAAGCCACAAGAACCTCTTCCGGCTTGATAGCCAGTTCCCGAGCAACGGCTTCAGCCATCGCAAAAGCATCATCCATCCCTTTTTTGCCGGTGGCCGCATTGGCATTGCCACTGTTGCAGATGACGGCACGCATTGAGGAGGGAGAGCGTTGCAGATGTTCACGCGAAAGCAGAACCGGTGCAGCACAGCAGAGGTTCAGGGTAAAGAGTGCTGCCGCGCTTGAAGGGCAATTTGCCACCAGCAGCATCATGTCTTTGCGCTCATCATATTTAATGGCGGCAGAGACCGCAGCAGTTGAAAAACCGTCAGGCCAGAAGCCCTGCGTTCCGTCAGATTCTGCCGACATAGGGGTGACCGATGCCGGCCAGAGCGTTACAGCAGACAGTTCACGGATAACGGTAAGCCCTTTATGGAATTTCTCCAATGCAGTAGAGACCGGGTTAATGGTTATAAAATTAAAACGACAATCCGGTTGTTTCATCCAGTCCAAGCATAAGGTTCATGTTCTGGACTGCCTGACCGGCGGCGCCTTTCAAAAGATTGTCGATGGCGGTGACAATGACCATTGAACCACCTGGGGTGGCATGAGCAATATGGATATCACAAAAATTGGTGTGGGCAACGTGCCTCACTTCAGTCATGGTGTCGCGCAGCCTGACAAAGGGAGCTTTCGCGTAAAACGCACGATAGAGCTTCCTGATAGCATCGGCATCAGCATGCGATGCCAACTGAACGTTAAGAATAGTGTAAATACCCCTCACCAGTGAACCAATCATGGGAGTAAAGGTAAAATCAAACGAAGGATTGGAGGCGGAGGTGCCAAGAGCTTGCATGATTTCAGGAATATGCTGATGAACACCAACCTTGTAGGCCCTGACATTTTCGCTCATCTCCGAAAACGACAACTCCGTCTTGCTGCTTCGTCCTGCCCCGGAAATACCGGAAGTGGAGGTGCAGTTGATGGCCCGAACCTTCATGCCACTCTCACTGCCTGCAAAAAGCGGCGCAACACCAAGAATGATGCTTGTTGCAAAACAGCCAGGATTACTTATAGCCTTTGCATTGACAATCTCTTCACGGAAAAGCTCCGACATTCCGTAGGTCATCACCGACCCTGGGGATTTTACCTGTTTGTAGAACTGCTCGTGCTCATCAAGACTTCTCAGCCGGAAGTCGCCGGAAAGATCGATGACTGTTTTTCCTGCCGACACAAGGGGGGGAACAAGTTGCAAAGCTTCACCGTGAGGAAGTGCAAGAAAATAGATATCACTCCCGTTCTCTCCACAATAGGGTTGGTAAACCTTGTTGCAGGAGAGGGCTGGATAGAGATCCGAAACGCGTTTACCCGCCTGTGAAAAAGCATAGAGCTCCTGCAACTCAACTTTTGGATGGTGAAGAAGCAGCCGTGTCAACTCGGCTCCGGAATAGCCGGAAGCGCCGATTATTGATACTGAATACATTGTCGAGCTCTCCGCTACTGGTGCTGCCATACCGTTAATATGCTTGTAATAAACGTTTTCAATACAAAAAGATATGTTTCCGCAAACAGGTGTTCCAGAAGGCCGAAATATTAACCTTTTTTACGTGATTTTCAAGAATACGAAATGTTTTTTTTCACCACGATAACATCGGAGCGGTTTTTTATGGCAACATCTTTTTTCTCCTTATCTTAACAATTGAACGTCAAGAGAGTGCCAGCAACGAGGTAAAGGAGAAAAGAGGAGTGACTGTGAAAAAGAAAACCACAAAAAGAGCCATCTTCCGGGCCGCAAAAGCCCTGCTTTTTTTGTGCTCACCGTTTTTGTTGCTGCACTGCACGCCACAACAAACTGGCGAAACCGCAAAAAGCGGAAACATGAACCTCGCGGTCGATCGCCATCTTGAGCGTATCAGCACAATCCTGGCGAAGAGCTTCAACCGTTATTATCCCGATGCAACAGTATCGCTGCTACCTGATGCCTCCGGAAAAAGTCTGAAACATCTGCTTGATGGCACGGTAAAAGCAGCATTGATCAGCGGCGAACCTGAAGCTGCTGAAGACTCTCTTTTCGCCCAACTCAAACGCCCCATCCGCCGTGAGCCAATAGCCCGAGATGCCATTGTTTGCATGGTCAATCGCCGCAACCCCGTCAACATGCTCTCGACAACCGAGCTTGGTGCACTCTTGTCCGGACAAGAGAAAAATGGAGCGATACCACTCGTCAGAGCTGATGATTTTCGCCTGCTCTCCCTTTTGGCCGCGACAACAGGGAAAAAGAGAGGTGAGCTTCACCCCTGGTCATGCAATAGCGATGCAGCGCTGATTGAACGGGTATCAACCGACAAGCGAGCAATCGGACTGCTCTTCCGCTCCTCGTTCGAAAAAGCCCTCAACACGGCCAACGTCCGCCTCCTCCCCCTCGCACAAGGAAAGGGGAGGCCATGTATGCCAACACAACAAACGATCTTCGACGGAAGTTACCCCCTTGTTACTATCGTGTACTATCTCTATTATCCCGGCGACGCGCTTGCCGCAGGCTTCGGCTCGTGGCTCAGCAGTAGCGCAGGGCAGAAGGCTTTCGAAAGAAGCTCCCTGGCCCCGTACAGGCTTGTTGAACGCACAATTATTCTGAAATAACGGTGAGACCCGAGTTCTATATTGCAAGGCGCTTTGCCTTCAAACAGCGATCGACAACAAAACCGACCTTTATCGTCATGGTTGCCGTTATCGGTATTGCCGTGGGGACGGCCGCACTTATCCTGACACTCTCGATTGTGAACGGATTTGCCGGCAGTGTGGAAAGCAAGCTGATCAGTTTCAGCGCCCACCTGCAGATCCGTCACCCAGACGAGCAGCTTTTTCAGGAACGCAGAACCGATCTTTCGCGCATCGCCAGCAACCCGAACATTGCAAACGCTTCACCCTTTCTGGAAAAAAGTTTTGTCCTCAGAAGCCGCAGCACAGCGGGGGCTGAGGGTTGGCTCAGCAAACCGGTTGTGGTTAAAGGAGTCAGCACGGAGCAGCAGAGTCTGTTTTTGAAAAAATTTCTCAAAGCAGGAAGCCTTGATGGAAGCGATAATGACGAAGGCATTGCACTCTACGCAGGTCAGACACTGGCCGAAAATCTCGATCTCACGGTCGGCAAAAAGGTTATGCTTGTCGGTCTTGGAAGCAATGCAACAGGAGCAAAACTTATTGCCGGCAACAAAAACATTGTTGACATGCTCTCCTCTCTCACCATTGAAGTTGGAGTGATACGCGGCATCTACGACACTGGACTTCAGGAGGGATTTGATGATTTTGTCGTGATTGCCGATCTGAAAGAGCTTCAGCAGCGTTTTAACCCCATGATAATAAGCGGTTACGATGCCAACGTGCACGATCTCAACAAACTGCCTGCCACCGTCAAAGAGCTGGTCAACCTCCTCGGATTTCCCTTTTATGGCTATACGGTGTTTGAGCGCTACGCCAACCTCTTTGAATGGCTGAAGCTTCAAAAAAACATCACGCCGCTGCTCATTATCACCATCACCATCGTCGCCGTTTTCAACATCATCTCCACCCTGCTGGTGCTGATTATTGAAAAGACCCGTGAAATCGGAATGCTCAGCGCCCTTGGCCTTGCACCCGGAAAAATCAGCGCTGTTTTTATGGCACAGGCTTTCCTTGTCTCGCTGTCAGGAGTGGTCACCGGCAACATCCTGGCCCTCTCACTCTCACTCTTTGAGCTGCGCTTTCATCTTATTACCCTGCCCGAAAAAAGCTATTTCATCAAGTATGTGCCTCTCCTGATTGAGCCGCTCGACTACGCCGTCGTCTCCATCGCCGTGATGGCCCTCACCCTGCTCTTTGCCTTTATTCCCGCACGGATTGCCGCCTCCCTGAAACCAGGCACCGCACTGGGCACGTAAAACATCTTATTCCCGCCTCTATGAAAACAGGATTATGGATTGCCCGGCGCTTCAGCTTTGCCCGAAAACGGTTCAGGGTAATCAACATTATCTCGGCAATTAGCATGGTCGGCATCGTGCTTGGTGTCAGCACCCTGCTTGTGGTGATGAGCGTCCTGAACGGATTCCAGAAACTCGCACGGGATCTATTTATCACCATCGACAGCCCCGCACAGCTTGTTCCCCTTTCGGGCAAAACCATGAAGGTCTCCGACAATATCCTGCAATCACTACGCGCAATTGAAGGTGTCGGTTCTGCCGAGCCTTTTGCCGAAGGGGAGGCCATTATGGCAACCCGGGAGAAAAGTGAACTGGTCATGGTCAAAGGAATCAGCGAAAGGGCGCACCACCGCCTGATGCGTCAAACCCGCACGGCCCGCCCCTTTTTCACCCCCGAAACCATTGCTGTCGGAGAGCTTCTGGCCTATCGCACCAGCCTCTACCCCTTCAGGGAGGTCAAGATCTTCAGCCCGGAACTGATCTCTTTGGGCCTCGAATCGCTCTCGGAGCCCTACCTGATCCCGATGCTCTCCATTCCAGAAACCAGCGTCTCATCGCTCTTTTCCCTGCAGAAGCTCTTTGATGATCGCTACGTCCTCACCTCAAGCCTCTTTGCCCAAAAAATCCTGCTCATGGGCCAGGGAGAGTACTCCGGCATTGATATCAGGGGAAAAGAGGGAGTGTCGGGCGATGCCTTCACCGGCAACCTCCGGGAGTGGCTGGCTCGCAGCCCCCTGAAAACAAGCGTCAAGGTGCGCACCCTCGAAGAGAAATACAACAACATCTTCGCCGTCATGCAGCTCGAAAAATGGGTCAGCTTCAGCATTTTGATGCTCATCATCCTTGTCGCCGCACTCAGCCTCACCGGAGCCCTCGCCATGACCGCCATCGACAAACAGCGTGAACTTTTCTATCTCCGCTGCCTCGGAATGGAAAAGCCGCAGTTCATGGCCATCTTCATCATCCAGGGGGGAATGACCGGAATTGCCGGAACGGCTGCCGGAACCATCATTGCCTGGAGCCTCTGCAAATTTCAGGAACTCTATGGCATGGTGCAGCTCCCCTCCAAAAGCGCCTTCATCATCCAGGCCTACCCGGTCAACATGCAGTCTGGTGATTTTATCGCTGTGAGCATCACCGCTATCCTGCTCTGTTTGCTGGTAAGCCTCTATCCCGCGCGAAAAGCTGCCCTGATCGCCACAAGTCGCTCAGTTGATCTCAAAACAAACTGAAGAACCGCTATCTCCATCGGTGAAAACCACTCTCCACCGTACTGAGTGAAGAGAACAACATTACAGCTTAAGGGGAAATAACACGTTGTTCCGGCTGCTTTTCATCAGGCGGGAGCTGATAGCCTTTTTCTCGAAACAGGCGAAGCGCGGCATCAACAACTTCAGGATCAAAGTGCAGCACCCGATTGTCCTCAAGTTCTTTAAGGGCTTGTTCGATGCCTAATGATAGTCGGTATGGGCGATTTGAGGCCATGGCTTCAAGCACATCGGCTACAGCAAGTATGCGCGATTCAACAAGGATCTCCTCGCCTTTCAGCCCCTGCGGATAACCGCTGCCATCCATACGCTCGTGGTGCTCCCGGATGATTCGGGCAATCGGCAAAGAAAATTCGACATCCAGAAGGATTTGATAGCCTTGTTCAGCATGTGTCTTGACCAGCTCAAACTCGATAGCCGACAACTTGCCCGGTTTTGTAAGTATCTCGGCAGGTATGCTTATTTTGCCAATGTCATGCACCAATCCGATGAGCAGCAGATTTTGGCACTTCTCTTCGCTCAACCCCATTTCCCGTCCAATATCCGCTGCAAGAATACCAACGCGCCGCTCATGACCTGCGGTGTAGGGGTCATGTGCTTCCACAACCTTGGCTACTGCCTGGAGCGTGCCTTGCATCGCGTTTTCCAGCAGCTTGACGTAACCCGTTATCTTTTGTTCTGCCGCGATGCGTTCACTAATGTCTCGAGCGGTGACTACGGAGCCGACAATACAACCATCCTTATTGCGCAAGGGGGCATAATTATAGCTGCCAAACCATATTTCACCACTATCCTTTCGGCGCACTCTGAATTCGACTCCAATACCGTTTTCACCTCGCAGAGCCCTCGGTACAACCCAATTTTCAACGGATACCAGTTCTCCGGCGAGCTGGTAAACTTCGAGAAACTTTGGATACTCATCAAAGGTACGGGCACACTCCTCTTTGTTCCTGAATTTGTGAAATGTTGCGAACGCCTCATTAAAGTGAAGAAAGTTCCCTTTGGTATCAGAGATAAAAACGGCATCGCTCATACTTCCGAGAGCAGCTTCCAGTTTCGCCTTCCCTTCTGCAATAAGTTGTTCGGCGTTCTTGCGTTCGGTTATGTTATCGAAAATGGCCACAAAGCGCTCTTTTTGCACACTGTAGGCAGAAATTTCAAGCCACATGTCCAATGCTTCCAGATGTAACTCAAACTGTTCAGGTTCTCCTGATATTGCAACCCTTGCATAGATTTCGAGCAGTTCAGGGTTCTGCTCATGGATTCCCGGAATAACCTCTGAAACCTTTTTACCCTCGGGATGTTGTAGTCCGGTAAGTTTTACAAAACTTGGGTTTACCTGTTCATAGACAAAATCAACCGGCCTCCCCTCTTCGAAAATTAACCGGCAATAGGCAATACCGTTGAGCATGTTGTCAAAGAGTGCACTGAAGCGTTTATTACTTTCAAGAATCAGTTTTTCAGCAGTTTTTCGATCGGTTATGTCGTTAATAACCGCATACAAAAGCTTTTTTCCGTCTATAACAATCCTGTTAATGGTTATTTCAACATCACGGATCAAGCCATCAGCCCTTTTGTGCTGTCTTATAATTCTGTTAAGCTTCGATGTCCTGATTTTCGCTATATCATCCAGCAGGTTATCAATTGTTGACAGGGTGAGTTGTTTTGCCTGCATCAATTGAAGTTCTTCAATCGCCCAGCCATAAAACTCGACAGCAGCATGGTTGGCATCAACAATATTGTGCGTATCGGGATCGATAATCAGCATGACGGAGGCGTGATTGTCAAAAAGCACCTTGAAGCGTTCTTTTTGTTTCTTGAGAGCCTCTTCAATCTGCTTTTGTTCAGTGATATCGATAACCGTACCGATATAACGAACCGCCTCGCCGTTTTCGTTGAATAAAGGCTGACCGCGAGACATAATCCAGTGAACGGAGCCATCAGGACAACAGACGCGGTACTCGATATTCAACTCTTGTGCCTTGTCAGCAGCCACGGAAACGACCTGAATTACTCTCTCCCGGTCATCAGGATAAAGAGAATTTGCCCAAAGTTTGAACGATGGTTTTTCACCACCCCTTTTCAACCCGTACAACTCCCATATCTCGTCAGACCAGAAATTCTCATTGGTTTTTAAGTCCCATTCCCATACACCGGCAGAAGCCGCTTTGAGTGCCAGGCTAAACCGTGTTTTACTTTCAATGAGACCCCTCTCTATGCGTTTTGTCTCCGTAATATCCGACAGAATAACCCGGCATGCATATACAGTGTCACTGACAGCAGCTTCAATGCGAAACGTGCGCAAAGAGTCATCAGCATGAGGGGTGGCTGGTTGGGATGCTGAGGCCAAAAGCTTCACCTCGCAGTTACCTGGGACTTTTTTAGAGAACACTGTTTCGAGCATGGTATCAATTGCTCGATAATGCTCAGGCAAAACAAACTGTTTAAACGGCATCCCAAGTAAACGGTGTCGATCAACGCCAAGCAGTTTCGTAGCAGTCAGGTTTGCATGCAGGATCTTGCTCTCCCTGCCCAAAGTCAAATAACCAAGTGGCGCAAAGTCATAAAGCTCCGTGTATTTTTCGAGGCTCTCTTCCAGCTCAATTTTGATGCGAACCAATTCATCCTGCTGGATTTCAAGTTCAATCTGATGAACCTGGAGCTCATGGACAAGCCTGAGCAACTCTTCGGATGAAAAGGACGTACCAACTGCCGATACGGGAGTGCCAAGTGTTTTTTTCTCCAGTCGCTGTTCAGCAAAAGAGCGTAACTCAGAAGGGTTTGCATGATTGATACCCTGTTGCTTTTTTGCCATGATGGGGCCAGATAACGGTTTGTTGATGCGGGAACAAAAATGGAACTTTGGTGTAAAAAAACAAACCAACAGGATAAAGGCCTCGCCCTGCCGATTGACACTCCAGAGAAGTGTATAACAACAGCCGTTCTATTATGTTAATTATAAAAAAATGTACGAATTTTTACACGATGAAAGATAGTTGTTTCAGGGGAAAATGACGGGGAATTGCCGGAACCATCATTGCCTGGAGATAAGCCGCGATAACGCCTGCAAGGCGGCCCGGATCGCAACAAGTTGCGTGCTTGATCTCAATAACAAATGGTGATAAATCGCATAGATACGGTAAAATCGCTGAATTATCCTAATAAAAACATATATTTGCTGTTGGAAACCATGACAACCAAGGCGGGAACACAGGCTCTATCGTACACACGTTCATAAGCAAGGTGCCAGAGCGCAGCAACATGAAAGCGAAGAATAGTGATCCTCGAGACAGCACCGAGTTACGACGGAAGGCCGAAAAACGGCTGAAAGCCATAGGGCTCATGCCTGATTCCCCAACCTCTACAGCAGAGTTTCAGCGCACGCTGTATGAGCTCTCGGTTTACCAGATTGAACTTGAGATGCAGAATGAACAGCTTCAGGATTCATACGATGAAATCCAGAAGGAGAAGAGCCGGTACGCTGAATTGTATGATTTCGCGCCGATCGGCTATCTGACTCTTGCAGAAGACAGCACGATACTCGAAGCAAATCTTACGGCGACCAGGATACTCTCTCTTGACCGCTTACAACTGAAGAGAGTTCGCTTTGGCGGCCTTATTGCCCAGCAAGAGCTACCAGCCTTTAACAGCATGATGAACAGGGCGCACCTGAGCAGAGTACAGGAGTATAGTGAGGTAATGATCGTAAGCAGGGGGAGTGAAAAACCAGGTTCAGCAGAGAAAACGTTTCGCCTTGACTGCATCATCAGTGAAAATCTGAAGGAGTACCACCTTACGCTCACAGATGTGACCGATACCAGAGTGGCTGTTGAGGAGCTGAAGAGAAAAGAAGAGCGGTTCAGAAGCATGTTTGAAGGACATTCTGCCATCATGCTGATCATCAATCCTGATAGCGGGTTCATTATAGAGGCGAACCTCGCAGCAACCAGGTTTTACGGATGGTCTGTCGAAGAGCTCCGGACCATGCGCATGGAGGAGATCATTTCCCGGACACCGGAACAGTTCATATCCTTTTTGGAGCAAAACTGGACAGAAGACAATAATAAGCTTCTTTACCGTCATCGCAGGTCGGACAACTCCCTTCGGGACGTTGAGGTCTATAGCAGTACCATCGTCATATCAGGCGAAACACTGCTTTATACGGTTGTCCATGACATTACTGCGCGGTTGCGTCACGGAACTGCCTCTGCATTCTTCAACTCCCTTCTGTCATGTATAGATACCATGACGATAAAGCAACTTCTGCAGATGACACTTGACAAAGCAGAGCTGCTTACCGACAGTTCCATCGGCTTTTTCCACTTTGTTGGCGAAGACCAGAAAGTGCTCACCCTGCAGCAATGGTCTACCAACACCTTAAAGCTTTTGTGCAAAACAGAGGAGGAGAATAATCACTATAGTGTCGACCAGGCCGGGGTCTGGGCCGATGCCCTTCGGGAAAGAAAGGCTATTATTCATAACAATTTTGCCTCGCTCCCAGGTCGAAAAGGAATGCCGGAGGGTCATGCGAGCGTCATCAGGGAGGTACTTATTCCGATCTTTCGCCATGAAAAAGTTGTTGCAATACTTGGCGTTGGCAACAAGCTTTCCAACTATGATGAGGATGATATTACATGGCTTACTATTATTGCAGATGCGGCATGGGAAGTGGTGGTCAAAAAGATTGCTGAGGAAGAACGTATAAAACTGCTCACCCACAAATACCTTGTTGAGCAACTTGCCATGCATGATGCATTGACCGGTTTGCCGAACAGGCGTCTCCTCTCAGAGCGGATATCGCTCACCATGGCGCAATGCCGACGGAACAAATGCATGGCTGCCTTGATGATGTTTGATCTCGACAAATTCAAACCGGTCAACGACACCTTTGGTCATGCAATCGGCGATATACTGCTCAAGCAGGTGGCCGCGCGCGCGCTGGAAGCGCTGCTTCGAAGCAGTGATTCAATTGCCCGCCTCGGTGGCGATGAGTTTGTTATTCTTTTGCCGCAAATAGATGCAATATCGAATGCTGTTGCCATCGCAGAAAAAATCCGGAACAAGATAAAAAAACCGTACACCATCGAAGGTCATATCATCAATATTTCATGCAGTATCGGTATTGCACTCTTCCCCGATCACGGCGAAAACGAACTAACGCTGATGAAACATGCCGACGACGCCATGTACCGTGCCAAACATCAAGGGAGGGATCAGGTAACGGTATTTGAAACCCTGGCAATCACCTGATATGCATTACCTTTATTCTCTATCGCCCCTGACAGGAAGAGAATCCCTATCCTGCTCAATTGAAATCATGAAGCTGACGACATAATGACAAAAGCAAAAAAAAATCAGCCCCCAAAGTCGATGGCGAAAAACAGGCCCCATCTTCCCAAGACGTTAACAGGTATTGAGGGTCTGGATGTAATTACCATGGGCGGGCTGCCAAAGGCCCGTGCCTCACTTGTATGCGGAGGAACAGGTAGCGGAAAAACATTGCTTGCCATGGAGTTCCTGCTCAGGGGAGCCATGCAATATAATGAACCCGGCGTCTTCATGTCGTTTGAAGAATCGGCCAACGATTTAATCGCCAATACAGCCTCAATCGGCTTTGACCTGCAAGAGCTCATCACCGGCAAAAAAGTGGTTGTCGATTTTGTGTATATTGAACCGGAGGAAATCGTTGAAGCAGGGGAGTACAACCTTGATGCCCTGTTTATTCGATTGGGTGCCGCCATTGATTCTATTGGTGCCAAACGCGTTGTCCTTGATACGATTGAATCCCTCTTCAGCAGTCTGCCTAATCCGGCCATTTTGCGTACTGAATTGCGCAGGCTGTTTCGCTGGATCAAGGAGAAAGGCGTTACAGCGTTAATTACCGGAGAAGGTGGCACAAATACTCTTTCTCTCCAGGGTATAGAAGAGTACGTTTCTGACTGTGTGATTAATTTAAGCATAAGCATTGAAGACCGGGTTGCCTCAAGAAGACTGCGCATCGTAAAATATCGCGGCTCATCTCATGGAAGCAATGAGTATCCTTTCGTCATTGATAATGAGGGCATCTCTCTCATCCCCATTACCTCTTCAAGGCTGGAACACAACGTTTCAAAGGCGAGAGTTTCAAGCGGCATTCAAAGGCTGGACGCCATGCTTGGGGGCGAAGGGTTCTTTCAGGGCAGTGTCATTATGATTTCCGGTACCTCCGGTACAGGGAAGACAACCTTCATGTCTCATTTTGCGGATGCAGCCTGTCGGCGCAGTGAGCGCGTTGTCTATTTTTCCTTCGAGGAGTCACCGGATCAAATCATAAGAAATATGAGCTCGGTCGGGTTAAACCTCGATCAGTGGGTAAAAAAAGGCCTGCTCTTCATGGAATCCAGGCGACCGACACAGTGCGGGCTGGACATGCATCTTGTTCTGGCTCTAAAAGTGATCGCTGAGCACACCCCCAAAGTTATCATCATGGATCCTGTTACCAGCTTTGACGATATTGCAAACACCAGCGACGTCAAAAGAGTATTGATGATGTTTGTTGACTACATGAAATCCCTTGGTATCACGACCATGTTTGGCAGCCTGACGCCGAGTGGATTGCCAGCAGAGGTCTCCGCAGTTAATATTTCATCATTCATTGATTCCTGGATTTTATTGAGGGATCTTGAGAATAACGGGGAGCGCAATCGCGGCATCTATATTCTCAAATCACGCGGCATGAGCCACTCCAACCAGGTGCGGGAATTTTTAATTTCAGATAAAGGGGTGGATATATGCGATGTTTATCTTGGCCCCGGTGGAGTCGAAACAGGCGGAGCACGCTTGAATATGCTGGCTCAGGAAAAGGCATTGGGTATCAGATTACAGGAGGAGATTGAACTTCGGCAATTTGATCTGGAAAACAAACGCAATATCTTGGACTCCAGAATCGCCGCCATGCGAGCAGAATTTGCCGCACAGGAAGCGAGTAATCTCAAGATGATAGCACAGGAAAAAAACCGGCAAACACAAAAAAGCGCAGATCAAATCGCTATGGGAAGGGAGCGGAACGTCGATAAAAAAAGTACGCACATACAACCAAAAAGGAAGCCAATATGAAAAAGGCGACAACCGACTGGACTCCAGGGGAGGCAAATGACTGATAAACCAATTGATTTAAGAGTTCATAAAAAAACAGAACCCGCAGATGATCCCTCCAGAAAATGGATTTTGCGGTTGTATGTAGCTGGTTCTACAAAGCACTCCATGACAGCCATTGCAAATATCAAGAAGATCTGCGAAGAAAAACTGGACGGGCGCTACGTTTTAGAGGTGATCGATTTATATCAGCAACCCCAACTGGCTGCAGGGCATCAGATCATTGCCATACCGACACTCATCAAAGAGCTTCCACCTCCTCTTCTCCGTATCATCGGCGACCTCTCCAACACCGATAAGGTACTTGTCGGTTTGGATCTGAAATCTCTATAACTTATGAAGGCAGCATTGAAAACAAAAGCAGAACTATCCCGGGAAGTAGCAGAGTTGCAGATGAAATTGCATGAAGCCAACGCCGCCCTTGATGCCATTCGCGAGGGCTCGGTTGATGCTGTGGTGGTGTCGGGCAAATTGGGTGAGCAAATTTTTTCGCTGATAAACACTGATCAACCATACCGGATATTGCTCGAGGAGATGAGTGAGGGCGCTCTAACCGTGACGCAGGATGGCCTTATTTTATTCTCGAACAAGCGGTTTGCGGAGATGGTGGACTCTCCCCTCAAAAATGTGATTGGCAGCGACCTTCAATCATGGGTGGCCCCTGAATATCAAAAGATTCTGGAATCACTTCTGAACATGGATTCTACGAAAAAGCGTCGCGGAGAATTGATGTTAGTTGCCAAAAATGGAGAACGAGTGCCCGGTTATATTTCGATTGGTAAAGTAACGGTTGGTAAAGGGTGTGATATTTTTTGTCTGGTAGCAACCGACCTTACCGAAGTTAAGCAGATTGAGGAGATCGTAGCTGCTAAAAAAATGGCATTGGCTGCTTTACAATCATCTCATGAACTGCAGCAAAGCCTTGAAGAGTCAATCAAAGCAATAGCCAATACCGTTGAATCGCGCGATGAATATACTGCCGGCCACATGCAGCGTGTTGGGCAATTGGCCCCGGCGATTGCAAGGGAGCTGGGTTTATCGGAAGAAACGATCCATGGTATTGAGTTAGCATCTACTATTCATGATGTCGGTAAAATCAGTATCCCTGTTGAAATTTTGACGAAGCCGGCAAAACTCAGCAAGATTGAATATTTGTTGATTCAAACCCATGTCGAGGCTGGTTATGACATTATCAAACATATTAAATTTCCATGGCCGATTGCTCTTTTAATCTTGCAGCATCATGAGAGGCTGGATGGAAGCGGTTATCCGCAAGGACTGAAGGGCGACGCAATTTTGCCAGGGTCGAGAATTATTGCGGTGGCTGATGTCATTGAAGCGATGGCATCGCGTCGCCCTTATCGCGCCGAGCTTGGGATTGATGCCGCATTAACGGAAATCAAGCAAGGCCGTGGAACCCTCTATGACCCGGCAGTTGTTGATGCATGCGTAGGGCTTTTCGAAGAAAAAAGGTTTTCTTTCGCCGTAAGTTAAAATCAGCCAAGGTTAGCGTAGTACAATCATGAAAATGGATCGAAATCTGCCTTTGGGGCAAAGCAGACCGGGCAACTCCACTGGCTGGATACCTCTCCAAAGGGAGTTCCTTCCTTTATCCGGCTTTCAGGATCACCTTCTGCCGGATCATAGAGGTAGCCGCACTCCCGGCACATCCATGTGCTGGATGCACTATTGTTCAGGGTTGTTTTGTCGTCAAGCAGCTTTCTGAAGACCACCATCTCCGACGGTGAAAAACCCTGCGCCCGATAAAATTGCTGTGCGATATCGTTATCGCGATCGGTGAGGAGCGTTATGCGTCCAAATCCCTCGCTGCGGGCAAAATCCTCCGCATGATTGATCAGCAGGGTGCCAAGCCCCTTGCCTCGCCATGCAGGTGCCACAACCATATCTTCAAGCAGGGCAACTTTCCGGCCAAGAACGGTGCTGATGGTAAAGAGCAGCAGCACCATCCCCTGAACCATGCCGTCAATTTCGCCGACAAAGATCCGGCCAAGCTCCGGGTTGCGGATGATCATGGAGATTGCTCTCGATTGTACTGCTGCATCGGCAGTAAACTCATGCTCCTGGCTGAAAAGGATGCCAAGCAGCTCACTACATCTTGCTTCGTCACTCTCTCTTGCGATTCGTATTCCTGATATCATGGTCACACCTCATCTTTAAAAAAATTACGACTGCTGCGTTTCACCGACGCACAAAGTCACGATCATTCCTTGATCGTTCAAAATTTTTCTTGTTTTATCAAAACAGGGCTGATGGCCGCACCGACAACGCCACGTCCTGTCAGGAAACGCCTTGTGTTTAATGTATTGGAATTAACTGGTTACTGAAACCTCTTTTCATCAATTCAGGGGTTAATAAAGCGTAAAAATTACTTGTTTTGCAAAATCCATTTTGCTTTTTCAGGGTTTATGAAAACTATTCCAATCGCCAAATCGCCGGGTTTTGTTGAAAAAAAAATTGTATAAAAAT
>SESF01033247.1_pt1 | contig 17927 bp, 15 predicted proteins | sample 3171521 | NCBI WGS metagenome assembly SESF01 (sample SAMN10866945, study PRJNA518727) | freshwater metagenome | biome: subpolar coniferous forest; feature: holomictic lake; material: water; isolation source: holomictic Lake 227, 6 m and 8 m depth | place: Canada: near Kenora, Ontario | collected...
TGTCTGCGGCTTTCCTTTTTTCAACCACGCAGTGGGCGAAAAAAAAAGAAGCGACCAAAAAGCCGCTTCCTTTATTTTATGCTATAACGTGCTTAAGCCATCGGGTAATCGAGGGCTTCTGGGATCATGATCTGCGTGAGCGCCTTGGCTGCGCGATCCTTGGCGAGGCGTGAACCCGCAAGGGATGCGCCGACAATGGCTTGACGTTTCTGGAACTCAGCCTGCGCTGCACCAGTTTGGTCTGCTGAGGCAACATATCCGTAGAAGATTTCTGAGCAAATACGAGCCACTTCACCTGCAGCACGTGCGGACTGCACGCTTGACAGGTCTGTGAACGTATTTACGTAACCTTCAATTTCCGATCCAACAACAGGGTGTTCAGGACCTTTTGTTGCAAGTTCTTGCACGTCCATGAGGAACGAACGGGCTGCGAGGAGCCACGAAATGGCGTCTGCCATCGGGAAAAGCACGCCGTGACGAGTGTTCTGCGAAAGTGGGCGACCATTAGCGTCCTTGGCAGTTTCAATATGGCTGCGCATCCAACGCCACAGTTCCAGTCCAGCAACCAATGCGGCTGCGCCTGTTTCTGGCTTTACTTTTGCAATGGCGTCAAGTTCGCCCATCCATGTGTCGACCTGCGCAAGAAAGACGTCCATATTCATGGTGACGCTGATTTGGCGGCGCTGGACAACTTCTGGGCCCTCGTATGTTGCTTCGAGCTGGGCGTCTGTCCACTTCTGACAGAGGAAGCCAGGACAATCTTCTGTTATGCCATAACCGCCCATCATGCTGACTGCTTCGCGAAGCATGTTAGCGCCATGTCCAGTATCCCAGAGTTTACAAGCCGGACAAAGCACATTACAGATTGCGCTCAGCTGTACATATTGAACCAACGGATCAGCCTTAAGGATTTCGATTCGTGCGTTATCACGCGTAGCTTCAGGTAGCTTCAGGAGCCCGAGAAGTTCAACAGCATCCGCCTGAGGCTTTTTTAGCGCCTTCATAATTGAGCGTCCGCCTGTGATACCCTTTTCCTTAAAAATGCGCTGCATTTCAATTTCAAAAGGCGTTAGGAGATCGAAATAGCGTGTGGTTTCCAAGCCGAGCGAAGTCGCAGCTTCGCCCGTGGCCCACACATCCGCTAAACGGTGCAACGCATCTTCTTTCATCTGCAAGCCGAGATCATAACGCGGCGAACCTTCTTCGATACCAGCAGCACCGCGGAAGCGGGTGCGATGATATCGGATAACTGGTTCAACGGCTGAGAGCAATTTAGCGGCTGTCATAACGCCGACAGTTACACGAGTACGTGCGAATACAGCTTCAATGATTTCGCTATGCGTCAGATTGGGAATAATGACGCCGTCTTTAATGGTGTAACCACCAATAATGCGACTGGCAGGAACCTTCAGATTAAAAATAGGGTCATTGGTGTTTGAAAGCTGATGGACCATTTTCAGGGTAGGAGTTCCTCGGTCGAATACACCTTCATCGCCCTCTTCAAGGATGACCATACAGGATGACTTGATACGTGGGTCAGCGGTGTCAACGGCTGCTGTGACAAAGTTAGCCACGCTCATGTTTGTGATAAAACGTCCACGCTTGTCGACATGAAGAATAGGTTCTTCGCCCTCTTTCCATTCGGCCACGGTGAGTCGTCCGCAGAGCACGCCTGTGTCTACGCCCACGTAGGGCAGGGGTTCTGTAAGCGCGAATGAACCACGCCATGTTTTCCGGTTTTCGCCTGGTTGAGGGGGACAACAGGCCTTCATATATTTCGCACGCTGCTCTGGCGTTCCTTTTTCTACGATGGGACCCAATGCCAAATTATTCACGAGGCTCGTGGTTGCAGCACCGCCATCGACCCAAGCGAGTTCAAAGGCCAGCAACGCTAAAGGAAAATTGCGGCAACCTTCGAAGATGCCGCCATATTCCATGTCTAGGCCGCCAGCAGTAATACCGCAATCATCAAAAGCCTGATACATCTCATTTTTTGCGGCTGTCCATTCATGCGTGTTACGCTCGCCATTTGCCACGAGACGTGCAATGAGTCCGCGTGCTACGGAACGAGCGCCCATCACGGCCATTTGGATGTCATAACGATCTGAATACCGCCACATGATTTGACGAATTTCATCGCCAGGCAACATTTTCATGGTTGGAACTGTATCCGTTGTTGTCATTCTTCTCCCTTTGTTTATTATTTGCAATTACTGATGGAGCGTTAAATGACAAAGTATAGCGAAATGTCATCTTGAAAATCAAGCAAAGACGATTAAAAAATGAAGTAAAAAAATATACTACACAGAGAAGCATCAATATGATACTCTATTACATATGAAACTAAAGAGATCTAGTTTAGAAAATCTACCAGCAAGCGAGCCTAAGGCTGGTGGTGCATTTATTTCTGCCCGTCATCGTAATCCTGAAGAAGAAATAGCATTAGTTGCGCGTAAGCCTGATATTTTAGGCGCCGTTTGTGCTATTCTTGCAACGGGGGTTATGTTTGCCACAGTAGTGATCCTCTATATGAACTGGGATGCAATCAGGCTGGCCTGATTCCGGTTGGAGGAATAGCTTTGATCGCTCTGATGCGCAGATGGCTCTGGCGTCTGCGAAAATTATTTTATTTAGCGCCGACTGCTCTCAAATTGGCAGGCGTTTGTTTTTTAGTTTATATAGCGATATCGATTTCATCACGTGTGGAATTTGCGTTTGGTTATTCATTTGCAGATACGATGCGTTCTTTTTTTGGTCTGAATTGGAGCTTGTTGAAGGTCGGTTTTTTGTGGCAACCCGTGACCTATATTTTTATGCACGCGAGTTTCCTTCACCTCGTTCTCAATATGTTGGCGTTGCTTTTGTTTGGCTCCAGTGTCGAGGTAGAAGTTGGATCCAAGCGGTTTCTTGAGATCTTTTTTTTGGGAGGCGTCATTGGTGGATTAGGTTGGATTGTCTTGCTGGCTTTGATGCCACACTTACCTGCCATGCCAGATACGGCGCAATGGATTCCTCAATTTGCGCGAAGCTGGGTGTCACAGTCAAGCGGACGTGAGACGCTCACCAACGCCATGTGCATCGGTGCGTCTGGCGCTGTATTTTCATTGATTGGCGCGTATGCTGCAATGTTTCCATCGCGGAAGGTTTATGTGCTGTTGATCATTATTCCGCTTAGGATGTCTGCGCGCTGGCTGGCGATTGTACTCGGGTTTTTAACCATTGCTGAGGCTGTTGTCATTCATGCTCAAGTCGCGTACGCCGCGCACTTGGTGGGTGGGCTGACGGGATTCCTGTATGGCCTTTGGTTGCATAAGCGAGGGTTCTATGATGACTGATATCATGTTGGATAGACGCGCGATCACGGCAGTAAAGGCTGCTCTTCAAGAGGATATTGGGTTCGGAGATGTCACAACATTGGCGTTGGTAGATCCGACTGTGATGGCTACGGGTGAGATTTTGGCGCGACAGGCGTGTCGTGTGTCAGGTACGACGGTTGCTGCTGCAGTCATGCAGAGCGTTGAGCCGGGACTGACCGTCGAGATTCTCGTACCGGACGGACAGAATGTTGCCAAGGGGGGCACGATTCTGACGATATGCGGTAAGGCTGCGTCCATTCTGACTGCAGAACGTACCGCATTGAATTTCATGCAACGGATGTGTGGAATTGCCACGTTGACCGCACATTTTGTGGATGCAGTGAGCGCGTATAAAACTCTGATTTTGGATACGCGTAAGACGACACCGAATTTGCGTGTGTTTGAAAAATATGCAGTGTTGTGTGGCGGTGGGACGAATCATCGATTTGGCCTTTATGATCGTGTTCTGATGAAGGATAATCATCGTAAGCTATGGAAGGGTGGCAATCCGGATCGGCTTGACTTGGCCGTCGCAGCAGCTCGCAAAGCTTATCCGCATTTAGCTGTTGAAGTGGAGGTTGAAAGCATCGAGGAGTGTAAGAGCGCTTTGCGCGCGAAGCCTGAATGGATGATGCTCGATAATATGGACTGTGATACTATGCGCACCTGCGTTGGCCTGTGTAAAGGGGTTTCAAAAACTGAAGCATCTGGCGGGATTACCTTGGAAAAATCGTGCGCTGTCGCAGCAACAGGTGTTGACGCAATCTCCCTGGGTTGCCTGACTCACTCGGCGGGTTCGATCGATCTCTCGCTGGAGTGGCAGCTGGTATGATAGGGGTATTATGAAAATCGTTGTTATTGATGTTGGAAATACGTCGACTGGAATTGGTCTGTATGATGCAGGAAAAATCTCACGCGTGACGCATATCAAAGGGGGTATCCGTACATGTCCAGATGTGTGCGCGGAGGCCGTGCGTAAGGCTTCGAAGGGCATGGTGAGTGGTGCCGTGCTGGGATCGGTAGTGCCAACGGTGAATAACGCTTGGAGAAAACTGATCAAAAACGAGCTCGGGTGTGAACTATTGAGCGTTCGTGCTGGTTTGAAGATGGATGTTGTTGTTGATTACCCAGAGCCGCAGACCATTGGTGCAGACCGTCTTGCTGATGCCGAAGGAGGGTTGCGCCGATACGGTGCGCCGTTGATTGTTGCGGACTTCGGTACGGCATTGACCTTTGATGTTATTACAAGAGATAAACGTTATGTCGGAGGTGTGATCACGCCAGGGCTTCCCTTGATGTCCGATTATTTGTATGAGCGAACGGCACTTTTGCCAAGGGTCGAGTTTACAGGTGTCTGCCCGCTTGTGGGGAAAACGACACAACAAGCCATGCGCATTGGCGCGCAGATTGGTTATCGGGGTATCGTGCGTGAGATTGTGACGTACCTGAAGAGGAGTGTCGACCCGAAGTTCAAACTGGTTGCCACAGGCGGATATGCGCGCTGGGCACTCAAAGATTCCGGCATGTCCTTTATCATTGACCCTGATTTAACCCTGTTCGGGTTGGGATGTATTTGGGAAAGCAACGCGGATTGCAAGGGGGATTGTGGTTGAATCCTTCCCTGCGATAGAATATAATTAAGCATTAATTAAAAAGGAGATACACAATGAGATATGTTATCGGAGCAGTCGTGGCAACTATGCTGATGATCGAAACTGGCTGCCAATGTCCTATTATGGCATTGTCATCCAACGCAGAAAAAAGTATTACAAGTATTCAGTTTGACAATGCGTGGTTCTATGACAAAGACGGCAAGTTTATTGAGGCGCGTGGAAAGGATGCCTATATCGCCTTGATGAAGTTTCATGGGTATCCTGTGTTCCCCGGGATGAAAGAAAAGCTCTGGGTTTCTGACTACGGAACTGGCGAATTTACTAAGCTGGGGCTGGGTGCGTTTATGTTTGTGGATAACGAAAAGGATCCTGAAGGCTATCGTTTCATGTTGATGGATCTCTTCTTGTTGCCGGGGCAGATGCTGCCAGAACATTATCATCTCAAATCGGCGAAGTCTGTTGAAAAAATGGAAGGATGGCTTGTCCGTCATGGCTCTGTGACGATCGTTGGCGAAGGAGATCCCACCCCAGGCCTCAAGGAGCGTCAACCGAAATCCCAGAGCACATCCTCCACCGTGTTTCATGGTGAAGAAGCGAAGCCAGGCACCTTTGTTAAGTTGAATCGCGTTACGGCGCGTCACAGTCAGCTCGCTGGTTCAGAGGGAGTCATTGAATCAGAAGTTGCAAATTTTCATGACAATAGCGCGGTTCGCCATACAAACGAGAAGCTCATTTTTTAGTAGTTTTTTACGGTAGAGAATGATCGGCCTAATGTCCGACGGTCACTTCCCTTGGAAATTATACACTATGAAACAAAAACTTGTCTTGATTGCATCCGTCGTCATCGGATTATTTGCCGCGTTGTTGACGCGTTCTTACTTGAATGCGAAGGATCGCGATTATGATAAGCTCAGGGAAGAGTTCAATAAGGCGCATATAAAAATACCGGTTTGCGTTACGAAACGCGCGTTGCCTTCAGGAACGTTGCTCACAGCGGCGGACATCGGGGTGTCAGATGTCATCGAAAAGCAGGTCCGCGGGCGTGTGATCAAAGAAGCGAATGCCGTTGTCCTTTTTGGTCGTAAGCTAACGCATGCCATGGATGACGGACAGTTGATTGGATGGTCGGATATCGAAGGCGGTGATCCGCTTTCACGCGGGCTTTCCGGGGATTTGCGTCATCGTTGGCGCGCCATTTCGATCAATGTAGCTGGCGCAGCATCGGTCAGTGGAATGGTCAATCCAAACGACCATGTGGATGTGTTGGGTACGTTTTCGTTTCCGTCAAAGAGCGTTCCAGGTGAAATGGAGTTGGTGACCTTTACCGTCTTGCAGAACGTCTTGGTTCTTGCGACGGGCAAGGAGACCGCGAAGTCACGTGTTTTGGGGGAACGGAGTTCAGGCGGGAATTACAATACTGTCACCTTGGAGGTGACGCCTCGCGAAGCTGAGATGCTTGTTTTTACTGAGCAAATTAAGGGGCGCGTTGCGCTTGCGTTACGTCATCCGGAAGATGTGTATTATGAAACAACGTTGCCGCGTGTGAACTTTGAAAAAATACAGGAGACGATTGAGCAATTGAATATCCTTCGTCAACAATCAATCAGTAGTCCGAAGCGAGCTATTAAATAGGCTTGCGATAATCAATGGCCCTCTAACGCTGAACAATCTAAATTCTTATGTTTCATCTCGACATAGTCAATCCAGGTCAGCCATCTCGTCGTTTTGATTTGCCGGATGGTGAATATTTAATTGGAAGAGGCGATGCGTGCCAGATTCGTCTGCGACATCCGGAGATCAGCGAACGTCATGCCATGCTCATCCTTCATCATCCGTTGGCATTCATCAAGGATTTCGGTTCCAGTAATGGGGTAACCATTAATAGTGTTCCTATTGATGAAAAAATGATTGTACGTGCGGATAGTGTCATGGGAATCGGTCCATGCTTGTTACGTGTGAGTTCTGCTGATGAAGATCGACCTATTGAAACGCTTGTCTCGCCGCCTCCGCCTCTGTCGGATGTGAGGAAGTCAAGTGTGCCCCCACCGTTGTCTGTGGAACAGAGACAGGACATAGGTATTCCGTCACCTGCGGCGACACCCCAACAAGAAGCTCAACGCGCTGTCACGGTACCTCAAATTGTTGATCCAATGGTTCTCTTGATGCGCGAAGTCAAAACCCAGATTCATGAGCAATTGATTCAGCGCATGGATCTAAAACGCATGACCGCTTCGCGTGTGGGTGCTGAAGAGCTTCAGATAAAGGCGAAAGAGACCATTAAGTCAATCATTATAGAGGTGCAGCGCAAAAACACTTTGCCACGCGGTATTGATCCCCAGCGACTTGAGAAAGAAATTTATGACGAGGCGATGCGGCTAGGTCCACTCGAAGATTTTCTGGCGGATGATAGTATTACGGAAATTATGGTCAATGGACCCAATCAGGTCTTTGTTGAACGCAAGGGTAAGATTGAATTGACGAATCAGACTTTTATGGATGATGAGTCTGTGATGGGGGTGATTGAACGTATTGTGTCGCCGATCGGAAGGCGTATTGATGAGAGCCAGCCGTATGTGGATGCACGCTTGCAGGATGGTTCGCGCGTGAATGCCATTATTGCACCGCTTTCTTTGATCGGTCCTTGCATCACCATTCGAAAATTCTCAAAGCGCCCCTTGACCGTCGATGACTTGATTCGTTTTAACACGTGGACGCGTAATGCCTCTGATTTCTTGCGCCTTTGCGTGTTGATGCGCAAAAACATTGTGGTGGCTGGCGGTACGGGTTCTGGCAAGACGACCCTGTTGAATGTGTTGAGCGGATTCATTCCCGAGACAGACCGTATTTTAACGATTGAAGATGCCGCAGAATTGCGCTTGATGCAACCGCATGTCATCCGTCTTGAAGCGCGTCCTCCGAATATTGAAGGGCGTGGCGCGATTACCATCCGTGACCTTGTTCGCAATGCGCTACGTATGCGTCCGGATCGCGTGATTGTGGGTGAATGCCGTGGTGGTGAAGCCCTTGACATGTTACAGGCTATGAACACCGGGCATGATGGTTCGCTCACTACGGTGCATGCGAATTCGCCACGGGATGTGATTTCACGCCTGGAGACCATGGTGCTTATGTCTGGGCTGGAATTGCCCTCGCGTGCTATTCGCGAACAGATTGCATCTGCCCTTGATATTGTTGTTCATGAGTCACGGATGAGTGACGGGTCTCGTAAAGTGGTTTGTATCTCTGAAGTAGTTGGACTTGAAGGTCAGCAAGTGGTGATGCAGGACATTTTTGAGTTTAAGCAGACGGACGTGGATGACAAGGGCAAGGTTGTGGGTCAGTTCATGCCGACGGGTGCGATGCCGACCTTCTATGAGCATTTGAAGAGCCGCGGTCTGCATATTGACCCGTCTGTCTTTGATCCTGTAAAACAGGGAGAGCGTCTATGATTCAAGAACAAGCCACATGGCTGGCTCCCGTGTTGCTCGGAATAGCGTTTGGTGGGGTTGCCTATACGTTTCTTCGCGGGATGACCTCTGGCGCGTCTTCGTATGCGGATTCGATGTCTGAAAGCACAGCCCGTCAATTTGAGGATTTATTTCTCTTCATCCCTGCGAGGCGTATTGCAGAAATTGGCTGGGCGATGGCGATCGCGGTGTTTCTTTTGTGTACACTGTTGCTTTTTGATTTGAGCAATCCGATTTCCACGTTGATCGGTCTTCTGATGGGAACCATCTTCGGACTAATTGCCCTTTCATTGCCTAAAAAGGTTGTCCTTATTTTAAAAGAGCGCCGGAAGCAGAAGTTCAATATCCAGCTTGTGGATGCCCTTGGAAGCATGAGTAATGCGATGCGCGCGGGCTTCAGTATCAATCAGGCCTTTGAAACGGTGGTGCAGACAGGCGAGAAGCCCATTTCACAAGAGTTCGGGGTCATGTTGCAGCAGATGCGTGTGGGCATGAATTTCTTTGAAGCATTACAAAGTCTTGACCAGCGCGTGGGAAGCGACGATCTGACGCTTGTGGTGACAGCCATTGATATTGCGCGTCGTACGGGCGGTAACCTGACTGAAATATTCGACAAGATCAGCCTGACAATTCGCGAGCGTATGCGGATTGAACGCCGTGTTCAGACCCTGACGGCGCAAGGCCGTCTTCAAGGGATTATCGTGGCGAGTATGCCAGTGGTGCTGGGTGTGGCCATGACTGTTCTTAAGCCCGATATGATGATGCCCTTCTTCCGTGCAACGACAGGGATGCTTTGTGTGGGGGTAACCGCATGTCTCATCGCGGTTGGCTGGTTTTTTATTAAGAAAATCATCAAAATCGACGTGTAAGTTGCCGCTGAGGGTGTTAAAAAGCTGTCAAGAATATGACGAGGGTCACACCTGCATAACAGAGGACTGTGAAGATGAGCGTTTTATCGGTGAGCATGACCTTCTCGGGACGTCCTCCCTCATCTTGTGTATAGACAAGAGCTAGGTAACGGAAAATGCCAAACAAAACAAAGGGAATGGTCAGACCCAGCCGGTTGGTTCCAAAGCGATGGATGGTCTCTGGCGCAAGAGTATAAATCGCATAGCAGACAACCGTTGCTGCAGCGGTAATGGCGATCTGGATGTCGAGCAGTTGGCGACTATACCCGACCAGCGCTTGGCGATGACGTGTGTCGGATTCCTCAAACAGTCCTTTTTCGTGGCGCCGTTTGCATAAGGCGAGGAAGAGTGCCAGTAGGAAGGTGCACAATAGGAGCCAGGGAGAAATACGCACAGAGATTGCCACAGCACCTGCAACCGCGCGAAACACAAAGCCAATGGCGATAATGAAGACGTCGACGTAAGGGATGCGCTTGAGCCCAAATGTATAAACAAACTGCATGGCCGCATATCCCATCAAAACCCACGTAAAGAGAAGCGGTAATTGAAGGGACAGCACGGCTCCAGCCACTAACAAAATGATAGCGAGGAGTATCGCACGTCTTACGGAGATCTCGCCCGATGCAATAGGCCGTAAGCATTTGATGGGATGTGCACGATCTGCATCACGGTCCTTGATGTCATTGACCAAGTAAATGGCACTCGATATCATGCAAAAACAGATGACCGCAAGCCCGACAGCAATAAAAACGCTGGCGTTTTGGATGTTGATACCCTGACTGGGATCACGCCATGCAAAGAACAACGCTGCTGGGACAATACCGTTTTTAATCCATTGCGCTGGACGTAAAGCGCGAAGCCATGCAGGAATGAATGAGGTCATTATGTCTTCACTCCGCATGTGCATTTAGGAAAACGACGGAACCCGCATCGTACCCACAGTTTCAAAACCATCATGAAGGCTTCAGTTGCAATATTGGCGTGCATCTTTGAGTAGCCCGCTTTACGGTCTTCAAAGACGATGGGAATTTCTTTGACGCTGAATCCTTGCATCCAAGCAGTGTGCGTCATCTCAATCTGGAACGAATAACCGTTTGAGGTTATATTATCCATGTCGATAGCGGCTAGTACTTCGCGGTGGAAGCATTTGAATCCGCCCGTTGGATCGCAAACAGGCAGGCCAAGAATAAGACGTACATATTGGGCTGCTCCTGTTGAGAGGAGAAGCCGGCTCATCGGCCAGTTCATGACTCGGATGCCGCCAATGTAACGCGAACCGAGGACAAGATCATGATCCTTTGCAGTTGCAAGCAATGAAGGTAAAGCTTTTGGATCATGTGAAAAATCGCAATCCATTTCGCAAATTAATTCATATCTGCGTTCGAGAGCCCATTTGAACCCTGCGATATAGGCACGGCCTAGACCTTCTTTTTTTTCACGGTGTAAGACAAAAACGCGTGATTCCTGTGATGTGATTTCATCAATCAGTTGCCCCGTTCCATCAGGCGAATTATCGTCGACAAACAAGATGTTGGTTTCCGGAAGCTGAGCAAGCACGGCCTCTGTCATCTGCTTGACATTATCCCGCTCATCATACGTTGGGATTATAATGACTGTTTTCATGGGTCGTGGTGGCTCCTTATTGCATGTCCATGTTGTTTAAGCATTTGAAGTAGTATCGTAGGCAAAAAAACGGGATGAGTCAAGGGGGATGTCTCGCTAGCGCCAACGTTTGTGCATCCACAGATATTGTTCAGGATATTTGCGAATTAAATTTCCGAGGCGTTGGTTCATTTCGATCAGCAGAGTTTCAATATCCTTTTCCTTGTTCCCTGTGGGGGTGAACTGGATAGGGGGTTCGCCGATCATGCGATATTTGAAGAGTCCTTCTCGCAGAAAGGCTCCGACAATTATGGGTGCGCCTGAAACAAGACGGATGCGTGCAGGGGAGGTATGCGTAGACGCAGGACGTCCGAGAAAATCAACCTTAATGCCCTCATTCCCAGCGTGTTGGTCCATCACGATGGTTAATGCAGATTTTGTTGATTTCCATGCGCGCAGGGTGTCACCCGTAAACCCATTTTTTTTTGAAATGATGGTGACGTTCCCTCTAAAATGGTTCTTGGCCAGAAAACGGACCAGCATTGGATTGTCTATTGCACGTGCAACAGGCATCATTGGACGGGTAAAGGGAACGATGGTTACAGCCGCCTCCCAAGAACCGAGATGCCCCGTTAGCAACATGACGGGGATGTCCAAGTTGACCATTAACATATTCCAGTTTTCAACGTCTTTTACATCATAAACGATATGTTCTTTCCAATTCTTTTCGTTAATGACTTGAGGCACTTTTAACGCTTCGAGGAGATGTCCGATAAAATGGCAAAACGAGTGACGAGCAATCCGGGCGGCTTCTGTTGAATCCGCTGTAATCTTTGCTTTTAAAATGTTGTCAATGGCGATACGGTGTCGCATTTTAAAGAGTGGGTAAATGAGAGCCGCAAAGCGGAAGCCCAAGGAGTATGCTTTTGACGCGGGCACGAGTGTATAAAACGCCATGGACAGACGGACCAGCATGTACTGTAAAAAGTAGACAATGAACTGAAAGAGCCGCATAAATGTCCTTATCGGGTTAAAGCATCTGAGAGTTGTCGAGCCAAGTCTTTTAACTGGGCTTGGATATCAGCAGGAAGCTTGTATTCTTTGTCGAGTAAATCTGAAACGCTCTGGGCGGCTTCTTCAAGTTTCCCTTGGATCATGCGAATGCGGATATGCATAAGGCGCAAATTGAGATCCCCTGGATTCGCCTTCATCAGGGGTTGTATCAGGAGATAGGCCTCGTCACCCTTTTTCTTTACTAACAGGAGTTTGATTAATGTAAGACGTGCAAACGTGTTAGTCTCATCTTCTTTTAACGAGGATCGAAGAATGGTCTCAGATTTATTTGTTTCACCTTGTTCAATCCATACAGACGCTAGTCCGACTGCAGCAGGAACATTTGTTTTTTTTGCAAGACTCTTTTGGAACAAATCCTCTGCTTGGCCTAAAATGTGGCGTTCCAATCGCGCGCGACCTAACAGGTAATTGGCAAAGGCATGATCGGGTATGATTCGGAGCATGGCTTTTGCATCTGCTTCGCTAAAAGTGGGGACTTCAAGTCTATCGTCGATCTTGAGTAATTCTTCACGGACGGACGTGAGAGACGGATTAAGGCTCAGTGTATCGAGAAAAGCTGTTCGCGCCCCCATCAAGTCGTTGTTACGTAACAGTAAATAACCCCTTAGTTTATAGAACGAAGCACTTGGTTTTTTGCTTGTAGCGTTGCGCAGGGCAGGGTTAACACGGTTTTCAAGTTCGTAGTATTCACGTTTATCAAGGAGGATATCCGCTAGCAACGCCCAAAGGCGAGCGTCTAGCGTATTTGCTGGAATGGCTTGTTCGATGAGGGTACGGGCTTCATTGGGTTTTCCTGCTAGGACGAGCAATGCTGCTTCATGCCAGACGAGCTCCGTTTCCTTGACTCCGTTTTCCTTTGCCAGATCCATCCAGAGTCCGGCGTTCGGTGCGTCAAGTTGCTCAATCGCGAGTTGTGCTTTATTAAGCAAGACGAAGGTATCTTTCGCGTCGATGTCAAATAATATATTTAACAGATGGTCGGCATCTGCAAAACGATACTCGTACATGGCCTTTGTTACCGATTGATACAGTTCGCGTTTTTTGTCTCGAAGGGCAATCAATGGGTCACGAAAACTTCGACTTTTCAGAAGCACGTTCTTAAAGCCAGTCGCCTTTCGTCCGAAATCTTTTCTCAAGACTTCGATAATGTCAAGACGAAGAAGGGTTCCGTATTCGTTTTGAATCTGCAAGGATGTTAGATCGGACAAGCGACCGCTTTCGGCGAGTGAGCGCAGGTACGTGTCCAAATCGTGAGACAGAGGTATATTCTTCTCTAGGACGAGTTGATAACGGTTGAGCATTGAAGCAAGATTCCCGTCATAAGCGAGCTCGTTTGCCATTTTGTATAACGCATCAGCATCTTGATTTCGCTTGGCTTCAACAAACAGGAATGCCAGTTCGTTCAGTTGGCGAGATAATTGTTTTCGGAGTTGCTGACGGTAAGACGCGAAAAGAAGAATAGAGTCTGCTTCATCTGGGAAGAGAGTGGGACGCAGTTGTTCGATAAAACCATTGTATTCTTTTCTCAAGGTGTCCAAATCGAGAGGCTGGGTCTTTGGAAGGCCTTTCAGAAAAAAACCAGTTGGGATGGCATGGTATCCGTTTTCACGCCAAACTTCTGGTCGTTGAAATACGGCGATACGTGTGCATGCGTTTGTGTCTTTTGAGAGCCATTCGCTAATAAAGGTGCTTGGAGAAATGTCAGCAGCGTTCAGCATTCGATTGCGGATGGGCTCGAAGATAGCGTCTTTCGCGACAACATCCATAATGGACGAAGCATCGTAAGTGTCGGATACAGGATCGGTTGAGACGAAACGTATGTTACGCTTATCATTAAATGCATGCATCATGATTTGATAACGAAACAGGGAATTGTTGATCAACCAGTCTCGTGTGCCGAGCGTCCAATAGAGGTCCTTTGAGAAAGAGTCGACAAATGCTCCAACTTGAGGGTCAATGTCGACCTTGTTGCGAAAGGGGGTTACACATACGAGCAAGGCTAACGGCCAGAAGAGTAGGGTTCCTAACTTGCACAGCATTGGATTGTCTCGATATTCGTAATATTCTAAGTCCTCATCGCCATGCGCCAGGAAGACATCGCGCATGAGATAGAAAACGGCAACGAGTAATCCGACAAAAAATGAAATCACAACGTAGGGAAATAACGGCACTTCAGATGTCTGCCTGGCTATGCCCCATAGGGAAGTACGTACATTCAACATCGCAGGAATACAGCTCATGGCTAGTCCTAATTCCATGATCAATAATAAGAATGTTCTTCGCCCATGAAAAGCATTTGTAAAGACGAATAGGGCGATGGCTGCGGGGAATAGAAATAAAACAAACGTATAGATCCAACCATAACTTGGAATCCAAGAAATAATATTATTTAAGAGCGTTGAACCCAAAGTGGATAACAGTAGTCGTCCTGATCCGCTTGTGATGAGTTCGCAGCCGTCCGCCGCTTTGTTGAGGCACGTAAGGGCTACCAGAAAACCAGCAATGCCGACCAGAATGACTCCCAGCATACGATGCATGGCCAATTGCTCGTTGTTTTCCATTGTCCGTATTATAATGAAGCCGGCAATGGGCAATAAGATTAAAAAGAGTGGATGTTCTAGGCAGGTCGCCGTCAGCAGAAGAACAACCGGGAAGAGAACAAAACTACTGCCAGTGTGAAGATAGGATAACAGCATGTTGATGATCATCAAAAAAAGCATCAAATGAAAGGCATGCGGATAGAGGCGCGTGGATACTAGCCAAAATGGAGCCGTGAATGCAAGCACGGTTGCCGTGGCGAGACCACCCAAGACGCTGGCTTGTGCGGCCAACCAGTTGTGATGAAACAGGTCTTCGTCGTGTAGAGTTCCTTGTTCTGACTTCAGAGAGAGGGAAACAGATGGATGTGCGTTACTGAGCTGCTGTGTAGGAGTCGATTTTTTAGCCCGTACAAGGGTATCATCGTCCGTGTCATCGCCCTCTTCTTGTTTGGTTTGGAAAACAACGGAGGCCGCACCTCCCGGCAAGTCACGCCCGCAAATAAAAATAAACCGGGCTGTAAAATAGTAGGCGAGCGTGACGGCCATGCTTCCACAGAATACACAAAACAGATTTAATCGTATGGTTAATGTTTCATAAGGCAAGGTGGCGATTATTTGTGTGAGCAAGGTAAAAAGAGGATTAGAAAGGTCTTCTGTTTTACAAAGTCGTGCTGCAACAGCAGTCAAGAATGCAGATTTGCCTGGATAGGCATATTGGAACAGTGTGTGACCATAAACATACGCTGACACACTAAACACCAAAGGGAGAAAAAGACGGATAAAAAAAACAGGTGACGAAAAAAAGAGTCGCTTAGCCAAGCTCATGAATTACCTCCAAAGTAATCACGTTAAATCATACCAAAAGTCTAGTCTGTTTTCTAGTAGGTTTTCAACACAGCCGCGCGTTTATTTCCAAATAAGCCATGCCAGTAGCCAGACAACGCCTGTGGCGTAAAGACCACTGACAATATCGTCGAGTAGTACGCCCCATGCATTATGCCAGTTTCTGTCTATATAACGTGCAACGGGTAGTTTGATGATGTCGAAAATACGAAAGATCAAAAAACCAGCAGTTGCGATATACCAAAGTGGAGCCGTACTTGTGTAGAGAATGATAGGGACTACGAGATACCCCGCGATTTCATCCAGCACGAAATTACCAGAGTCGGAGTCATTCCAATAGCGTTCCGCCCAGGAGTTTAATGAAAAGTGTATGACAGATGTACCAATGAGGCACGCCAGTAGGGCGAGTAGCCTATGAAGGGGCACATCGAGAAAGAAGACGATGCCTACGTGCATTGCAACGCCCAATAACGCGCCAAAGGAGCCTGGCGCAATGGGCATCAATCCTAACCCGAACGCGCTACCAATAAAAACGAAGAAGGTGTCTTTGATTGATTTCATTATTAATTTTTTGTAATGATTATGTGTTGTTGCTCAATCCAAATGTCTATCGATTCGCCCGTACGATTACGTCCGGCTAGCGGACTGAGTTCGAAGGCCTTTAACGTAAAAGGCATTCCTTTGAATTCTGGAATGGAAATTAGATGTTGTGCGACTTCGCCGAGATAGGTGCTTTCGGAAAAATGCCCATGAAGACGATTGGGTAAGTTGCTGGCCGGTTTGTCAAAGCGAATATTTTCGGGACGGATACATAGTTCAATCTTCTCGCCAAGTGCTACTGCATTGTCGGAATGGTGAGCAACAAAGACACCATAAGCTGTTTCAACGGTGGTTGCTTCATTTGTGATGTTACAAACGATACCTGGGATGAAATTTGCGTCGCCTATAAAGCCAGCCACAAAACGGTTGAGTGGTGCGCGATAAATATTTTCGGGCGTACCGATCTGTTCAATGCGGCCATCTCTCATGATGGCAATACGATCAGCAATGGAGAGGGCTTCTTTTTGATCATGGGTTACATAAATAGCTGTTAATCCGGCTTGTTTGCAAATGCGGCGAATCTCTACGCGCATCTCAAGGCGGAGCTTGGCATCTAGGTTAGACAGAGGTTCATCTAACAAAAGACATTCGGGCTTAATGACCAATGCGCGAGCCAGTGCAACGCGCTGTTGTTCGCCACCTGAAAGTTGATTGGGTTTGGCTTTTGCACGGTCCTCAAGATGGACAAGGGCAAGAGCCTCACGGACATGGTGTTGGATTTCGGACTTAGGAATTTTTCGCATTTCGAGTCCGAAGGCAATATTTTCCTCAAGCGTTAAATGAGGCCAGAGAGCATAATGCTGAAATACCATGCCAGTGTTTCGCTTATGGGGTGGTAAGTGCGTTATGTCTCGTTCTCCGATTTTGACTGAACCGGATTCAGGCGCATGAAACCCCGCGATACATCGTAGTAATGTCGTCTTGCCGCAACCGCTTGGACCGAGCAAGAAAAAAAGTTCTCCAGACTTGACTTGCACACAAACATTTTTTAACGCAACGAAAGATCCGAATTGTTTGGTGACATTTTCAATTGTTATTGGGATGGCCATACGCTCCTATTCATGGATAATCTGTGCTTCAAAGACGAGGAACGTGGCTCCTTTTTCGCGCCAAGCTTCTCGTGGTAAGCCAGCCTTCATCGCCAGATGGTCTAGGGTTTCTTCGAGTCCCCAACCCTGTTCGGGTGCGACCTGAGGCAGGAATACGGCACTTTGGTTGGAAACAGTGAGTAGTATGCCGTGCTTGCCAATTTCAATGTCTTTCCAGGAGGGTACTGGATGTGGGGGTGTCAAAATAGAAATCTCGATTTTGGCACGCGCAAAATCGTTTGCGCTTAACGGGACAAAACGCGGATCATGGAACGCGGCATTCAGCGCTTGATCACGCACGGCTTTCCAGATTTCGCGACGTGGCATAATCTCTCCGATGCACCCACGCAGGTCGTTGTTCAGCGTCAAGGTCACAAATCCGCCCCGGATGGCCTGCATCCCGCTGGTGAGCACTGAAGGAACACAAGCCAATGCCATTGGCTCTCCTCTTTTCAAGGCTTGATCAATGGTATTACGGACAAGCGCCAATAGCTTGTCGCAGTCGCTCTTATCTAGCAGTCCAGCAGGGGGCATCATTTTGTCTATGGTTTTTGAAGCACGAGGCCACATCCCGCTAACGACTGCGCCGATATAACTGACAGAGTTGGATTGGTCATGTAACATTTTTCCTGAGGTGTCGTATCCGGTTTTTTGCACAATGGCATCCTTGGGCATCATAGCAATGAGGAAGGCGAGTGGATCGCGGCCGCAGACCGTTGCGCCTGTTTCATCCAAATACTTCAAGAACCCCTTAAAATCTTTGCGAGTAAACAGTTCAAATACGCCCATATCCAGTGTTTCGATATTCTTTTCAACATCCTGACTAAAGGGCATAT
>SESF01000168.1_pt1 | contig 17921 bp, 11 predicted proteins | sample 3171521 | NCBI WGS metagenome assembly SESF01 (sample SAMN10866945, study PRJNA518727) | freshwater metagenome | biome: subpolar coniferous forest; feature: holomictic lake; material: water; isolation source: holomictic Lake 227, 6 m and 8 m depth | place: Canada: near Kenora, Ontario | collected...
ATTCAAAATCGATGAAAATTGGGATTGGGGCGATATTTCAAATCTTGGAATGTTTGAATATGCACTGTCCAAAAAGTCTGGAAAGAATCCTGAAGTATTGAATGGCATCAAAAAGAATATCATTGAAGTGGCCAATTCTATTACTAAAAATGCTGAAGCCGATGTTTATGCCCGGCCGCTGGTTCAGTATTATTGGGGTTGTAACGGAACTATTGCCCGTCAGGTTTTGAACCTTCAGGTGGCAAACCTGATTTCCCCGGACAAGAAATACATACAAACTTCAAAGGATGCAATTGCTCATATTTTTGGTCGGAATTACTACAATCGCTCATATGTAACTGGTTTGGGAATTAATCCGGCCATGAATCCGCATGATCGCCGTTCAGGTTCGGATAACGAAGTTCAGCCTTGGCCGGGATATTTAGTTGGTGGTGGACACAAAGCAACCGAATGGCATGATAAACAGGAAGATTATTCAACCAACGAAATCGCCATCAACTGGCAGGCTGCATTGGTTTACTCTTTGGCTGGGTTTATCGGGAAATAGAAGCCTCCCCCAAACCCCCTCCGCAGGAGGGGGCTTAAAAAAGTACGACCTGATCAACAGTCCTATAAATAGTTCAATCGGTTTTAAAAACATTTGATATGATAAAAAAGAAACCCACGAAATACCGATTCTTAAGCCCCCTCCTGCGGAGGGGGTTTGGGGGAGGCATAAGTTTCGTTTGCAAGGTTTGGGGGAGGCTTTTACTTCTTTTGATGCTAATTTCTACTTCAGCATCAGCAACCAATCATTACAAAAATTTCAAAGTTGCAGTTTATTCACGGGCCTACGAAACGGCTAAAATGGGCGATGAGAAATCGCTCGAAGCAATTTGGGATGAAATATCGCAACAAGTCAAGGTCGATAAAATTTACCTCGAAACGCACCGGGACTTGTTGATTGTTGACGAAAAGACTTTGCTGAGCGCCAAGAAATTTTTTGAAAGTCGTGGAATTGAAACAGCTGGCGGAATTACTTTAACCGTTAACGAAAGCAACAATTTTGAGACTTTTTGTTATACCAATCCGGAACATCGCAAGAAAGTAAAGGAAATTGTAGAGTACACGGCACGTCATTTTAACGAACTTATTCTGGATGATTTCTTCTTCACCGATTGCAAATGTGAATTGTGCATCAAAGCCAAAGGCACCAGAAGCTGGACAGAATACCGGCTGGATTTAATGACCAAAGCGGCTAAGGAACTGGTGATCGATCCTGCAAAGGCAGTGAATCCGAATATCAAAGTGGTGATCAAATACCCTAACTGGTATGACCATTTTCAGGGCTGTGGGTTCAACCTTGAAACTGAACCGAAACTGTTTGATGGCCTCTATACCGGCACCGAAACCCGTGATCCTTCCAGCAATCAGCATCTTCAGCCATACCTCGGTTACGAAGTTTTCAGGTATTTCAATAACCTGAAACCGGGCAAGAACGGCGGTGGCTGGGTCGATCCGGGTGGAATGATGTACATGGATCGTTATGCCGAACAGTTGTGGCTGACTATGTTTGCCAAAGCTCCCGAAATTACACTTTTCGATTTCCGGCAGCTGCAGCGCCCACTGCTCAAAACCGACCGTGCCGCCTGGCAAAGCACAGATATTTGTAGCTTCAACTACGACGAAATGATGAAACCCATTCCGGATAAAAGCGACAAAATGGTGCAACCTACCACGATCGCCCGTGCAGCAGGTTACACCTTCGAAACCATTGATAAATTCCTTGGCCAGCTCGGAAATCCGGTCGGAGTGAAAACATACAAACCTTTCCATTCAGTCGGCGAAGATTTTTTGCCAAACTATCTTGGAATGATTGGAATTCCGATGGATATCGTTCCGGTATTTCCTGAAAACGAACCGATTGTTTTTCTAACCGAACAGGCCAGATTTGATCCTGAAATTGTTGCCAAAATTAAAAAACAACTTTTAGCAGGTAGAGACATCATGGTCACTTCCGGATTTTTAAAAGCGATGCAGGACAAAGGAATCAGCGATATAGTTGAACTTCGGGTGACCGATGCAAAAGCTTCGGTCAAAGAATTCGCTGCCGGTTGGGGATCACATTCCATTTCCGACCGCCCAATGATCATTCCGCAAATTAAATATATTACCAATGACTCCTGGGAAGTTGTTTCGGCATTCGACGGAACCAATGGCTGGCCAATCGTTCACCGGGGCGACTATGCCAAAGGAAAATTCTATGTTTTGACAATTCCTGACAATGTGATCGATCTATATCAGCTTCCGATGGATGTGCTTTCAAAGATTAAGGAAATACTGACTCCCAATATGCCGGCTTTGCTCGAAGCACCCGGATACACCAGCCTGTTTATTTATGACAACAACGCGGTCATTGTTGAATCGTTTACCGATCAGTCACGTCAGGTTAGACTTCGTTTGGCCGAAGGATATTCGAAAGTGAAAGATCTGGTTTCAGGAAAGGAAATTTCTGGAGAAAAGAAAGACTATTTCCAGGGACGACGCCAACCTCCGATCAGCAAAACGGTCGTAAATCTGGAACTGAAACCTCATTCTTATCTTGTTCTTCAATTGGAAAAGGAATGATTGGATAGAAAACAGCTTGTTGATTTTAATTAAAACGTCACAAATATTCCGTACCTTTTTGTAAAGGTGTTTTGAAAACAAAATACCTTTGCGGAAGATTAAACTTAACACCATAAAATGAACCTGTCTCATCGTTTTCCATTGTTATTTGCTCTGACATTCCTGATTTTTACTTCAATCATTCCATTTGCATCTGCTCAGAACGACTATCAAAATACAAATCTGCCGATCGACAAAAGGGTAAGCGACCTGATTTCGAAAATGACTTTGGCTGAGAAAATCAGCCAGCTGGGCAATCAGGCAACTGCCATTACCAGATTGGGCATTCCGGCTTATGATTATTGGAGCGAAGCCCTACATGGTGTTGCACGCTCTGGATTAGCGACTTCCTTTCCTCAGGCTATTGCTCTTTCCTCAACCTGGGATCCCGATCTCATATTCAATGTTGCTTCAGCAATTTCGGATGAAGCCCGTGTAAAAAATAATACCGATGGAAAGGGATTAACCTATTGGTGTCCAACCATCAACATGGCTCGTGATCCGAGATGGGGCCGGTCGGAAGAAAACTACGGCGAAGATACCTACCTGACCTCGCAAATAGCAGTGAACTTCATCAAAGGCATGCAGGGCAATGATCCGAAATATTTGAAAACAGTAGCCACGGCCAAACACTTTGCGGCCAACAATATTGAGGTCAACCGGTATGGAATTTCTTCGGAAGTTGATGAACGCAGTTTACGGGAATATTTCCTGCCCTCGTTCAAAGCTTGCGTTACAAAAGGGAAAGTCTTTTCAATCATGAGCGCTTACAATGCCCTGAACGGTGTTCCCTGTCCGGCAAACAGCACCCTATTGACACATATTCTTCGCGAAGAATGGGGATTTGGCGGTTATGTGGTTTCCGACTGTGATGCGGTGAGCAACGTCTGGGATGCCCATCATTACGTGGCGACAGCCTCTGATGCAACTGCAATATCGCTGAAAAATGGTACTGACCTGAATTGCGGAACAACTTTTCCGGCCAATGCCAATACGGCCATTTCTAATGGAATTTTATCGGAAGAGGTTATCAATATTTCTCTGAAAAGGGTTTTTAAAGCTCGGTTTCTCTTGGGAGAGTTTGATCCTCCATCGATGGTTCCCTATAAATCTATTCCGGCAAGCAAATTGGATTGTCAGGCCAACCGCGATCTGGCGTTGAAAGCCGCGCACGAAGCAATCGTTCTGCTGAAAAATATAAATAGTTTGTTGCCCCTGAATAAAGATTCAGTTAAATCCATCGCACTGATCGGACCTAATGCCAGCGTGGTTCAACTGGGCGGTTACAGCGGATCACCATCGGTTTCAATTTCACCGTTGATGGGTATATCGGCCAAACTTGGGGTTGATGTTTCCAACGGAACTATTGAGGCCGAAAACTTTAGTAAACAACAGGGAATTCAGTCAGAAACCAGTTCCGAAGGAGGCAGCAACATCGGCTATATCGAAAATGGCGATTACACCGAATACGACAGCATTCGATTTGATCCGGGGAAAGATCGGCTGGACGTTCGCGTCGCCAGTAATACCTCCGGCGGAAATATCGAAATCAGGCTCGACAATTTAACGGCCACACCGCTTGCTACAATTTCCGTGAAAGGCACGAGCGGATGGCAAAACTGGGTAACCCTGACAAGTGTCATTCCAAAAGCAACCGGAATTCATAATGTTTTTCTGAAATATACCGGAGGAGCCGGATACTTATTCAATGTGAACTGGTTCCGTTTTTATGATTCCAGCAACCCAAATCCACCGGCCAGTGACAAACTGAATTATGTCATGGGATGCACGATTAAAGGCGCTGCAGATCCTGTGGCGATTGCTCAGGCCGTTAGTCTGGCAAAAAAGTCGGAAATTGCTATTGTATTCTGCGGAACCGACCTGACCGTTGCTGATGAAGGTGCAGACCGCACTTCGCTGAACCTGCCTGGTGCTCAGGAACAGTTACTTAAGGCTGTTTTTCGTGCGAACCCAAAAACCATACTCGTTTTGGTGAATGGATATTCGCTGGCGATTAATTGGGCACAGGATAGTATTCCTGCCATTGTTTCTGCCTGGTACGGCGGTCAGGCGCAGGGAACTGCCATTTCCGATGTTTTGTTTGGAAGTTTTAATCCAAGAGGAAAGCTGAGTACCACCTGGTACAAGTCAACGGCAGATTTGCCACCGATGAATGATTACAACATCAAACATAACCGCACCTACCAGTATTTTAAAGGTAAGCCGCTTTATCCATTTGGGCACGGACTCAGCTATACCACTTTCGAATACAGCAACCTAAAAATCAGTTCTCAGGATTTGAACCTGGGAGATTCTATCCAAATCAGTGCGGAAATCAAAAACTCCGGAAAAGTTGCCGGGGATGAAGTAGCACAACTTTACGTTCATACCAATTCGGCACAAGACATCAGACCAATCAGGGAATTGAAAGGATTCCAGTCGGTTCATCTTTTGCCCGGTGAATCCAGAACCGTGAATTTCGTATTGAAAAACAGCGATTTGCTGCATTACGATGTGGAATCAAGAACCTTTATCGTTGACGGTGGAAAAGCTGATATTGAAGTTGGTTCTTCTTCGCAGGACATCCGGCTCAACAGCCAAATTAATCTTCAGGCAGGAACAGTCGGAACGACCTATCGGCAAGATCCGTTTGCCAAAACTGAAGCCGAAAATTTCGAGAACAAATCTTCAACCGGAGCCATTATTTCTTCATGTGCTGCCGGCGGACAATGCCTCAGTTCGCTGGTTAATTTAAGTTATGTGGGTTATAAAAACTTCGATTTTTCGACCGAAGCCCTTCAGTTTGACGCATCGCTCTCATCGCTTTCAGACATTCAGTCATCGATTGAAGTGGTACTCGACAGTATCAATGGTTCCCCGGCAGGAACACTTAAAATTGCAAAGACAGGAATTACTGACAATTATCTGGTTCAATCGTGCACACTTACCGGGGTCAAGGGAGTTCGCGATGTTTATCTTGTTTTCAAAACACGGGGAGTTACCGCCTGCAAGCTGAACTGGGTTCAGTTTCAGAAAACCATTGGGACCGGATCGAATGAGATCAAAAAGGAAGATGATTACCAACTGAAAATTTACCCCAATCCTTCGCCATCAGAACTTACTGTAAATTACAGGCTTCCTTCAGCTTCGGATGTGAAAATTGAAATTTTTTCATCGGCAGGCACACTCATCCGGACCGAAAACAAGAAGATGCTGGGGGCAGGTGATTACCAGACCAAAATTGACAGGAATAAATTGGGTCTGAAAGCCGGATCGTACCTGATGAAATTTGCAACCGGTAAGTTTTCGCAAACACTTGTTTTTGAGCTGACTGAGTGATGTTTGAAACACAGTTTTTCCAGGGTTTTTTGTTAATCCGGGTTTCCAAGCATGAGGATTCGTTCCAGAATCAGAGAAAAGGAACCCATTAGTGCGGCATTTTCGCCAAAACCTGCTTTCACAATTGGGACGGTGCGCGAAACGCCATTCAGCGAATATTCGTTGACCTGTTTCCGGATTTTGTCCAGAAGCAGCTCGTCATTCTGAACCAGTCCGCCAGACAAGACAATACATTCAGTATTAAATAGTTTGATCATGGTGTCGATACCAACACTGATGTTTCTGGAAATCTCATTGATAATATCGTTGGCTAAAATATCCCTGTTTTTTGCGGCTTCAAAAACCGCTTTAGCGTCAATATCCTCAGAATCCATTGTATACAAAACACTTTGGGTATCTTTTTTGGCCATTTCACGGGCAATATCAGCAAGTCCGTAACCTGAAGCAAGCGCCTCCAGGGTACCCTTGATTCCTTCCAGTCCCTGTCGTTGGCTGTTTTTATCTACCACCACGTGACCAATTTCCCCGGCAATTCCATCGGCGCCGCCAAAAAGTTTGCCGTCGATGATGATTCCGGATCCGATACCGTAGCCCAGATTAATGCAAATGAAGCTTTTGTAATCTTTTCCCACTCCATACAACAACTCACCCAAAGCAATTAAGTGGGTTACATTTCCTAAAGTTATGTTTAAGTTGGTGTATTTTGCAAGTGCCTCCTGGATGTTCACATTTTTCCATCCAAAGATTGGAGAATACTCCACAATACTTGTGTTTTTATTGACCATACCACAAACGGCAATGCCGATTCCCCAAAGTGCCAGCGAGTTCTGACGGGCACGTTCGCACAACTTCTCAATCAGTTCGCCAACCTGCTCCATTACCGCGTCGAATCCCTTTTTTAAATTGGTAGGTACATGAATCTCGAAAATGAAATCTCCATCCAGATTCGAAAGTGCGGATCGGATAAATGTTGCGCCAAGGTCAATTCCGATCACATAATTTTCTTTGGAATGAAAATGGATCAGTTGCGGTGGCCGTCCGCCAATGGAAGAACCAATTCCATCGGTCTGAATGAGGTTCAATTGAACCAGACTCTCAACTATTCGTGTTACTGTTGGTGCACTTAGTCCAGACTTCTGAATGATTTCGGCTCGGGTAATCTCCTTTTCGTTACGAATCAGCCGCAGCACTTTTATTTTATTCAGATTACCCTGAAAATCGGGATTGTCTGTTTGAATCCTCTCTTTTATCATCTTCTTTTCTTGACTTTATAAAACATTCGTTTGAGGGTTTGAAAATAAACTTAGTCAAAAATTAATTCAAAACTACGACAGAAAGCTTAACAGTCGGCTAAATTAGTTATAATAATGCACATCGCCAACAGATCAGTAATTATTCCGGAAGAAAAAAAATAGGATATAAAAGTAAAATGAATGATTATTTCACTACTTTCGCAAAGTCATGAAATAATGTATCGATTTAAACTACGATTTATGAATGCAAAAAAGCATCTTCTTACTTTTTCCTGTGGAATGATTATTTTGGGAATTGGAATGCAGGCATTCTGCCAATCTGCAAAAACCGAAAAACCGTACCAGGGGAAACCATTTAGCGACCTGAAATATAAGGGAGGCGCTCAAGTCCTTCCGGGTAAACTTCAGTGCGAATATTATGATCTGGGTGGTGAAGGTGTGGCCTTTCATGAAACCGACTCAATTAATTCAGGAAGTGGAAAACTCAACCCTGCCGATGGATCTTATCTTCATGAATTCCGGATGAATGAAGCAGTAGATATTTCGTACACCAAATTTCAGGATCCGCCCATCGACAACAATGCTTTTAATCTGGTGGAACCCGAAAAAGACCAATTGTATGTGGGCTGGACCAAACCGGGAGAATGGATCAAATACACGGTAAATGTTAGCGAAACCGGAACCTACCAACTTGGGATCATGTTTACGTCGAACAAGAACGGAAAGATTTCAATTGCAGCAAACGATCAGGATGCAACTGGTCTGATTACAATCCCCTCGACCGCAAACGAAAAAGAAACTGTGCCCTGGCGAAACTGGCACCACTGGAATTACCTGGATAATATCGCCCAAATCGTGTTAAAAAAAGGTATTCAAACAATCACTCTTCATACCGAAGAATTGGGCGACATGAATTACGACTACATCAATTTTAAAAAGATAAAATAACAATTTAAAAATCTGGATATGAGTATTGAAGAAAGAATTCAAAAGCTTCCTGAATGGATTAAACGAACCGTGAACTTCATGAAGAAAATACGTGTTCCGGCAAAAATGGTATACATCGTGATCTCGGTATTGGCGACAATCTGGTTTCTGATTCGGGTGATTCCGAAACCATCCCGGGCTGCATATCCCTGCATGCAGGTTGCAGCGCCAATGATGTCGGGTTTTGTAATCTGGATTTTGGCTTTTTCAGGAGCGACGCTTGCATTCCGAAAAGCAAAACTTCAGTTTATTCAAGCCAAATACCTTGCCGCGGGACTATTCCTGATTTTTGGAATTGTCTCCACTTCGGTTTTTATGGTAAGGTCTGCAAAGGAAACTCAAGCAGAAAATCTGAAAGTTTGGTACAAACCGAACATTCCGCTTGGTGAAGCAAAAGGTATGTTTCCGGGCCGGGTTTCCTGGGGCTACAACCCGAAAATCGCAAGCTGGGACGAAAAAACCGGAATGTGGTGGGAAGACCGGTTTAATAATCAGGCAGAAACAGATCAGCTTTTTTCGCAAACACTTTTCAGCTTAACCGAAACAAAAAGCGAGAAAAAAGCATGGGATGCACTTTTCCATTTTTATAATAAAACAAAGAAGAATACTGACGCAGGATACAAATCAGGAGAAAAGGTAGCCATCAAGATTAACCTTAATAATACCGATTCGCACCAAAGCAGTCCTGAAATCAATGCCAATCCGACCACGATTCTTTCACTTCTGAAAAGTCTGGTAAATGAGGCGGGAATTCCACAGGAAAATATCACTTTGGCTGATCCAAGCAGGTATTTAACCGACAATGTCTACAACAAATGCCACACGGTTTTCCCGAAAATTCACTATGTCGATCATGTAGGCGGAGATGGCCGTGAAAAAGCAACTTTCGTTGCAAACGGCTTCCCATATTCTTTCGATTTCGACCGGCAGACCCGTGGATTGGCCGCTTGCTTTGTAGAAGCTACCTATGTGATCGACATGGCTATGATGAAAGGTCATGTTAGTCAGGGTGTAACTTTGGTTGCAAAAAATTTCTTTGGATGTACAGATATCGAAACAGACTGGCGGAAAAATGCGCATTGCAGCGGATTCAGCCAAAGCCGCGAAGGTAAACGCCAATATTCGGTTTATCCTGATTTTATTGGTCACAAAGATCTGGGCGCAAAAACCGTTCTTTATTTGGTTGACGGCATTTACAGTAATAAAGCATTAAATGGAATTCCAAATACCAAATGGACTTTAGCTCCTTTTAACAACGAGTGGATGGGCAGCTTATTTGTATCACAGGATCCGGTTGCCATCGAATCGGTTGTCCTCGATTTTGCTCTGGCAGCCTGGCCCGATGCGCCGGACATGCTATACAGCGATCATGCCATGGAAGAAATGGCGTTAGCCAACAATCCGCCTTCGGGAGTGAAATATGATCCTGAACGCGACGGAACACCACTGGCCAGCCTGGGTACTGCAGAACACTGGAACAATCCGATTGACAAGAAATACAGCCGGAATCTTAAAACAGGGAAAGGTATCGAACTGGTTTACATGAAAGTTAAAAACTAAGAAAATCAAGAGAAGTTTATGAAGAAAGTATCTCTTTTTGCTATTTTGATCATGTCAGTTTTTATATTCGGATCGACTTTATCTTTTGCACAGCCCAAAAGGATGGTTGTCTGGAATGGTGAAACGGCCAGCAAAGCTGCTGGCTGGACAAACCCTGCAGCTACTTGCACCATTTCTGCTCAAACGATTGAAGCTCACAGCGGAAAAACTGCTGTTGAGTTTAGGTTCAAAGGCGACGGCAAGAATGGCTGGCTGGGCTGTGGATGGGATTGGGCCTCATTTCAGGTTGGCGAATATGGTACTGACATTTCGGCAATGAAAAACTTCAGCTTCTGGCTGAAAGTGAAAGGAACTTCCGCCGAATTGTCTTTCAACCTGTTGTGCAACGGAGGCCCTGCACTCGATCAGCCACAGCACCATACAGAAAAGGTAATTGTTTCGAAATATTGTCCGGATTGGAAAGACGGAAACTGGCATCAGGTTGTCGTTCCGCTGGCCGATTTGGTTCAGCCAAAAGGATTTGATGCCAAGCACGTTGCCGAAATGCAGTTTTTCAATACCGGCGAGGGTGACGGAAGCTTTTTTATAGATGATCTGGTATTTGATGATGGCTCATTTCACAAACAATAAATCAATCTCATGAACAAGCTTAAATCCCTGCAACGAAGCGTTTTTCTGTTTTTCCTTTACCTGACTTTTCCGGTTGCAGGCCAGACTTATCCGCAATTGATCAATGTTGCAGGCCGAAAGACCACTTCGCTTGATGGATTGTGGAAAACCATTGTCGATCCTTACGAAAACGGCTATTACGATTATCGCCGGAAACCTTTGCCCAATGGGTTTGGAAGCGATAAAGACATTATCGATAAAAGTGTGTTGCAGGAATATGATTTTACGACAGACAAGACCCTTTCCGTTCCAGGAGACTGGAATACCCAGCGTCCGGAATTATACTATTATGAAGGTACAGTTTGGTACAGAAAACGATTTGATTATCAACCAACAGATGGGAATCGTCAATTTCTGCATTTTGGCGCTGTAAACTATGAAGCCATTATTTTCATGAATGGGAAGGAAATTGGAAAGCACATCGGTGGATTCACTCCTTTCAATTTCGAAGTCACTGGTTTGATCAAAGCCGGACAAAACTCAGTCGTTGTGAAAGTGGATAATAAACGACTGCCGGAAGGTGTGCCGACCATCAACACCGACTGGTGGAACTATGGCGGAATAACCCGGCAGGTTAACCTGATCGAAACACCAGAAACCTTAATCCGCGATTACCATATCCAGTTAAAAAAGGGAGATAAAAACATCATCAGCGGATGGATTCAACTCGACGGAAAACAAGCAATACAAAAGGTAAAAGTCGAAATACCTGAACTGAAGATTGCTGAGGAAATAAAAACCGACGAAGCCGGCCATGCAACATTCGAACTAAAAGCAATACCGGTTTATTGGAGTCCTGAAAATCCAAAACTGTATCAAGTTTCAATCACCTCCGAAACCGACAAGATATCGGATGAAATCGGATTCCGTACCATCGAAACAAAAGGAACAAAAATCATCCTTAATGGAAAAGAAATTTTTCTGCGGGGAGTTTGTATTCATGAAGAAGCCGCCTTTCGGAACGGGAGAGCCTATTCTTCAGAAGAAGCTGCGACACTGTTGGGATGGGCGAAAGAAATGGGATGCAATTTTGTTCGCCTGGCACATTATCCGCACAACGAACAAATGATTCGTCAGGCTGAAAAAATGGGCATCATGGTCTGGTCCGAAATACCTGTATACTGGACAATCCAATGGACGAATCCTGATACCTATAAAAATGCCGAGAACCAGCTTGCCGATATGATTACCCGAGATAAAAACAGGGCAAATATCATCATTTGGTCGATTGCCAATGAAACGCCGCAAAGCCCTGAACGTTTGGATTTTTTAAGCCGGTTAGCTGCCAAAGCGCGGAGCATGGATGATTCCAGATTTATCAGTGCAGCTCTGGAAAAGGAAGAGATAAAACCGGGTGTAATCACCGTGAACGATCAGTTGAGCAAGCTTTTCGACATTATCAGCTTCAATCAATACGTTGGCTGGTACGATGGCCTTCCGGAGAAATGTGACCGTGTGAATTGGACATTTTCAGAAGAAAAACCAGTAGTAATCAGTGAATTTGGCGGCGAATGTGTTTATGGATTACGAGGTGGCAAAACTGATCGGTTCACAGAAGATTACCAGGAAGATATGTACATCCGGAGTGTTAATATGCTCAAGAGAATTCCAGGTCTTGCAGGAACAACTCCATGGATATTGAAAGATTTCCGTTCACCTCGGAGACAACTGCCAGGTTTTCAGGATGATTTCAACAGAAAGGGATTGGTTTCTGACAAAGGACAAAAGAAAAAGGCATTTTATGTGATGCAAAAATGGTACGAAGAGATTAAAAAAAAATAACGCAAACGATTTATTAAAACTAAAACAAATGAAAAGTCTTTCTACTGATTCAAAAATTGGCAAGATCATATTTAGACTTGGCCTTTTGGCATTCATAATTATGGTTTTTATGTATTGTACACAGGAACCTAATTTGTGGGAAATCAAGTCAACAGAACAAGTTGCCAGTGATTACATCAAGAGTAATCCTGAATATTCCGAGTTTGCAAAACTGGTAGAAATTACCGGATTAGAACCCTTGCTGAGCATACGTGGACCATATACAGTAATGATTCCCAACAACGATGCGATGTTTGCCTATTACAAGGAAAAGGGTGTGAATACAATACAGGATCTCGATCCAAAATTCCTTGCAAGTTTAATTAGGAATCACCTTATTGCAAATCAAATAGCAACCGGTGATATGGGTTTGGGAGCTCTGCGTGACACCAATGCAATCGGCGATTTTCTGGTCACCGAATTTCAGGGCTCAGATATTATTTTGAACAAACATTCAAAAATTATTAAAAGGGATATTCGTCTGGCCAATGGATATGCTCACGTTTTGGATCGGGTTATTGAACCTGTCACGAAAGATATTTATACCATAATATCGGAAGATCCTTCGTTTAAAATATTTGCTGAAGGACTAAAAGTTAGCGGAATAATGGACACCTTGAAACTCATTTCATTTCCTTATGGAAATACAATAGCCCGTACCCGCTTCACGGTATTGGCAGTGCCCGATACGATTTATCAACGGTATGGAATCCGGAATATAAGCGATTTAATAAAATGGACCGGTGCCAATCCGGACAGTATCACCTACCTTAAAAATCCGTTTTACCGGTACATCGAATACCACTGCCTTACAGGTACTCGCTATCTTTCTGATCTGGATTTAAATGCGCAGTTATATCCAATTTTATCGCATGACAATAATGTATCCATTACAGTTGACACCGATTATAAAATAAATCTCAATCGCAAAACCAATAAGTACACGGCTTTTATCATTCCGGCATCAAATACTCCGGCGAAAAACGCAGCGCTTCATGTAATTAATGATTTGCTGCCTGTAATTGAACCTGATCCCAATACCATTATTTTTGAAACGACTGACTTTTTCGATCTTAAACAGAAAGATTGTTTCGGCAAATATTACCAGAAATTTTCTGATGGTCAAAATACTTTTGCTAAAATCAAATGGGTAGGTGATTATCTGCAGTACTATTATAAACCGACGCAACCGGAAAATATGCATTATGATGCTTTGAATATTGTTGGGTGGTGGACGGTTTCGGTTACGTTTCCAAAAGTCATGAAGGGAAATTACAAAATTTCAATATTTCAGCCTAACTGGCAGGATGTTACCAGTTGCGAAGCTTACCTTGATGGAGTAATGACCGGGTTTACATATGCAGGACCGAGAGGCGGAGGTTCAGGCGGTTTGCAACAAATAGCTGAAGGTCATTTTAAGACCACTGCCGAACATACCATAACGCTAAGGAATATCACTTATGGCGGATTATGGTGGGACTATGTGAGATTTGAACCTATTAAATAAGTTTCATAAATTTCGGGAAGCGACTGGCTGTTCGTAAAGCGGGCAGCTTGTTCAGGTATAAAAAACAGATAAATGAAGAAAATAGTAATTCCGATTTTAATTCTTGCAGTTCTCATTCAAAATTTAAGTGCACAAAAGGTAATCAGACATTCTTTTGCATGTACCGATTATTCGCAAGGAATGGTTTTCATCATTTCTGAAGATGGAAAACCCGTTTGGCAATATCCTGGAGAGCAGTGCAATGATTTGTGGGTGCTGCCCAATGGCAATTTCCTGTTCAACACCGGTCATGGAGTGAAGGAAGTTACCCGCGATAGAAAAGTGGTTTTTAACTACGAATCGAAAAGTGAAATATTTGCCTGTCAGCGTTTAGCGAATGGAAACACTTTCATTGGGGAATGCAATTCGGGATTTCTGCTGGAAGTTGCTCCAGACGGTAAAATTGTGAAACAGCTAAAACTTCTTCCGGAAGGAGTTGACGGTGGACACGCCTATATGCGTAATGCCCGGAAACTCGAAAACGGCAATTATCTGGTAGCACATTATGGTTTGGATAAAGTTGCAGAATACGATTCCGAAGGAAAAACTGTTCACGAAATCATAGTCAAAGGCGGCCCCCATTCGATGATCCGTCTTCCTAACGGAAATACCTTGATTGCATGTAGTGACCATAACGGCGATCCAGGAATTGTTGAAATTGATCCATTGGACAAAGTCGTTTGGCAGTTGAAAAAAAACGAATTACCCGGTATTGAACTTAAATTCATGACCGGTATGGAAATCCTTTCGAATGGAAATCTTGTTTTCACAAACTGGGTCGGGCATAATCCACAGGGAAAAGTGACCCATGCTTTCGAAATCACCCGCGATAAAAAGCTGGTATGGATTTATGACGATCAATCAATTCTGAAAACCATGTCGAACATCCAGATTTTGGATCCAAAAGGAAATCCAGTGAAAGGAAACGTGCTACACTGACCTAAATTAAAACGGACAAAATCCAGACTTTTACATGAAAATATTTGCAATCACTTTTCTAATTGGTTCGTTCCTGTTTCCCGGGAAAGGATTTTCTCAGGATCAAGCAGTAAAATGGTCGGTCAAAGTGGCAAACAGTTTTATTGCCCGGTTTCCGGATCCGGATACGATGTATTGCTGCGGAAATACCAATCATTTCAGTTGGCAGGCGGGCTATGTGATGTTTGCAATGGAGAAAATATGGAAAGCCACCGACGACCCTTTGTATTACAATTACATCAGGCGATATGTCGATCAACAAGTCGACGAACAGGGAAATATCCCCGATTTTAAGGATAATGCGCTCGATAATTTTCTTCCGGGATATGCCATCTTGTTTATGTACGAACAAACTCATTTGGAAAAATATAAGCTGGCCGCCATGAAAATTCGTGCAGGGTTCGATAAATATCCCAGAAATTCAAACGGACTATTCTGGCATGGTGTCTGGGCCACCAACCAAACCTGGGTTGATGGCTTGTTTATGGGACAAATATTTCTCGCCCGTTATGGAAAGACCATTGGTGATAGCGAATATGCTTTTAACGAAGTGGTGAAACAAATCACCACAGTTGCGAGTGTTTGCCAGAAACCGAATGGCTTGTTATGGCATGGCTGGGATGAACGTAAAAAAGCGAGTTGGGCGAATAAAACCACAGGTTTGGCTCCTGAAGTATGGAGCGAAGGCCTTGGATGGTATGCGGTTCTTCTGGCCGATGTTTTTGATTATTTGCCCAAAGAACATCCGGGGTACAAGCAGATTCTGACCATTCACCAGAAGCTTTGCAAAGGAATTAAAGATAATCAGGATACAAAAACCGGAATGTGGTGCCAGGTGGTTGATAAACCCACCGACCCAAGAAACTGGAACGAAACTTCAGGAACAGGAATGTACATCTATTTGCTGAAAAAATCAATTGAAAGGGGCTTTCTTCCGGCTGAAGAATATACCCCGGTAATCATGCAGGCTTATTCAGGAATGGTCAAAAAGGCCAAAACGAATGCACAGGGATTTATTGATTTGATTGATTGCAGCAGCATTGGAATTCAAAACAGCACCGAGGATTACTTTAATTCTCCAAGAGAATTGAGTCCGTTTGGGGCATTTGGCTCTTTCATCATTTCCACAAATTGTATCGAAAACCCAAAGTAAAAGAAGATCCCATTGTCAATGAAAACATTAAAAACGATAATCACACTGGCAGGTCTCCTGCTTTTCATAGTTAGTCAGGCACAAACACCGATGAAATTTATTCATCCGGGTGGTGTTGTTGGTCAGACCGAACTCGATTTTGTTAAAGCAAAGATAGCTGCCAAACAACAGCCCTGGTATAAGGCTTTCCTGGCTGTAAAAGCAATGGCCAAACCCGGAACAAATGCCATGGAATACATTGATTCGCACGACGACAATGGCGATGCAGCCCAATCAAAAGATGATGCACTAAAGACTTATGCCAATGCTTTGACCTGGTATTTCACCGATCAGCAGATTTATGCCGAACAGGCCATTGCCTTACTAAATTCTTGGACGATATTAAAAGGTTTTAACAATGGTACCGATCAGGATAAATTACATGCAGGATGGATTGGAGCGCTCTTTGGTCCGGCAGCCGAAATCATGCGCGATTACCCAGGCTGGAAACCGGAAGACCAGTTAAAAGTTAAGGAAATGTTCAAACGTGCATACTATCCGCAGTTAATGACTGCAAGCACCTGGAATGGAAATGTCGATTTAACCCAGATTGATGCCCTCATGAACATTGCGGTTTTCAACGAAGATGAGGTGGCTTTCAATCTTGGAATTTCGAGACTAAAAAAGAGAAATCCGGCATATTTCTATTTGGCAAGCGATGTAGCCAGTTCCAGAAACTATGGAGGAAGCAGCTTTCCCGGTTCATGGTCAAGTCCTACTTTACTACTTGATGGTTTGACTCAGGAAACATGCCGCGACAATGATCACCATGCTCCGTATGGAATGGGATCTGCCATTCATGCGGCTGAAGTTGCATGGAATCAAGGGGTAGATGTTTATACTGAGAATACCAAACGGTACACGTCAACCATGGAATTGATCGCCACCCAAATTCTGACCGGTGATATGCAGGGCACTTGTGCAAACAACAAAACCAGTGTTGAGTACCTGGCTACCTGGGAAATTGGGTACAATCATTACCACAACCGTAAAGGAATTGCCCTGCCAAATACAGAGAAACTGATTAAAGATAAAATCAGATCTCAAGCTTCGTCATACCTGAATATTTTCTACGAAACACTGACTCATGCCGACATTGTATATCAAACGACGTCTGCGACGAATCCTGTTCAAAGTCCGGCAATTTGGGTATTTCCCAATCCGAGTGATGACGGACTTTTCCGAATCAATAAGGAAGTGAATTGGGAGGTTTACAACATTTCAGGTTACAAACTTAAATGTGGGAGAGGGAATACAATCGATTTTTCGAACCAGACCAATGGATTTTATTTCCTGAAAACAAACAACCAGATAACTAAATTAATCATAGACTAATTCAATAACCGTAAATTCAATGAAAGTATTATTTATAGGTGGAACAGGAAATATCAGTAGTTCGGTGAGCCAACTGGCAATCGAAAAGGGAATTGATCTTTACCATCTGAATCGCGGAAACCGGCCATCGGTTGAAGGCGTGAAGGAAATCATTTCTGACATCCGGAATGTGGAGCAAACACGGAAAGCGCTTGCCAACCACGAGTGGGATGTGGTGGTAAACTGGATTGCATTTACTCCGGAAGATGTTTCGCGCGACGTTGAACTTTTCGAAGGCAAAGTCGGACAATACATTTTTATCAGTTCGGCTTCGGTGTATCAAAAACCTCCGCTGAATCTCTTCATCACAGAATCCACTCCTCTGAAAAATCCATACTGGCAATATTCCAGAGATAAAATTGCCTGCGAAGATCTCCTGACAAATCTTTACCGTGAGCGCGATTTTCCGATGACAATCGTCCGGCCTTCGCATACCTACAATACGGTAATACCGGTCACTTTGGGAGGATGGGAGGAATATACCGTGGTCGACCGAATCCGGAAAGGCTTGCCGATTGTGGTTCAAGGCGATGGAACTTCGTTGTGGACAGAAACG
>SESF01010012.1_pt1 | contig 17915 bp, 6 predicted proteins | sample 3171521 | NCBI WGS metagenome assembly SESF01 (sample SAMN10866945, study PRJNA518727) | freshwater metagenome | biome: subpolar coniferous forest; feature: holomictic lake; material: water; isolation source: holomictic Lake 227, 6 m and 8 m depth | place: Canada: near Kenora, Ontario | collected...
TGCGCGGGACGATCCCTCTGGCGCGGGGCAGCCGCCGGCAGTGGGCGCTCCTGGGTGCCAAGGAAGTAGTAAGTGCGAGCCAGTTCGAATCCCTCCGGCTGCGTGTTGCGTGTGGCGTGTTCTGTTTCATCGCCTTGCAGCAGAGCCAGCGCGGCCAGGTGAGCTTCCCGGGCCTCGGTTATCTGCCGCCGTGAGGTATATAGCCGGCCCAATTCATTTTGTAGCTGCGCCACCTCTAGCTTGAGAAGCGGATTTGGCGGCGGGCCGGCGCGCAACTCCTCGTAAAGAGCGATGGCTCGCCGATAGGCTTTAGCCGCTTCATCGAGCTGGCCCAGACGCTGACGGATGGCGCCTACGCGCCGGTTGGCTTCGGCGGTTCGGGCGCGCAACTTGGCATCGTTGCCGGTTTGCCGGGCCAGCCGGTCATAGAATGGCAGCAGCTCTTCCAGGAGGGCGGCGGCTGCTTTGGACAGAATGGGCGAACTGGGAACATCGATGGTTTCGCCGCGCGCACTTGCCAGGGTGGGTTGTGGAAGAATGCGCATTTGGCTTGGGGACGAACGCTCGAAGATCCGGTCGAGGGCCTCGATGGCGAGGGCAGCGTTGGCCTCGGCCTTGGAGCGCTCGAGCGCTTCTCCCTGGAGGGCGCTTTTGGTGCGGACGTAGCCGATGGAGGCAACTACGGCAACCATTACGAGCAGGAACAATGTCGTGGCTGTGAGGCTGGCCAACCGCTGGTTGCGGCGGCACCAGCGGCCCAACCTTTCCGCCGGACCCACTGGCCGGGCGCGGATGGGCCGGTCTTCGAGGAAGCAGCGAAGGTCGTCAGCCATTGCCTCTGCCGATTGGTAGCGCTGGCTGACATCGTGACTGACGGCTTTGAGAATAATGGTTTCGAGGTCGCGCGGAATCTCGCGATTGGCGCCGCGCGGCGCGGGGGGTGGCCCCTGGGTAATGCGCTGGATCAGGCGGCTGTGGTCGGTCTCCTCATAGGCTGACCGCAGGGTGAGCAGTTCATACAAGGTCAGTCCCAGGCTATAGAGGTCACTCCGGTGGTCGGTGTGGCCGCGAAACTGTTCCGGAGCCATGTAGCGCAGCGTCCCGACGAGGTCGCTGGAGAGGGAGATGTCATCGGATTGAGCCGCCTTGGCCAAGCCGAAATCCGCCAGCCAAACCGTCCCTTGGGGGTCGAGCAACAGGTTGGCAGGTTTGATGTCCCGGTGCAGCACCCCTTGGCCGTGCGCGTAATTCAGCGCGTCGGCGGCCTGCAAACCAATCCGGGCCACGCTCTGCCAGTAATGCGGACCCGGGCGGCCGTCAGGACGGAGCCCGGCCTCCCCACCGACCAGTTGCCGCACGGCAGCTTCGGCAATCGGGTGTTCGGACGCGGCAGAGGTTGCCGAGGCCGGGGCCGATTGCGGTGCCGGGTCGGAGCCCGGCGCTCCGTGGCGGCACACCAGTTTCGCGAGCAGAGGAATAACAGCGTCCAGCCCGACACCGCGAATGTACTGCATCACGTAATAGTGAAAACCGTCCTGTTCCCCCACGCCGAAGACTTCGACGATATTCGTGTGATGCAGATTGGCCGCAATGCGGGCTTCACGCTCGAACCGTTTGAGGTGTTTCTCGTCCAACAGCACCTGGCGAGGGAGAACTTTGACGGCCACGTGGCGCCCCAGTGATTCCTGCTCCGCCTCGAAGACGACGCCCATGCCGCCACGGCCAATTTCGCGGATGATCCGGAAGTCCCCCAACCGCTCCAGTTGCGCCGGCCCCAGTGTCGCGCGCCCGTCGGTGGACCGCGCTTGCCGCGCCTTCAACCGTTCAGTGACGGCGATGGTGGGAAAAAGGCCGCGGATTTCCTCCGCCAGGCCCGGATGCCGGGTTGCGTATTCCTCGATGGAAGGCCGTTGACCTTGCCGCAGCCGCTCCATGTATTCAGCGGCCAATACTTCCAGGGGATCACGCTCCGTGTTTGGGTCCGCCATACTAAGCTTGCTTTGCCAGGTCTGGCACCTGGGCCAGGATTTCCTTGAGCCGCCGCAGGGCCCGGACATAACGAATGCTGGCCGCCTTCTGCTCAATGCCCAGCGTTTCGGCGACTTCACTGTTGGTCAATTCCTCGAAATGCCGCAATGCGAGCACTTCGCGGTCGATAGGATCCATCTGCTCAATTGCGGTCTGCACGAGGCTGAGCATGTCGGCGCGCGCTGCGGCCCCGCTCGGGGAGGTGAACTGGCCGATCAACTGAATGGCCACGGACGCCGAGGTCGCCTGCGAGTACGGGGCACCGTCGAGGCTAACCTCGCGGGCGGCGTCTCGTTTCTGGGCGCCGAGGTGCTGCCGGTGCAGGTCAATAAGAGTCTGGTTCAGAATCATGCGCAGCCAAATGAACGGCGAGGTTGCGGGACTGTTGGCATAATGCTTCAAGCGCTGGCTGGCGGCCAGGAAGGCCTCTTGCAATACGTCATCAGGCCCCAACCGCCCCCGCAGGGGTTCGGCCAGACGGAAGTGAATCACCCGCCACAGCCGCTCGCGCTCGCGCGAGAACAACTCGGCCAAGGCCTGGGTGTCACCGCCCCGCAGGCGGCTTTCAAGATCGTCCATCCCGACGCTGGAATCGTCGGTCATGTCACTTGTCTATGGAGGTTTAAACGCATACGCCGTGTAACTTTCTACGCAAGGCGAAGAAATATCCAACCTTTTGTGGTCAGCACTTCGCACTATGAGCCTGCCACCCTTTAGAGTGTCCGAGGCCGCATGGGACCATCCGCCATTCGTCCCATTCGTCCCATAATGAGCATTGCCGTTTTGTGGTTCATCCAGGACACGGAGGGAGAAATACGGTGGATGTGCGCCCCCAGGCAGTTCCCCCCCCGTCCCTCGCCCCACCGGCCCCGCCCCTCTTAGGTGTAGAAAATGACCGTTGCTTTCCGTTTAACCCCTTGGACATGACAATACGATCCGATTTGAGCACTGAGAAACAACAATGAACGCGGTCAACAGCAAGCATATTATGAAAACGAAAATCATTATCCTCACGCTGGCGCTCGGCGCTTCGACGTTCCTCCTCACAGCGCAAGACGCAAACCCACCGGGCGACGGACAGCGTCCTCCTCCGCGCGCGGGCGGCGTCGAACGCGACGGGGAAGGACAAGGGCAAACGGAGTCGCTCACGGACGCGCAGAAGGCGCAAGTGAAGGGCATCCTCTCAAAGTATAGCGCAAACACCCTCACGGCAGACCAGGCCCGAGCGATCCATGAGGCGTTTCGGCAGGCGGGACTCCGCGGCGGCTCGGCGCTGAACGACGCGGTCAAGGCGGCTGGGGGCGACCCGGACAAGCTGCGCGACCTCGCGCCGCGGCCGGGGCAAGGGCCGGGCAATGACAGAAACGAGCGCCAGTCGAAGGGGGGGGCTGCCCAGCCACAAGACCGAGGCGGTCGCTCCGAGTCCCAGGGCCAGGGGCCGCGTGGCCAGGGTCAATACTCGATCGAGCAGGCGATCTCGGACCGGGCGCAGCTTAACACGATTGCCTTCGACGGCTTGGCCTTTCTGACCGGGGATCTGGGAAGTTGCACGTTCCTGCCGCCGGGGAAAGCCGCCGATTTCTTCGGCTTCCAGAACATGCGCGACGTGGATGTCAATCAACTGGGGCACAACACGTCCTTTGTGCCGCGGGCGGCCAACAATGTCCTGTATGTCCTGACGGCTGAACAGAAGGCGCAACTGGTTGCCCTGGCCAGGGAGCAGGAGAAATTGCTGGCGGAGTTGGCTAATAAGCGCTTTCCGTTGATCAAGGCGTTCTGCCGCCAATTGGCGGGCGATATCCCCGGCGGGACCACGGCCCTGGATCGTGATGCGGTGATGAAATACACGGCGGGAATCTTCGAGATTGACGGATTGCTCAGTTATCAACGCGCCAAGGTTCTGGGTGGCATCGTCCGGTCGCTGAACGACCAGCAGAAGGCCTATCTGGGCAAGATGATCTTCAATAACTCGGCCACCTGGCCGGAACGGGCGGATCAGGTGGATAAACGGAGTCTCTCCCGTCCTGCGCATGTGGCCGTCATGACGTATGCCAGCGAGATGTTCAGTTGGTATGCGGGTTCGGTGGATGCCGACGTGTATTTCTGCCCCGAACGCCACGCGACCTACTTCGGATCCTTCTACATGAAGGACATTCCCGCGATGGGCAATGCGAATTTCTCGATCAGCACGTCCCTCACCGGCGATAGCGGGGAGGCGTTCCTGACGGCACTGAATGAATCGCAGCGCGGTCTTGTGACCGGCCTCGTGGACCTCCAGCGGAAGGATTTGCAGGAGATCGTCACTGTCAGGCGTGCCATCGCGGTTGAGCTCCGGCGGTTCATGAAGGAGGAGGCCGTGGACGAGGACAAGGTTCTGGCCCTGGCGAAACGCTACGGTGAACTGGACGGCGAGATTTCCTACTGGTATGCGATGCGCTTCGCGGCGGTCGGCAAGACCCTCGCCGCCGACCAGAAGAGCGCGTTGTTGAAGTTACGCAACCTGGACAGCAAATACACCTGCAAGGGCGCTTACATATACTCGCAGCCGATCGCGATGCCCGACATCCGGAACACGGACTTCCTGTTCGGCGCGTCGGCGCAGCCCGCGTCCGCCCAGTCTTCGGCCCCTGCCGCCGCTACTGTCGCCGCCACTTCCCATATGGGCTTCACCCTACAGAGCTCCGCCTTCAGCAACGGCGGGCGACTGCCGCAGGAGTTCACCGGGGACGGTGCCGCCGCAACTCCTCCGCTGGAATGGAGCGCGCCGCCGGCGGGGACGAAGTGTTACGCTCTCATCATGCACCATGTAGATCCCGAGGGGAAAACCAAGTGGTATTGGACTCTCTATAATATCCCGGCGGATGTGAGCGCCCTGCCCAGGAATGTTCAAGGGATCGGCACCCTGGGCAACAATAGCGTCAATAGCCGGATTGGCTATGCTCCGCCTCATTCCAAAGGCCCTGGCGACAAGACCTACGTCCTGACTCTTTACGCCCTCTCGGCACCGCTTCAGCCCGCGGTTGCCCCCGCCCAAGTGACGCGCGATGTGCTGCTGGCCGCGATGAAAGGCCGAGTCCTCGCCAGTTCCGAGTTGCCGGTGGTCTATGCCCGGGGAGAGGCAGCAGTAGCGTCCAAGGGCGTATCAAATACTCAAGAGTGAACGACTTGCAGACGAAGCGCGATGAACATCTCTAATCTTCTATCTTCCAAGCAGAGCGGACAGGCTTTGCCTTGGCACGTTTCACGTTTCACTTTTCACGTAATGGAGATACCCATCATGACGACCAAGAAGCTCTCAACCACTTTCCAGCTTGCGTTGCTGGTAGGCCTTAGTGCCGCTCGCCTTCACGCCTACGAGGCACTGCAAGGGCCGACGGAACTGCTGTATTGGGACAAGACCAACACCTACCCCGGCTACACCTGGTTTGGTGTTCGTGGCGCGACCTACCTGGTGGATATGGAGGGCAGGGTGGCGCACACTTGGCCCGTCGGCACCAATCCCCACCTGTTGACCAATGGCAATGTGCTGGACGCCTCGAAAGACGACCCGAGCGGGTTTGGTGGCCTTACCGAGGTGGACTGGAACGGGTCGAACGTCTGGTCCTACACCGAGGCACGCACCAACTACGTGCCCCATCACGACTTCCTCCGCATCTTCAATCCCCAGTTGAGTGCTTACACGACGCTCTACATCGCGAACAAGACCGTCAGTTCCAACCAGTGTATCGCCGCCGGTTGTAATCCGGCGTTCGCACGGAACTACACCAACGCGCAGATGGACGCGATTGTGGAGGTGGACATGGCAGGCAACATCGTGTGGGAATGGTGGTTCTTCGACCATGTGATCCAGGAGTTCGATGCGAGCAAATCGAACTACGTCGCCAGCGGAAGAACCATCGCGGACTATCCGGGGCGTCTCAATTTGAACATCCCCGGTCTGCCGGTGCAGCGTGACTGGCTGCACTGCAACTCCATTGACTACAACCAGGCGCTCGACCAGATCGTCATCAACTCGGTTCGCGGCGAATTCTACATCATTGACCACGGCAACACTTTCATCCCAGGCAATCCAACCAACAGCATTGCGCTTGCGGCCAGCTCTGCCGGGGACTTCCTATATCGGTTCGGCGACGCGGCACGTTACAATCAGGGGAGCCCGCCCTCCATCCTCACCAACTGGACTATCTCCACCACCGGCAACAAGCAGATTGGCGGCGCGCATCACGCAAGCTGGATACCGTCCGGGTTTTCCGGCGCAGGGCATCTGCTGGTCTTCAACAACGCGCAGAACCTGTTTGAGCACACGCAAGGCTCGTATGTGTTCGAGATTAACCCATTCCTGAATGCGCTGACGAACAACACCGGCGTTTATGTGAACCCGCCCGATGCCGGGTACAACACATGGCCGCCTCCCGCCGCTACCGCGGGCAAGAATGCGAAACTGATGTCGCGACAAATTGTCTGGAGCTATTCCTCCAAGGCCAGCCACGGAATGTTCAGTCATATCGGCAGCAGCGCGCAGCGGCTGCCCAATGGCAACACCCTGATTTGCTCAGACACTGAGGGGCACATCATCGAAGTCACGCCTGCCGGCGACGCAGTGTGGGAATACATCAACCCGGTGAGCTCCGACGGCATTCTCAAACTCAAGCGAGACAACTGGCCCATGTATAATTCCATTTTTCGCGCCTTCCGCATCGGCACGAACGATCCGCCTCTAGCCGGGCGCACCTTGACCTCCGGAAATACCATCACCGGCCGGACGCCGTCGTATCACTCGCCGTAACCCGTTCACCATGAAGCACATAAATACCAGGCAAATTATGAAGACATTTTCCGGCATCATCATCGCGGCACTCGGTTTGGTTCTGAGCTCAATTCCAGTGCACGCCTACGAGCGGCTGCAAGGTCCGACAGAGGTGCTCTATTGGGACAAGACCAACACTTACAGCGGCTACACGTTCTTCGGCGTGCAGAGCAACACCTATTTGATTGACATGGAGGGACGGGTCGCTCACACGTGGCCGGTCGGGACGAATCCGCACCTGCTCACGAACGGCAACGTGCTCGACGCTGCCGGCGGCGATGTCAATGGTTTCACCGGACTCAAGGAGGTGGACTGGAGTGGGAACACGGTCTGGCAATACACGGAAACGCGCACCAACTACTTGCCGCACCATGATTTCCTGCGGATCTACAACCCCAAGCTCGGCACGAATACGACGCTCTACATCGCCGCCAGGTCGGTCACGTCCAACCAATGTATCGCGGCGGGATGCAATCCGGCCAACAGTTCCTATACCAACGCCCAGGTGGACGCGATTGTGGAGGTGGACATGACCGGCAGCGTGGTGTGGGAGTGGTGTTTCTTTGACCACGGCATCCAGGACTTTGATGCAAGCAAATCCAACTACGTCGGCTCGGGCAGGAGCATTTCCAACTACCCTGGCCGGCTGAATCTCAATCTGCCGGGCCGGCCCGTGACCAACGACTGGCTGCATTGCAACTCGATTGATTACAACACGAACCTCGGCCAGATCGTGATCAACTCGGCGGGAGGCGAGTTCTATGTGATTAGTCATAGCAACACGTTCCTCGCCGGCAATCCGTCTGGAAGCATCGCGCTGGCTGCCAGCACGAATGGCGACTTCCTCTACCGCTTTGGCGACCCGGCGCGCTATAGCCAGGGCAATCCCCCTTCTATCCAGCAAAACTGGGCGACTAGCACCACGGGGAACAAACAGATCGGCGCTTCGAGTCACGCGCAATGGATTCCCGCCGGACTGCCGGGCGCGGGCCATTTCCTGGTGTACAACAACGGAGGCGACTTGTTCGAGACTACGCCGCAGTCCTACATTTTCGAAATCAACGGCTACCTGAATTCGAGCACCAACGACACAGGGTCTTATGTGAATCCTCCCACCGCCGGTTACAACAACTGGGCAGCGCCTGGGCACGACACTGACAAGCGCACCAAATCCATGTCGCGGCAGATTACCTGGATGTATTACTCGATGGCAAACCAGGGCATGTTCAGCCACCTCGACTCCAGCGTCCAGCGCTTGCCGAACGGCAATACGCTGGTCTGCGATTCGACCGAAGGACACCTCTTTGAAGTCACAGCTACCGGTGACTTGGTTTGGGAATACATCAACCCAGTGACGGCAGAGGGAATCATCACTTACAAGCGGGACAACTGGCCGATGCAAAACGCCCTGTTCCGCGCGTATCGCTTCGCCACCAATCATCCTGCCCTGACAGGTCGCACGCTCACCCCGCTGAGCACCATTACTGGCGAATCACCGTCCTACATCTCCGCACCGACCATCAGCGGCACGGCAATCAATCCGTCGGTGCCAACGGCCGCCATCAGCGTGTGGGTGACCTCGCGCATCACGAATAGCCATGGCGTCGCCTCGGCCACGCTGACCTATATTGTCGGGAGTGTCACCAACACGGTCGCCATGCTGGATGACGGTTCGCATCAGGACAGTGCTGCCGGCGACAATGTTTACGGAGGACAGATCCCGGCTCTTCCAGCAGGAACGAGCGTGAGCTATTACGTCTCGGCTCAGGATGACTTCGGCCTGACGGCCAGCGATCCGACCGCCGCGCCCGGCAGCCGTTATTCGTATGTGGTTCAAGCGCTCACCAACACTCCCCCCATCCTCGCCGCGATTTCCAGCCGCGTGGTTAACTCAGGGGACCTGCTCCTGATCACCAACTCCGCCACGGATGCCCAGTCTCCCCCGCAACTGCTCACCTATAGTCTCGGCGTCGCGCCTGCGAACGCCACCATCAACGCGACCAATGGCCTGCTGGTTTGGGCCACGTCGGAAGACGACGCGGGCACCACCAACGACTTCCTGGTGATTGTTTCTGATAACGGCCTGCCCAGCCTCAGCGCGTCGCAGAGTTTCACCGTAAGCGTCCTTAGCACCAGCGCCCCACCCGCCGACGCATGGAGCATGTTGAATCTGCCGGATACCGGCCAGACCAACCGCTACACGGCTACTTATGGGCAGGATGCCGATTACAGCATCAACCCGCCCGCGTTTGCCGACAACGGCGACGGCACCGTGACGGACAATGTCACTGGCTTAGTCTGGCAAAAGGCCGATGGCGGCGAGATGACCTGGTCCAATGCCGTGATCTATGCGCAGACCAACCGCGTTGGCGGCCAGAGCGACTGGCGGCTGCCCGCCAGCCACGAAGCGTTCAGTATTCTCAACCACGGAAGGGTCAACCCGGCGCTGGACACCAATGTGTTTACTCTCTCCATCGCGCAGTATTGGTGGACGGCCGATGCGCAGGCGACCGACGCGACACGCATCTGGGCGATCAACGCCGGTGGTGGTATTGGCGCCCACCGGCAGGACGAGACGCTGAGCGCCGGCGGCACAAATCGTTATCATGTTCGCTGCGTGCGGGGCACAGCCGCCGCCACCACCTGGACGACTGTTGGTGCAGCGTATTCCATCGTCGGCGATTATGTCGAATACCTGGATACGAATGCGCCGCTCCAATCAGCGAAGTTTTACCAGCTACGCCATGCCGGCTCGGATGGCGTTCCTGCTTTGCTGCCGCAATTGTCAATACGGCTCGACCCCGCGGGCGTAGTGCTGTATTGGGAAACGAACTTCACCGATTTCGCGCTTGAATCCACTCCGCGTTTTGTGCCGGCCACCTCCTCCGAGGTCAGCCAGAGCTCGAACCATTTGGCCAATAACGGTGATGGCACGATCACCGATCTGCACACCGGTTTGACCTGGCAGCAAGCCGAGGCTGGTTCGGGCATGAGCTGGGAGGGAGCGTTGCAGTATGCCGAGGCACTCACGCTCGCCGGCTACACCGATTGGCGGCTGCCGAACATCAAAGAGCTCCAGTCCATCAACGACGAAACACTAACCAGTCCGTCCGTGGACACGAACTTCTTCGTGGGTGCGAACTCGTCCCGCCACTGGTCCTCGACCACGGTGGTGAACCTGACCAACCGCGCGTGGTATGTGGATTTCCAGCTAGGGCTCGTCAGCTACGAGGACAAGCTGACCAACCTCTTCGTTCGCGCGGTGCGCGGCGGCCTGACCAACGATACGCTCTTCTCCAATAGTTTCACGCCGCAGTTCGCCAGGATCACCGCCGGCCAGTACCAGATGGGCGACCATTTCGGCTTCGTGGATCCCGCCCACCCCAGCGACGAGGTTCCCCTCCATGACGTCTATGTGGACTCGTTCTACATGGAAACAACCCTGCTGACTTGTCTGGAGTATGCTCAATTCCTCAACTCGGCTCTGACTGAAGGCCTGGTGGAGGTTCGGTCTGACTATGTCTATGGCGTCGGGGGCACCAACATTTATTGCGACACCTACGGCTCCGACACTAACAGTCGCGTCCAGTGGACCGGCAGCGCCTTCACCATCCGAGACAACCGCGACCTGCATCCCATCACCGGCGTGCGTTGGTTTGGCGCGATTGGCTACTGCAACTGGGCCAGTGCCCGCGATGGTTTCACCCCCTGCTACAACCTTGCTACCGGCGACTGCAGCCTCACCAACAGCGGCTACCGCCTGCCAACCGAAGCGGAATGGGAATACGCCGCGCGCGGCGGCCTCTACAGTCCCTACGGCATGTTCCCGTGGGGCAGCGACACCAACGCCGACGGCACCCTGGCCAATTGGGCGGGCACCCGCAATCCCTTCGCCAGCGGCCTCTCTCCCTGGACCACGCCGGTCGGCTTCTACAAGGGCACTCTGCAATACAAGACCAACTACAACTGGCCGGGCACTAATGTCACCTACCAAACGCGCAACAACTCCAACGGGTTCGGGCTCTATGACATGTCCGGCAACGTCTGGGAGTGGATAAACGATTGGTACACCGCTGATTACTACACCAATTGCGTGCTCAACAACATTATCACCAATCCCCCCGGTCCGCTGGCTGGCTCGCTCATGCCCGATGGCAAACCGTATCGCGGCCTGCGCGGGGGCAATTGGTTCAACGGCGAGGACCAATACGGCCACGGCCGCGTAGCCAACCGTGATCCTTCCTACTACCGCGGTCCGGGCGATCCGAATGGCCCGTGGTTCCATGTCGGTTTTCGCGTGATGCGCCGCGGGTACGTCAGTGTGGTCTCCTCAGGCGCCACCATCGCCCAACTGGCCTCCGGCCTGCACTTCACCGAGGGCCCGGCGGCTGACGCCGCGGGCAATGTGTTCTTCTCGGATATTACCGCGGACACCATTTACAAGTGGTCGGTGACGAATCAGCTCTCGGTCTTCCGCACCAACTCGGGCGGAGCCAACGGCCTCTGCTTCAATTCCAGCGGCAATCTGGTGGCCTGCGAAGGCGACAATGGCAGGATCGTTTCAATCAGCCCGGCAGGAACCGTTAGTGTCCTGGCCAGCAACTACGCCGGCCTACGGTTCAACGAGCCCAACGACCTGTGGATTGACCCGGCCGGTGGCGTCTATTTCACTGATCCTGTCTTCTTCGGTCATGCCGTTGTTCAAGGCGGCGAGTATGTCTATTACATCTCGCCAGACCGGACTACGGTTACTCGCGTTGTCACTGACATGGTCCGCCCCAATGGCTTGGTCGGCACACCCGATGGGAAGACGCTCTACCTCGCCGATTGGGGCGCCACCAATGTCTTCCGCTATGCCATTAACACGAACGGCACCTTGACCAATAAGACGCTGTTCGCCCGAGTGAAATGCGATGGCATGACCCTCGACGCCGAGGGGAATCTCTACCTGTGCGAGAGCGCCGTTCTGGTTTACGACTCCGTTGGGAACCAGGTCGAACAGATCGCGGTGCCCGAGCGACCGACCAATCTCGAGTTCGGCGGCAGCGATCGCAAGACCTTGTTCATCACCACTGATGCCGGATCACTCTACTCCATTCGGATGCGGGTCCAGGGCGTGACCGGCGGCGGGACCACGACCAATCTGCCCCCGGTCATTTCCAGCATGGCGCTTGTGCCCGCGGTGCCGACCACCAACGACACCGCCTGGGTCACGGCGCACGTCACGGACGAACTTGCCGTGACGAATGTCACCCTGACCTACAGCACCGGCGCCGGCGGCGGCGCCAGCCAGACCAACACGGTGTTCCTGGAAACGATGGCCACCAACAGCAGCAAGCCTTGGACGGGCGGCAACTGCCTCAACGCCTGGACCGTGACTGGGAGTTCGCTTGAGCAGCGAGGCGGCGCCAACTACGGCAGCGGCAACACCAACGGCCTGGAATTCAAATTCGGCTCCACGAACCTCACGGACAGCATGATCACAACCACCGGTTCCGTGGACGCGCGGGGCAATTCGGGATTTGTGGAGTTTTGGATGCAGACGCTGACCATCAGCAACCAATACGGGAATGCGGGTTGGACCTTCCAATTGGATGGCGGCAGCGGCTACCTGACGCGCCTGAGTGAACTCACCAGCACCAGCCACGGCTGGACGCTTTATCACTATGACCTTCAGGCCGCCGAATTGGTCAGCAGTCTGAAGCTGCGCTTTCAGTTCCGTGGCGGCAGCACGGAAAGCCGCATGGATCTCGACCAGATCTCAGTGAAGGTGGTTACGGGTGGCGGTGCAAGTTCCACCAACGTCGTCATGCTCGACGACGGCGCTCACCAGGATGGCTCTGCGGGCGATCACATCTACGGCGCACCGATCCCCGCGCTTCCCTTGGGCACGACCGTGAGCTACTACCTTAGCACGACGGACAGCGGGGGACTCACAGCGACCTATCCGACCAACGCTCCCACCTCCACCCTTTCCTACACGGTGCAGGGCGGCTTGTCCGACACCAACCTCGTCCAGACCGTCGGCCTCTTCCTCAACACCACCAACGCCTGGCCGGGCTACACGTTGATGGCCCCGATGCACCACACTAACACCTACCTCATTAACAACGCAGGAGAAGTGGTTCATATATGGACCAGCACCTACGAACCAGGCCGCAGCGCCTACCTGATGACCAATGGCCACATGTTCCGCGCTGGCATGGTCAAGCAGGGCGGTCCCTCCACCGGCGGTGGCGAAGGCGGACGCGTCGAGGAATACGATTGGGACGGCAACCTCGTGTGGGCGATTGATTATTTCAGCCCCACCTACATTCACCACCACGATTTCAAGGTCCTGCCCAACGGCAACGTCCTCCTGCTCGTCGCCGAAAAGAAGACCCTCGCCGAAGTCATTGCGGCCGGGTTTAACACCAACATGCTGGACGCCAGCATCTTCACCCAGGGTTACATGTTGCCCGATTGCCTGGTCGAAGTGACCCCCACGCGGCCTTATGGCGGCACCGTTGTCTGGGAGTGGCACCTCTGGGATCACATGATTCAGAATTACGGCCCCGCCAGGAATAACTACGGCGTGGTGGCAAACCATCCCGAACGGATTGATGTCAACGGCACCGGCATCAAGATCCCGCAGTTCTGGAATCATGTGAACGGCATTGACCATAATGCACAGCTTGACCAGGTCATGCTCAGCATCCGGGGCAATAGCGAGCTCTTCGTCATTGATCATCAAACGACCACCGCGCAAGCCGCCGGCACCAACGGCGGCCGCTACAACAAGGGCGGCGATATTCTCTACCGCTGGGGTAATGCGCAGCAGTACGACCGTGCTACCAGCGCCGGCCAGGTGCTCTACCAGCAGCACCACACCCACTGGATCGAAACCAATTGTCCCGGTGCCGGCAATATTCTCATCTTCAACAACGGACTCGGCCGCGGCTACTCGACCATCAACGAGATCGCACCGCCCGTGGACGCCGCCGGTAATTACACCTTGGCATCCGGTGCTGCATTCGGTCCGAGCACCAATTATTGGCTCTACCAGAGCAGCCCGCCCACCAACTTCTACTCCTCCGAAATCTCCGGCTGCCAGCGCCTGCCCAATGGCAACACCCTCATCTGCGAGGGCATTAAGGGCAACCTCTTTGAAGTCACCTCCTCCGGCCAAACCGTTTGGCGCTACCTCTGCCCGGTCACCAGCACCATTTTGACCCAGGGCGACAGCATTCCGGTGGATCCGGCGCGCACCGACCAGTTGATGAACGCCGTGTTCAGAGTCTCCCGCTACGGCACGAATTACGCAGGGCTGACAGGCCGGGACTTGACGTCCCAAGGCTCCATTGAGATCCCGGTGGACCAGACGCTCCGCTTGCTGACCGGCCAAGCCACTTCATCGGGCATGCAATTCAGTTGGTCGAGTTTGCCCTATCGGAACTACGCCGTGCTCTACAAGGCGACCCTCAACGCCGCCGCCTGGACCAGCATCGCCACCAACCAGAGCATCGGCACGTTGTCCACCTTCACCGACACCAACGCCACCCGGCTCGCTCTCCCACAAGGCCTTTACCGGGTCATGTTGATGCCCTGACGACAGGGTGCCATATGAAAAAGACGACACCGAGCAACCGCCAGGCGATCGTCCGCAAGGCAAGGGTGGCGGCCAGGAACGCCGCGGCCAAGGTGGTCGAGGCGGCCGCGATCGTGATAACCGGCCACCCGGCGACGGCCAAGGTGAGAAATGAACGCACAGTCATGGTTCATCGGCTTTCCCCTCGCGACGCCGCTGGTTTTCGATCGCCCGCTGTCGCAAGGAGGAGTTCGCAAGATGCGCTACCTCCAGAGCTGCCGAGGTTTCTCCCTCGCCCCTTCAGAAGGGGAGAAAGCAGGGGTGAGGGGGTGCTCGGTGCTTTCTATCGCGCGGTCTTATCAGTTGAATGCGGGCGCGGTAGCGGCGTTGAACGAACTTGCTGCCGAATGAGAAGACTGAGCATATTCACATTCATGAAGCGAATCCTCATCACTATCACCGCCCTGCTGCTGGCTCCGCCCGCCGCGCTTCGAGCCACTGATGCGCCGGCGCCCGCAGGCCAAGCCACCATTGATCGCCACGCGCTGGTCACTCGGCATAACATCACCTGGAATACGGCTGCCGGGCGTCTGCCCTTGGGCAACGGCGAGTTCTGCTTCGGCGCCGATGGCACCGGTCTGCAGACCTTTGCCGGCAATTCCATGTCCCACTGGGGCTGGCATAGTTTCCCGCTGCCGGAGGGCTGGACTCCCGATCGTGTGCCGTCAACCGGCACTTTCCAGAAGGGCCGTAATACCGGCGGAGACAACTTCCCTGCCGACACGGATGCCATCCGCAACTGGATGTTCGACAATCCCCACATCATGAATCTGGGACGCCTGCGCCTGATGCGTCCGGGGGGACGCGTGCTGGCACCCGGCGACATCACCGGGTTGGCACGGACCCTCGATCTTTGGACGGGCGTGCAGACCTCGCATTATCAGGTCGCTGGCCAGGAGGTGAACGTCGAGACCTGTGTGCATCCGAGCCTCGACCTGGTGGCCGTGCGCATCGAGTCGCCGTTGGTGGCGAGCGGTGAGCTGGAGGTAACCTTGGATTTCGCCTACCCGTCCTTGAATAATTCGCCCTGGGTGGGCGATTTCAGCCGGACCACCGGTCATGCCACCACCGCCTTGCGCCGGGGAAAGCGACGCACCGACTTCACCCGCCGGGTTGACGCCGTCACCTATCATGCTGCGCTTGTGGTCGCCCCGGGCTGCTCCATCCACGCGCCGGGACCCGCTTCGGCTGTGACGAATCAGACACTGGGCACAGCCGTCGTGGTCACCAACGCCTACACGGTATCGGCGCGCGGGACGAAGGTCATGGCTTTCGTCTGCGCCTTTTCTGCCACTCCGTTGCCGTCCAGCCTGCCTACCTTCGCCAAAACGAAGGCCGCCAGTGCCAGGCGCTGGGAGAAACAGTGGAACACCGGGGGCGCCATTGATCTGTCTGCCAGCAAGGACGCGCGGTGGCAGGAACTCGAACGCCGCATCGTGCTCTCGCAATACCTGATGGCGGCCATGTCCGCCGGCAGTTGGCCCTCGTCCGAGAACGGCCTGCTGGGCATTGATAGCTGGCGTGGGCAGTTCCACATGGAGATGGTGTGGTGGCACCTCGCGCACTACGCCCTTTGGGGTCGCTGGGATCAGGGCGACAAGGCCATCGGTTGCTATCGGCGTTTCGCTCCGGCGGCGCGGGATCTTGCCGCGCAGCTCGGCTACCAGGGCCTGAAATGGCAGAAGTCGGTTGGCCCGGAGGGTCGCACCGCTCCCTGGGTCGGCAATCAGGTGCTCCTATGGAAACAACCGCATCCGATCTTCTTCGCCGAGTTGGAATACCGCCTCCGTCCGACCCGTGCCACCCTCGACAAATGGTCCGGCATCGTCCAAGGCACCGCTGAGCACATGGCCGACTATCCCACCAAGGATGAAACGACCGGCCTCTATTCCCTCACACCGGCCATGCCGCCGAGCGAACAGGGCATCACCCACGACACGGTGTTCGATCTCGCGTATTGGCGCTGGGGCCTGGACAAGGCCCAGGAATGGCGGCAGCGCCGGGGCCTGGCGCGCGAGCCGCATTGGGACGAGGTGCGCCGCAACCTGGCGCCGCTGCCGGTGGTGGATGGCGTCTTCGTCCATTCGGCGGAATGGACTAACACCTTCACCAACCGCGCCTTTGAGCATCCCGATCCGGTGGGTGTTTTAGGCATGTTGCCGCCCGTGCAGGGCGTGGATGCCGAGACGGCACGGCGCACGGTCGCCAAGGTTTGGACGACCTGGGACTGGAATCGCTGTTGGGGTTGGGATTTTCCCTGGATGGCGATGGCCGCCGCGCGCACCGGCCAGCCGCAGATCGCGGTGGACGCCCTCCTCAGGGAGGGTCCCAAGAACAGCTATTCCGTCGAGGGGATCAATGGCGGCTGGTATCTGCCTGGCAATGGCGGGCTGCTTTATGCCGTAGCGATGATGGCTGCCGGTTGGGACGGCGCGCCCGAAAGACCGGCTCCAGGTTTCCCGGATGACGGCAGTTGGGTGGTGAAATGGGAAGGGCTGAAGAAGGCACCGTAAGGGGAACGACAGGTGTCGAATGAATCTGAGAGCATTGCTATCCCTCACTGCCTTGTTGCTGGCGCCGCTGGCTGACGCCCGGAATGTTCAGCCGACGAATTCGCCGTTGCTGCGCGTGGTGCGTTCCAAGGACGGTGTCGAAATCGACAACGGGCTCGTAAAGGCCCGCTTAAGGGCAGGCAAGGACGGCGTGAAGCAAGAATACCTCGTTGCCCGCGGCGGCGAGTGGGTGCTGTTGGCTGAAGGTTTTCGGCCCAGGAGCAGCGCCAAGGCCAAGGTCGAGGTTTTCGCATCGCTCTACGACACTGGCATCGACCCGACCCACCGCTTCCTGGCGACCGAAGCCCTGCAAAGCATCGGCTTAGTCGAAGAGAACGCCGACGCGTCTAAGGTTGTTCTCCAGGGCAAACGCGGCGAGACGACGATCGAGCAGACCGTTGAACTGCGGCGCGGGCAGCAGTTCGTACACATCGAGGTCAAAGCCACCCTGGCCGACAGCCCGCCGAAACTGGAGTATCTCTTGTCGCCGCTGGCGGTGGCAATAGATGGGAAACCGGACGTCACGCACGCCCCCACCTTCAAGCCGACCGCCGACAGTGTGATCGGCGACCGCGTCTTCTTTGCCCCGGTCGTCTGCGTGCAACAAGGTGGGCTGTTTGCCGGTCTGGTGCCCGACCTGGACATCATCAATCAACATGTTGTTTACGCCAAAGGTGCGCGGCAGCACCCGGACTCGAATTCGTTCCCGGTTCCTGTCGATCCGGCGAAGGTATCGATGCCCACGGCACTTGATCTGGAATTGCAGCCGGGCGCGAACTCCCGACCGGTTCTCGCTTACGGCATGATGGATTACATCGTGCATCAACATGTCTGGTTTCAGCATCTAAACACGCCCGGTGCGATGGTGTGCGAACTTTCCACCAACGAGGTGCGGATCGGC
>SESF01001019.1_pt1 | contig 17913 bp, 12 predicted proteins | sample 3171521 | NCBI WGS metagenome assembly SESF01 (sample SAMN10866945, study PRJNA518727) | freshwater metagenome | biome: subpolar coniferous forest; feature: holomictic lake; material: water; isolation source: holomictic Lake 227, 6 m and 8 m depth | place: Canada: near Kenora, Ontario | collected...
TTTCACCAACCCATTGATCTTTATTCGTAAAGTGAATGTTTTTAAGATCTACTTTTTTTAAGTTCAGTTCAAGTCCACCCGCTTTCTTTTTTTTCTTAGTCGATGATCCAAAATAGTCAACTATGTATTGATAATTCCAAACTGAATCTTTTCTGCTGAGTTTTACTACGGCGTTTTCTAATCCCACATATTTTATAACGGCTTGGTCTTTGAAGAAAAACCAATCTGTGATGCGCAGTTTTAATTGGCCGGCATATAACAAAGTGTCATTCTGTTTGTCCCTCAACATCAAGCCTTCCAAGTTCATACTATTAAACAAAGAGAAGCTCACATTCTTGATCGTAATGGGGGTACCTAATTCTTTTGAGATCTTACGAACAGCGATCTGAATGATCCTATTTTGAACAAAATCTGTTTGTATAGCAATGAAAACAAAAACAAGTAAAGCCAGAATGCTTAATACAATTTTACTTGATATGTGTAGGACTTTCTTCAGAATAGCTGACTTTGGGGGTTAAAATTACGCCAACTTCGATTTACTTCATTGTTTGATTTGCTAACCTAGAATCCAGCTACTGAATCGTCCCCTCGAATGTCGGCAGCAGTTTCCCTTTTACCATCACTAAGTAGTTTAATAGCTTCTGTTCTGCCAATGCCGTCTCTTTCTATCAATTTATATCCCATTGCCATCAATAGCTTTTTAGTATTGGCATCAAAGTCTTTTTCAATCATAACATTATCGGGTAACCATTGATGATGGAATTTTGGTTTATTAATAGCATCGCTGGCACTCATATTATAGTCAATGATATTCACGATCCCCTGAAAAACTGATGTTGGAATGGTAGTTCCTCCAGGGGTTCCAATTACAACAAAGGGCTTTTTGTTTTTGAGGATCAGTGTTGGGGTCATAGAACTCAACATACGTTTTCCGGGTGCGATGGCATTCGCTTCTCCACCTACTGCACCATACATATTAGGAACACCTGGTTTAACACTAAAGTCATCCATTTCATTATTCAAAAAAAAGCCAGCTCCACTTACTACTGTTTTACAGCCATAACCACCATTAAGTGTTGTAGTAATACTTACCATATTACCCGCTGCATCCATGATACTAATATGGGTAGTTTCTTCGCTTTCGTGAATCGTACCAGCTTTAACTGCAGCACTGCTTCCTGCTTTATCAGCTTTATAATCACTCATCCGCACTGCTAAATAAGCATCACTGGTAAGGGTTTTAACGGGTACTTTCCAGAAATCAGGATCGCCCATATGTTCAGCTCGGTCGGCATAAGCCCTTCTTTCTGCCTCAATCATCAATTGAACCGATTTAGCGCTTTGAAAACCATAAGAGCCCATTGGATATTTTTCAATCATTTTAAGCATCTGATTGATCAGTATGCCACCACTACTAGGAGGGGCAAAGCTGATAATATGGTGATCACGATAATCGAACTCAATTGGACTGCGAAGCTTGGCAGTATAATTTAATAGATCATCTAAACTAATGATTCCATTTCCTTTTTGCATTTCAGCTACAATCAGTTTGGCTGTTTCTCCATCATAGAAACCCTTGGCACCATCTTTTTGAATTCGTTTTAATGTGGCAGCTAGATCTTTTTGAATTAGGGTATCACCCACATGCCATTTGCCTTCTTTTACAAATGCAATAGGTGCAGTATTATTCTTGATAAATATTTCTCTTTCACTATTAAAACTGCTCACCTGCTTTTCTGTTAGCACAAATCCTTTTTCTGCCAAATCAATGGCGGGTTGAATCAATGTTTTAAATGGAAGCTTTGCATAAGGAAGGGTAGCAAAGAGCCCTGCAATGGTACCCGGAATTCCCGAAGCGAGATGCCCTATTTGTGATAATGCCGGTAATGGGTTACCATTTTTGTCTAAATACATATCTCTACTTGCTTTGCCAGGAGCTGCTTCGCGATAATCTAAACCAATAAGTTCTCCATTACGCTGCCTAGCCAATAAGAACCCCCCGCCTCCAATATTGCCCGCACCAGGATACACAACAGCCAATGCAAGCTGAGTAGCGATCCCTGCATCAAAAGCATTGCCACCTTGTTCCATGATGGCCGCACCCACCAAACTTGCCAGAGGGTGAGCAGAACTTACAGATGCTCTTCTAAACTGACCGTTTTTTACAACAGCATAATGATAAGGGTCTACCTTTTTACCAGCCCCAACAATTGAAACTTGTGCTATAACAGGTTGTATTGATCCAAGCAATAGGCAAATGCAGAGAGATTTGAACATTTTCATGGCAGAAAATTAATTGATTTGCTACAAAAACGGACTAAATTTTATAAAGGTTGTGAAAAAATAAGTACACGGTATCGTTCATTGCTTTTTTAGTTTAACTACATTCACGGCTCATTTTTATATTATGAAACCAATTCCTTTCCTTTTTGCGTTCCTATTTTCTGCTTTGATGGTATTTGCGCAGGACTTACAAACCCCCGCCCAGTTCCTTGGATATGCTATAGGAACAAAGTATACACGTCATCATCGAGTAGTAGAATATTTTAAATCTGTGGCACAGGCAAAACCCGATATGGTAAAGCTTGAAAAATATGGGGAAACAAATGAGGGAAGAGAATTGCTGATTACTATCATCGCAAGTCCAGAAAATTTAAAGAAAATCGAATCGATTCGCAAGAACAATTTGGAATTAGCAGGAGTGCTTAAAGAAAAGACTGCTGAAAATATTGTGGATGCTCCTGCGATTGTTTGGCTGAGTTATAATGTGCACGGAAATGAAACATCTTCATCTGAAGCAGCGATGCTTACATTATATACACTAGTAGATCCCAAGAATACCAATTCGAAAGAATGGTTGAAAAATTTAGTTATTATTCTTGATCCATGTATCAACCCAGATGGTAGAGACCGTTATGTAAACTGGTTTAATTCAATGGTTGGTATGCATGCAAACCCTGAGCCTCTTGCTAGAGAACATGTAGAGCCATGGCCTGGTGGGAGGAGCAACCATTACAATTTTGATTTAAATAGAGATTGGGCTTGGCAAACACAGGTTGAATCCCAACAGCGTTTAAAGAAATATAATGAATGGCTTCCGCAAGTGCATGTTGATTATCATGAGCAGGGATACGACCAACCCTATTATTTTGCTCCTGCAGCCGAACCTTATCATGAATCAATTACACAATGGCAGAGAGATTTCCAGGGACTAATTGGCAAGAGCAATGCTAGCTATTTCGATAAAAATGGTTGGTTATTCTTTACAAAAGAGCGATTTGATTTATTGTATCCTTCCTATGGAGATACTTATCCAATTTATAAGGGGGCCATCGGAATGACCTTTGAACAAGGTGGTATTCGTAGCGGATTAGCGATCATTAATAAAAATGGAGATACACTTACCCTAACTGATCGGGTAATGCATCATTATACTACTGGCATATCAACTATCGAAACCAGTGCGAGGAATCAACAAAGATTGGTAAAGGAATTCAAACAGTTTTTCAGCGATAGTAAGAATGGAAAAATTGGAGAATATAAAACTTATGTGCTTACATCAAAAGATGAAAATAAATTATGGGCAGTGAAAAAAGTACTTGATCAGAATGGCATTGAATCAGGTAGTATCACCAATAAAAATTTTAAGGGTTTCAATTATTTCACTGGCAAAGAAGAATCATTTGTTGATGAAGGATTGCATCTCGCTATTAGTTCTTATCAATCTAATGCCGTGCTAGCAAAAGTTCTGTTGGAGCCAAAAACCAAACTAACTGATTCTAATACTTATGATATTACTGCTTGGGCGCTTCCTTATGCTTATGGAATCAAAGCCTATGCAGTGAAGGAAAAACTAGAAGTGAATACCGACCCTAAACCAGCTTCGGTAATTACTGTTCAGAATGCGGTGTATGGGTTATTGATTCCCTACACTTCATTAAATGCAGCAAAAGTGCTAGGTAATTTGTTAAAGAACCATGTGAAAGTTCGATATACCACATTGCCTTTTAGTTATAATGGAAAAGAATATGATCGTGGCACTTTAGTAGTATTAAAAACTAGTAATGCTTCGGTTAATTGGAATGCCATTACAAACGAAGCCTGTCAGACATATCATGTGCAACCGGTTGCAGTAGAAACCGGATTGATGGATAAGGGGGCAGACTTTGGTTCAGCTGATATTAGAGTAATCAATGCTGCACCTAAAGTTGCATTAATAAGTGGGGAACAGAGTTCAAGTTTAGGTGCTGGTGAGATCTGGCAATTCTTTGATCAACAATTAGATTATCCTGTAACACTTGTAAATGCGAATGATCTGGGAAGGTTTAATCTAAAAAATTATCAGGTATTGATTATACCAGACGGAAATTATAAATCGCTAACGGATAAAGCAACTACTGATAAACTGAAGGAATTTGTAAAGAGCGGTGGAAGGCTTATTGCTATTGAATCGGCTGCTAATCAGTTGGCTGCTGGTGAATGGGGTGTTAAATTGAAAGAGGACAAACAGGAGGACAAAAGCGAATATGCCTATTTGAAAAAATTTGCAGATCAGGAAAGAAATGCACTAACTGGTTCTATTCCTGGAGCGATATATAAAGTGGATCTTGACAATACCCATCCTTTGGCTTTTGGGTATCCCGACTTTTATTATACGCTTAAACAGGGTGCTAATATTTACGATTTTATGAAAGAAGGATGGAATGTAGGGGTACTAAAAAAAGATGCTTATGTAACAGGCTTTAGTGGTGTTAAAGTAAAGTCTAAATTGAAAGACGGAACATTATTCGGAGTTCAACAATTAGGTGGAGGTTCTGTTGTTTATTTGGCAGATAATCTCATGTTTCGTCAGTTTTGGGAAAACGGTAAATTACTTTTTTGTAATGCAGTTTTCTTAGCTGGTCAATAATTTGGTTGAACGGTTCGTACAGTTTTTTTCAGAACACTATATTCGTATCACATAATGATTTCTATTATGAAAATTTCTCTGCGATTTAGCGCAATTGTTTTTTTGTTGCTTTTAACTTGTATTCTTGAAACGAATGCACAGCTGCCTGCTATCAATAATAGCGCTGATATTTATATGCAGTTGAAGAAGCTGAAAGTATTGGGAAGTGTATTGTACATAGCAGCACATCCCGATGATGAGAATAATGGATTCTTACCCTATCTGGCAAAAGAAAAATTATATCGTACTGGCTATTTGAGCCTAACTAGGGGTGATGGTGGTCAGAATTTAATTGGCAGCGAACAAGGGATAGATTTAGGATTAATTAGAACACAAGAATTATTAGCCGCAAGAAGGCAGGACGGAGCAGAACAATTCTTTAGCAGGGCTTATGAGTTTGGGTTTAGTAAAAATGCTGAGGAGGCCTTAAGAATTTGGGATAAAGAAAAAATTCTAAGCGATGTGGTCTGGGTGATTCGTGAATACCAACCAGATGTGATCATTGCAAGGTTTCCAGGAGATGCAAGGGCCGGACACGGACACCATGCTGCTTCTTCTATTCTTGCATTAGAAGCGTTCACGGCTGCTGCAGATCCAAACAAATTTCCTGAGCAATTAAAGTATGGAGTTCAACCATGGCAGGCTAAAAGAATTTTGTGGAATACATTCAATTTTGGCGGAGCCAATACAACAAGTAACGATCAGTTTAAAATTGATGTAGGCGGATACAATCCATTACTTGGGAAGAGTTATGGGGAGATAGGAGGTGAGGCAAGAAGTATGCATAAAAGTCAGGGTGAAGGCCGACCAAGAAGAAGGGGACCCTCATTTGAATATTTCTCAACCCTTGCGGGAGATGCACCTAAAACAGAGTTGACTGATGGTATTGATATCAGTTGGAACAGAATAAAAGGTGCGGAAGGAATCGCAGAAAAGATCGATAATATCATACAAGCCTATCAATTCGAACATCCGGAAAAATCAGTGGATGCTTTAGTTGAATTGTATAAAAATATGCACCAGCTTACAAACAAATCTAACTGGGAAAATAAAAAATTGGAAGAAGTAAAGCAACTCATTATTGCTTGCAGTGGATTATTTTTTGAGGCAACAACTGATGAAGAATATGCGGTTCTCGGTGAAAGAATGAACGTCAGCTTTTTTGTAAACAAAAGAAATGATGCCAAGATTCTGCTTGAACATGTTTGGATAAATAATGCAGTAAACAATTCTTTTGATTCAACATTCCATATACCATTACCCAATAATGGGAATATCAGTTTTAATAAAAACTTTACGGTAGAAATTTCTAAAAAATTAAGTCAGCCTTATTGGTTGGCAAAAAGGCAGGACAAGATCGGAAGCTTTAATGTAGAGGATCAACTGTTGATCGGACAAGATGAGAATAAAGCAGCCTATTCTGTTAATTTCAGTTTCTCCATTAACGGGGTAACTATTACCGATCAAAAACCTGTTCAGTATAAATTTGTAGATCCAGTTAAGGGGGAATTGTATCAACCCTATATTGTTATTACTCCCATTATCGTTTCATTAACTCCAGATGTTGTATTAACCAATGTAAAGACAGGAAACAAACAAATTGCAAATCCCAAATTGCAATTGCAATACAAATCGAATTTTGCAGCCAAACAAATTCCATTGACTATTCAATTAAAGCAGGCGGGCAAAAGCATTTTCACAAAAGACACGATCATTGATTTTGAGGCGGGTAAAATCTTTATGGAAAGTATCCTACTACCAAAAGAATTTAATAAAGAGCAAGAGCATAATATAGTAGCTGAACTGTCTACATTAATTAATAATAAAAAGCAGGTCTATACTTCTTATTTACGTGCTATTAAGTACGATCATATTCCTGCCATTCATTATTTCTTTCAAAATAATGCATCGATTATTACCGATGAGGTGAAAGTAACTGGCAAAAAAATTGGCTATATCACTGGTGCAGGAGATAAAGTGCCAGATGCCATTCTTCAATTAGGGTACGATCTGCAATACTTACATGAGGCAGATATTACAGATGAAAAATTAAAGGAATTCGATGCGATTATTTTGGGGATTCGGGCCTATAATATTTTTGAATACTTAAGTAATAAGAACGATGTCTTTAATCGATATGTTGAAAATGGGGGAAACCTAATTGTACAATATTTGAAAAGCAATCAGATCGGTCTTAAGAAAATAAAAGTTGGTCCATATCCCTTTATGATCAATGCAGGTTCAAGGGTAACAGAAGAAAATGCAGAAGTAAGATTTATGTTGCCCCAACATTCGGTTCTGAATTACCCGAACAAGATCATTCCAACAGATTTTGATAATTGGGTACAAGAACGAAGTACTTATCAGGCTGAACAGGTAGATGCTCATTATGAAATGCCCTTGGGAATGAACGATACTGGAGATAAACCTGGTACAGGAAGTTTGGCAATTGCAAAATATGGCAAGGGAAATTTTGCCTATGTAAGTCTAGTATTATTCAGACAATTACCAGCAGGCATACCAGGTGCCTATAAATTATTAGCTAACTTAATTGCACTCCCTAAAAACAAATAGTAATGAATCTGAAACCGAGAAAAAGGATTGGGGCATTCACATTGATCTTAATAGCGCTAGGCATCGGCTTATTGATCAAGAATGTAAAATTGGGCTTGATTATTGGTTTAGGTATCGGGCTGATGGCAGGTGGATTAATGAGCAATCATAAATAATGAGAGACAAAAATAAAATACCGCTTTTCTCTAGTTGGACGCACTGGTATCTACTAGTGTTACTGGTATTAATATCTCTAATCGGATTCTTTATCTGGTTTACAAAATACTTTGCATGAGTAATCTAGATTGGATAGTACTAGTTGTAACATTGCTAGGGATCATTGCATATGGTCTCTATAAAAGTCGCACTTCAAAAAGTCTGGAAGGCTACTTCCTTAGCAATCGTAGTATGCCTTGGTATTTAGTGTTGCTAAGCATCATGGGCACCCAGGCAAGTGCTATTACTTTTTTGTCTGCACCCGGACAAGCTTTTACAGATGGGATGCGATTTGTACAATACTATTTCGGATTGCCTATTGCAATGGTGATCCTGTCAGTCAGTTTTGTCCCGCTCTTTCATAAACTCAAAGTTTTTACCGCTTACGAATTTTTAGAAAACAGATTCGATATTAAGACGAGAGTTTTTACTTCTTCTTTATTTTTAATTTCAAGGGGATTGTCAACTGGTATCAGCATTTATGCACCATCTATCATACTTTCATCTCTATTAGGCTGGGATATTTTTTATACCAATATAGTAATGGGTGGCTTATTGATTATTTATACTGTAAGCGGAGGTGCTAAAGCGGTTGCTTATACCCAGAAAATACAAATGTTCATTATATTTATTGGAATGTTTTTAGCAGGCTATATGATTGTTCATTACTTGCCTGCTGGAGTTGGATTTCGTGATGCTTTAAAAGTTAGCGGTGCTTCAGGAAAACTAAATGTTATAACTACAGGATTTACAGAGAAGGGGTTTGATTGGAAAGATCGTTACAATATTATCAGTGGAATTATTGGGGGTTTCTTTTTAGCATTGTCTTATTTTGGAACTGATCAGTCGCAGGTAGGAAGGTATCTAACTGCAAAGGATTGTTCGGAAAGTAAATTGGGCCTCTTAATGAATGGTTTGGTAAAAGTTCCAATGCAGTTCCTTATTTTATTATTGGGTGCGATGTTGTTTACTTTTTATCAGTTTAATCCTGCACCAATATTTTTCAATAAATCAGTTGCGCAAAAAGCTACAGCTACGCCTTATAAAGATTCATTGAAATTGGTAGAGAATCGATTCAATGAACAACAGACAAAACAAGAAAAATGGAGCAGGGATTTTGTTTTACCAGGCAATCAATTTTTGAAAGACAGTTTGCAAAAGGGCACGCAGCAAATGTCGGTTACTCAAAAAGAGTATAAAGCTGTTTTGAAAAAAGCATTACCTCATGCCGATACCAATGACACCAACTATATTTTTCTTCGTTTTGTGGTAGACTTTTTACCTAAGGGATTGGTTGGATTATTAATTGCTATTATTTTTTTAGCAGCTTGGGGTTCTATTGCTGCTGCATTGAATTCGCTTGCATCATGCACTATGATTGATTTCCATGTTCGCTTCCGAACAACAGCATATGATAGTAATAATGTTGAGCAATGTGCTGCTGAATACAAATTATCAAAGTACTATACTTTGGGCTGGGGAATTTTTAGTGTGATCACTGCAGAGTTTGCAACAGGAATGGGAAGTTTAATTGAGGCAGTAAATGTTTTGGGATCACTATTCTATGGTGTGATCCTTGGAATTTTTCTGGTTGCTTTTTATATGAAAAAAATAATGGGAAATGCGGTTTTCAGCGCTGCAATTTTAGGAGAACTAATTGTGATCTGTTTTTTCTTTTTAGACAAATACGAAGTTGTTGGCTTAGGCTTTTTATGGTTGAATGTGGTGGGTGCCTTATCTGTTGTAATATTAAGCCTGATCTTTTCTGCTATCTTACCTAAGCAACCAATTAAAACGTTTTCTTAAACGGCCATTCTTGATTGCGATTTGATTTTATTAAGAAGGCAATTAGTCCAAATCCAATTACGGATAATCCTCCCATAATCATATTGAATCCGGTTGATATAAAAACCAGTCCCCAAATAATGATCGCCAAAATAACTGGCAATGGATATAGCGGCATTCTCCATGCGAAATGAGCTTTGCCTTTACGCTTCACCAAGAGTATTAGACCAATAGACTGACCAATAAATTGAATTAGAATACGCATGGCTAGTATGGCACTAATCACTTCGTGTAATTTAAAGAGTAGGCTAAAAACAAATGCAACTGCTCCTAACACTAATAAAGAAACATAGGGGAAATGTTTAGTGGGATGTACTTTAGCAAATACATTAAAGAAGGCGCCATCCTTAGCTGCTGCAAATGGGATCCTACTATAACCAAGCGTTGCAGAAAATACTGATGCAAATGCCACCCATAATATCAGCAAGGTTGCAATATTCGCTGCAGTAGATCCAAATAGCACTGCCACAAATTCGCTTACCACAAATTTGCTTTTCTGAATTTGTTCGAGGGGTAACACAGATGCAACACTGATGTTCATCATCAGATATAAAACAGCAATGCCAAAGATCGAAATGAACATGCTTTTAGGAATATTTTTTTCCGGATGCATGATCTCACCACCAAGGTGACAAACATTATAGTATCCCAAATAACTATAAATAGTTTTAACGCTAGCAAATCCGAGCGCCGCCGCAAATGTATAATCCAATTTCAATCCATCGTTCATGTGCAGAATGGGTTGCATAAAATTTCCGTGAAATAATCCACCCCCAATTAGCCAAGCCATCGTTATTAAAACTCCCACCCATAGCATCACACTTATTTTCCCGATCGCTTCAATTTTTCGATATAACATTACGACTATGAGAATAACGATGCTGCCACTCATTGTTTTTCCCTGCCATTCATTAAGAGGATAGATATATCTGAAATAACTGGCGAATCCAATTGCAGCAGAAGCAATGACCAAGGGTGCTTGAATCATAGTTTGCCAAACAAAAAGAAAGCTCATTAGCTTCCCCCATTTTGGTCCAAAACCTTCTTTGAGAAAATTATAACTTCCACCTGCGAGGGGGTAGGTTGAACCAAGTTGACTCCATACCATTGCATCAACAAACGATAGAACTGCTCCTGCGATCCAAGCATACAAAAACCAAGGGCCTTGCATGATCTCTGCAACCATGCTTAAAACAACAAACGGACCGATTCCCACCATATCGGTCATATTAATTGCGGTAGCTTGTAAAATACTTATCTTTCTGTCGAGTTTTGGCTGAGTGTCAGTAACCATATTGCATAAAACTATTTCATTGTAAGGATATACAATAATTATGAGTCAGATTTTTTCAACTGTTGAATGGGCCAAAGGTTCTAATATATATGAAGTAAATATTCGACAGTATACCAAAGAAGGAACATTCGCAGCATTTGCCAAACACCTTCCTAGATTAAAGGCAATGGGCGTAGAGATTCTTTGGTTAATGCCGATTACACCAATTAGTGAAAAAATTAGGCAGGGTAAGTTGGGAAGTTATTATGCATGCAGTAGTTATACGAGCATCAATCCTGAATTTGGATCGCTTAAAGATTTCAAAGATTTGGTGAATGCGTCGCATGCAATGGGATTCAAAATCATCATTGATTGGGTAGCCAATCATACTGGTTGGGATCATCAATGGACCTTTGAGCATCCTGATTGGTATCTGAAAGATAGCAATGGCGTATTTACCGAGATCAATGGATGGCATGATGTAATTGATTTAGATTTTTCGAAAGAGCCCATGCGTAAAGCGCTAACAAAAGCCATGCAGTACTGGGTGAAGGAATGTGATATTGATGGGTATAGATGTGATATGGCTCATTTAGTTCCTTTAGATTTCTGGATCAATGCAAGAAAGGAATGTGAGGAAACAAAACCCTTATTTTGGTTAGCCGAATGTGATGTGCCTGAGTATCATCAGGCATTCGATGCAAGTTATGCATGGGATTGGATGCATCATACTGAGAAGCATGCAAGGCAGGAAATGAGTTTGCATGAAATCAGAAATACGTTACATAAGTATTCGCAATATCCGAATCGGGCAATTAAATTATTTTTCACTACGAATCATGATGAAAATAGTTGGAATGGAACGGAACTTGAAAAATATGGTCCACTTGCAAAAGCATGGTCCGTTTTTTCAGTAACATGGAAAGGCTTGCCTTTAATTTATAGTGGTCAGGAAATTCCGAATAAAAAACGCTTGGCATTCTTTGACAAGGATGAAATTGATTGGAATCAGCCCTTAGAAATGGAAAGTTTCTACACCCAATTATTGCAGATCCGTAAAACGAATAAGGCTATCTCTGAAGGAGAAACTTTTATACTGCCTTCTAATAATGATGATGCATTATTAGCATTCATGCGTAAGTCAGCCGACGATTGCATTTTAGTGATTCTTAATTTATCCACTAAAGGCAGAATTAAAATTCAAATTAATCACGGATGGTTAGAAGGTCTATTCGAAAATGTATTCTCTGGATTCCAATTTCAATTTAAACCAGGAGAAGAGTTTGAGCTTCAAGCTGGAGAATATATTTTTTATAAGAAGATAAAAGATAAAAGATAAAAGATAAAAGTGAAAAGATAAGAGTGAAGAGTGAAGAGTGAAGAATCAATCGTCTGGTGACAATATTTTTTAATCACCGGCATGCCGGTGATTTTCTTTAGGTAGAAGTCTGTCGCATAAAAAAACCCTTGGCGCAGCCAAGGGTTAATCGTTTAGACAAAGACTGTCCACTCTTCACTCTTATCTCTTCACGCTTCACTTACGCCTTAGTATTTACTCGTCTTTAAGATTTAGAGGATAGGCGTACGGTCCCTCGTAGCCTGGATAGACTCCTTCAAGCCTCACTGTTCCGCCCTTTGAAGCTATCAGCACATTTTTAAGTTCATCTATATTTTTTACTTCCTGTCCGTTCACACTGGTGATGATAAATCCATCTTGCATTTTTGTATTTTTCAATAAACCAGTGCCTATTTTTTTAACAACTACTCCTCCAGATATTTCGTTTGCCGCAGCCACTTTTTTGTCAACATTTTCTAGCTCTCCACCTAACTGATCCATGATTGAAGTGATTTTCACGATATCAGTATTTCCTGCTTTATTCTTCAATTTAAGGTTAATTGTATTTTCTTTTCCAGTTCTTTTATAGGTAAGTGAAATAATATCACCTGGTTTAAAACGGGTAATTTGTTCTTGTAATTCTGGGCCGTTCGTAACAGCTATGCCATTTACTTTTGAAATGATATCACCTTTCTTTAATCCTGCAGCATTTGCAGCACCACCAACTGGTACTCCAGTTACAAATACGCCTTCTCCTTCTTTGAATGGAATGCCGAGTTCTTTCTCAAGAGCTTTGATTTCATCTTCGGTTAAATTGTCATTGGCAAAATTAATTCCGATATATCCTCTTTGAACTGTTCCGAACTTAACGATATCTGTGACAATTTTTTTAGTGATATTAACAGGAATAGCATAAGAATATCCTGCATAAGAACCAGTAGGAGATGCAATAGCAGAATTTATGCCTATTAATTCTCCATTAATATTGATCAAAGCACCGCCACTATTACCTGGGTTTACTGCAGCATCTGTTTGAATGAAAGATTCAACAGGGTTGGCACTTTGTTGTTTATTAATATTAATCGATCTAGACTTTGCGCTTACAATACCTGCAGTTACAGTAACATCTAAACTTAGGGGATAACCAATGGCTAATACCCATTGACCTAGTTTTACTTCATCGCTATTGCCATAAACTAAATAAGGGAATCCCTTCCCTTCAATTTTTATCACAGCAATATCACTGCTAGGATCAGCACCGATAACAGTTGCTTTATATGATTTTTTATTAGGGAGGGTTACATTTATTTCATCTGCACCATCAACGACGTGATTATTGGTTACGATATAACCATCTTCGGTAATTAAAACACCACTTCCACTCGCTCTTTGTTCAGGCATCACTCTTGGTCCGCCAAAGAAATCTCCAAAAGCATCATCACCCCCAAACAAATCTGAGAAGGGATTTCGCTGACGCTGACTATTAGAAACCTGTTTTGATTTCGTTCTAGTTTTAATATGAACAACAGCAGGAGTAGCGCTTGTTGCGGCAGGAGTAAAATCTACCGGCGTTCCAGGTGCATTGCTTCCTGAAAAGCCAACATAATTAACTGGAAGTTTGCCAGATTCCTGGATGCCCGCATATTGGTGCTCCATAAATTTACCATAGCCCCAAACACTAGTAATAGCTGTGGTAGCGCTAATTGCAATAATGGCTAAAATGTTTTTGAATGTCATAATGCTATTCCTTTTTTTTTCTTTTATTTCAAAATTTATGCCTATTCATTAGCAAATAAAAAAAACCTGATGAATTGACAGTAGTCCATCCCTCTCATTTAACAAATTTTTTACGGATCGCATGACTATCAAGCTTTCAATAAATGTAACTCAGTTTATATTTCCAAAAGTATCAATACTGTTAAATCAACATTATAATCCTGTTAAAAACTGCATCGTATCTACCGAATCGGCATAGTCAAATAAAGATGGACTTTGCGCGGTACCAAAAGGAATTAATCTATGGCCCACTACACACTGAATTTCTTCATTTCCCTTTAAGGTATCTAGTACCTGCTGTTTCACTGAATATTTTTCATAATGTACCTGACTCACAGGTGAATAAACTGCAATATTTTCAGTTAAAATGATCGAATCGTTATTCATATAATAGCGATTACTCATGATTAGGATGGCCAAATGGTAATCGTAATTGTGTTTGTATTTGTGGAAGTCGATATAATGCTCATATTTCCTCAATGCATGGAGTAGGGGCAGAAAATCAAAGTTTTCTGGAACATAAATTTTTGTGATATTCCGGCAACCCAAACCAAAATACAGTTGCATATCGTCTGACAGTGCGGTTAGCTCTTCCTCATTTTCAGTTCCATCCAGAATGGCAACCGAAGTGCGGTTTTTTCGAATAATATGTGGGTATTTGCCAAAATAGTATTCAAAATAGCGACTTGTATTATTGCTTCCGGTGGCTATATAAGCGTCACAACCCTTTAGGTTTTCGGCAAAATGAACCAAATCGGCTAGTTCCTGGTTCCAGTTGATCATTTCTGAAACGATAAATTTTATGAGCACAGCATCTTTTGAAGATGCCTTGATAGTGATTTTATGGCCTGTTATGAAACAGCAGAGAAAGTCGTGAAACCCAACCAGAGGAATGTTCCCGGCCATTACCAACCCAATATTTTTTGGGTTTTCGTTGATTTCCGGAACAGGGTAGTGATTTACCCAATCTCTTAAATCCTGCTCAGCTAAAAATTTTTCAGCAATATTACGGATCGATAATTCTATAAATTCGGGGATAAACCAGGGGTTTTCGCGGTAAGCCCTTTCTTGGCAGGCAAGCCATTCTTTATTAGGATATAAAAAAAATTCCCTTATTCGTAATAATATTTTAATTCTTGTTTGTAAAGTCATCTCTCAGCCGTAATTTTGAACTGTAAATGTAGTTACAAACTCAACAAACCAATTTTGTATGGCTATTAAAATAACAGATGAATGCATTAATTGCGGGGCATGCGAACCCGAGTGTCCTAACAACGCGATCTATGAGGGCGGTGTAGAATGGGCTTTATCCGACGGAACAACCGTAAAAGGTTCTTTTACTTTATTAGATGGAACTGTAGCTAGTGCAGATCAGCGTTTTGCTCCTCTTGCAACAGATACATATTACATCACTGCAAACAAGTGTACAGAGTGTCAAGGTTTTCATGAAGAACCTCAGTGTGCGTCAGTTTGTCCGGTTGACTGTTGTGTACCTGATGAAGCATACCAGGAAACTGTTGATGCTTTGATCGCTAAAAAAGAAACGTTACATAGCTAATACACGAAGAATGTGCTAAACTATTTGTGATGAAATAGTTGCAATTGGTAAAAGCATCATCTAACTTTATAGAACTTTAATTGTTGCCTTTAACCGGCAACATCTTGTAACAGCGGGTGATATTTCCCGTTAACGTGAGCTGAAGAAACGGAGAGTTTCTTCAGCTTTTTTATTGTTTCAAAGTTGGTATTTTGAGCTTGTTGGTTTGGAAGTTATATTTGTTTAATTAATTAGATAGTATGAAAAAGAAGATTGCCTTGGTAACTGGAGGATTGAGCGGTGAAGCACAGATCAGTTATAAAAGCGCCATTACAGTTTCGAATAATACAGATAGAGATAAATACGATTTATATCGCATAGATATTAATGCCACAGGCTGGTGGTATGAACCCATTAATGGAGAAAAAACGGCTGTCGATAGAACTGATTTTTCAGTGATCGATGGGGGCGAAAAAATAAATTTTAATGCCATATTGCTTTGTATACATGGCACCCCAGGAGAGGATGGAAAATTGCAGGGCTATTTCGATATGCTGAAATTGCCTTATACCAGCTGTGATGCAGCTACTTCTGCACTTACTTTTAATAAGAGGTATACTGTTGCAGTAGCAGCATTTGCAGGCATTCATGTGGCAAAATCTTTACACATTTTCAAGCATACGCCCATGAGTTCCAAAACAATTTTGGAACAATTGCAATTACCGGTTTTTGTGAAACCTAATAATGGTGGTAGTAGTATTGGGATGAGTAGGGTAGATGAAGCTGCTGATTTGGATACCGCAATTACGAAAGCTTTTAATGAGGATGATCAAATATTGATCGAAGAGTTTATAAGCGGAAGAGAATTTACTATCGGTGTTTTTAAATCAAAAGGCAGTATTACTGTATTGCCAATTACTGAAATAAAAACAGGCAATACTTTCTTTGATTTTGAAGCAAAGTATCAAGGGAAAAGTGAAGAAATTACGCCTGCAATAATCACAGAACTCATGCAAGTTCAACTTAATGCTGCAGCTAAACGGGTATATGAAGTAATGAATTGCAGAGGAGTTGTTCGAATTGATTTTATTTATAATGAGGCGAAGGCTCAACCATTTATGCTTGAAGTAAATACAGTGCCGGGTCAAAGCGATGCCAGTGTAATACCACAACAGGTTCGCGCAATGGGATGGAAACTGACAGATTTCTATTCAGCTATTATAGAAGAAGCGTTAAAATAAAGCAGAAATCAGCCTTTTCCATACTAGGAATTGGTAGTTTCATTTAAATAAAGGAATTTCCCGATATCAATACAAATTTCGACTGTGTTTAAATTTATTACAAGCAAACCCTTATGGGTAAATATACTCTCAGCAATCGGACTTATCGTATTGCTAGTGCTGTTATTCTTTTTCTCTCTTGGATGGATCACAGGATTTGGCAAATCTGAAAAAGTACCGAGTGTAGTTGGACAAAATGCTGTTGCCGCTCAGAAAATTTTAGAAGATAAAGGGTTTCATGTTGCCTTACAGGATTCGGTGTATGTTGACAGTGTAGCAAAATTAGCGGTAGTGAAACAATCACCTGAACCCGATGCCATTGTTAAACAAGGCAGAACAATTTACCTCACAATTAATAGAAGTCTTGCTCCAATGGTTGAAATGCCCAATCTGGTTGGGTTCTCCATTCGAAGTGCAGAAATGTATTTGCAAAGTCTTGGTTTGAAATTGGGATTGATAAATTATAAACCAGATATCGCTCGTAATGCCGTGCTAGAACAGAGTTTAAATGATGCAGAAGTTAAACCGGGAACAAAGATTCCATTAGGTAGTGTGATTAATTTAGTGCTTGGCAGCGGGGTTGGTGGGGGTGAGATGGAAGTTCCGAATTTAATCGGACTTACCCTAAACGAAGCCAGAAGCTGGTTGTCTACTTTGAGTTTAAATATCGGTTCTGTTATACCAGTAGGTACGATCGTTGATACGAATGGGGCATTTATTGTTAAACAAAGTCCCGATGTTTATGTGGAACCAGTACCCGGACAAAAAGCATCAAATAAAATAAGAAGCGGACAGCTTTTAGATATTTATATTAGTGCAGTTGCACCCGTTAAAGACACAACCCAAATACCCAATAATCAATAACCAAACAATTTTTTACATGCAAACTATTTCTGTTGAAGCGCTGAAGGAAAAAATCGATTCAGGCGAAAAAATTAATCTTGTAGATGTTAGAGAACCACATGAGCATGCGGACTTTAATATTGGTGGTATACTATTGCCTTTAGGTCAGGTTCAATTATTACAGATCGACGCGATTGAAGATTTAAAAGATGAAGCTCTATATATATATTGCCGCAGTGGTAATAGGAGCGGACAAGCTTGTTTAATGCTTGAAACAATGGGTTTTACTAATCTTACCAATGTGTC
>SESF01003346.1_pt1 | contig 17891 bp, 15 predicted proteins | sample 3171521 | NCBI WGS metagenome assembly SESF01 (sample SAMN10866945, study PRJNA518727) | freshwater metagenome | biome: subpolar coniferous forest; feature: holomictic lake; material: water; isolation source: holomictic Lake 227, 6 m and 8 m depth | place: Canada: near Kenora, Ontario | collected...
CACCTCGTCGGGGTTCACCCCCTTGTGCGGCTCCTTGCCGAAGAACCTCCGCACCACCTCCTGCACCTTCGGCATGCGGGTCATGCCACCCACCAGGATGACGGTGTCGAGCTGGGCCGCGGTGACCCCGGCGTCCTTCAGGGCGATCTTGCAGGGCTCGATGGTCTTCTCGACGAGATCGCCGACGAGCCCTTCGAGCGTGGCCCGGTCGATGACCTCGGCGAGGTGCCTGGGGCCGGTCGCGTCGGCGGTGATGAAGGGGAGGTTCACCTCGGTCTCGGTGGCCGACGAGAGCTCGTGCTTGGCCCGCTCGGCGGCCTCCTTGAGCCGCTGCAGCGCCATGCGGTCCTTGCGCAGGTCGATCCCGGTCTGCTCCAGGAAGCGCTTCGCCAGCCATTCGATGATCCGCTGGTCGAAGTCCTCGCCGCCGAGGAAGGTGTCGCCGTTCGTGGCCTTGACCTCGAAGACCCCCTGGTTGAGCTCCAGGATCGTGATGTCGAAGGTGCCCCCGCCGAGGTCGTACACGGCGAGGAGCTCCCCCTTGGTGGCCTGCTGCCTGTCGATGCCGTAGGCCAGCGCCGCCGCGGTGGGCTCGTTGATGATGCGGAGCACCTCGAGGCCGGCGATGCGCCCCGCGTCCTTGGTGGCCTGCCGCTGGGCGTCGTTGAAGTAGGCCGGGCAGGTGATGATGGCCTCGGTCACCGGCTCGCCGAGGTAGTCCTCGGCCGTCTGCTTCATCTTGGTGAGCACCATCGCCGAAACCTCGGCCGGCGAGAGCTGCTTGCCCGCCACCTCCACCCAGGCGTCTCCGTTGTCGGCCGACGCGATGCGGTAGGGCACGGAGGAGGCGGTCCGGACCACCTCGCGGTCCTTGAACTTCCGCCCGATGAGCCGCTTCGTGGAGTAGATGGTGGACTCGGGGTTGGTGACCGCCTGCCGCTTGGCGATCTGCCCCACGAGCCGGCTGCCGCCTTCGGCGAACGCGACCATCGAGGGAGTGGTCCGCGACCCCTCGCTGTTCGGGATCACGACCGCCTCGCCCTGTTCCATCACGGCGACGCAGCTGTTCGTGGTCCCGAGGTCGATGCCGATGACCTTGCCCATCGACGTCTATTCTCCCTGTCCGCCGGCGGAGTCCGGGGCCGCCACCGCCACCATCGCCGGGCGGAGCAACCGCCCGTGGAGCATCCAGGCCCGCCCGTGCTGTGCCACCACCGTACCGGGCGCGGCGTCGGGCGCGACCACCGTCGCGAGCGCCTCGTGAAGCGCCGGGTCGAAGGGTTCGCCGAGCGCGTTCCGGGGCTCGACGCCGTGGCGCGCCAGCGCCTCCTCCACCTGCTTCAGCACCATCCGCACGCCGTCGGCGAGCGGATCGCCCTGCGGCGCCGCGGTGAGCGCACGCTCCAGGTTGTCGATCGCCGGGATGAGATCCTTCACGACGGGGCCGGGGGCGTTCCGGGCCGACTCCTCCCGATCCCGCGCCACCCGCTTGCGGAAGTTCTCCAGGTCGGCCGCGGTCCGGAGCAGCCGGTCGTGCTCGGCCGCGAGCTCCTCCTCGAGCCGCTTCACCTCGCCAGCGAGCTCGGGCTCCGGGGGCTCGACCGCGACGTCGTCCTCCGGAGGAGGCTCGGCCTTCCCCTCGGCGGCGCGCCGCTCCACGCTCCGCAACGCCTCCTCCAGCACGGAGGCGGGGATGTCGGCGGCGAAGCTGCCTTTCTCGTCGGGTCCTGGCATGGTGGGTCGCGGGCCGCGGCTCGGGCCCGATGGGTCAATATCCCACAGAGTTCCGCCCCGGGGAAAGATCGGCCGCGCGCCCGCTCGAACCCTCCCCTCCCGGGTTCAGGATCGTTCGATGTCGGAGAAGGCCCGGGAGATCTCGCGGGCGGTGAGATCGACGAGCGGGATGACGCGGCCGTAATCCATCCGGGTGGGGCCGATGACCGCGAGCGCGCCGAGCACCCGCCCGTCGCGCACGTAGGGGGCGGCCACGATCGAGACGTCGGAGTTGGTGGCGAGGTCGCTCTCGGCGCCGATGAAGATCCGCATCTCGCGGGCCTGCAGCACGCGGTCGAGCACGCGGAGGATGCGACCCTTCTCGGAGAAGGTGCGGAGCAGCGCGCGCGCCTTCCCCATGTCGGCGAACTCCGGCGCGTCGAGGAAGGTGGCCTCGCCGTCCACCAGCACGCGCTCCGAGCCGGGGACGGGGAGCGTGTGCTCGGCGAGCGCGAGGGCCCGCTCCAGGAGATCGCGGAGCGCCGTCTCGTCGGCGCGCATGTCGGCGACGATGGCGTCGCGGAGCCCGTCGATCCCGGTGGTCTCGAGCTTCTCCGACAGGTAGGCGGCCGCCTGCTCCAGCTCGGAGGTGGTGTAGGGGATCTCGAGCTGCACGAGCTTGTTCGTCACCAGCCCGGCCTGGGAGACGAAGACCGCGAGCACACGGTTGTCGCGCAGCCGCACGAACTCCACGTGCCGGGTGGGATCGGAGAGCGGCGGCGGGGTGGACACCACCCCCACGTGATGTGACAAAGAGTGAAGTAGCTCGGCGGTGCGGCCGAGGAGGCTGTCCACGGCGGGCGCCCCGAGGGCCACCTTCTCGATCCGCTCCCGGTCGGCGGGCGACGGCTGCCTCACCTTGACGAGCAGGTCCACGAAGAGCCGGTACCCGGCCGAGGTGGGCACGCGCCCCGAGGAGGCATGCGGCTTCTCCAGCAGCCCGAGCTCCTCCAGGTCGGCCATGACGCTGCGGACCGTGGCCGGCGAGACCTCCAGGTCGTGGCGGGAGCGCAGGGTCTGGCTGGCGACCGGCTCGCCGGTGTGGATGTGCTCCTGGACGATGGCGCGGAGGATCTCCCGCTCCCGGCGGCTCAGCTCGTGCTCGGAGGAGGCCACGATCGGCCTCAGGGCTCGACGAGGTGGCGCTGGGCCGCCTGCGCGAGCGACGGCGCCCGCGCGGCGCGGAGCTCCCGCCACTGGACGTTGGCGAGCGCGCGGTCTCCGGCGGCCTCGGCGGCGAGCGCGGCGAAGTGGGCTCGCTCCTCCGGAGTGGCGAAGACGAGGTGGCGCCGCGCAGCACCGTCCGCATCGAGCCGCAGCGCCTCCGCCGCCAGCCGGGGCGCCTCGGACTCCCCGCGCGCGTCGGCGAGGAGCGCCATGGCCCAGGCCGGCTCGGCCCGCGTGGGGTCGATGGCCCGGGCAGCCTCCAGGTGGGCCTGGGCCGCCGCGAGGAACCCCTCCGAGGCGTACAGATCCGCGAGGTTCACGAGCGCAGCCTGCTGCTCGCGCGGCATGCCCCGGACGACCACCTCGTCGAGGAGCTTGCGCGCCGCCTCCGAGTGCCCCTCCAGGTGGTAGGCCACGGCGAGGTCGTTCAGCGCGTCCATCTGCTCGGGGTTGCCCCGGAGCAGCGACTCGAATCCGCTCCGGGCGGCGGCGAGCTGTCCGGCACGCAGGTCGGCCGTCCCCGGGCCCGAGGCCCGGACCAGCACGCCGGCCACCGGGACGCCCCCGCCACGCGCGGAGAGGTCCTGACCGCCGCAGGCCGCGAGAAGGGCCAGCGCCGGGAGGATCACGAACCGGGCGGTGCGGAAGGAGGGCATGGAGGAGGTACCGTGCAGCGGGGGGAGTGTAGCCACCCCCCCTGCCGGGATCAACCCGCGGGACGGAGCCCCTACTCCCGGCTCGTTCCCGTGTTAAGCACCGGTCCGCCGTGTCCGAGAGCCCTTCCGCCCCCTGGCGCGCCGTCGCCACGTCCCTCGCCGGAGGCGGAGCCGACGTCGTCGGCCTCACCGGCGCCGCCCGCGGTCTCGCCGCGCTCCGGATGCTCGCCCCGGGGACCGGCCACCGGGCGGTCCTCGCCGTGGCCGTGGACGAGGAGGAGGCCGATGCGCTGGCACGCGACCTCTCCTTCTTCCTCGGCCCGGGCGAGGCAGGCGCCCCGGCCGTGGTCCGCGTCCCCGCCGACCCGGTCCTCCCCTACGACGACCTCTCGCCGGACCGCTCGCTCGAGATGGACCGGCTGGCCGCCCTGGCGAGGCTCCACCTCTCGGGCGGCACGGTGCGGGCGGTGGTGGTCTCGGCGCGGGCGCTCGCCCGTCGCCACGTGCCCCGCGCGGAGCTGGGTCGCCACCTCGAGCTCCTCGGCAAGGGCGTGACCCTCGACCGCGACGCGCTGGCCCGCAGGCTCGTCGAGCTGGGCTACGCGCGCGTGCCGCTCGTCGAGGACCCCGGGACCTTCGCGGTGCGCGGTTCGGTGGTGGACGTCTGGAGCCCGCTCCACGAGCGGCCGGTCCGGCTCGAGCTCTTCGGCGACGAGGTGGAGAGCGCCCGCGCGTTCGAGCCGGGCACGCAGCGCTCGCTCGGCGACGTGGGGGAGCTCGTCCTCGTGCAGGCCCGCGAGGCCCCGTTCACGCCGGACGGGCGGGCGGCGGCGGTCCGTGCGGTGCGCGACCTCGCCGAGCGGGTGGACCGCCCCACCTCGAAGGTGCGCGAGGTGCTCGACGCCATCGAGGCGGGCACGCCCTTCTTCGGCATGGAGTCGCTCCTTCCCGGCTTCCACGCGGACGGGCTCGTGACGCTCGCCGAGTACCTTCCCCCCTCCTGCGCGCTGCTCGTCGCGGATCCCGACGGCGTCTCCCGGGAGCTCGTGGACCTCGACGAGGCGCTCGACGGGGAGCACGCGGCCGCGGTCCGCCGCGACGAGCTGGCCCTCCCGCCGGCGGCCCACTTCCAGCGCGCCACCGAGGCGGAGGCCTTCCTCCGGTCGCGCCCCTCCTTGCGCCTCCACCGGGTCTTCCTGGGGACGAGCGAGCCCTTGCGCTTCGCCCTCGGGGAGACGGCCGCCATCCGGGGCGAGATCGAGACGGCCCACGGCGACGAGGGGGCGCTCTCCCCGCTCGTGCGCCGGCTCCAGGACTGGCGCATCCGCGGCGTGGCGACGGCCATCGCCACCCACGCCCCGTCGTCCGCCGACCGTCTGCGGAGGCTGCTCGAGGATCGGCGGCTCGCCGTCCGCATCCACGCCGCTCCGCCCGGGGATCTCCGGACGCTCTGGGATCCGGCCATCCACGTCCACCTCGTCCCCGGCGACGTCTCCCACGGGTTCGTGGACGTCGAGGGGGGCGTGGCGCTCGTGGCCGACGAGGAGGTGCTCGGCAAGCGGGTGCGGCGGCGGGCCCGGACGGCCCGCGTCGAGAACGCCCTGGTGGCCGGCTTCCGCGACCTGAACGAGGGCGACCTCGTGGTCCACGTGGAGCACGGCATCGCCCGCTACGGCGGTCTCACCAAGATGCAGATCCGGGGGGTGGAGGGGGACTTCCTCGTGCTGCAGTACGAGGGGGCCGACCGGCTCTACCTGCCGGTGGCGAAGCTGCGCCAGGTGCAGAAGTTCACCGGCGCCGCCCCGGACGCCATCCGGCTCGACCGGCTGGGCGGCAGCTCCTTCGCGCTGCGCAAGGCCCGGGTGAAGGAGCAGCTGCTCAAGATGGCCGCGGAGCTGCTCGACATCTACGCGGCCCGCGCCGCGCACCACGGCTTCGCCTTCGCCGCGCCCGACGAGATCTTCCGCGAGTTCGAGGCCGAGTTCCCCTGGGAGGAGACCCCCGACCAGGCGAAGGCCATCGCCGACGTCCTCGCCGACATGACGAAGGGGCGGACCGAGGGGCAGGGCGGGCCGGCCGAGCCGCGCGCGCCGATGGACCGGCTCGTCTGCGGCGACGTCGGCTACGGCAAGACCGAGGTGGCGCTCCGGGCCGCCATGCTGGCCGTTCTCTCCCGCAAGCAGGTGGCGGTGCTCGTGCCCACCACCGTCCTCGCCAGCCAGCACGAGCGCACCTTCCGGGAGCGCTTCGCCGGCTACCCGGTGCGGGTGGAGGCCATCTCCCGCATGAAGACGCCGGAGGAGGTGCGCCGGATCCTCGCCGACGCGGCGGCCGGCAAGGTGGACGTCGTCGTGGGGACGCACCGGCTGCTCGCCACCGACGTGTCGTTCCGCGATCTGGGGCTCGTGGTGGTGGACGAGGAGCAGCGCTTCGGCGTGGCCCACAAGGAGCGGCTGAAGAAGCTGCGCAAGCTGGTGGACGTGCTCACCCTCACCGCCACCCCCATCCCGCGCACCCTCCACATGAGCCTGGCCGGCGTGCGCGACATGTCGATCATCGCCACGCCGCCGGAGGACCGCCGCTCCATCCGCACCTTCGTGACCAAGTTCGATCCGCTTCAAGTGAAGGAGGCCATCGAGCAGGAGCTGCACCGGGGCGGGCAGGTCTACTTCGTCCACAATCGCGTCCGCTCCATCCACTCGATGGAGAAGTTCCTGCGCGAGCTGGTGCCGAAGGCCCGCATCGGCATCGCCCACGGTCAGATGGGCGAGGGGAAGCTCGAGGAGGTGATGAGCCGCTTCGTGGCGCGGGAGCTCGACGTGCTCCTGGCCACCTCCATCATCGAGAGCGGTCTCGACATCCCCACCGCCAACACCATCGTGGTGAACCGCGCCGACCACTTCGGCCTGTCGCAGCTCTACCAGATCCGCGGCCGGGTCGGCCGCAGCCGGGAGCGGGCCTACGCCTACCTCCTCGTGCCGTCGCGACGGCCGGTCACCCGCGACGCGCGGCTCCGGCTCGAGGCGCTGCAGCGCTTCACCGACCTGGGGAGCGGCTTCGCCATCGCCAGCCACGACCTGGAGATCCGCGGCGCCGGCAACCTGCTCGGCAAGGACCAGTCGGGTCAGATCGAGGCGGTGGGCTTCGACCTCTACTCGGAGCTCATGGCCGAGGCGGTGCGCGAGCTCCGCGGGGAGGCGCCCCGGACCGACATCGACCCGGACGTCCAGCTGCCGGTGCCGGCCTTCATCCCCGACGTCTACATGCCCGACGTCCACCAGCGGCTCTACTTCTACAAGCGGCTGGCGCAGGCCTCGACCGACGAGGAGCTCGACGAGGCGCGGGCCGAGATCGTGGACCGCTACGGGGACACCCCCGACGAGCTCGACGCGCTCCTCGACCTCATGGCGGTGAAGGTCCGCCTCCGCGCGCTCCGCATCCGCGGCCTCGACGCCGGCCCGGGGCGACTCGTCTTCTCCCTCGGTCCGGACGCCGCCCTCGACCCTTTCGAGCTCGCGCGCCACGTCCAGCGGAGCGGGGGCACCCTGCGCCTCACTCCGGACATGAAGCTCGTGGCGTCGGTCGGGCCCCGGCTGGCCTCGGCCACCCCGACCCGTGTCGGTCCGAAATCCAAAGGAAAAACGGTAATTTCCGCGGCGCCAGCCCCGGCCTTCCCCGCGAGCCCCGCCGCCGAGGCCACCCGCGGCCGCGAGCTTCTCGAGGAGGCCCGCAAGGTGCTCATCTCCCTCGCCGCCTGCGCACGGCCCACCTGACCGCAACACCTTGATCCCCGGCCGGTTTCGTGGTTTTTGAGCACCCGCCTCTCTCACCCAAGAATACAGGAGCGCCCCTCCATGACGCGTGCACTCGTCACGACCGGACTCACGGTCGTACTCGCCCTTTCCGGTTGCAAGCCCACCCCTCCCGGGACCCAGAAGACCGGCCCGGCGCTCGCCCAGGGCGACGGCGTCGTCGTCACCGTGGCCGAGTTCCAGGCGCGCATCGACGAGCAGTCGCCCTTCCTCCGCCAGCGGTTCCAGAACCTGGACCGGAAGAAGGAGTTCCTCGACAGCCTCGTCAAGTTCGAGCTCCTCGCCGCGGCCGCCCAGAAGGAGGGGTACCAGAACGACCCCGACATCCAGCTCACGCTCCGCAAGGCGATGGTGCAGAAGCTCGTCCAGAAGAAGTTCGCCGAGGGCGACGGCAAGGACATCAGCGACGCCGACATCCAGAAGTTCTTCGACGACCACAAGGACGACTTCGTGAAGGCGGCCCGCGTCCGCACCACCGGCCTGCTCGTGGCCGCGACCGAGGCGAACAAGGCCCAGAAGAGCGCCGATGCGAAGAAGCTGCTCGCCCAGGTGAAGGCCAGCGTCAAGAAGGATCCCCAGGCACTCCAGGCCGCGGCCCGCGCCTCGACCGACGACGCCGCGACCAAGGCGAACGGCGGCGACCTCGGTTTCCGCTCCGAGGACGAGTACGCGAAGCAGTACGGCCCCGGCTTCGCCAAGGCGGCCTTCGGCACCCCCGAGGGCGAGATCGTCCTCGTCGAGACCCCGCAGGGCTTCTGGCTCGTCAAGGTCACCGGCAAGCAGGAGGGGGTCACGCGCACCGTCGATCAGGTGAAGCCGCAGATCCAGCAGCGGCTCCAGCGCGAGAAGCGCACCAAGGAGTTCGAGGAATACGTGAAGCAGCTCCGCGAGCAGGCCAAGATCACGGTCAACGAGGCCGAGCTCGAGAAGCTGACCATCTCCGCCGCTCCGGTCCCCGGCCAGGGCGGGATGCCCGGAATGCCCCCGGGCGCCATGCAACGACCTGCCATGCCCCCGGCGGCACCCGCCCCGGCTCCGGCCCAGAAGTAGATTGCGGACTGCGGTTGCCATCGCCGCCGGGCTCGTCGCCCTCCTCGCCGCCGGTTGCCGCTCCGGCTCCGACGGCGCGGAGAAGGCCGGGCCCGCTCCCGTGGCGGTGGTGAACGGCGAGCCCATCACCCGGGCCGCCTTCGAGCGGGAGCTGCAGCAGCTCCGCGTGGCGGGCGAGGGCAGCGGCCCCACCGACGTGCTCCGTCAGAGCATCGTCGACGGGCTGGTGGCGCGGACGCTGCTCCTGCAGCAGGCCCGTGCGCGCGCCGTCACGGTCCCGCCCGAGCAGGTGGACCGGTCGCTCCTCGCGCTCCGCTCCGAGTATCCCGGCACCGCCTTCGACGACATGCTGGCCCAGGAGCGGCTCTCCGTGGCCGAACTGCGTACCCGTCTGCGCGAGCAGCTCACCATCGAGAAGCTCTTCCAGGACGAGGTATTCCCCCGCGTCCGGGTCTCGGACGAGGAGGTGGCCCGGTACCACGCCGACCACCCCACCGAGTTCGACGGGCCGGAGCGGGTCCACGCGCGCCAGGTGGTGGTGCGAAGCCGCGAGGAGGCCACGCGCATCCGCGAGGAGGTCCGGCGGAAGCCCGCCACCTTCGCCGCGGTGGCCAGCCGGGCCTCCATCGCCCCCGAGGGAAAGCGGGGCGGCGACCTCGGATGGTTCGGCAAGGGACAGGGGATGCCGGAGGTCTTCGACGTCTGCTTCCGGTTGCCGGTGAACACCGTCTCCGACGTGATCCCGTCCCCCTTCGGGTTCCACGTCTTCCAGGTGATCGAGAAGAAGCCACCGTCCCACCGCTCCCTCGAGGAGGCGCGTCCGGCCATCGCGGCCCGCCTGCTCCGGGACGGCCGGGCCAGGGCCCAGGAGGAATACGTGGCCACCCTCCGGGCCCAGGCGAAGATCCAGGTGGACCCCACGGCCGTCGCATCGGTGAAGCCCTGATGACTCCGAACCTCCTCCTCCTGGCGCTCCTCTCCGCCCTCGCTGCCCCGGGCAATCCGCCGCCCTCCGACCGGCGCCCCCTCGATCGGGTCGCCGTCATCGTGAACGGCGACGTCATCACCCTCTCCGAGCTCACCGAGCGCGCCGGCGCCGAGTACTGGCGCGCCATGGACATGCCGGCCGGCCCGGCCCGCGAGCAGGCGCGCGTGAAGGCGCTCCGCTCCGCCTACGATCTCGTGCTGGCCGAGCGGCTGGTGGAGGCGGAGGTGAAGAACCTGGGCATCGACGTGTCCGACGCGCAGCTCGACGCGGCCGTCGACGACGTGAAGAAGCGCAACAACCTCTCGGATGACATGCTGAAGCAGGCGCTCGCCGCGGAGGGCCTGACCATCGCGGCCTACCGTGCCCGGCTGCGCAAGGACTTCGAGAACCACCTGCTCATCTCCGGGAAGATCCAGAACCGGGTGAAGGTGACCGACGACGACGTGAAGGGTTACTACCAGTCACACCTGTCCGAGTTCGCCGGCGACGAGCAGGTCCGGATCCGCCTGATCCTCCTCCAGGTTCCGGCCGGCGCCCGCCCCGAGGAGGAGGCCCGGGTGAAGGCCACCGGGGAGACGCTGCTCGCGCGGCTCGCGGCCGGGGAGGACTTCAGCGACCTGGCGAAGCAGGTCTCGCAGGGTCCGGGCGCCGCCTCGGGCGGTGACCTGGGCTGGGTGAAGAAGGGGACCATGCCCATCGACCTGGAGCGGGTCGCCTTCGCGCTCGCGCCGGGGCAGAACTCGGGGCTCGTGCGGGCCAAGACCGGCTGGATCGTCCTCAAGGCCGAGGACAAGCGGTCGGCCAAGGCGCCGCCCGTCGAGGACGTGAAGGATCGGATCCGGGAGAAGCTCGGCAACCAGCAGGCCGAGGTCTACCGCAAGCAGTACATCGACGAGCTGAAGCGCGAGGCGGTCATCGAGATCAAGATCCCCGAGCTCCAGCCCGGAACCGCGGGATAGCGGAGCACGAGCACGAGATGGCCGTCCGCGTCGCCGTCAGCCTGGGGGACCCGTCGGGGATCGGGCCCGAGGTGTCGGCCCGCGCCGCGGCGGCGCTCCGCGGGAAGGTGGCCCCGCTCTTCTTCGGCGACGCTTCCTTCGAGCGCATGGCCCGGCGGGCCGGCCTTCCCCTCCCCGTGTGGGCTCCGGGCGAGCCGCTCCCGCGCGGAGCGGCGCTCGTGCGGGTGACGCGCCTCGCGGCAGCCGACCGGCGGCCGGGGCTCCCCTCCCCCGCCGGCGGCGCTGCGTCTCTCGCCTACGTCGAGGCGGCGTTCGGGGCGGTGGTGCGCGGAGAGGCCCAGGCGCTGTGCACCGCTCCGCTCGCCAAGTCCCAGGTGGCGCTCGCGCTGCCGGGCTTCGTGGGGCACACGGAGTGGCTCGAGGCGCGCGGCGGTGGGGCCCGGTCGGTGATGATGCTCGCGGGGCGCCGGCTGCGCGTGGCGCTCGTCACGAACCACCTCTCCCTGCGGGACGCGATCCGGCGCCTCACGCCGTCCCGCATCGCGGCGGTCGGCGTCGTCACCTCGGCGGGGCTCCAGCGCGACCTCGGGATCGCCCGCCCCCGCATCGCGGTGGCCGGGCTCAATCCGCACGCCGGCGAGGGGGGGGCCTTCGGGAACGAGGAGGCGCGCATCGTCTTGCCGGCCGTGGAGCTGCTCCGCGGCGCCGGCGTGAACGCGCACGGCCCCTTCCCGCCCGACAGCGTCTTCTTCCGCGCCGCCTGCGGCGAGTTCGACGCGGTGGTCGCGCTCTACCACGACCAGGGGCTCATCCCGGTGAAGCTGCTCGACGCCGTGCTCGGCGACTCGGCTGTGAACATCACGCTCGGGTTGCCGTTCGTGCGGACGAGCCCGGACCACGGCGTCGCCTGGGACATTGCCGGGACCGGGCGGGCGAGCGATGCGAGCATGCGGGCGGCGATGCGGGTCGCTGCGGAGATCGCGAGGCGGCGGGCCTCCTCCCCTGGCCGCCCTCACGGGTAGTGCCGGCGGGGCGGGGTGGTGCCGGCGGGCCGGGGTGGTGCCGGCGGGCCGGGGTGGAGCCCGCGTCGCTGGGGGGCGCCGGCTGCGCGGGGTAGGTGGGCGCGGCTGTATGGCGCCGACGAACTGCGTCCTTCGAGTGTCGTCGGTTCGGCGCCCGCGCAGATGCGCCCCGCGCCGGGGCCACCCCGCCCCGCCTGCGCACGGGAGGGCGGGGACGAGGCCGCGCGTGCGATTCCGATCGAGCAGCGACGTCGGGACACCCGGATTCCCCCACGAAGCGAGCTCGCTCGAGTCGCCTTCGGCCCCGACGAGAGCCAGCCGGCGGGAGGCGCGACGCGACGAGCTGCCCGCAGGGGCGCCGGGACGCGAGCAAGCCCGGACCACGTTGTTCCCCGGCGCAGAACGGCCGCGCACACTCGAACCCGAGGACGTGCTGCTCGGAGCGGTGCGCCCACCCCGCCGGCGGCACCACGGACGCGGCGCCGAAGGCGACCCGACCGAGCTCAGACGTTGAATCGAAAGTGCACCACGTCGCCGTCCTGCACCCGGTACTCCTTGCCCTCGATGCGGAGCAGCCCCTTCTCCCGCACCGCGGACTCGCTCCCCAGCCGGACGAGCTCCTCCCATCGCTGCACGTCGGCCTTGATGAAGCCCCGCTCGAAGTCGGTGTGGATCGTCCCGGCGGCCTGCGGCGCGGTCATCCCCTTGTGGATGGTCCAGGCCCTGCATTCATCTTCACCGACAGTGAAGAAGGTCGAGAGCTCCAGCAGCTCGTACCCGGCACGGACGAGCCGGTGCAGGCCGGGCTCCTCGAGCCCAAGACCGTGGAGGAACTCGGCCCGGTCCGCCTCCGGCAGCTCGGACAGCTCCGCCTCCACCTTCCCGCTGATGGCCACCCAGCGCGCCCCCTCCTCCTCGGCCAGCGCCCGCACCTCCGCGATCCGCGGGTCGTCCCCCCGGGCCAGCTGCGCCTCGTCCACGTTGGCGATGTAGAGCACCGGCTTCCCGGTGAGCAGGAAGAGGTCGGCCACGGCGGCGAGCTGCTCGGGACCGAGCCCCTGACGGCGCACGGGCACGCCCCGGTCCAGCCCCTCCGTCACCTGGTCCAGCGCCACCAGCTCCGCCTTTGCGAGCTCCCCGGGCTTCCCCGGGGCCTTCGCGTCCTTGAGCTTCTTCTCCCGGCGCTTCTCGATCTGCTCCAGGTCCTTCAGCATGAGCTCGGTCTCGACCACGTCCCGGTCGCCGCGCGGGTCCACCTTGCCCCCCACGTGGACCACGTCGGGGTCGGCGAAGCAGCGGAGCACGTGGGCCACCGCGTCCACCTGCCGGATGTGGGAGAGGAACTGGTTCCCGAGCCCCTCCCCCTTCGACGCCCCGGCCACGAGCCCGGCGATGTCCACGAACTCGAGCGTGGTCGGGGTGGTCTTCTTCGGATGGAAGAGGTTGGCGAGCCGGAGCAGCCGCTCGTCGGGGACCAGCACCATGCCCACGTTCGGGTCGATGGTGCAGAAGGGGTAGTTGGCGGCCTGGGCCTGCGCCTGGCCGAGCAGCGCGTTGAAGAGGGTGGACTTGCCGACGTTCGGCAGCCCGACGATTCCGATGGCAAGGCCCATGGATTCCGATCCGTTCCCGGGAAAAGCGAAGCTCCGGCGGACGGGCGTCCGCCGGAGCCGCAAGAGGACCGACGTCCGGGGTTAGGCCCGTCCGGCGGGGAGATCCTGGATGTACTCGGCGACGAGCTGGCGCTGGGTCTTCTCGTCCAGGCTCGACTTCACGATGCGGGCCGCGGCGGCAACCGCCAGGTCGGCCACCTCGGCGCGCAGCTGCGCGACCGCGAGCTTCCGCTCCTCCTCGATGCTCTTCCGCGCCAAGGCGACGAGGTCGTCGGCCTCCTTGCGGGCCTGCGCGGTCAGCTGGGAGCGGAAGACCTCCATCTCCTGCTGGTTCCGCTTGGCGATCTCGGCTGCGTCCCGCTGCGCCTTGACGAGCGCGTCCTTCTGCTGCGCGAGCAGCTTCTCCGCCTCCTCGCGCTCCTTGCGGGCCGAGTCGATGGCGTCGCGGATGGTGCTCTCCCGCTCCGCCAGCATCTTCGCGATGGGACCGAAGGCGAACTTCCACAGCACGAGGATGAGGAAGAGGAAGGTGATCGCCGTCCACAGCGTCAGGCCGGGATTCAGATCCATGATCCCGGCGGCGATCACGGGGGATGCGAGGGCGTTCATCGGACTTCTCCCGGGGCGCGCGTGGCGCCCGGCTACTTGGCGATGGCGAGGAGCAGGCAGACCACGACGGCGAACAGCGTGGCGCCTTCGATGAGGGCGGCGGCGATGATCATGGAGGTGCGGATGTCGCCGGTGGCGGTGGGCTGCCGGGCGGTGCCGTCCATGGCGGCGGCGGCGAGCTTGCCGATGCCGAGGCCTGCACCGATGACGGCCATGCCGGCGCCGATGCCGGCAGCGAGGTACCCGAGGGAGAACTGGTTCATGGTCTGTCTTCCGTTCGTTCGTGCTGGGGCGGATGCTGTACGGGCCGCCCGTTCGTCCCGTGGCGCGTGAAGCGCTCGACTACCCGTGGCCGGGAGCCTTCCCGGCCGCGTGAGAAGCGTGGTCGGCCTCGCCGTGCTCGGCGTGGCCGTGGTCGTCGTCGTGGTCCCCGTGGTGCACGAGGCCGGCGCCGATGAAGAGCGCCGAGAGCATGGTGAAGATGTAGGCCTGCACGAAGGCCACGAAGAGCTCGAGCAGGAAGATGCCGAGCGCCAGCGCGACCGAGACCGGGGCCACCCAGACCGACACCGCGAAGATGAGGCCGAGCAGCGCCAGGATCACGAAGTGGCCGGCCACCATGTTGGCGAAGAGACGGATGGTGAGGGCGAAGGGCTTGGTGAAGAGCCCCAGGAACTCCACCGGGATCATGATGGGCCACAGCCACCAGAGCGACTTGGGCACGCCGCCGGTCATGTGGGCCAGGTAGCCGCCGATCCCCATGGACTTGATGGCCGCGTACTGGGTGACCAGGAAGGTGAACAGCGCCAGCGCGACGGTGACCGAGACGTTGGCGGTGGCCGTGGCCATGAAGGGCACGAGCCCGAGCAGGTTCATGACCAGGATGAAGAAGAAGGCCGTGGCGAGGTACGGCACGAACCGGTCGGCGTCCTTCGCGCCGATGTTGCTGACGGCGATGCCGCGGACGAACTCCACGAGCAGCTCGACGAAGTTGTAGAGCCCCGTCGGCACCAGGCTCCGCTTGCGGGCCGCCACGACGAGGAGCAGCGTCACCAGGACCGCCGAGAGAAGCATCATGATCACGTGCTTCGACGGGGTCATGTCGATGGTGGCCTGCCCCACGTGGAACTTCCACCCGCCGTGGGTGGCCTCGACCATGTCGAGCTCGCAGTTCCAGTGGAAGCCGCCCTGGCAGATGCCGGGGAACTCGATGACGTAGCCGTTGGCCACGTGGTGCATCATCGTCTCGGGCAGGGAGGCCTCGTGGCCGCCGCCGTGGCCGCCCCCGTGGGCGTCGACCTTGCCGTGGGGCGCAGGAGCGGCGTGCGGATCGGCCGCGGGGGCCGGGGCGTGCTGGCCGAGGGCCAGTCCGAGGACGAGGGCGACGGTGGCGAGCGTCATGCGGGCTTCCCCATTCCGCGCCCGAGGGAGGCGACGGCGCTCCCCTCGATCGCGGTGAAGACGAAGTACGGTACGAAGAAGGCGACCACGAAGGCGATCACGCTCTGGTGGTTGCGGACCACGGCGACCACCCCGGCGCCGACGAGCAGCAGCCGGGCCAGGAAGGTGACGCCGAAGATGACGAGGGCGCGCTGCATGGGGCGGTTCGGGCCCTGCCCGAAGTGGCCGAAGGCGTAGAGGGAGGCGAGCGCGGTTCCGCTGGCGATGGCCGCTCCGACGAGGGCCGGATCGCGCGCGTCACCCGACAGGAACGCCAGCCCGATGGCGAGCGCGGCGACGAGGCTGGCGAGGGCGATGTGGCTCTTCACTTTTCGCGCTTTCCGAGAACCGTCCGAAAGAAGCTCACGAACCCGCCGACCATCCCCAGCAAGGCGCCGGCGAGGAGGAACCAGGGTCCCTTCGTGCCGACCTTCCCGTCGATCCAGTACCCCAGTGCTGTGAACAGCCCCACCGACGCGACGAGCGACGTGGAGGCTGCCATGTACGGCCCGGCCTTCTGGTACGCGGAGGCCAGGCTCGAGAGCCCCTCCACTTCTTGCCTGCGACGCTCTCGATCGTCGGGAGGCATTGGGGGTCGTCCTTTGCTGTCCCGCCTCCCGGATTCTCCTGTGAATACCGGGAGGAAGGGCGGAACCGTATAGCAGTCCCGCCCTCACCCGTCAATGCTCCACCGCGGCCTCCGCAAAGGCCTTCCGGGCCGCCGCCACCGTGACGTCCACGTCCTCCTCGGAGTGGGCCACCGAGAGGAAGGCCGCCTCGAACTGGGAGGGGGGCAGGTAGATGCCGTTCTCGAGCATCACCTGGAAATACTTGGCGAATTTCTTCGTGTCGGCCTTGCGGGCGCTGGCCGCGTCGAAGACCGGGTCGGGCGAGAAGAAGACGGTGATCATGGAGCCGGCCCGGTTCACCTGGACCTTCGCCCCGGCCTCCCCGGCCGCCTCGACGAGCCCGGCCTCGAGCCTTTTCCCCAGCTTCTCGAGCTGGTCGTACTGCGCCCGGCCGAGCTGCCGGAGGGTGGCGATGCCCGCCGCCATGGCGAGCGGGTTCCCGGAGAGGGTGCCGGCCTGGTAGACGGGGCCGGCCGGCGCGATCCGGTCCATGACGTCCGGCCTGCCGCCGAAGGCCCCCACCGGCAGGCCGCCGCCGATGACCTTGCCGAAGGTGACGAGGTCTGGGCGCACGCCGTACAGCTCGCAGGCTCCACCGGGCGCGAGGCGGAAGCCGGTCATCACCTCGTCGATGATGAGGAGCGCGCCGTGCTCGCGGCAGGCGGCGAGCAGCCCCTGCAGGTAGCCCGGACGGGGGAGGAGCACGCCCATGTTCCCCACCACCGGCTCGACGATGACGGCGGCGATGGTGGAGCCGCGCTCGGCGAGCAGCCTCTCCACCGCGGGGAGGTCGTTGTAGGGCAGCGTGAGGGTGTGGCGGGCCACGTCGGCGGGCACGCCCGGCGAGTCGGGCAGCCCGAGCGTCTCCACTCCCGAGCCGGCCTTCACGAGCAGCGCGTCGCCGGCGCCGTGGTAGCACCCGTCGAACTTGAGGATGTCGTCACGCCCGGTGAAGCCGCGGGCGAGCCGGATGGCGGCGGTGGTGGCCTCGGTGCCCGAGGAGACGAAGCGCATCTTCTCGATCCAGGGGGCTCGCTCGCGCACCGCCTCGGCGAGCAGGATCTCCTTGGGCGAGGGGGCCCCGTAGCTCGACCCCTCGCGGAGCTGGTCGTCCACCTCCCGGATCACCTCGGCGTTGGCGTGCCCCAGGATGGCCGGACCCCAGCTGCCCACGTAGTCGAGGTATGCGTTGCCGTCGACGTCGAAGATGCGCGCGCCCCGCGCCCGGGAGATGAAGAGCGGCGTCATCCCCACGCTGCGGAAGGCCCGCACCGGGCTGTTCACGCCTCCGGGGAAGAGGGTGAGCGCCTTCTGGAAGAGCTTCCGGGACAGATCGGTCTTCACGGGGTCTCCTTGGTCCTGCTGCGCACGTTGCGGTCGAGGGCGGCGTCGCGGTCGCCCGGGGTGACGGTCTTGGCGGCCTCCCGTCGCTCCCGGACCATCTCGATGCTGGTCCGCAGCGCGTCGGGGTTGGGATTGCCAGGCATGGCCTGGGTGTAGAGCTCGATGGCCTTGTCGAAGCGGCCGGCCCGGGCGTGGATCTGCGCCGCGCCCTCCAGCGCCACCGCCGCGACCTCCGGGCGGGGACGCCTCTCCACCGCCGCCAGGAAGGCGCCGAGCGCCTCGTCGGGCCGGTCCTCGAGGGCCCAGGCCTGGGCGGTGAGGAGCTGCGCGTCGTCGGCCTCGGGGCTCCGGGGCCAGCGCTCCCGGAGCAGCCGCGCCTCGGTGCGGGCCTGCTCGAAGTTGCGCAGCTCGAGGTACTGGCGGGCGACGAGAAGCTGGAAGCGGGGCGCCTCCTTCGAATCGCTCCCCGCCACGGCGGCGTACTGGGCGATCGCCGCCTGCCGGTCCCCCAGCCGCTGGGCGTAGATGTCGCCGATGGAGGCCCGCGCCTTCCAGGCGTCCTCGCTGCCCGGATACAGGGAGACGATGCGCCGGTAGTAGCCGATGGCACCCTGGTAGTCGCCGAGATCGAGGTAGGAGACGTCGGCCGCGTAGCGAAGCGCGCGGAGCCGCACGCCGGTCTCCCACCTGGGGATGGTGCCGTCGCCGAGCTCGCCCAGGATCTCGCGGTAGGCCGAGAGGGCCTCGGCCGCGCGCCCCCGGTGGCGAAGTGCGTTCGCCGCCTCCAGCTTGGCGTCGGGCGAGCTGCACCCGGCGGCGAGGAGCCCGA
>SESF01010530.1_pt1 | contig 17887 bp, 10 predicted proteins | sample 3171521 | NCBI WGS metagenome assembly SESF01 (sample SAMN10866945, study PRJNA518727) | freshwater metagenome | biome: subpolar coniferous forest; feature: holomictic lake; material: water; isolation source: holomictic Lake 227, 6 m and 8 m depth | place: Canada: near Kenora, Ontario | collected...
ATCAATGAAGAGCTCGGCCGCCTGCGTCATGCGACTGCCGCCAATACCGTAGTTGGTGACGGTCAGGGGCGCGAGATCCTCCTTCACCGACTTCCACAGCTGCATATGCGAGCTGCCGATGCAGATGAGCCCACCAAGTGAGGGCGGATCTTTCTGTGCCGCCGTCAGGGTTTTCTGATATAAGGCTAGGACCTTCGACGAACTGGATTTATCGGTGAGGATCTCGGCGGGGCCGGTCGCGGCCCGGGAAATCAGCACAACCGAGCAACAAAGCAGACCGAAAAGCGTGCGTCGCATGAGGGTCACTCTCCCTTGGGCTTTTTGGCGGCCTTCTTGGCCTTCTTTTCTTCCTTATTGGCGCTGCGCCCCGAGCCATCGCCCGGATCTTTGATCCCCCCACCTGGATTGAGTTCAGCCAGCGCCACCGCGAGACGCTTACGGGCCGCAATGGCGGCCTCATCCTTGCTGTCTGCCGGCACCAAGGCCTCCTTGAACGGAGCATCCTTCATGTCGAACAGGTCGCCGGCCTGATCGAGCTTCCAACCGTTTTCCCGGACATAGAAATTATTGCCGAGCTGGCAATAGGCCCAGCTGCGGAGAGATTCCGTGCTGCCTTTAAACTGTGAAACGAGACTCTTGCCGTCAAGCGGGCGATCCTTGGGCAACGGTGCACCGGCGACATCGGCGAAAGTCGCCAGCAGGTCGCTCGCGTCAGCGACATTGTTGTTCACTTTACCCGCGGGCGTGACGCCCGGCCAGCTGGCGATGAACGGCACGAGGCCGCCGCCTTCTTTCATCGAGCCCTTCTCACCCTCGACTCGCTTCCCGCCGATGGTCGCCACGGGCGCGTGGGCTTTCGCGGTGCCGTTGTCGCCCATGAAGACGATCAGCGTATTCTCGCGCAGCTTCATCCGCTCCAACTCGGCGAGCAGCTTGCCGACGAGCTTATCCATATAGTTGATATTATCGGTATAATGGGCTGCGAGCCGGGCGGCCTCGCTGGTGCCGGCCGGCAACGGGGCGCTGTCCGGCGTGGGCAAGATTTCGCCGTGCACGTGCGACATCGAATAATAGAGGAAGAACGGGCCGTCTTTGTGAGCCTCGAGCCAGGCGACGGCATCTTTATGCAGCAGGTCGGGCATGTATTCGCCGTCGTTCAGCGGCAGCACCTTGCCGTCCTTCGTATAGGTATCGGGGTCGCCGCGCACGGAACCATCGGTGTTCATCTTCTTGACGGTCTTGCTGTTCCAATAGATGCCGCTGGCCTTGAAGTGGAAGTCGTGCTCGAAGCCCCATTCAGCCGGGCTGCCGGAAGGCGAGAGCTGCCCCCACTTGCCGATCAGGGCGGTGGCGTAACCGGCCTTCTTCAGCACGGTCGGAATCATCTGCTCAGCCTTGTCGCCTGTGCGCACGAGATTGCGGCAGGTGTCTTGGCTGACCGCACCGGTGCGGAAGGCATAGCGGCCGGTCAGGATGAGCGAGCGGGAAGGTCCGCAGAGCGGAGCAGTGAAGAAACGCGTGAAACGCACGCCGCCCTGGGCGAGCGAATCGATATTCGGAGTCTTGAAATGATCTGCGCCGTTACAGCTGAGTTCCGGGAAGCCGAGATCGTCCGCCAAGATATACACGATGTTAGGGCGGCGGTCGGCCGCGCTGGCGCACAGCGTCATCGCCAGAAACGCTAAAAGGGTGAGCAGGGGACGAAGGGGCTTCATGGGGTGCGGGAGTGGGGTCAACTTATCCAACCCCGCCTAATGATAAAGTTTCGATTGAGCCAATAATCATTGAAAAAGCCTGTTTTAAAGAGCCAGGCGTAATCTGCTATTCCCTCCCCCAGCGAGCTCACCATAAAAGACCCCCTATGCGCCCCGCCCTCCGCCCCTTGCTTTGCCTGCTGCTCGCCCAAGCCTCTTCCGTCTTGGCCGCCGACACCCAGATCAAGGTGACCCCCAACGAGACCGTCGATGTCAGCCAAGAAGGTCAGGTGGTCGCTCGGTTCATGACTGCGCACGACGTGAGCACCCCCGCCAAGCGCCTGGAAACCTATAAGCCTTACCTTCATGTCTTCGATCCCAGCGGCGCCCTGCGCCTGACCAAGGGACCGGGCTTCGAATTCACCCACCACCGCGGCATCATGGTCGGATTCATGAAGATCACCATCGACGGCAAGAGCTACGACCGCTGGCACATGAAAGGTGGAGACCAAGTTGTGACCGCGATCACACCCGAAACCAACGGCTTCACGGCCGCCATCGACTGGCAGGGCGAATCCGCTACCGCCAAGCCCATCCTGACCGAGGTGCGCTCCTTCAAGTTCACGCATCCCGCCGCTCCGTTTTATTTTGGCATCGAGATGTCGAGCACGCTCAAGCCTGATCACGGCGAAGCCAAGATCGATGGCGACCCCGAACACGCCGGCGCGCAGTTCCGTCCGTCCGAGAAAATCGATGGCTCGAAGACGACCTACATCTATCCCGGCAAGGATGTGCTCATCCATAAGGTGAAAGACCTGACCTGGGTGGCCGAAGTCTTCACGGTCGAAGGCAAGACCTTCACGGCGCTCCTGCTTAACCATCCTTCGAATCCGAAGGACACGGCCTTCTCAGCCTATCGTGACTACGGCCGCTTCGGCGCCTTCCCCAAGGGCGCAGCCACACCCGACGCTCCGTTCAAGCTCCACTACAAGTGGATCATCGCTGAAGGCGATGTCCGTGATGCCGCCCTCTTCCAGCAGGCCTACAACGACTTCAGTGGCGCGAAAGACCCGACGCCGGCCGTGACGGTCATGCTCGCCGAGCAACCCAAGCCGAAGGCACCGGCCAAGAAGTAAGCCCCGCCTGGCCACGCGCCGGCGCGGTCACTTGACCTTCTTTTTCTTCTTGGTCTTCGCCGCCGCCGGATCACGGCTGCACGACATATCGTCTTCGACCTCGAAATTGCCCGCCGCCCGCAAAGCAATCACCCAAGGGGGACCGACGTCCTCCGGCTTGAGCGGTTTGAAATCGCCCATCTCACGCTTCTCGGTCCAGCCGGAAGGCAGGCCCTCGATCTTGCAGCCAGCCTCGGCGCCTGAGCCCTTGATCTTGCCGCCGTAAACGACATTGCTCCGAAAACGATTCGCCAATGACTTAGCCGCGAGGGACGCGAACTGCGCCTCGGGCGCGGTCACTTCAATCGAAAGCCCCCCCTTGAGCTTGATGAAACGATTTCCCGTGATGTCGCAATCCGAGGGCAGCAGGACCATCTGCTCCTCTGGCCAGTGCTTCTTATAATCAGACCCGAGCTCGAGATCAACCCCGTCGCAGCCGACAATGACATTATTGGCGAGCGTGAGCTTCTTCGACTGCGGGTAGGCCGTCACAATGCCGAGGGCGTTCTTCGCGCTCTTGGCATTGTTCTTCTCGTGCGGCGCATAGCTGGGCGTCAAAGCATACCCGGTGAACTCGCCGGCGGAAACCCGAATGCCGTAATCACAACCGGAAACATAATTACCTTGAACCACATGATTGGAACCGGACATCCGCAGCCCGTGCGCGCCGGCGACGCCCTCACCCAGGACGATGTTACCTTTCACGGTGTTATTGGCGCCGCGGCGGATATTGATTCCACCCCGGGTGGCGCGGACGGTATTATTCAAGACCTGGTTGAAATTGGATTTGAGCGAGATGATCTCGGTGCCTTCGCCGTCCGCATGATCGAAAAGATTACCCTGGACGGTGAAGTAGGCGCCGTCGGCGGTCTTCTCGTCGAACTTACCCGAACCCCAGACGCGGATATCTTCCCGGCCGTTCCCGACGTCGAAGGGGATATTCTTAAAATAACACCCGACGACGGAGTTGTGGTGCGCCCCTTCCAGTCCGTTGCCAATCAGGGGCTCGAGGTTGTTCTTCCCCTTGAAATAACAGTGATCGAGCTGGTTGTTATTCCCGTTGAAGAAGACCCAGTAGTAGGAGGTATTGAACGCCGGTGGGTTATAATCGACGATCGCCGTGTTGCGGACGACGCCGTGATGAGAGTTGAAGGTGATCACGGAGCGCTCGGCACCGCCGCCGGCCAACGCCCCGTTGAGCAGATACAAGCCGTCGATGACCACATGTGCGCCGCTGATGTCGATCTCCGAGGAGCCCCCGAGGATCGCCTCGCCGGCCTTGGCGGCCATGATGACGATTGGCCGGCCTTCGGTCCCATTGTGCGCGACCTTGAGCGAAACGTTATCGTACTGCCCCGAGGCGAGCCGGATTACGTCACCGCTGGCCGCCGCCGCGACGGCGGCCTTCAGTTCCGCGACATTCTTGACCGCCACTTCCCGCGCCACGAGCATCGGCACGCTGAGTACGGACACCAAAAGAAACATCACCCGCGACCAGCGCACCCAGCGGCTGGCAGAGAAAAAGGGGGCGGCGGACTCCATCTGGTTAGAACACCTGCAACTTGAAGAAGTCGCAACCTTTCGATGATAATTCCCCACCTCACGCCCCCTTCAATCTGTGGAAATATGTGGAAATATAAGACACGTCGCTTAACCTCTTCTGTCATGCGCCTTCTTTCGCTCCTGTGGGCAGCCGGCTCCCTGGCCGCGGCAGCCACCCCGCCCTCGCCGCTCGTCCAATCAGGCCTGCTCGACGGCATCACCGAGTCGGCCAAAGCTTCGGACGAGATCCTCGACGGCGGCTCCTGCATCGGACTCATCCCCATCGGCAGCCCGACGGCCCAGAAAATTCTCACCCAATATTTCCAAGGCTTCTTCCGCGATGAGGCCGCGAAATTCCCGAACAAGATTCCGCCCGCGGCGGAAAAATCCATCGCACGCCTCAATGAAATCAAAGGCGCCGGGGCCAGCCACGTGATCGCGCTTTACCACGACAACGGAGGTGAGACCGATTTCGTCCGGCTGACCGCCATCGGGAATTTCACCCCCGCGATGCTCGGCAGACTCGAAGCCGCCGGCCTCGGACGCCGCGGCCCCGAAGGCTCTTTCGACATGCTGGCCTTCAAGGATACCGCGGAAGTACCCCTGACCTCGACGCTGCCGCCCCTACCCATCGCCCGCATCGCCCAGATGGCGAATCAGCTGGCGAAGGACAACGACTGCGCCATCGATATCGTGGCCCTTAAGCGCAAGGATGCCAACGAGTCTTACAACGAGGCTCTGCTGGAAGCTTTCACCGAAGAAGGCCAGGCGCCCGGCACGGGCGCAGCGCCGCCCAAGGCCAAGCAAATCAGCGCCCTGTTCCCCCAACTGATCAAAATGGGTGCCAGCCATGTGATCGTGATCGCTTTCCAGAACCCCAAGGGGGCCGACATCGTCGTAGTGCTCGCCAAGGGAACCTTCAGCCCCGAAAGTCAGGCTCGCGCCAAAGCCGAGCTCGGCGCCCGCAACTCGACGGAGTCGACGATCACGCTCGCCCGCTTCGTCGACGGCGAAGAACGCGGTGCCGGCGAACCAGGCGTACCCTCGGAGAAGAAGCTAGAAAAGCACCTCAAGAAATAAACTTATGTCCAAAGAAAAAGAAATCGCCTGGCTGCCTTCGCCCGAGGAGAAAAACTATCCGGCCGCACGCTCTTACCTCACCCTGCTATTCCCCGAAAAAGACGCCGCCGCCCTAATCACGAAACTACGCGCCGCCAAGATCACTGAATTCAAGGCCAAGGACATCTTCCGCGCCTCCCAACTTTCGCTGCTGGGGATCAGTAATTCACACGTCAAGAAGGACCAAAAGAAAATCCGCAACGGCGTCCACCTTTCGCCCCTGCTGCTCGTGCGCAGTCCTCAGCACGGCAAGGTCATCATCGCCGACGGCTATCACCGTCTCTGCGCGGTCTACCAGCACCACGAAGACATCTGGATTCGCTGTAAGATCGTCTGAGCGCCGGCGTCACTTCCCGGCCAATTGGGGCGCCTCGTCCGGATTCCAACCGCCGCCGATGGCCTTGACGAGCGTCACCGTCGAATTGAGCCGCAGATTCTGGATCTGCGCCGCCGCCAGTTCGCTCGCCAGCAGCGTACGCTGGGCGTCCATGAGTTGGTAATAAGGCGTCAGCCCGCTCCGGTATTGCATCTCGACCAGACGAGCCGTCTCCCGGGCCGAGGCCACCATCCGGGCCTGGGATTCAGCCGCGCCTACGCGGTTGCTAAGGTCATTCAAGACATCCTCCGTCTCACGGAAAGCGTTGAGCACCGCGGTCCGGTAATTAGCCAGCGTCTCCGCATAGCGCTGCTTCGCCCCTTCGAGTGACGCATCGAGCTTCCCCCCCTGAAAGAGAGGGAGATTCAGACTCGGCCCCAGCGACCAAACTCGACTCTCCCAACTCACGACCTTGGAGGCATCGATGGTCGAAAAGCCGGCCGAGCCCGTGAGCGTCAGCCGAGGATAGTAATTGGCCTTGGCCTGACCGATATCGGCATTGGCGGCGATGAGCTGATGTTCGGCGGCGGCGACATCCGGACGACGACCGAGAAGTTCTGCGGGCAAGCCAGCAGGCACGACGGGCACGATCGTGGTCAGGGGCTTGGCCGGGACGGCGAGCTCAGAGGGCGCCCTGCCCGTCAGCACCGCCAAAGCATGCTCGACATTGATGCGCTGGCGCTGGACTTCGCTCAACTGACCCGAGGTCGCCTCGACCTGCGTCATGGCCTGCAATAGATCCGTCATCGGAATGAGGCCCGCCTTGACCTGCTTGCCAACCAGTTCGACCTGATGTTTATAAAGCTCCAGGCTCTTCGTGAGCATCGCCGCCTGCGTATCAAGGCCGCGCAGGTTGAAATAGTTCAGGGCGACGTTCGCCTCGACAGACTGCAATACCACCGCGAACTCGCTGGCGGAGAATTTCGTGGCCTCATCCGCCGATTCGCTCAGGCGGCGGACCCGGCCCCAGACATCAAGCTCGTAGCTTAACTCGAGTGGCACGGCATAGGAAGTCTGCGTCCGACTGGCTGCGCCAGCCGTATCGGAAGTGCGACCGCGGGTGAGCGAAGGATTGGCGCTCAAGGCCGGCCAGAATCCCGAGTTGGCGATATCACTCAGGGCGCGGGCCTGCCCCACGCGGGCAAAGGCCGCGCGCAGATCCAGGTTGGCCTTCAACGCGTCGGCCTCCAGCGCGTCGAGTTCGGCGTCCTTAAAGATCGACCACCAGTTGGCCCCCAAGGAAGGCGAACCTTTATAAGGACCGGTCAATTCACGAAACGCCGCCGACACAGGAATCTCTGGGCGGACATAATCGGGGCCAACGGCACAGGCGGAAAGACCCAGCAGCATCGCAGCGCCCAAGAGGCGGGGAGAGGTGGCGGCGGAAAGGGGTTTCATGGCGGCAGAGAGAGACAAGTTCACGGGGCGGGGGTTGGCAATGACGCAGCCATGGACGCAGCCCGGCGGCGTTGCGTCCAGGCACGGAGGCGGTCGAAATAGAGGTAGACCACGGGCGTGGTGTAAAGCGTGAGCGCCTGACTGACCAGCAGGCCGCCCACAATCGCGATGCCCAGCGGGCGGCGTAATTCCGAACCCTCTCCGAAACCGATGGCCAGGGGCAGCGCCCCGAAGAGCGCCGCGAGGGTCGTCATCATGATAGGACGGAAACGCAGCAGGCAGGCCTCGTAGATGGCCTGGGCGGCCGGCACGCCGCGGGTGCGCTCGGCGTCGATGGCGAAGTCGATCATCATGATGGCGTTCTTCTTCACGATTCCGATGAGCAGGAGCACGCCGATCAGGGCGATGATGCTGAACTCCATGCCCATGACCATCAGGGCGATCAGCGCGCCGATGCCAGCGGAAGGGAGCGTGGAGAGAATCGTGATCGGATGGATGTAGCTCTCATACAGGATACCCAGGATGACGTACATCGCGAGAATGGCCCCGAGGATCAGATAAGGCTGATTGTTCAGTGACTCCTGGAACATCTTCGCTGTTCCTTGGAAGCCGCCCTGCACCGCGGTCGGCACGCCTATCTCGCGCAACGCCAGGCGAATCGCCCCGTCGGCGTCATTCAACATATAACCCGGGCTAAGGTTGAAGGAGATCGTATTGGCGACGAACTGCGACTGGTGGTTGACGCTTAGCGGTGCGTTGGCCGGCTCATACCGCGCGAAGGTGGCCAAAGGCACGCGCTTACCTGCCGTCGTGACGACAAAGATATCCCGGAGCGATTCCGGGCTGAAGGTGCGCTCGGTGTTCACCTCCATGATCACCCGATATTGGTTCAGGGATTTGAAAAGAATCGAAACGGACTCCTGACCGAACGCATCATATAAAGTGTGATTGGCGACATCAACCGTGACGCCAAGGGCGGCCATCTTGTCGCGATCGTAAGTGACAAAAGTCTGCAGCCCGCGATTCTGCGAGTCGGTGTTCACGTCCGTGATCTCCGGCAAAGTGGATAGCGCCGCCTGGATCTTGGGCACCCAGAGATTGAGCAAAGCCAGGTCATCCGACTGGACGGTGTACTGGTAGGTCGCCGCGCTGGAACGACCACCAATGCGGATATCCTGGGCGGACTGGAGCACCATGCGGGCGCCGGGCACCCGAGAGGTCTTGATCCGCAGCCGGGCGATGATCTGGTCAGCGGAGTCACTGCGCTCCGAGAGCGGCTTTAACAGAACATAGAGGCGGGCCGAGTTGATGGGGCCGCCGCGGCCGCCACCAATTGCGGCGCTGATCGCCGCCACCGCGGGATCCGCCTGCACGATCTCGGCCATGCGGACCATCTTGTCCTCCATCTGCCGGAAGGAGATGCTCTGATCGGCATCAATGTTGCCCATCAGAAACCCCGTGTCCTGCTGCGGGAAGAATCCCTTGGGGATCGTCGTGTAAAGGACCACATTGAGGGCCACGGTTGCCGCCAAGGCCAGCAGCATGACGAAACTATGGTCGAGCACCCAGCGCAACGTGCGGCGATACCCGGAGAGCAGCCAGCCGAAGAAGCGATCGACGATGCTCGGCTTGAGGTCCGCGACCTGCTTGCGCAGCAGGCGCGAACACATCATCGGGGTCGTGCTCAGCGAAATGACCAGCGAAACGGCGATGGCGACGGAGAGCGTGATCGCGAACTCGCGGAACAAACGCCCGACGAGCCCGCCCATGAGCAGGATGGGGATGAAGACCGCGACGAGCGAGATACTGATGGAGATGACAGTGAATCCCACCTCCTTGGCGCCCTGCAACGCAGCCTCCCGCCGGGGCATGCCGGCTTCCATGTGCCGCGAGATATTCTCCAGCACCACGATGGCATCATCGACGACGAAACCCGTTGCGACCGTCAGCGCCATCAGCGTGAGGTTGTTCACCGAGAATCCGGCCAGCGCCATGATGCTGAACGTTCCCAGGATCGAGACCGGGACCACGACCGCTGGAATGAGAGTCACCCGGATGTCGCGAAGGAATAGAAAGACGACCAACGTGACGAGGACGACGGAAAGGATTAGCGATCGCTCGACCTCGTGCAGCGAACTGCGGATGGTCACCGAGCGGTCGATGGCCGAAGCCATGACCATCCCCTCTGGCATCTGCGCCTGCAGGGCGGGGATCTGAGCCTTGATGCGGTCAACGGTCTCGATGATGTTCGCCCCGGGCTGGCGGGTGACGACGATGATGATGGCGGGCTTGCCATTCATGATGCCCGCGTTGCGTACGTCTTCGACCGAGTCCGTGACCGTGGCGACATCGGAGATCATCACAGGGATGCCCCCGCGGTAACTGATGACCAAGGGCAGGTAATCCTGTGCCCGCAGCGCTTGATCGTTCGCAATCACCTGCCAGCGGTTGCCCGCCGACTCCACGAAACCCTTGGGAGAATTAACGTTGGTGGTGGCGATGGTCTTACGGACCTCCTCCAGCGAGACACCGTAGGAACCGAGCTGCGCAGGATTCACGTTCACGCGGACCGCCGGCAAGGCCCCGCCGCCAACCGAGACGTCGCCCACGCCCTCGATCTGCGCAATTTTTTGCGCGAGCAGCGTTGTCGCCACATCATAAATCTGCGGCCGCGTGAAGGTATCCGACGTTATCGCGATCAGCATGATCGGCGAATCCGCCGGATTGAGCTTACGGTATGAAGGATTATTCGTCAGCGCCGTCGGCAGCATGTTACGGGCGGCACTGATCGCGGACTGCACCTCGCGGGCGGCACCGTTGATATCCCGGGAGAGGTCGAACTGGAGGACAATCGAGGTATTACCGCGCGTGCTGGACGAGGTGATTTCGGTCACACCGGCGATGCGGCCCAAGGCGCGCTCCAAGGGTGTCGCCACCGTGGCGGCCATGGTTTCCGGGCTTGCCCCAGGCATGGCGGCGGAGACGGAAATCGTCGGGTAGTCGACCTGCGGAAGCGGCGAGACGGGCAGGATCCGGAAAGCAGCCAGTCCGGAGAGCGCGATGGCAATCGTCAGCAGTGTGGTCGCCACCGGGCGACGAATGAAGAACTCCGAGATATTCACGGCGCGACGGTGGCGGCCGCCTCCCCTGCCCCGCCCCCGGAGCGACGACGGTTAAGACGATCGAACCAAAGGTAGATGACCGGGGTCGTGAAGAGCGTGAGGACCTGACTGACAATCAAGCCGCCGACCATCGTGATGCCGAGCGGTTGGCGCATTTCGGAGCCCATCCCCGAACCCAACATCAGGGGCAACGCCCCGAGCAAGGCCGCCATGGTCGTCATGAGAATCGGGCGGAAACGCAGCAAGCAAGCCTGGTAGATAGCGTCCTCGGGCGACAGGCCCTGGCTACGTTCGGCATCGAGCGCGAAGTCGACCATCATGATGGCATTCTTCTTCACGATGCCGATGAGCAGGATGATGCCGATGATGCCGATCACATCGAGATCGCTGCCGGAGAGCAGCAGTGCCAGCAATGCCCCCACGCCAGCCGAGGGCAAAGTCGAGAGAATGGTGACGGGGTGGATAAAACTTTCGTAGAGGACACCGAGCACGATATACATCACCACGATGGCGGCGAGAATCAGCCAAAGCTCATTCTTCAAGGCCACCTCGAAGGCGGCGGCCGCGCCCTGGAAGGTCGTGTTGATCGAGGCAGGCATGCCGAGGTCCTTCTCGGTCTTTTTAATCGCCTTCACGGCGTCGCCCAAGGCCGCACCATCCGCCAGATTGAAGGAGATACGGGCGCAAGGGAACTGGCCGACGCGGGTGATGGCCAGCTGGGCCGGCTGCTCGTGAAACTTAGCCACGTTGGAGAGCGGCACCTGGGCACCCGTGGCGGTCGAGACATACAGTCGGCCGAGCGCATTCACGCCTTCGCGGAATTCAGGTTTCACCTCGAGAATGACGCGATACTGGTTCGACTGCGTGAAGATGGTCGAGACGATGCGCTGCCCCAAAGCATCATAAAGGACTGCGTCGATGTCGGCGACGCTGATACCGTAGCGCCCGGCCGCCGCACGGTCAATTTCGACGAAGACTTGCCGGCCGTTGGTCTGCAGGTCGGAGGCGACATCTTTGACCTTGGGCAGAGCCTTGATTTTCTCGAGTAACGGAGGCACCCAGGTGGTCAGGTCATCTGAGCGCGGACTCTGGAGCAGGAACTGGTACTGCGTGCGGCTCATCGTGGTGTCCACGGTCATGTCCTGCACGGGCTGAAGGTATAAGGTCACCCCCTCGAGGGCGGCCACCTTGGCCTGGATACGCGCGGCGATCGCCGGGGCCCGCGACTTACGCTGGTCGAGCGGTCGCAGATTAATGACAATCCGACCTGAGTTCACCGTGGCGTTGGTCCCGTCGACGCCGATGAACGACGCAAGGCTTTCGACATCCGGATCCGCGAGCACGACATCGGCGACCTTTTGCTGCTGCCCGGCCATGGCCGCAAACGAGATATCCTGTCCGGCTTCGGTGACCCCCTGGAGCACGCCGGTGTCCTGCGTCGGGAAGAAGCCCTTGGGGATGAAGACATAGAGCAGCGCGGTCAGGAACAACGTGCCTATCGCAACCAACAGAGTTGCCCGCTGGCGGGCCAGCACCCAGCGCAGGGCCACGCCGTAACGTCGAATGACCTCGTCGAAGAATCCGCCGAGCCAGCGACTGAGGCGACTTTCCTCCGCTTCGGGCGCGTGTCGCAGCATACGACTGCACATCATCGGCGTCAGGGTCAGGGAGATGACCGCGGAAATCAGGATTGAGACCGCCAGCGTGATGGCGAATTCGCGGAAAAGACGTCCCACGACGTCCGCCATGAACAGCAGCGGAATCAGCACCGCGATGAGCGAGAAAGTCAGCGAGATGATCGTGAAGCCGATGTCCGCTGAGCCCTTGAGCGCCGCCTGCATGGGGCTCTCGCCCTTTTCGATATAGCGGGAGATGTTCTCGATCATCACGATGGCGTCGTCGACGACGAAACCTGTCGCGATCGTCAACGCCATGAGCGTGAGGTTATTAATCGAGAAATCGCTGAGGTAGATCACCGCAAAGGTGCCGACCAGTGACAGCGGCACCGTGATGCCCGGAATGATCGTGGCCGGGATGTTGCGCAGAAAGACGAAGATGACCGCGACGACCAGGAAGATGGAAAGCAGCAGCTCCATCTGCACGTCTTCCACCGAAGCACGAATGGTGATGGTGCGGTCGGTGAGCACCGAGACCTTGACCGCTCCGGGCATCGTAGACTGCAGCTGGGGAAGGATCGCCTTGATGCGGTCGACGACGGCGATGACATTGGCGCCAGGCTGGCGCTGGATATTCAGGATGACACCCGGGGTCTGACCACCGGGATTGTGACCCGCCCAGGCCGAGAGATAAATATTCTCGGCACCGTCGGAAGTCTCGGCGACGTCGCTCAGCCGCACGGGCGAGCCGTTGCGGTAGGCGAGGACGACATTATTATAATCGGCCGGCGACTTGAGCTGGTCGTTCGCATCAATGGTCGAGGACTGCTTCAACCCGTCGAAACCTCCCTTGGCGCTGTTGGCATTAGCTCCGATGATCGCCAGGCGCACCGCCTCCAGATTGAGCCCGTAGGAGGCCAGCGCGGTGGGATTCACCCGCACGCGCACCGCCGGACGCTGTCCGCCGGAAATACTGACCATGCCCACCCCGGAGACCTGCGAGATTTTCTGGGCGAGGCGCGTATCGACCAAGTCGGCGATCTTCGAGAGCGGCAGCGACTCGGATGTCACGGCCAGCGTCATGATGGGAGCATCAGCTGGGTTAACCTTGCTGTAAACCGGCGGCGAAGGCAGACCGGGAGGAAGGTAGGCGCCCGCCTCATTGATGGCGGCCTGCACCTGCTGCTCCGCGACGTCCAACGAGATCGCCAAATCAAACTGCAGTGTGATGGAGGTCGAGCCTGCGGAGCTCGTAGAGGTCATCTGCGTCAGGCCCGGCATCTGGCCAAGCTTGCGCTCGAGCGGTGCCGTGACCGACGTGATCATGACCTCGGGGCTGGCCCCGGGGTACATCGCGGAAACTTGAATCGTCGGGTAATCAACCTCCGGAAGCGCGGCGACCGAGAGCGCCCGATAGCCGAGGATACCACAGAGCATCAACGCCACCATCAGCAGCGTGGTGGCGACCGGCCTCTCGATAAACGGACGGGAGATATTCATTTCCCGGCTTACTTCTGCTTGCCTTCGGGATTGGCCGATGGGGCTTTGCGGCGGCCAGCGATGGTCACCTTGGAGCCGTTCTGCAGACGGTCGAGACTGTCGGCAGCGACGATCTCTCCGGCCGCGACGCCTTCAAGGATCTCGGTGTTCAAACCATCCACAGCCCCGGTGCGCACGGTGCGGCGCGTCACGGTGTCGTCCGGGTTCACGATGAAGACGAAGCGGTCCTTGTCGCTGATCTGCACGGCCGCTGTGGGCACGAGCAGGATCCCCTTGCGGTTCTCCACCGTCAGGCGGACGTTGACGAACTGATTAGGGAAGAGCCGGCGGTCGATGTTGGCGAACTGTGCGCGCAACCGAAGCGTACCCGTGGTGGCATCGATCTGATTGTCCAAGGCCGAGAGGTCGCCGGTGGCCAGAATGATTTTCCCGTCGCGATCAAAAGCCTCGACACGCAGGACCGAACCGCGGCTGACGGCATACTGCACGGCGGGGATATCACCTTCAGGCACTCCGAAGATGACCGAGATCGGTTGAAGCTGGGTGATGACCGCGAGGCCGGCCGGGTCGTTCTGTGAAACGATGTTGCCAGCGTCGACCGGACGCAGTCCGACCGTCCCGCTGATGGGCGCCGTCACATGGCAATACTGCAACTGCAGGCGGGCATTGTTGGCCGAGCCTTCGTCCGCCTTCACCGTGCCCTCGAGCTGAGCCACCAGCGCGGCGGCGGAATCCAGCTGCTGCCGGGTCACAGCCTCGGCCGCATCCTGGTAGCGTTTCAAATCAAGCTTGGCATTGGCGAGTGCAGCGCGGTCACGGGCGAGCTGACCCTCCGATTGCATCAGCTGCACCTCAAACGGCCGCGTATCGATTTCGGCCAGCGGATCACCCGCCTTGACCGTCTGGCCTTCCGTAAAGAGGACTTTCATCAACTGGCCTTCCACGCGGGGCCGGACAGTGACGTTATTCAAGGCCTTGACCGAACCGAGGGCGGAAACCCGGATCTCCATGTCACCCGCCGCCACGGTCGCGGTACTGATGGAAGTCGGGAGAATCAGGCGCCCGCCCTTCCCACCCTTGGCGCCGCCTGGAGGCGCTCCCGTTGGCTTGGAGGGCTCAGCTGTCTGGGCGAAACTGGCGACCGCCCAGGCCAGCAAACACAGGGAGCGGAAGAAAAAAGAGAGGCGGCGGGACATGGCAGTGAAAGTAATGATAGAGCCCCCGGCGACCGGGTAGGTTCCAGTCAAAGTCAGGGTGGCTTAAACTGCGTGGAGCCCGCACTTCTGTCAAAGCATGACCACGGCGGCGCGGTCAAAATAACCTTAATATTGGCTTAATGGTCCTAAGCCCTGACAGCCGTCCGCACCCGCCCGACGGCCGCCTGCTGACGAGCCCGCAAGAGGGTCTGAGCCTTGGCCACCTTGGCTTTCGCGGCGACCGGATCCTTGGCCATCGCCAGGACCGCGGGAACGATGCCAGCAAGCTGCGCCTCGTCATCCAGATCAAATAGCCACTCCGATAAACCGATATCTTTCCACATGTTCCCCTTCGAGGTCTGTTCGGCCCAGCGGCAGACAATGGCCGGGATGCCATTGCCGACGCACATGATAGGGGAATGCATCTCGTTGCCGAAGAGGCCAGCGCTGCGGACGTAGACACTGAGCGCCTCGTCGGTCAGCCAGTAGTCCTGACGCCACACGACGCGTTCTTTCACCTCATCAGGGAGCTTGTCGAAGAGGATCTCTTTACCCAAGGCCATCTGGGTACGGTCCTCGGGGCAGATAAGGATTTTAAGGTCGGTCTGCTTCACGATCGCGATCATTGCGGCGCGGAGCTGGGCATGGTCATGCTCCTTCATCTCATCGTTGCGCTTCTGCTTCACGGGGTCGATGGCGCGCTCCTGATGAATAGTCCAATAGGGCGTGTTCCGATAACGGGGGATACAACAGAGGAACTTACCGCGTTCGAGCCCCCAGCCATGCAGGAAGGCCTCGGCGCGCTCCTCGTTGCGGAGGTCGGTCGCGAAGGCGCCGTCGGGACCGAACTCCATCACAGGACATTTCACGCCGGCCGCCTTGGCGGTCTCGAGCGAGACGGAATCACGGAAATAGACAAAAGCGGCGCCACTGAGGACCTCGACCGTCTCGGCGGAAGGCTTACCCTGGGTGATACCGAGCACGCCGTAGGGCTTCGGGCCTAGCTGGCGCCACCGCGCGATCTGCTTCTCACCGACGAGCGAAGGACCGGAGCCATGGAGCAGGAAATCGTTCTCGGCATAGAGCTTGGCGACGTCGGTCCGGGGGGCGACGAACAGCAGTTTCGGAAAGCGGGCCTGCAGCATCTCCTTCACGCCGTTGTCGACGTTGCTCGGCCAGAGGGTGATCACGGCCTCCGGGAAATATTTCTCCAGCAAGGCCAGCACGCCCGGCGTGTGCGCGATGTCGCCGATGTTCACCGTCTGCCACGACGAACGCAGCACGATCCGCGGGGCGCGCATACCCTCCGCGGCGCCGAGCGAAGCAGCCATGGCGACCCCGAAGGCGGATTCCAAGAAACGGCGGCGGGAGAGCATGGTTTTAGGGGCTAGAGACAGGGGTAGGGCTAGGGTCGGGGTGAGTCAAATCACCCTTCCCTGCGGGAAAGACATCGAACAGCCAAGGGAGACTGGAAAGAGTACTGCGGTATATCTGATAGGGTTGAGCGGCCCGCTCAACCGCGGCTGACCGGGCCGGTCAGCCCTACCTAGAAATGCCCCAGCCAATCATCCGGTCTCCGGTTTCCCTCTGAGCCCCAACCGCCAGCCGCAGACACCTATTTAATTAGAATCATCAATTCTTCTTCGGCTCCTCGTGCTTCGGCAGCATCGCGAAATACTGCTCCTGGACGGTCTTCACCTTGGCCTTCATCGGTTCGACCTGCGGCGTGAGCTCGGCATAGGTCTTGGCGATGTCCTCGAGATTCTTATCGCGCTGCGGGATATCCTTCTGGGCCGCGAGCAGGGATTTTTCCGCGCTGGCGGCCTCCCGACGCGTCAGTTCCAACGTCTTGGCGGCGGCCTCCATGGCGACGCGCTTGACCTCGAGTGGCTTGGCGGCCTCGGCCAGCTGAGTCCGGACAGTGATCAAAGACTTCTCCAAAGCCGGCAGAGTATCCTGCGCCTGTTTGAGCGCGGCCTGGAGCGCCGGCAGCTTGGCGGCGTAATCCTTTTCGGCGACCGCGGCGCCGGCGCTGAGTTTCTCGCGCTCCACAATCCGGGCGGCACGCTCCTTGGTGAGCGCCGCCAGTTCGGCGATAGCCGGAGCAGCTTCCTTTTCCGATTTATCAAAAGCGGCGACCGCGAGCCCCACGTGATCACGCTCGAGCTGCTCGGCGGCCTTCGCCGCGGCCAGAACCTTGTCGCCCGCCGTTTGGGCGGACTGAGCCGTCGCGGCGGACGCCTTGGCCCCAGCTAGGCGCTGGGCGCTCTCCTGCTTGCGCGAGAAATAATGGAACGAGAAAACCGCCTTGAAAGAACGGGCCTCCGCAAACGCGGCCTCGGCGGCGGCGAGGTCAACGGCGGCTTGCTTGCTGGTCGCCTCCAGCTTGGCGAGCGACTGACGGGCCGTCTCGGCACGGGCATGAGCGGCCTCGCTCTCGGCCTTCGCCTTGGTCACGGCGAGCTTAAACTCCGCAGTACGTTTCTTGGCTTCTTCAGCCCGTGTCGTAGCTTCGGTCAGGCGGGCGCGGAGCGGCGTGGTGAACTTGATCCGGAATTCTTCGACCGCGGCTTTCACGACATTGACAGCGGCGTCGCGGTCGAGGCCGAGACGAACGATAGCCTCGTTGCGTGACTCGATGAGCTTGGCCTGCGTCTCCACCTTGCCCAAGGCTTCGGCTTCGGACTGCCGGAACGGCGAAAGGGTCTTGTCCTGAGCGGCAAACTCCGCCTGCAGTGCCTTGAGTTCGGCCTCCTGTTTAGGGATGAGCTCAGCGTTCTGGGCGATCGTCTTCTTCGAGGATTCAATGCGGCGCGCATCGGAGACCTTGGCAGCCTCGTTCTCCGCCTTGGCGGCGATGAGGTCGGCGATGTCCTGCTCGAGCTTAGTAAGCTTGTCCTGCTCGGTGAGTACGCCGACGTTGAACTGGGCAGCCTTCAGGAAGACGATGCGTTCGCGGTGGGCAGCGACTTCGGCAACGACGTCGCGGGCCTTGGCCTGGGCCGCGGTGAGATCGGCCTTGGCCTTGGCGAGTTCGGCTTCGGCGGCACGGAAAGCGGAAGCGGCTGGCTTCAGCTTGGTAATTTCCTGCCCGAGATAGGTCAGGCCGCCGCGGTTATCGGCGACACCCTTGGCGGCGGTCGCTTTTT
>SESF01026041.1_pt1 | contig 17887 bp, 15 predicted proteins | sample 3171521 | NCBI WGS metagenome assembly SESF01 (sample SAMN10866945, study PRJNA518727) | freshwater metagenome | biome: subpolar coniferous forest; feature: holomictic lake; material: water; isolation source: holomictic Lake 227, 6 m and 8 m depth | place: Canada: near Kenora, Ontario | collected...
TCGCGCCGTTGGCGCTGAAAATTCACTTTTGCGAACGAGCAATGCTTAGGCAGAACACTATCGGCGCGACGCCCACGTTCCTTTCTTGGGCATTTCGGAGCTTGGCTACTTTTCCGCCGCTGGCGGATTCGACTGCGCCTCGAAGAGTGATCGCCAGTATTCCAGGCGTTCCTTGATCCTGCGCTCCTGCCCGTTCTCGGTTGGCTGGTAGTAAATCTTGCCTTCCGGCAGGTAGGCTTGCGGCACGTAGCCGCCTTCGAAATCATGCGCGTATTTGTAGCCTTCGCCATGGCCGAGCTTTGCTGAGCCTTTATAGTGCGCGTCGCGCAGATGCCGCGGCACCGCAAGGGTCACACCTTTTTTTACGTCGGCGAGGGCGGCATCGATGGAGGCATAGGCCCGGTTGCTTTTCGGCGCGGTGGCGACATGGATGGCCGCTTGGGCGAGGGGAATGCGTGCCTCGGGCATCCCGAGGAATTCCACGGCCTGCTGGGCGGCGACTGCCAGCACAAGCGCCTGCGGGTCCGCCATTCCTACATCTTCGCTGGCACAAATGACAATGCGGCGGGCGATGAACCGGATGTCTTCCCCGGCATACAACATTTTGGCCAGCCAGTACACTGCGGCATCGGGATCGCTTCCCCTCATGCTTTTGATAAATGCGCTGATGGTGTCGTAATGCTGGTCGCCATCCGCATCGTAGACGACCGCTTTGCGCTGGATGCTCTCTTCGGCCACGGCGAGGGTGAGGCGGATGACTCCGTCCTCGCCGGGAGGTGTCGTCAGGATGCCGACTTCAAGCGCATTCAGGCACTTGCGCGCATCGCCATCGGCGGTTACGGCCAGGTGGTTCAGCGCCGCCTCATCGGCCTTTGTTTGGAACTTGCCCAGGCCGCGCTCGGGATCGGCGAGCGCCCGCCGCATCAACTCGCACAGATCTTCGGGTTTGATCGGTTCCAACTGAAAAACCTGGGAACGCGAAACGAGCGGGCTGTTGACGTAAAAGAACGGGTTGTGCGTGGTGGCTCCGATCAGTCGGAGCACGCCGCTCTCGACATCGGGAAGCAGGACATCCTGTTGTGATTTGTTGAACCGGTGGATTTCGTCCACGAACAGGATGGTTCGCTGGCCCGACGTTTCCAGCCGGTTGGCGGCGGAAGCGACCACGCGCCGGATGTCGGCCACGCTGCTTTCCACGCCGCTGAGGCGCTCAAACTTTGAACGGGTCGAGCGAGCGATGACCTGCGCCAGGCTGGTTTTTCCCGTGCCGGGAGGGCCGTAGAGAAGGACCGACGAAATCCGGTCTGCCTCGATGGCCCGGCGCAGCAGTTTTCCGGGCCCGAGGATATGCTCCTGGCCGACCAAATCGTCGAGGGACTCCGGTCGCATCCGCGCAGCAAGCGGGGCGGATGCAGGAATCGCCTTGACGCTTCCCTGCGCTTCGCGGCTGCTTTCAGGTTCGAACAGATCTGCCATTTACGATAATCCGGAACCCGGGCATTTGCTTAGCTCTCGTAGCCACGTCGCCGTGCGGCGTCGGGGAGCGCTTCTCTTTAAACTATCACACCTTCAACAGGCGCTCAATCACATCCGCAGCGGTGTAAGTATCGCGACCGGCGGGAACAAATTGCGCCACATCGGCGGCGTCATCCCCCGCGGTCAGGAGCGCATGCTCGACATAACCCTCTGCCTGGGTCTGCGGAAGTCCGATCGTCGATAAGAGCCCGTTGCAAACACATTTCCTGCCGACCACGCTTTGTTCAGCTCCGCCTTTGCGGATGTAATTGGCAACCGGTTCCGCAGGGCAGCGGTAACCCAAGGTGCCGTCGTCCTTGCGGTACGGATGGCGAAGGTAGCCGAGATCACAGATGCGCGTGCGTTCAGCGCAAACCTTGGCATCTGACATGGTGCCTTCGAGTTGAAGCACTTTAAATGGAAAACCGGTTGGCGAAGCCAAAGGATCGGTAAAGACCCGGAGCGTTCCCTTGCGGCTGCGCTCGATGATCTCCCGCTTGATCTCCGGGCGGATGCCGGACTCTTCGCAAAAGGCAAAGGCAGTTCCCACCTGAACGCCCACAGCGCCGGTTTCCAGGGCTTCGGCTAATTTGCCGGGGCGGCCAAAAGAGCCTGCCAGCCAGAAGGGGAGGCCGATCTCTTTGATTTTCTGAAGGTCCGGGATGTCACGCGGACCGTAAACGGGCTCGCCGATTTCGCTGAACTGCATGAGCCCGCGCGGCGGGGCGTTGTGGCCTCCGGCTGTGGCGCCTTCGACGATGAATCCATCGACATGACCGGTGGACTTGCGGGCGAGGGTCAGGGCGAGGGTCGCCGACGAAATGATCGCGACGAACATCGGTCGCGTCAGAGCGGGCAGTTTACCCCCGCAAAAGGCGTGGGGGTCGAACGTGCATGGGAACTCTTCACCCGGTTCGGCTCCCTCGACGTCGAGCTTCAGTTTGACGGCCTTTCCTGCCACCATGTCGTCAATAATTCCTGGAATGGCTCGCGGGATTCCCGCCCCCATGAGGATGTAATCGACTCCCGCCAGGATCGCTCCGAAGATCGAGGGGAGGGTCGGCATCTGGATTTTTTCGAGAAAATTGATCCCGACCTGGCCGGCGTGCCCCACCTTGGCCAGAAAAACTTCAACGAAATTGGCCAGCACCGTGAGTTCGAGCAGGTTCTGCGACGGCTTGGCCGAGAACATTGGAACGGCTTTGAAGGGCTGTTCCGCGGATTTGCCGCCATCGACGAAATAGGCGTTGTAGACGCGCTCGGCAATGGCCGGGAACGGAAAATGAGCAAGCGCCTGTCGAACGTGACCGCCGGGATCGCCCATCTGGAGGCGCCGGGCAAGGACGGCATCGAGAGCGGTGCCCGAGACAACGCCGAGTTGGCCTAGCTTGGAGACGGCGTTAGCGAGCGTCCAGTCGGACACGGCTACGCCCATGCCCCCTTGAATTATTTGAGGAAGTGACATCGTGATTAGTGGAACGTGGCAGATAAACCGGGCAAACGCTCACCCTAATTTTTTCTATATGAATCGAGAGGGAACAGGTTTGAGCGAAATATCTCAAGCCCTAAGCCGTTTGATGCGCGATTATTATTCGAAATTGGCGCTCCGGGGGCAAAATCTGGACTCAAAGGGAACGCAACGAGAGGGGGGAATCCCTCTGAACCGGGAATAAACAGAGGCTGCTTCATGGGTTTTGTGCCTGCGGTTCGGCTGTTGTGAGTTGAAATGAATCGGCGGGAGCCAGCGCGGAAAGTACTTTTGTGATGAGCGCTTCCACAGTCAGGCCGTGTTTTTTGCGCAGCACGCTGACGGCTCCGTGTTCAATGAACTGGTCTGGCCAGCCGATGCGGACGACGGGGACTTGCAGGCCCGCCTCGTTCAGATGCTCCATCACCGCGCAGCCAAAGCCGTTGGGCAGCACATGATCTTCCACGGTGCAGATCACTTCCACTTTGCGCGCGAAAAGCTCGATCATTCCGGTGTCGAGCGGCTTGATCCAGCGGGGGTTGATAACGGCGGTGGAAATTCCTTGGATTTCGAGCCGTCGGGCAGCTTCCAGGGCCAGTTCGAGCATGTTTCCCAGTCCAAAAATGGCGACGCGGTTGCCCGGCTTGATCACTTCAGCCTTTCCGATTTCCAACAGTTTCGGTTCGCCTTTGGGCGCTACGCCGGTGCCGGCTCCGCGCGGATAGCGGATCGAGATGGGGCCGTCGTAATTCGCCATCGTCCAGAGCATATCGACGAACTCGTCCTCGTCCTTGGGTTGCATTTGGACCAGGCCGGGGACGGGTCGCAGGAATCCGATGTCAAAGAGCCCATGATGGGTGGGGCCGTCGTCCCCGCTCAGCCCGGCGCGATCCATGCAGAGCGCCACGTTGAGGTTTTGCAGCGCGATGTCATGGAGGATCATGTCATAGGCGCGTTGCATGAAGGTGGAGTAAATGGCGACAAACGGTTTAAATCCCTGGGTCGCAAGGCCGCAGGCAAAGAGCGCCGCGTGTTCTTCTGCGATGCCGACGTCATAATACTTGTCCGGATGGCAATTCGCGAAATGGATCAACCCGGTGCCCGTCGGCATGGCTCCGGTGATGGCGCAGATATTGGAATCTTTGTCGGCAATCCGGGCCAGGGTTTTTCCAAGAAGCTCGGAGTAGGTCGGCGTCGCGGAGGGGCTGGTCTCCCCGGTGTCATGGTTGAAGCGGCCCAGCCCGTGGAACTTGTCCGGCTGCTCCATCGCAGGCGGATAGCCGTTCCCTTTCTTGGTTAAAATGTGCAGGAGCACCGGTTCATTCTGCGTTTTCAAAAACTCGAAAGTCCGCAGCAAAACCCCAATGTCGTGGCCGTCGATGGGCCCATAATAACGGAGCCCGAGTTCTTCGAAGATGACGCTCGGCAGGACCAGGTTTTTGATGCCCTCTTCCACCTTCTTGCCAAGTGTGCGCGCCATTTTCCCGCCAATCCGCTCCACGAACTGGACCGCTTTGTCGTGAAGGTGGGCGTAAGTAGGGCTGGTGGCGATTTTATTGAAATAGTTGGCGATCGCCCCGACGTTCTTTGCAATGCTCCATTCGTTATCGTTGAGAACGACGATGAGCCGCTTGGTGGAATCGGCCACATTATTGAGGGCCTCGTAGCTGACACCACAGGTGAACGCCGCGTCGCCGGCGACGCACACCACATGCTCGTTACTGCCTCGCCGATCCCGGCCAACCGCCATTCCGAGCCCGGCGGAGAGGGCGGTCCCCGCATGCCCGGCCCCGTAACAGTCGTGCTCGCTCTCGGTTCGAAGCAGGAAGCCGTTGAGTCCCTCAAACTGCCGGATGGTTTTAAACTGTTCGCGCCGTCCGGTAAGCAACTTGTGGACGTAGCTCTGGTGGCTTACATCGAAGAGGAGCTTGTCTTTGGGGGTCTCGAAAACCCGGTGCAAGGCGATGGTCAACTCCACCACCCCAAGATTGGGCCCCAGATGTCCGCCAACCGAATGCGGGTTTTCCTCCGACAGCGAACCAATCAAAACCTCTCGAATTTCCTGGGCCAGCGCGGGGAGCGCGCTTTCCGGCAGTTGTTTTAAATCCGCGGGGGAGTTGATCGTGTCGAGGTAATGCATGGTTTGCGAAACAAAATTAGAAGAGACTGATGTCATCCGAGCGGGGCTGGGGAGCGGGAGTTTTAGGCGCGGTTTTTCCTGACTTCGGGGCCGGAGCGCCTTGCGCACGTTCTGAACTCGCGGGAGGCGGGGGCACCGCTTGAAATTCGGCAATCTCCGGCTTGCCGGACGCATTCCGAGTGATGATTTCGATCCGCTTTTCGGCGGCCGAAAGCTTTTCAGAACAGAGTTTGACCAGCCGGGTTCCCTCTTCGTAGCGCTCCAGCATTTCTTCGAGTGGGAGCGTATTGGATTCCATCTGTTCAACGATTTGTTCCAAGCGCTCCATCGCGCCTTCAAAGCTCGTTTCCTGAAGAGTTTTCTCAGCCATAATTAGTCCATGCGATCAGTCCAGCGATCATGATCGCTATAAAAAATGCACTGATTGTCGATGGGCAGCGCGGTGACCGATTTCAGCGGGAAATCCTTCACGTTTGCCGTTCGCAAAATAAACGGCGCCCACTCCTTGTATTCCCCTTTGACGATTTCGGAAATAAACGCCCGGTTTCCGCTGAAGGGGGTCAAATAGAGCCCCACGATCCTGCCTCCGAGCCGCTCGTAATCGTTGAGATCGATGAAACTCTGGACCGATTTGGGCAACCAAATGCTCTTCCGGTCGGCATACCAGGCCACCGCCCAGGGCATGTCCGAGGCGATGAGTTCCTGATCCGAGGTCCATGTGCCGAGAATGGCGATGTAGGGTGGGACGTAGGGGGGCCACTGGACCACTCCCTTATTGCCGCAGGTGAACGTGTTGACCAGCGGGATGGCTGAGCCAATAAAAAGAAGGCTCAGAAAAGCTATCCTTAAAAGAGTGACGTGAATTTCGAGCCGGGTCCACATCACCAGAAGAAACGCCAGTCCGTAAGCGCTAAAAAGCGGGATAAACAGCGGATCAAGGTCATTGGCTCCCAGTTCTCCAGCGGGATCGTCGGAACCGAATGCCGCCATGCCGAATGCGGCAAACAGCCACATCGAGAGGATCAACCAGCGAACTTGCCCCGTATCGCGTCTCTTAAAGAGGTGCATGAGTGCGATGAAGAACAGAGGCGCGACCCAACTCTGCCCCAGCCGTGAAAACAAGGAGCCGAGATGACTGGAGACCTGGTTCTGGATTTTATTCCGGAACATGGTCGGCGAGACGCCCCCAAAATCCACCGCACCGCCGCGCATGATTTCACTTTCAGTGCCGCGGATTTGGAATAAGCCGGAATAAGGAGCGATCCCAAGCGGGTCCGATAGAGTGCCGGCGACATGATACGTGCGGACCAGCCAGGGAGAATAGACCAGAAGAAAAACGCCGGTCATTAGCAGAATCGTGCGAATGCGCGGTTTAAAATAGAAACCGCAAAAGAAAAGCGCTCCGGCAAAGATCCAGATTGAAAGGGCGTGAGTCAGGGCAAGGAGGCCAAAGAGCGAGGCCGCCGCGAGCAGCCAGCCCATGAAGGGGCGCTCCTGCGTTCGGTTTTCCACAGCGCGAACCATGAAAAAAAGCGCGCCGCTGAATAGGAAAGCCATCATCATCTGAGGCAGGCCGCTCAGGGAAAATTTCCAGAACAGATCGCAAATCAGCAGCAATCCCACCGTCAGAATCGCCAGTTGGTGATCGAAGAGCCGGCGCATCGTGAAATAGTTCACCAGCACTGAAAGCAGAAAAAAGACGGTGGCCACGGCTGCGATCATTCGGTCCGGCGCATAGACGTAGTCGCGGGTGGACATCGTCCATTTCGATTTTATGGCGTTCAAAAACGGTGCCAAAGTCATGGGCCACGCGGGGGCATGGTAGGTGTCGGGCATGAGTTCCGTGGAGGTCGAATTGCGATTTCGTTGAAACTGGGCCAGCACGACCGGGCGGATCATTTTGGTGGTGAACCCGTTCCCGCGCGCAATTTCGCGGGCGATTTCGGCCTGCTCCATGGCTTTAGGGTGGGAGAGCCCTTTGAACAGCCCCCAGTAGAGCGGATCGAAGATGAACGCGGCGAACAGTGCAATCACCGTCGCAACCAGAGCTGCGAGTTGCACCCATTTCTTCCAACGGCCTTCCTCAAGGCGATGGACGATTTCTTGGACTTGGTTATCAGTGGCCATTGACGATTTGGGAGGGAAAATATCTAAAACGAGTGCCCGAAAAACGGAACGAGGTGGAGCATCAAAACGCGCTGCTACGCGGGCGATGCGCCGTTTGCCCCTTCAATAGCGGAGTTTTCGAATTCATTTAATTCTTTGAGGCGGCGATGCAGGGTGCGGCGACTGATCCCCAGTCGGCGCGCGGCTTCGGTTCGGTTGTTTTTACTCTCTTCAAGGGCGCGCATGATGAGCCGATGTTCGGTTTCGTGTAAATTCAAATGACCGCCCGCCGCGAGAACTGGCGTTTTAATGCTGGTTTTCGCGGCCACATTCACCTGGCGAAGGGCCAGGGGCAGATCTCGCAGCCCGATCTTCGCGCCCGTTGCCATCACGACCCCGTGCTCGACTGCCGTGCGCAGTTCCCGCACATTGCCCGGCCAATCGTAGGCCAGGATCGCGTCGGCGGCATCGACCGTCAGTTCGCGGACGGGTTTTGCATTCTCCTTGGCGAACTTCTGGAGGAAAGCGTTCACGAGCAGGGGAATGTCTTCCTTTCGATCGCGAAGGGGGGGCATAGTGATCTGGACGACATTGAGGCGGTAGAACAGGTCGTCGCGGAACTTCCCCTCGGCAACCAGCTTTTCCAAATTTTTATTCGTCGCCGCCACCAGGCGCACATCGACTTTGATCGGAAGGTTGCCACCAACGCGTTCGAAAGATCGATCCTCGCCCAGAACCCGGAGCACCTTCACCTGAAGATTCGAATCGATCTCGCCGATTTCATCCAGAAACAGCGTTCCCCCGTTCGCCTGCTCGAACCGGCCGATCCGCCGGTCGATGGCTCCGGTAAAGGCGCCGCGTTCGTGCCCGAAAAGCTCGCTCTCAAGCAGTTGCGGGGAGAGCGCGGCGCAGTGGACCGCCACAAACTTTTGCTTCGGACGCCCGCTCAGGTTGTGAAGCGCATGAGCCACGAGCTCCTTGCCTGTGCCGCTTTCTCCCTGGATGAGAACCGTCGCGCGGGAGGGGGCCACTTGCCGGATAATGTCGAAAACCTCGTTCATCACCAGCGAATTGCCGATCAGATTTTCCAACCCAAACCGTTGCTCGACCTGCTGGCGAAGTTCCTTGTTTTCCTGTTCTGTATCCCGGCTCCGAAGGGCGCGATTGATCAGGATTTCGAGCCGGTCGATGTTCAGCGGCTTGGTGATGAAGTCGTAGGCCCCGTGTTTCATCGCTTCCACCGCCGTGTCCACCGAACCGTAAGCGGTCATCATGATGCAGACCGGCGGATGCTGCATGGCCAGGGCGCGGTCGATGAGTTTCATCCCATCCTCGCCGCCCAGACGTAAATCGGTCACCATGACATCAATGGAATCCCCCTCCAAAACATTGAGGGCTTCCTGCACGTCGGCCGCAGTATAAACATCGAAATTGTCCTCAAGGGAACTCCGAAGTCCCTCGCGGGTGTGCTTCTCGTCATCGACAATGAGGATGGTCGGTTGCATGCGGTTGAACTTGGATATTTAAAAGAACAGCGCCCCGGGCGCAACCCTGAACCGCTAAAAATGCGACAAAATGGCACGAACGAGGGGAGCACATGTTGCGCTGGCAGGGCCTCTGGAGCGGAAAAAATTTCCCGATTCGCCGTTGACAGGGCTTTGCTTGGGGCGATCTTCAATTGCGGGCTCCGGGGGGTTGCTGGTTTGTCCCCTCGGAGTTCGCCTTTTTTGTCGGGAGGAACACGGACGGACACGGACGATCACGGACCGGCACGGACGGGCACGGACGTCTGAAGGGGCAGGGGGTCCGTGCCTGTCCGTATTTGTCCGTGTCCGTCAGTTTATTCCCCCCGTCCATGTCTGTCTCCGTCGCGCGTAGAAACGAATCTTGACCTTTCGAGATTAAAAATTCATTCATACGCACTTCTGCGCCCGGACCATTGAGGGAGTGGCGCGGAAGCCCTCGAATTATGAGATCCAGCAATCATCTTCTCGCCGCAGTTGCCACCGTTTGCGTCACCGCTTCATCACTGGCGCAAAATCCCGAAGCCCCCGTTGTCAAAAACATCGAGGTGCAATACGCGGGTCCTGTGACCATCAGCAAGGAACGCATCCTGACCAATATGCGGACGCGGGTTGGCCAGCCCTATTCGCCGTCTCAAGCCGAAGAGGACATTCGCAGCCTGTACGCCACCGGGAGCATTTCGAACGTCCGATATTACTGGGAACCAAAGACAAACACGCTGGTCGTGGTGGTCGCTCCGAAGCCTACTGTTGCGGATGTTCGCCTCGAAGGGGTTTCCCAGGTCAAGACCAAGGCGCTGCTCAAGTTGATCTCCACCAAACCCAAGGAACAGTTGACGGAATCGAACGTCGAAGCCGACCGGCTTAAGATTCTCAATTATTATCAGGAGAAGGGGTACAAGGACACGACCGTAAAGTCCCGGGTTGAAACCAACGAAAAAACCAACCAATCGGTGGTCACCTTCGCCGTGGTCGAAGCCGGAAAGACTTTCATTCACCGCGTCAAGTTCGAGGGGAACACCACCTTTAAAGCCTCCGTATTGCGGAAGGTCATCAAGACCAAGCCGCATAATCTCCTTTCATTCATTACCAAGACCGGGCGGCTCGAGAACGAGCAGGTGGCGGACGATGTCGCATCGCTGCGCGAGTTTTACCAGAATCACGGCTATGTGAACGTGCAAATCGGCGATCCCGAGATTTCGCGGATCGACAACAAGCCCGACGTGGATCTGATTTTCACCGTCCGCGAAGGTCCTCAGTATCATGTCGGCAAAGTGGCGGTGACCGGAGCGCAGGTCTTTTCGACCGATGAAGTTGGCAAGCAACTCAAGAGCCAGCCAGGGGCCGTTTATTCCCCTAAAACGATCAATGAGGACGTCAAAGCCGTTCAGGATCTCTACGGCGCTCGCGGTTATATCGACGTCTCCGTGGTTCCCGTGACCGCGCCGGCCGGAACCGCGCTCAATAACGTGACTTATCGCATCGAAGAGGGGACGCAATCGTATGTGGAGCGCGTCAACATCAGCGGGAACGTCCGGACCAAAGACAAAGTGATCCGGCGCGAACTGGCGGTTGCGCCAGGGGAGGTTTACAACAGCGTCCGGGTGGAGGCCAGCAAGGCGCGCCTGCAAAACCTGAACTACTTCGAACGCGTCGATGTCTTCCCTTCGGACACCTCGCTTACCGGAAAGAAAGATCTCAACGTTGTCGTTTCCGAGAAGCAAACCGGCTCGTTCAATGTCGGCGCGGGCTTCAGTTCGATCGACAGCCTCACCGGCTTTGTGGAACTGACCCAGAGCAACTTCGACATCACCAACTGGCCGCACTTCACCGGCGGTGGCGAGCGGTTCCGCACCCGGCTCCAATACGGGCTCCAACGCAAAGACTTCACCGTTTCGCTCACGGAACCCTACTTCCTCGACTACCAACTGGCAGTCGGCGGAGAGTTGTATTACCGCGATGCCAACTTCCTGAGCTCGATTTACAATCAGCGCAACTACGGCATGAACCTTTTCACCCGCAAAGCCATCAACGAATGGCTTTCGTGGAGGGTCGATTACCGCCTTGAGCAGATCGGCATTTACAACGTGGACAAGAGCGCTCCCCAGTTTTTCAAGGATCAAGCAGGCAACCGGGTGCAAAGCACACTTTCTCCATCGCTGGTCTATGACACACGGGACAGCGTATTCCTGACCCGCGAAGGCACCCGGGCGGAACTCTCGACTTATGTCGCGGGTGGCCCGCTCGGCGGAAACGTGAGTGTTTTTGGCGGGGACTTGGAAGCGACCCATTACTTCCACCTTCCGTGGGATACGATCCTGATCCTCAACGGCGAGGCTGCGGCTGTTCAAGCCTGGTCGGGCACCTCTGAAGTTCCGGTTTTCGATCGCCTCTATCTGGGCGGTTCCAATAACTTGCGCGGTTTCGGTTTTCGCGATGTCGGTCCAAAGGAAAAAGGCCAGCCGATCGGCGGCACGTCGCTGGGCCGGGCCACTGTGGAATACACCTTCCCGGTTGTTGACCGGGTGCGCGGCGCGATGTTCTATGACACGGGCTTTATTGGCGACATCGGGCACGTCGCGTCGGACGTCGGCATCGGGGTCCGCCTGGATCTGCCCATCGGTCCCGTCCGGCTCGATTACGGCGTCCCGGTTCAAAAAGATCAAAATGCCGGCGGTAGTGGGAAATTTAATTTCAATATCGGCTACCAATTTTGAACGGAACGCACGATGTTTCGTCTCAGTTAACTCTTAGTTTACCACTAACCTGACCAACCAATGAAAAGAATCCTCACCCTCGCCAGTCTAATCGCCGCCTTCGGTCTCGCAGCCAGCACTCCTGCACAAGCCGAATCAAAAATTGGACTGGTCGATATGAATAAGGTCTTCTCGTCCTATTACAAGACGAAGGACGCTGAAACCCGGATCAACGACGCTCGTGGCGCTGCCAAAAAAGAGCTCGAAGACCGGATGGACACCTACAAGAAGAACCTCGACATCATCAACAAGCTCAACGAGGACCTCAACAAAGCGGAGTTGAGCAAAGAAGCCAAAGACAAGAAGGGTAAGGAGCGCGACGAAAAGATCGCCGAGACCAAGAACCTCGAGCGCGAAATCACCGAGTTCCGCACGACGCGTGAAAAGCAGCTTCAGGATCAGGCGATCCGGATGCGCAATGGCATCGTCGAGGAAATCACCAAGCTCATTCAGGACAAGGTGAAAGCCGACCAGTATGACCTTGTGCTCGACAAATCCGGCAACAGCCTCAACGGCGTGCCGATCATTCTCTTTTCCAAAGACGCCAACGATTTCAGCGATGACATCATCGCTTCCTTGAACAAGAACAAGCCGAAGGAAGGCGCTCCTTCGACCGAAGCTCTTCCATCGTCCGATTCCAAGGCCGGCTCCAAAGCAAAGACGGAGTCCAAGAAAAAGGAATAGTGGACGTAACTGTTGACGAGCTCGCCGCTCTTGTTGGCGGACGAGTTGTAAGCGGCCCCGGGGATGTTCGCATCACCGGGGCGGCTTCGCTCTCAGAGGCGGGGCAGGGAGACATCACTTTCTTCGGAAATGCCAAGTATCTCCCGGCTCTGAAGACGACGCGGGCGACGTGCGCCTTGGTGCCCACCGGTTTTGCCGAGGTGATCCCGGCCACCCAAATTCAGGTGGAGAACCCTTCGTTGGCGTTCACCCAGGTTCTCGAGCGCTTGTGTCCAAGCAGCGAGTCGGCGGTTGAACCCGGCGTTCATCCGACTGCCATTATCGGGGCCGGAGTCCAACTCGGCGTTGGCGTTTCGATCCAGGCCTACGCAGTCATCGAGCCAGGTGTCTTTATCGGCGATGGAACTGTGATTGGCGCTCATACCTATGTCGGCCAGGGCGTGCGGATCGGCAGCCGTTGCAGACTGCACCCCAACACGAGCATCCGCGAGCGCTGCATCCTTGGCAACCGCGTTATTGTTCATTGCGGAGCCGTGATCGGCAGTGATGGATTTGGTTTCGAATTAGTCGAAGGCCGCTACGTAAAGATCCCTCAGATCGGCATCGTTCAGATCGATGACGACGTGGAAATCGGCTCCAACACCACTATCGACCGCGCGCGCTTTGGCAAAACGTGGATCGGGGAGGGGACCAAAATCGATAACCTGGTCATGATCGCTCACAACGTGGTGATCGGAAAACACAGCGTGATCGTTTCCCAGGTCGGGATTTCAGGCAGCACACGGCTTGGAAACTATGTGACCCTCGCTGGCCAGGTCGGCGTGGTTGGGCATGTGGAGATCGGCGACCAAGCCGTTGTCGGCGCCCAGGCGGGAGTCACAAAAAGTTTGGCTGGAAAACAGATGTACTGGGGCACTCCGGCGCTTCCCATCGCGGAGAAGAAAGAGAGCCTCGCGCATGTCGGGCGGCTTCCGAAGCTTTGGGAGCGCGTTAAGCGGCTGGAAAAGCTGCGGAGTGCAAAGGACCAAGCCGGCGAGTAAGCGGGGCCGGAAAAGACGAACACGGACGGACAAGGACTTCGGAGAAAAAGCCTTGGTTGTCCGTGTCCGTCTGTGTTCGTCCGTGTCCGTCCACTTCCGGTTCGGCGCGGCTACACCACCCACCTTACACCCGATTTCCGGCATTACATCGATACCCGGATATGAAATGCGAAGTGTGCGGCAACGAATACGACAAGTTGCTTGAGGTGGTCGTGGAGGGGGACTCCCATTTTTTTGATAGTTTTGAATGCGCCATCCATGCGCTTGCCCCGGAGTGCGCCCATTGTGGCTGCCGGGTGATCGGTCACGGGGTGCAGGCCGGCGATGAAGTGTATTGCTGTGCCCACTGTGCCCAAGAGGCCGGGGTTCAAGGCATCCACGACAGAGTGTAAGTGCTTCTTACTCCCTGACGAAAGGATTCGTCTTCCGCTCAATCCCGATCGTTGTTCCTGGCCCGTGACCGGGCAGAACCCGAACGTCGTCTCCGAGCGGGAAAAGCTTTTGCCGGATTCCGTTGAACAAGAGATCGCGATCGCCGCCCGGCAAATCCCAGCGGCCAACCCCGCCGGCAAAGAGCACATCGCCGCCGAATAGAATTCTTTCCTTTTTGGCCAAGAAGCAGAGCGAACCGGGGCAGTGTCCGGGGACGAGAAAGACTTGAAAATCGATGCCATCGACCGGCAGCGAGGCGGTTTCATCGATCAGAAAATCCGCTTTGACCGGCTCGACGTCCCAGTTGAAGCCGAGCCGCCGGAAGAATCCGGGTTCCGTGAGCATCGCGGAGCCGTCGCGATGGTAGCCCACTTGGCACCCGTGGGCCGTTTTGATCTTGGCGGCATCGTTCATGTGGTCGATGTGGCCATGCGTAATCAGGAGCGTGCTGATCTTGGCGCCCTTGTGCTGGAGCCAATCCGCCGACCCTTCCGGGGCATCGACGAGGATCAGGCCCGAAGGCGCTGTAATTAAAAACGCATTCGTATCGAACATGCCGCCAGTGTAGGTGTCTATTTGCATCACAGTGGTCCGAAGTGACAACAATTTTGGAATCGGGCGCAAGCCTGATTTGCAGCGTGAGTCCGGTTTTGTATTCCCTTTGGGCCGCCTTTGATTGATTAAACTGCCTGTCGAAGTTTGCTTTTCCCCGGTTTCGCTGCCACTTTAACACCTTAATTCATGAAATTGTTCCGTTTCCTTACCCTTCGCCTGACGCTGCTGCTTCTGCTGGTCACCGCCTCCCTGGCCAATGCGGAAACCGATGCGGGCCAGATCTCCATCTCCGTGGGACGACTCATGGAACAGGGGCATTATAGCCGCCACAAGCTCGACGACGAGATCTCCGCGCGCCTGCTTCAGAATTACCTCGAAGCGCTCGATTACAGCCATCTTTTCTTTACCCAGCAGGACGTCGCGGGATTTGAGGGAAAACTGAAAACCGGGCTGGATGACGACATTCTGCTCGGCAATCCGGAGCCGGCGGTCCAAATTTATTCGGTTTACAAAAAGCGGGTCGAAGAGCGCGTCGCAAAGATCAAGAAATGGATCGCCGAGGATAAATTCGACTTCAAGAGCGATCGCACGGTGGTGCTTAATCGCCAAAAGGTGCCGTGGCCCAAAGACGATGCGGAAGCCGACCAACTCTGGCATGACCGGATCGAAGGCGAGCTGCTGCAGGAAAAATTGGGCGTGCACGCAATAGGTTCTTCCGAAAAGACACCCAAGACCAAGAACACCCAGGAAAAGACGGCTCCGGTCGATTCGCCCGCGAAGATCGTCTCCCACAGATACGAACAGGTGTTGCGAAATCTCCATGAGCAGACCGACAAGGACGCCATCGACATCTTTCTGAGCGCGCTGGCCCAGACTTACGATCCCCACTCCGAATACATGAGCAAGACGGAGTTGGATAATTTTTCCATCAACATGAAGCTCTCGCTGGTGGGAATCGGCGCGGTGCTTCGCAGCGATGACGGCTACGCCAAGATCATGGAACTGGTGACCGGGGGCCCTGCCCACAAGGAAGGCCATCTTAAGGTGGGTGATCGCATCGCAGCGGTGGCTCAAGGCGATAGCCAGTTCACCGATGTCTTCGACATGAAGCTCGACAAGGTGGTGACTCTGATCCGTGGCAAGAAGGGCACTAAAGTCCGCCTTCAGGTCATCCCCTCCCGCGCGGCTGATCCGAGCAGTCGGAAAGTGATCGAAATCGTTCGTGAAAAGGTGGAATTGAAAGATCAGGAAGCCAAGGGGCAGATCATTGAAAAGCCCGACGGCAAAGGCAATTCGCGCCGGCTTGGCTGGATCACTTTGCCTTCATTCTACGGCGATATGGATAATCCCGGCGCCAAGAGCCCGACGCGCGATGTGCTCGCGCTGCTGAACCGGATGAAAAAAGAAAACATCAGCGGCTTGGTCATCGACCTGCGCCGTAACGGGGGCGGTTCGCTCGATGAAGCCATCAAGCTCACGGGTCTTTTCATCAAGAACTCGCGACCGGCTGTGGTGCAGGTCAAGAATGCCAACGGGGAAACCAAGGTTTTGCGCGATGAAGATACCGACATGGCTTACGATGGGCCGCTGATCGTTTTGATCAATACCTTGAGTGCTTCCGCCAGCGAAATTTTTGCGGGAGCCCTTCAGGACTACGGGCGGGCTGTGATTGTTGGAGATCAGCACACCTTCGGGAAAGGCACCGTCCAGACGATGCTCTCGATCGGAAAATTCATCCCGTTCCTGGGCGGCAACGAGGACGAAGCCGGCGCCCTCAAGCTGACGATCCAGAAATTCTATCGGGTGGCGGGCGGCTCCACGCAGTTCAAGGGGGTTGCCTCGGATGTGGTGTTGCCTTCGCTATGGGATCACGACGACATCGGGGAAGCCGCTCTCAAAGGCCCCTTGCCTTACGACGAGGTGGCCCCGGCGGATTATGCGAAGGTGAGCAATCACCCGCTGTTTATCGATCAACTCCGCGCGCTCTCCGCCGCCCGCATCGCCGTGGAACCGGAATTCAAATACGTCACCGAGGACCTTGCAAAACTGAAGGAGAAGATCGCCGAGAACCGGGTTTCCTTAAATGAGCAGGTTCGGCGGGCGGAGATCGCGAAAGAAAAAGCGCTGAAAGACGCCCGGATCGCTGAGCGGACCAAGCGTCATGTGCCCGAGTTGACCGCCTACTCGTTGACCTTGGACAACGTCACAAAGCCACAACTGGAACTGGCGAAGAACGATCTTTCCAATGCCGGTTCGGACAAGAGCTTTGATGCACCCAAAGCTGAGCCTAAAAATGCCAAGGGGAAGAAGTTTGCTGCTATAAAAGAGAAGAAAAAGGGCGACCAGAAACAGGAAGCGATCAAGGACGCCTCCGATCCTGACGACGAAGACGATATCGACGGCTTCGATGCCGAGAAGAATCCGAAAATCGATCCGATCCGCAACGAAGCTCTTAACATCCTGAGCGATCTGATCGACCTGTCAAAGTCCCAAAAGACCGCAAGCACCAGCGCGGCGCAGTAACCAAAGCGAAGGGGGGAGTGTCGGATCGCATGCCTATGAAACTCGGATTTTACGGAGGCACCTTCGATCCGATTCACAATGGTCATTTGATCCTGGCCCGGGACGCCGTCGAGGCGCTCGGACTCGATCGGCTCATCTTCATCCCAAACACCATTTCTCCGCACAAGCAGAGCCGTGCGCCGGCTTCCGCGGCGTTGCGGGCCGAAATGGTGCGCGCTGCGATCGGAGGCGAACCGCGGTTCGATCTCGATGAGACGGAGCTTAACCGTCCGGGCCTCTCTTACACGATCGACACGATCCTGGAAATGCGGGAGCGGTTTGGCCCCGACACGGAGTTCTACTATTTGATAGGGCAGGACAACGTGGCGGCGCTCTCCTCCTGGCGGCGGGTCGATGAACTTCACCATCTGGTGACGTTCGTAGTCCTGAGTCGGAGCGAGCTGGAGGCGGCCCTTCCGTATCAGACGCTTCAGCGCCGGATCGACATTTCCGCTACGGAAATCCGCATGCGCATTGCCAACGGGCAATCGATCCGTTATCTGGTGCCTGACAAAGTCCACGACTTGATCATCCGACATAAGATTTACCAATGACCTCTGAAGAACTTGCGACACTCTGCGCCAACGCCGCCGCCGAAAAGAAAGCCGAGGACGTAGTCGTGCTCGATTTACGGGGGATCTCAACCTTTACGGATTTTTTCGTGATTTGCTCGGGAACCTCGGAACCGCATCTTAAAGCCATTGCCGACGAGATCGTGGATACGTTGCGCAAAGACCATGACACGCGGCCCAGCGCCGTGGACGGCTTCCCGATGAGCCAATGGTTGGTGATCGACTACGGCAGCGTGGTCATCCACGTTTTCCACCAATCCAAGCGCGAGTTCTACAGCCTGGAAGACCTTTGGAGCGACGCTCCGCGGCTGGTCTTGCAGAGCTGAGCGGCGCGTAACGTGACACAGGCTTCCAGCCCAATCCTGTTCGGATTGATTCTACTGAGGACCAAAGGTCCGTCCCATACCAGCCTGGGGCATCGCCCCAGGAAATTGGCGAAATAAGATTCAGGGCTGAAGGCCCACACCATTGTAAGAGATAGGACGGGCCTTCAGCCCTGGATTCTGTCGAATTGAAAACCTGGGGCGTTGCCCC
>SESF01017546.1_pt1 | contig 17863 bp, 8 predicted proteins | sample 3171521 | NCBI WGS metagenome assembly SESF01 (sample SAMN10866945, study PRJNA518727) | freshwater metagenome | biome: subpolar coniferous forest; feature: holomictic lake; material: water; isolation source: holomictic Lake 227, 6 m and 8 m depth | place: Canada: near Kenora, Ontario | collected...
GGTGCTTGGTGTGACGCTTACCCCGTTCGTAACAGGGGGTGCAAATGAGATGGGAGACGGGAGCGTCCTTGACACCTTCCTTGATGGTTTTGCCGCACCAGGCGCAGACGATTTTAAGCATTGAGTTCCTTTCCTTTGCACGCTGGCAAAAGAAAGGGCGCGGCCCAGCCACGTTGGTCCTGAGGCCCTCGCAGAGCCCGCTCCCAAAACGCGACCAGACCACGCCGATTGACGGCGCAGTCAGCAGCGATTGGGAGCGTGGAAAATTGCGAGGTTTCAGGACGCCCAATCTGCCTTAGCGGCAAAAATATTCAGTTGTAAGGAGTAACCTTCGCAAAGTCCCCGGCGGGAGGCAAGCTCAGAGGACCCAGGGGAGCGGTTGGGGAACGAGGTCCAACGCGGCAGGGCCTCTTCCTATTCCTTGGGGGCTTGGCGTTCTGCCAGTTTCCGCAGGAAAAGGGCGAAGGCGGCGTGAGCCTTCTTGAAGTTCTCCGCCGAGATGTCCTCAGGGGTGAAGCGTGCGGGGGTTAGACCCATTGCCTGCCGGTCTTTGTTCTCAAAATAGACAGCCAGGCAGAGGATGGCCTCCTCCTCTTCCTTGGAGTGGTCGGGGTTGGCGGTTTGGTCGGGTTGGTTTGGCATAGGTTCGTTTGGATTGTTCACGAGTGAGATACCGAGGCTCACAACGCGGGGTTGTGAGCTGGCGAGCGGGTGGAAAGCCCTCTTTTTTAGCCGCTGGCTCTTAGCGGCCGCCGAAGCCGGGGCTGCCGCCGCGTGGAAGCGGGGGGAGGTTCTTGGGTTCGAGCGGCAGGAGGACTTGGGCGGCCGGTTGGGCGGGCGGCTGCGGGTCGTCGTCGGGTTCGGGTTGCGCCGGGGGGCGAGGCGGGAGCGCGACGGGGCGCTTGGGTGAATCGTCCCAGCTATCGGCCCAGAGCGGGCGCGGGTCCCTCATCGTCGAGAGGGCAAAGCGGAGGCTCGGGAAGTTGGCTCCGAGTTCCAGGCAGTCGGCAAAAGCTTGGTTGCTGCGGAAGCCGAGGCGGTGGATTTCCTGGACCGTGATGCCCAGGCTCAGGCCCGAGGAGAGGACCAGTTCCACGCCCCGGTGTTTGACGCACGCCAAGAGGATGGCTCCGCGCAGGATGCGCAGGTATCCGAGCTGTTGGTAGGGGCTGCTGTTTTCCGGTTCTGGGTCCGGTGGGGGTGTTTGTTTTTTCATCGGTTGGGGGGTGGTTGTTGAGGGCCGCTTGTTTGGCGCGTTTTTGTTCCGCGACGAGTTCCCGGGCGGATTGGCGTTGGCCGGAGCGGGTGAAGCCGTTTTCGACCTCGTCTTTGTCGTCGGTGAAAATCACGCAGCGTTCCTTGCCGCGGGAGGCCCCGACGTAGAGGGTTTCCTGACTGGTGCCGCCGTGGGCGGACTCGGAGTCAATGGCCATCAGGACCACGTCCACGTCTTGGGATTGGCTGGACTGGGTGGTGATGGCGTAGCCGTGGAGGAACTGGCCGTAGGAGGCCGGGACAACGCGGCCGTCTTCGAGAGCGATGGAACCGTTCTTGAAAACCTGCCGCACCGTGACCAGTTCGCCGTTGATGAGCTTCTCACCACCGGCCGCCCGGCCGTTGGAGCGCAGAAGCAGCTCGTCGCCCTTGGCGTTTTCGACCCGGAGCAAGCCGTCCTTGGAGCTGAGGGCAGTGAGACGTTCGCCGCGCTTGAAGAGCGTGGTTTTGTGGCGGAAAACAATCACGCTCCCCGGTTCATAGCAGTTGGCGTGACCGCGCTGGGGGGCGGTCATAAGAAGCGCGACTGTTTTGGCTCGGTCCATTCCTTTTGCCAGAACGTGCTCGCACAGTCAAACGAACAACGTCAAAAAGTCTTGAGTGATCGTCATTGGGTACAGGCCGCCGCCAACCCCCTCGGAAACTTCAGCTAAAGTTAAAGCGAGAGAAGGTAATTGATGAGATCTTCTTTTTCTTTCTCCGGCAGCGCCGGAAGGCTTTTCGCATGCTGGCAGCGAGCGAGGAAATCCGCTACCGTGTCGGCACTGCCGTCGTGAAGATAGGGAGCGGTGCGCCACAGTTCCACCAGCGTGGGAACGTCGAATTCCTTCCCGGCATCTATGCCAGCACCTGTTCCCATGTCGTATTGCTTTAGATTTGTAAACAGTGGAGAGGGGTGGCAGGAGGCGCAGCCTTCCCGTTCGAAAATGGTTTTCCCCCGCGCGGCGGAGGTGCTCAGTTGGCCGTTGACGAGGCATGGGCTTGGCACAGGCTGTAGGGATTTCAAATATTCGTCGATTGCTTGGGCTTCTTCTTCTGGGCGGTCCGCAAATTCGATGTATTTGATGCCGGAGCGAACAGCTTCCTCGGCATTTTTGCGAATCCCGAGGCTCATGCATGGCGGTGTTCTATGCGCCCAGAGCATACTTTTGGTGTTCTTGGGGTTCCCGATGCCGTCATTCAGTAAGTCCCAGTTAAGGGCGTCCATTCGTCCATCTGGGTGACAACTCGCACAGCTTTGCCATTGCTGGAAACAATTTTCGGCGTTGTTGAATAGCATCTCGCCTCTACGAGCGACGCTCATCGCGGGGGCGGTTCCCAAAGCTACCGAATACGGTTTGGTTCCCTTTTCGGGTAAAATTTCTGCAACTCCAAGGCTGTCGGAGAAGAACTCGGCGGCATAGGCTTTAGTCCCTGCCAGTGCCATTCCGCGCGGGCCGTTTCCGGTCAGTTTGATCCGCCTCCGTATGCCTTGCAGGAAGCTGAAACCAGGGGGCATGTTGCCTTCTGGATAATTGGTCCTCTTGGCGGCTTTCGTGTGTTCCAGTTTTGCATGGAGCGAGGTGCGGTCAATGACGCTGATTTCGTGTGTGCCCGCATGTGTTATGCAGAGGTAGCGACCATCTGCAGTGCAGACAACGCTCCAAGGATTTGCCGCGCCCAATGTTTCATCATCCAACGGTATGCTTGCCACAAGTCGTTTCGAGGCGACATCAATAACACTTAGCGCGCTGGAATTCATCCAACCCCGATTTATCTGCATCGCAGCTAGCCAATAACGCCCGACAGTATGAACGGCGTAAGCAAAACGGCCATCGGGCGAGACACAGATACCGCGGACACTCGAACTTCCCTTGGCCAGTTTGATTGCCGTTGTTAGCCGGGTTCGGGTGTTGATTGCGGATACGGCTGCTGCCACATAATCCCCCGTGGCTGGCCCCACAGGGAGGAGGTTCGCCACAAAGAGCGTGTTCCCATCTGGTGTGATGGCCGCAGCCACTGGCTCGCGTTGGACGGGAACGGTTGTCAGTTCCTTCCAAGCGACAAGATCGATCACGGAGATGTTGTTATTAAAGCGATTGCAGACGTAGAGAAACTTTCCATCGGGACTTACTACAGGAGCGACAGGACTGTGCCCGACGGCGATCTGGGCTTGCGCTTCACCTTTTGCAGAAGAAATCCTGAAGACGCGCCCCTGTGTGGAGCCCGCCGTTATATAGAGTGCTGTTCCGTCCGGGGAAAACACCAATCCCGATGGGGCATCAGACAGCGCGATGTTTTTGGTTGCCTTCTCGTTGGCGATATCAAAGACGACGACTTGTCTTGAACCAGGTGCCGCAACATACGCGGTGCTGCCATCCTTGGCGGTAGCGAGCGCTATGGGCGCGATACCTTCAAGGTTTTCTGGAATGTCTGCGGCAACGAGCATTGTCGTACAGAAGAAAATCGCGATAAAACCGACCTTTTGCCAAAATTCGCTTTGTAAATCCAATAGGGTTGATGACATGCCTCTGGTGCCGTTGAGTGCCTTTTTTACCGACCGGTAGATGCTAGCGGTTGGAGGGAATTATTTATCTGGAAAAAACTGGGTTTGTCCAGACTCGCATTGATCCGCTGGCTTGTTGCGACAGTGGATTTTGTCATGAATCCAGGCTTCCATGAACAGCGGTTTGAGTATTAAATATGCAGATCCATGCGTCCATTGTGCCTTATCTTACGAATATTGCTGCTACTGGTTGCGGGCTTGCCAGACGTCCACGCCCAGCAATTGCAATGGGAGAGCGAAGATTTGCAGTTTAGCCCGACCCCAATGGACACCACGGTGGTTGGGCACTTTAAGTTCAAGAGCTCTGGGACGGCAGATGCACAGATCGCTTCGGTAAATAGTTCGTGCAGTTGCACGAAAATCACGTTGGAGAAGCGTAGCTTCGCGCCCGGAGAATTTGGGGAGATAACGGCGACATTTACCATCGGAGTCAGGACAGGATTTCAGGAGAAGGTGATTTTGGTGGAGTCCAATGATACTGCGCGCCCCAGGACGGTGCTGAAGATGAAAGTGACGATTCCGGTGGTGGTGCAACTGCGCCCAACATTTCTTTTCTGGTCCCCCTCAGAACCGCTTGTGCCGAAAGAGATTGGCGTGAAAGTCATGAACGGATTTCCGGTGAAAACGATTACGGTCGAGTCGTCGAATCCGGGAGTCTCAGCCGTAGTAGAGACGGTGAAACTTGGAAAGGAGTATCGGATCATTGCTACGCCAAGTGTGACGGATCAGGCCATGATGGCTACTTTCAGCATCAAAACAGATTATCCACCGGAGAACCCTAAGACGTTCACCGCTATCGTCCGGGTGCAGCCAAAGAAATGAAACGTCTTCTGACACAGATCGGGGTTTTACTGGGATTGGCTCTCGTTCTGGCGTTGGCTTCGGCGGGGGCGCGCTGGAAATGGGGGAAATGGGATGCTTTTCGGGATTACTCGTTACCTCTTTCGGAAATTTCGCAATGGAAACAGACAGTGCAGTGGGTGGATGCTCGCTCTGCGGCTGATTTTGGATTGGCTCACATTCATGGCGCACTGAGATTGACGGAAGACGACTGGAATGAACTGTTGCCGGGCTTGTTGAGAGAATGGGAGCCAGACTCGACGGTTGTGGTTTATTGTAGCAGCCGGAAGTGCCACGCAAGCGAGGAAGTAGCCAAGCGGTTGCGGGAGGAGGTGGGCTTGAAGCCGGTGTTTGTCCTCCGTGGGGGATGGGAAGCTTGGAAAGGAGCGCAACGATGAAGGCAAAGGTCAGTGCGGGGCTCGGGCTTCTGGTCGGGGCGCTTTTCGTTTATGCCGGGGTTATTAAAGCGTTGGACCCTGCTCAGTTTTTTGCCGACGTTCAAGGCTATGACCTTATTCCTTGGCGCGCGGCAACCGTGGCTCTTGCGTTCTATCTCCCTTGGCTGGAAATCATTGGTGGTCTGGCGATTCTTGTGCGCCCCCTTCATGCCGCAGCACTACTGATTTTGAGCGGACTCCTTCTGGTGTTCACGGTAGCACTGGCTTTGGCTTGGATAAGAGGCTTGGACATTTCTTGTGGGTGTTTTGGAGGAGATCCTCACCATCCTCGCTACTTCCTTTGGCTTGCGAGAGACATCGGCTTGCTCGCCGTCACTTTAACGCTGTTGTGCTCGCGCGATGGCCCCAGTCAATCCTCGGCATCACTTTTCTTGGCACGCCTGGGGAAGGCGAACGCCGCCGCGGCAAAGAGCCCCTCGGCCAATCCAAAGCCAAGGACGTAGCGGAGCCCGCCCTTGCCAAAGCCGTAGCTGTGCATTCCACTGCCCAGAAGGAAGTTGACGCCATACCAGGCCATAAGGACGGTTTGAAAGGCCAGGATAGAGCCAACAGCTAACCCGCATATTTCATCGTTAAATTTCGTCGGCGATTTTACGCGCGGCGAGACGGGTGATTTGCTGAGTTGGGGCGTTTTTGCAAGAATTTGAGCTGGATCTCCAGTATCGGGGCGCACTCCCCCTTACCCCCGTTGTTTTTCTCGTGCCGGGGACAGCACCCAAAGCGCCTCATCCGGTGGCCAGGCGCTCGCTCACCAAGCTGAAGATTTCCTGATAAGCATAGGCGCTCGAAAAGAAGAGTCGGATGCGCCGCGTGTTGCGCACGATCACGGTCCCGATTTTCAAGAGCTTGAGCCGGATGGTGCCCACCTGCGCCCGCGCCAGTTCCGTTCCCTCGAGCCCGATTCGTCGCACCGCCTCCATGAGCACGTAGGCGCACGCGCTCAGCAGCAACCGGAACTGGTTGGCCCACCAGCCGCCGCAACTGGTCCGGTCGGCAAAGAGCCCGAGTTGCTGCTCCTTGATCCGGTTTTCCATCTCGCCCCGCGCGCAATACACCTCGTCATAAAGCGCCTGCGCGTCGCCCTCCAAATCGGTCACCACGTAGCGCGGGTTGGGGCCTTTGTCGCTCACCTCGGCTTTGGCGATCACCCGACGCTCCCGCGTCCATGTGCCGGAGGCGTATTGAATTTTGCAAAAGAGCCGCTGCTTTTCGCCCGTGGCCTCGAACTCCTTACTGGCCCGCTCCTGGAGATCGGCCGAGAGCGCGTTGAGGCGGGAGTTTTTGGCGAGCCCCACGATGTAGTTGACCTCGTTGCGCTCGCACCAGGCGAGGAGACGGCGGCGGCAGAAGCCGCTGTCTGCCCGGATAGTGATCTTCACTTGCGGCCACGCCGCGCGCAGTCCCTTGACGAGGAGCTTGAGAACGGCGGCAGAGTGATGGGCTGCGTCGATATTACTGGGTCTTAGGTAGGCGCAGAGCAGTTGTTCGCCGCAGAAGACGTAGAGCGGCAGGAAACACCAGTCGCCGTAGTAGCCGTGGAAATGGCGTCCCGCCTGGTTGCCATGCACGCGGTCGTCGGTGGCGTCGAAATCCAAAATCAGCTCCTTGGGCGGACTCTTGTGGGAGGCGATGAACTGCGCCAAGAGCACCTTGTGGAATTCCCACGCGGCCTGGCGGTCGGCGCGGTTTTCCAAGCGGCAGAGCGTGGGGCTGCTGGCCAGCTCGCCCTCGCAATCCACGGCGCTCTGCCAGAGTAAAGAATCCCCGGAGCTTGCTCCGGGGATTCTTTACTTCCGCCGCGTCATGCCGTTCCAGCCCAAAATCTTGAGTCAGCACCTTCCATGCGCCTATTTTGGGGAGCGTCTCCAGCATATCCGACAAAATGGGATGCGCTTCCCCGCGCACCCGGACGGCCTCGCCCCAGGCGTTCCAGTAGGTCCGCATCAGTTTAATCCAGCTTATGGGGCCCACCGCGTTCAAACTCAGCCAGGCCTTCTGGAAGTCCCGGATCGGATTGTCCAGAGTATGAAAACCGGGTTGTATTGGATGACAATGGGGTAAAAAATCTTGCTGAACGTCGATCCCAGCGTCTCAACAACCGCGTTGGCATGGGCCGGTGTCAGTTCCTCGAACATCCCGGCAACGCCATCGTCATTCACGATTGAATCGGTGGAGTCTCGCGGAATGACTATAACTTTCATTTTTCCAAAAGGAGAGGCAAGCAGCCGAGAGCCTAGGTAAATGACAGTGTGGATTTCCTTGCTGAGGTGGTAGGGAATTGTCTTTTGCCGTAATATTCGTAAGCTTTTTTATAGATAAATTTCTTGCATCCGGATGGTGGGTCAAGTTTACTCCCGGCGAATTTCTAAGACTGTAGTGTTCGAGCTTTAGCTGGAGACCGTCCGTTGTGGAAGGGGGTGCCAGGATGATCATTTCGTCAAGGAAGCAAAATGTTATTTTATGAACCTAAAAAGACTAGGCGGATTATTTTTGGTATGGGCTGCTCTGACTGCTGTGGGGCCAGGACAAACGCCATCTGCGCCGGTTTTGAGCCCATCTGGAGGCACTTTCACCACGCAGCAGAATGTCGTCATCACGACACCCGATACAGGTGTTACGATGCATTACACGGTAAATGGGAACGCTCCAACGATCAACGATCCAACGGTGACGTCGAGTGGGCAGGTGCTGATTTCGCAGCCGACGACGCTTAAAGTGGCGGGGTTTTCAGGAACCACGAGCGGAACCGTTACGACGGGAACATTCAGTATCACAGGCCAAGTGGCGTCTGGCGTCCACAGTAGCGTGGTTTTAAGGAGTGATGGGACCATCTGGGCATCCGGCGACAATTCCTGCGGGCAACTAGGCAATGGCAATTTTACGTCCAACGTAACCCCGGCTCAAGTTCCGAACCTTTCTGGATTTACTGCTGTGGCCAGCGGCTACTATCACGTGCTTGCGTTGAAGAGCGATGGCACTGTTTGGGCTTGGGGCTATAACGGGGACGGCGAACTTGGCACAGGCACGACGCTCAATGTCACAAGCGTTCCGGCGCAGGTTACGAGCCTGAGTGGCATTGTGGCTATTGCTGGGGGTGCTTATCACAGCCTGGCTTTGAGGAATGACGGCACGGTATGGGCGTGGGGTTATAATCCTACGGGAGCGTTGGGCACAGGGGGAACGCAGAACAGCAGCATTCCAGTGCAGGTGAATGGCCTGAGCGGAATTACGGCAATTTCGGCGGGCTTTTTGCATAGCCTTGCCCTGAAAAGCGACGGCACTGTATGGAGTTTCGGCAACAACGCTGATGGGGAGCTTGCGCTTGGAACCACGACAAATGTTCTCGCTCCACAACAAGTGACCAGTTTGAGTGGCATCATCGGAATCGCGGCGGGACGTTTTCATAGCATTTTTCTAAAGAGCGATGGCACGGGGTGGGCCAGCGGTTTCAATGGTCAGGGGCAGTTGGGCAACAATTCAACAACGAGCAGTTCGGTGCCGGTTCAGGTTTCCGGTCTGACTGGAGCAACGGCGGTTAGCGCCGGGTTCTACTTTAGCTCCGCGTTGAAGAGCAATGGGACGGCTTGGACGTGGGGTGAGAATAGTTCCCAAGAATTGGGAAACCTTTCTTCAAACAACAGCTCGGTGCCTGTGCAGGTCGCCAACGTGACTACCGCCCTTGGAGTTTCAAGCCAGGGTTATCACAGCCTCGCAGTGCTCACGAATGGAACCGTGCTTGCCTGGGGTGCAAATTTCAGCGGCGATTTTGGAACGGGAACAGCCGCCACCAGCACGATCCCGACAGCGATTCCCGGTTTGACCAATGTGAAATCCTTTGCAGGTGGTTCCCTCTTTTCGCTCGCCGCGAAAAGCGATGGCACGGTATGGAGTTGGGGAAACAATCCGGACGGAGAACTGGGCAACGGCACAACCACCAGTAGCAATACACCGGCGCAGGTGACTTCCTTATCGGGGGTGACGCAGGTTGCCGGGGGTGGTTTCCATGGGATGGCGCTCAAAAGCAATGGCACCGTATGGACGTGGGGGTACAACGGATATTGCGAACTGGGCAATGGAACGCAAACCAGCAGCTTATATCCGGTGCAAGTGAGTAACCTCATGGGCGTGACTGCTGTGGCGGCAGGTGAAGCACACAATCTGGCCCTGAAAAGTGATGGAACGGTCTGGGGCTGGGGCTACAATGTTGATGGGGAATTAGGCAACGGAACAAATAATAACATCTATCCGACGCCGGTACAGGTTTCGGGTCTCACGAACGTGCTTGCCATTTCCGCTGGTTATTTCCACAGCATGGCTCTCAAGAGTGATGGCACGGTCTGGGTCTGGGGTGATAATTCCGACGGTCAGCTTGGCAACGGAACAACAACGGCGAGCAGTGTTCCCGTGAAGATCGCGAGTTTGAGTGGGATTTCGGCGGCTTCCGCCGGTTTGTATCATAACATTGCCGTGCGAAGCAGCGATAAAACGGTCTGGGCTTGGGGGTATAATGCCGATGGCGAGTTGGGCAACGGCACCACAGTAAACTCAACTACCCCAGTGCAGGTGTCGGGGTTAAGCGGGGTTACTTCGATTGCCGCGGGTGGTTATCATAATTTCGCGGTCTCCTCAGGGGTGGTTTACGCTTGGGGACAAAATTTCTTTGGCCAGTTGGGTAATGGTCTCAATCTGGAAAACCGCACCACACCTGTGGCTGTGGCTAACTCCAATTCGATCCCCATCACCAGCGTTGTGGCGGGAGCCTGCCACAGTTTTGGTTCCAACTCGCTTCTTGGGCTCTACGCTTGGGGCAGTAATTTTAGCGGCCAGTTGGGATTGGGAACGACAGGCGTGACCTATTCTCCGGTGTTATCTCAGTTTATTGCAGTGCCGCTTAACCAGACCCCGCCAACGCCAACCAATTTGATCGTCAATTATAACGGGGCCAGTCAGGCCACGCTGAGTTGGTCGGAAACGGGAAACTTTGCGCAGAGTTTTACTATTCAGCAAAGCACCGATGGAGGTGTGACTTGGACTACGCTCGGCACGATTGCTGGGAATTTGACCTCCTACGTGGTCAACGGTCTTCCGACCGGATCAAACTACAAATTTCGGGTCACCGCCAACGGAACTTATTCGAGTTCGGCTGCCACTGCTGCAGCGACGGAGTTGGTTGCTTTGCAGATCACGGGAACGACTGTTGCGCCAGCCACGCTGACATTGACGGCTGCGGTATCCGGTTCGACAGGGGCTATCACGAAGGTTGATTTTTATGAAGGTGCAGAATTGCTGGGAACCCTGACGGCAGCGCCCTACACGGCTCCATTGGCCCATGTCATGGCCGGTCCTCACACCTATACTGCGGTGGCCAGCAACGCCAGCGGCGTCGTAGGGCAGGGGTCCGCAGTTGTGACGGTAACGATGCCCCCCGATCCGCTCGCCCAATACCGCTTTTCGCGCGGCCCGGGTACCGATCCCAGTTTTCAGACTTTCATTCTCTCCATCGACAAGTTGAAGGGCGTGGGGCTTGATCTCATGGGCAATAACGCGGCAAAGTTTCCGATTGGTTTGCCGTGGTTTGTGAGTTTGGCCAGCCCGACCCTCTATCAAGCGATTAACTCGAATCCGGTTACTTATCCGACCGCATTCCAAAATCCCGTGGTGGCTTTCGGCGCGGCAGGCGGTGGCACGCCGCTCTACACCAACCAGTCTTATCGTTTCGCTTTCGGCTCTGGTGGTCAGGGAACCGAGCCGACGAATGGCGACTTCCGTATTTCCGTTTTCGCAAAAAGCCAGTTTGGCTCTAGCCAGACCGGGGTCAGTCCCATCGCAACCTACACGGTTGGGCTTCCGCGTAAAGGCACAGCCGACTGGAACGCATTCGCCCAGGCCGGTTTTGTCCGGACGTATGACTTGACCTCTTACGGTTATCCGCTGGTAACCAAACTCCAATTCGTGGCTGGGGCGCAGACCACCGATCAGTTCGGGCAGCTTGTTAGTTCGCCGTTTTTGTTGACCCATACCGCAGCGTCTTCCGCCTATTTCTATCGCATTGAATACGCTGGCGTGACCTATGCTAACAGCCAGATGGTTCCGATGACGGTCAGCGATCCAAACAACCCGTCCACCACACAGACTTACGGGTACGGTTACACACTCGATTTCACCGACCGCGCGCCGTGGGTTTCGACCTACATCAGCGAGCCTCATTTCGATGGAGTGCCTATGCCATCGGAATACGTCGGCAAATCGCTCAACGAATTGCTTAAGGTGAGCACGCCGGTAACCTACCAGTTTCCCGCTCCTACCTCGGCTTACTCAACGCTTGACGGTAGCCCTGAGCTGCGGAGCAACCCGATCCTCGATAAATTTGTTTCCGACATGGGAGCCAACCCTGTAGCGCTGACAAACTATGTTTTGAACCAGATTCAGCTCACCGATGCCATCAGTTATAATGACACCGGAGCGGTGAACGAAACATCCATCAATCTTGGTGGCGTAAATCGCAGCGCTGTGGCCACATTCCTGGAAAAGCAGGGTTCTCCGACCGAACAGTGCGCCCTGCTGGTTTATCTATTGCGCAAGGCGGGGGTGCCATGCGGGTTCGTGTTTCCCACGCACAACACCATGCAGATGCTCGACTCGCGCATGAGCAAGCTTTTGCGCATGCAGTTGAAGGGGGCAGTGGATCCCAATGGGAATTCCAACGTGCCCCAACTACTAAATGTCAATTATCCCTGGGTGGCAGCCTACATCAATAATCAGTGGGTTCACGTCTTCCCCTGGATGAAGGACACCTCGATTAACGAGGGATACAACATTGGGGGTTGCCTGCCTTCCGGTTACCAGACGGGCTTGCAATGGCTCCAGCATTACATCAACCGCGACCCGAATATTTTGGGACTGAGCGCGGAATTTGACAACCCCGGAAAGCTCTACCCTCTTTACGTCAACCAGCAATTAGCCATGAAGGGACTCACGACTAATGATGTGGGGGTGACGATCTTTGATCGGCAGAACAACTATAATTCGTGGACCGACTTTCCCCAGCCGTGGCAAGTCACCGCCGGGAGCTTGAGCTCGAACAATCTGGTTTCCTCGCTCAGTGCCGTTCCCAACATATTCGACACGATTGAATGTGTGATCTATAGCGACCGTAACGCCAACGGGCAGTATGATGCAGGCGAACCGATTCTCGATACGGGTGTCCTGCGGGCAGTCGACCTGCATAACCGTCGGATCATGGTTCGCGCGGTCAAGACCGCGACGAATACCCACACTCTGACCCTGAGTCTGGAACAAATGCGGCCAACTACGGGAACTGTGGAAGCGTTCCCTGCGGGGGGCTCCATGATCAACAAACAGGCCATTGGCACAAATCTGACCTCTGCCGATGACGCCTTAAACTTCCGCATTACCTATAATCGCCACCGCACGCTGCCATCCGGCTTCACCACGCCAGCCCAGTGGTCCACTTTCCTTGGGATATCAGATATAGAACAGGTTATCGACGAACGTCCGCTGCGCAAAGGCGACACGGCAGTGCTCTGTCTGAATTATGGGCGCGTGACCCAGGAGATGCTCAATGTTCATGCCCAGAACTTCTGGGCGGCGCAGCAAACGGTTCTTGCAGCTCCCTCCACGACCATGGACGCGGATGTCGCCGCGGGGACGCCCCTCTACTTGATGGGCATGACCTATTACAAACAGATCTCGGATTTCCGGGCGCAGCTTGAGCCGCTCCAGAAGGAAAGCACGATTTCATTTTCTGCGCACGGATTTTCCAAAATGAGTCCCCAGCGCAATGCGGATGGAAGTCTTCCCAATTACGGCGACATCAATTCGATGTACCCGAATGTGGACATGATGTTCCAACGCATGGCGTTTGTCGGCAACGGCACCTTACACCCGGATTCCGGACTGCCCGACGCGACCGCCGTTAATGACTTGCTTTACCTCCTGATTGGGGAAACTTCCGCGCAAGAGCACACCGTCATTAACCGATTTTTCAATCTGACCGACACCGCATCAACAGTCCATCTGCTGCACGGTGCACAGACCCAAGGGAAGGGCATTCTCACCCTGACCAGCCAGAACTATGCCGCGGCGGGCAATGTGAACTATACCGTCAATGGAGTCACCAAGACATTGCAGGCATGGGCCGGACCATCCATGTGGAACAGCATCACGCAGACGCTGACCCCTTATAACAGCGCCACCAATACGGGAAATCCGATGTCAGATTACGCCCTGGTTTATGTGACGCCGGGCCCGATTATTTGCGCGGCGAAATCCTACCAGGGAGTTGGGGCATTCGTCCTCAATCAAAGCAACTCCGCAGCGGCATTGATCACATCAAACATGCTCAATGCGCCGCTCAACGGAGCTTACGCGCAGGCACCTTCTTCCGTATTCAATTTCTTTACAGCGCCTGCAATCCAGACTTATCCCCTGACGATCAGCAGCGGCGACTATTCCCTTTCGGTCGTCCCTCCGACGGTCAGCGCTCCCTCAGTTTATTCTGGAAACACCAATGTGTTTCAGAGCAGCAGTCTCCAGTCGAATTTGATCCTGGGCACCACAATTTTCAGCCAGACGCAAACAACGGCTCTCAGCCAAGCCACGTCCGCGCTGAACTTTAGCTCCACAGCCACTGGAGGCTCTTTGCTTGCAGCACAGAATGCAGCAGTGAGCAACTCAGGCTGGACCGGCATCACGTCGTGGTATGGCGACCAGATTTCCAGCGTTTCAAAGATGTTGAGCGACCCCGTCAACTCCATCACGGGAAGCTTTTACGTCAATGATGCCGACCTGGTCATCCCCGGCCCGATGCCCATTCGGTTGACCCGGAATTATGACAGCCTCAACCTTGCCAACAACGAATTCGGGCAAGGCTGGAAAATGGGCTATTTTTCCTACCTGTCGGTTTCCACGGATTCCGCGCTTATTTATGCGGCAGAGATGGACGGCAGTGTGGTGGCCTATCGCCGCCAAACGGGTTCCACCACACGCTGGGTTCCCACGGCGGCGGACAATCCGAACCTCTCCAACCAGCAGGGCGACGCGGCGGGTTCCGTGTTCAATGTCTTCAATAACCGCATTGACATGGCAGGGAGCGGTTCCTCGGCTGTCTATACATTGACAGGTGCCGATGGGAGCATCCGCACCTTTGCCGTGGCATCCTATCCGACGCCTGGTGCCAACGGGTTGACCCGGCAGCGCCCGTATCTGAAAAAATGGGTGGACCCCCAGGGCAATTTTCTGACGTTTACATTTGGCAGTGACAGCACGCAACCCGATTACGGTTTCCTGAACCGCATTTCGGCATCGAACGGCAACTTCCTTCAGCTCAATTACGATACCTATGGGCACATCATTTCTGCGAATGCGGCGGATGGACGCCGGGTTTTGTACACGTACGACACGTATGGCGATTTGACAAGCGTCACACGTCCCGACGCATCCGTGATTAATTACACCTACAGCCACAAACCCAATACGGCGGCCGGGACGACCGGATTTTATTCCGAGCACCTCCTTACCCAAGTTACCAAACCGGCGGGCCGGGTGTTGGTCAACACCTACGATTCCAAGCGCCGCGTGACTCAGCAGCAGGCGACGGTCGGGCCGAACTCTGCGCTCACGACCAATGCCACGTTCCAGTATTCCGCAACCGCCAATGCCGATGGCACCTTCACCGGATACACGCTGTTGACTGACGCAAGCAACCGCACGACGCGCTACGATTACGTCAACAGCCAGATCACCAAAGTGACCGATCCGCTCAATCAGACGGTCCAGACGGTCTGGTATCAACCGGGCGACACCTCCGCGGGGGCTTATCAACGCAGCCTCAAGCAGCGCATCGACAAGCGGGGGTTGAGCACCCTTTACAAATACGATGCCCAGGGGAACCTGATCGAAACCGACACAACCGGCAATCTCACCGGAAGCGGCACTTCCACGGCAGTCCAGACCACGACTTACAACGCCCTGAACTTGCCCACGCAGGTCACCGAGGCGAATGGCAATTACAAAAAGTTTTTCTACAACAGCCCGATTTCCCCCTACCTCGTCACGGCCATCCAGAAATTCGCGCCGGGCGGGATGATCAGCGAGGCCGATTACACTTACGCCAACGTCGGCACCAGCGGCACCGCCCCCTTTGCCAACGGAGTGCTGCAAAAAACGGTGCAGGCGGCGGGAAGCACCGATCAGGCAGCGGTGGTGTATGCTTATAACAACAACGGGTTCCTCTCTTCCGAAACCCATTTCACGGGAACAGCCGACGCGGCCGTCACTTATGCGATGACGTATAATTTGCGCGGTCAGTTGCTCAGGAAAACAGACGCCGCCGGGCAATGGACCGGCTATGCCTACGACGACTTGGGCAACCCGATCTGGGAAGAGCGCCATGACGCCAGCGGCAATCTGGTCGCCTGGAATTACAAATACTACAACGCGAACGGGGAGATCGAATGGACGCAGGGCGCGCGGTATAACCCCGACGATTACACCATGACCCGCTATGACGGCGCGGGCCGGGTGAAGGAGAAGCTGGTATGGCGCAGCGAGTCGGCTCCGGACGGTTCCTGGGTTCAGCCCGCGACGGGAGATGCGGGCATTGCCACCACCTCCTATCAGTATGACGCCTTTGGCAACCTGACCCAAACCATGGACCCTCGGGGCACGGTCACCACGATGACCTACGATGCCATCGGCCAGATGCTCACCTCGAAGCAGACCGATGCCGCCGGTGCCACCCTCGCCACCACCTCGTTCACTTACGAACCGGGCGGCAAGCCCGCCACGCAAACCAACCCGCTTGGCGGCGTGACCACCACCACCTACACTCAGACCGGGCAGCCGCTCACGCAGAGCAATCCCGATGGGACAACCCAGCAATGGCTATACGCAATCGACGGACGGCTTGCGAAGCAGACCTACGCCAACGGTTCCAACCGGACGCAGACCTATGACGACTACAACCGGGTGGTCACCAGCACGCTCCGGGACAGTTCCGGCAACGTGCTTTCGACCGAAACGCAGAGCTTCGACCGCCGGGGCAATCTCATCCAAAAGACGGACGCCGAAGGTTACGTCTGGACGACCACCTACGATGGCCTCAACCGGGTGAAGGTCGCCAGCGGGCCTTCCGCCATCACCGGTTCCGGGCAGCAAAAAGTAACGCACAAATACGACGCGGCAGGGCTGATGCAGATCGACACCAACGCCCTCGGCGAGCAAACCGTCACGACCTTTGACGCCGAAGCGCGTCCGCTGGAGGTCGATATCAAGAGCCCGACCGGGGCGCTCGTGCGTGCGGTTTCCTACCAGTATGCACCGGATCACCAGTCGGTGGTCACCGTGCAGGGCAAGAACGCGGGTAACACGACCACGTTCACCGATTTGCAGGGCAAACCGATCCTGGTTTGGAATCCCGACGGCACCGGGCGCGTCATGCGCTACGATGCGGCGGAGAATCTGATCAGCAGCATGGACGAACTGGGCCGCATCACCAGCTACGTGTATGACGGCCTCAACCGGATGATCCAGCAAACGCTGCCCGATGGCGCGCAGACCAACATTGTCTACGACGCGGCGGGCAACCTGCTCCAGCGACAAATGCCGGGCGGCCTGACATGCATAGCCACCTACGACAGCGCCTCGCGCAAGCTGACGGAAAAGTTGGTACAGGGCGCTTCCACCACCCGCACCTGGAGCTTCACCTATAACACCAGCGGCAACGGAGCGGGCCAGTTGGCAACGATGACCGACCCGAAAGGGATCGTGAGCACAACGACCTACGACGCCTTCGGTCGCAAACAGCAAGTGGCGGCGGTGGACCCCTCCGCAGCGCAAACTGGCGTCACGCGGGTCTACGCCTACGACCGGCGCAACCTGGTCAAGCAGATCGACCAAACCTACCAGAGCGCCGCGCTGAGCCCGGCCACCACCATCAAGCGGACGTTTGACGGCTACGGAGCCCTGGCGACCGAGCAGACCTACGTCGGCGGCACGCTCAAAGACACCTGGCAGCAAGCGCACGACAGCGCGGGACGGCGCATCCTGTTGACGGAACTCAACAGCCCCGCGACGCCGTTTACCTACAAATACCAGGCGGACGGGAACCTTATTGAAACCGACTTCGGCAGCAGTTTCTACTATTATAGTTACAATGCGGACGGGCGGCTCTACTGGCGCGGCACGCCCTCGCATGTGCAAAATCTCACGCGGGACTTTGTGGGGCGGACGATAGAAGCAGCCCAGGTGGTCAACGGCACCACCGTGCTGGACGAGAAAATCACGTGGCGCGGGGACTCGACGCAAAGCGCGGATGTCATCACGCGCAGCGGATCGTGGAACGAGAACCGTGGCTACACGTATGACATCCGGGGCCATTTGCTGAGCGAAAGCTTCAAGCCCAGCACCAGCGTCACCGGCACAGCATCCTACCAGTTCGACAACAACACAACCGGGGGCCTCGGCCTGCGCACCAACATCACGCTCGGCGGCAGCCTGAGCGGCACCAACGCGGCAACCTACGGGACGTTTGCGCGGTTGAGCAACTTCAGCACCAGCGGCAACCTGACCGGAGCGCTCGGTACGCCAGTCAACCAGAACTTCGACGCGACAGGCGAGGTGACCACCCGCCAGCCCTTCGCCGGAACCGACACGATGACATGGGACGCGCTGGGGCAGTTGGTGGGCGTCTCCCGGCGCAACGGCAGCACCAGCGGGTTCAACT